>Ga0137409_10000634_pt1 | contig 38704 bp, 36 predicted proteins | sample CZODoug1_16funga_FD_122059 | JGI IMG/M metagenome (GOLD analysis project Ga0137409, IMG submission 122059) | Vadose zone soil fungal communities from Angelo Coast Range Reserve, California, USA - CZODoug1_16fungal (Hybrid Assembly) | ecosystem: Environmental > Terrestrial > Soil > Vadose zone... | reverse complement strand
TCCGCGGTCGGCGCCGGCACGGCGGTCGGCGGAACTTACGGAATCAGCACTTCATTGGTGGAGGCCAGTCTCGTCGAATGAGTTGCACCAACCGGCGCATCATGCCAAGCTGCAGGACCACTTAGATGTCCATCGCCACAGCTGAGATCGGCCGGCCTCGCCGGGGCCGCCTGTACATCGTCATCGGCGCGATCCTGGCCGTGCTGGCGTTTGCGACAGCAGCCGGCCTCGCCAGCCTCCCGCTGCTGCAGACGAGCACCAGTGGAACGAGGGTCGTAGTCGCCAAGAACAACATCAGCGCCCGCACCAAGATCCAGGCTTCGGACCTGCAGTTGAGCGCGATCAACCCCGCACCGCCCCAGGCTTTCCTCGAGCTCAAAGAGGTCGTGGGTAAAGGAGCCCGCGTCGACATCCCGGCAGGTTTGCCGGTCACCGCCAACCTGATCACGACGTCAGGGGACCTGTTGAGCAGCAGCGACGTCGCCTACCTCCCGATCCCGTCAGGCTACGTGGCGGTCACGGTGCCGACCGGTGAACAGGTCGGAGTCGGAGGCTACGTGCAGGTCGGCGACCGGATCACCATGCTCGCCACGATCAACACATCGATTTTCGGAGCGACGCCTGTTTCCGTCGTGCGGACGGTGTTCCGCGATGTCGACGTCATCAGGGTTGGTCCGGCCTCGACTCAATCCACAGCTCAGGTCACAAGCAGCCTCACCCTGCTCATGACCGGGTGCGACTCCGAGTACCTCTTCTGGCTGCTCAACAACGCCGTCCTGAAGTACACGCTCGAGTCGTTCACCGACTATGCCGCCACGCCCACCCAGCCGGATCCATCGTGCCCCAAGCTTTCGTCGGCCGGTGGCGTCGGACCTAAAGAAGTGGACAAGCGCTGGCACTTCACCACCGGCTGATCGATGTCGACGATCGTCATCCTGGTCGCAGCCGCAGCCGCCATCGGAGTCGGCCTTGTCGTCTACGGGACCGTCGGTCCGGGACGGGCCGCGGCGGGCGCCGGATCCTCGGCGCGCGTCACCTATCGGACGCTGGCCGACGTACGCGAGCAGCTGCGGAGGCGGTTCGAGCCGACTGGTGCGCCGGTGTGGATCGCCGCCAACCAGACGACCAACCAGCTCGCGTCCGACCTCGCCAGCGCTGACCTGCAGCTGCGTCCCTACGAGTTCCGCCTGGTACAGGCAGGGTCGGCGCTGCTGTTCGCCGTGATCGCCCTCCTTCGTTTCGGGTTCTCGGTTCCCGTCCTGGTCCTCGCGGTGATCGGGTATGCGCTTCCCGCCCTCTACCTACGCAACCGCCGCGGCCATCGCCTGGGCGAGTTCGAGGTTGGGCTGCCGCGCGCGATGGAGCTGATGGCGAACTCGATGAAGGCCGGCCAGTCGATCTCGCAATCGCTGCGCTCTGTGGTCGAGAACGCCGGACCTCCGGTGTCCGACGAGTTCGCCCTCGCCAGGAGGGAGATCGAGCTCGGCGCCTCGATCGAAAGCGCGCTGGGCAACATGGTCAAGCGAGTGGGCAGCAGCGACCTGCGGCTGATGGTCATGGTCATCACCATCCAGCACTCAGTCGGTGGTGACCTCCCGGCGATCCTGATTACGCTCGCGGACACCATGAAGCAGCGCGCCGAGGTGCGCGCGGAGGTGCTCGCCTCGACCGCTCAGTCCCGCGCCTCGTCGCTGATCATCACGCTGCTCCCGATCGCGGCTGCGCTACTCCTTTATTTCCTGGTCCCGGAGTACTTCCGGCCGATGTTCACGAGTCCGCTCGGCTGGTTCATGCTCGGCGTGGCCGCGGTCATGCTGGCGATCGGAAACGTCATCATCCGCCGCCTCACGGCGATCACATGAGCGCGCTGCCCATCGTCCTTGGTGTCCTCGCTGCGGCAGGCGTATGGCTGCTCGCGATCGGGATCGTCGCGGCGCGCGCGGGCGATGCGACGATGCTGGCGAGGCAGCGGCTGGCGCGCCAGGAGATCGGCCTCGGCCAGAGCGCGGTCGCGCTCGAGCTGGAAAAACCGTTAGGCGAGCGCCTGCTCGCGCCCGGGCGGCGCTGGCTCACACGCCAGCTGACTCGCCTGACCCCCACCACCCAGGCGGCCAACTTCCGCAAGCAGCTCGATTTCGTCGGCGGTCCATTCGGCCTCGACCCCGCCGGCCTCCAGGCGCTCCGCATCGCGGCGGCCGCCGGCCTCGGGGCTATCGGTCTCGCAGTTGGCGTCCTGATCGGGACGACATTTGGCATCGGCATCGCGGTGCTGATCGGTGTGGCCGCCGGCTTCTACCTGCCGGTGCTGTGGCTCGATCAGCTTGTCCGCCAGCGTCGAGCAGAGCTCGAGGCGGTGCTGCCCAACGCGCTCGACGTGGTGGCGATCAGCATGGAGGCCGGCCTCGGCCTCGACCGCGCCCTGGAGCAGCTGGTCCGCCACCAGGAGGGGCCGCTCACCCTGCTGGTCGCACGCGCGCTGCGCGAGATCGAGCTCGGCCGCCCTCGAGCCGAGGCTCTCGAGGAGATGGCGCAGGCGACCGGCGTCGAAGACTTCACGTCGCTGGTGCGGGGCATCCTTCACGCGGAACGCACCGGCGTGCCGATCGCCCGGACCATCGCCGCGCACTCGGCTCAGATGCGCGTGAAGCGCCGCTTGAAGATAAGGACCGAGGCCGCCAGGGCGTCGCTGAAGATCCTGATCCCCACCGTGGGCTGCGTCTTCCCGACCCTCTGGCTGATCCTGCTGGGACCGGCCCTGATCGTCGCGCTTTCGATCGGGCACTGACCCTAGGTCAGAAAGGGGTTCGTCTTCCTCTCGCGGCCGATCGTGGTTGCCGGGCCGTGGCCGCTGTACACGACGAGCTCATCCGATTGAGACAGCAGCTTCGTGTTGATTGCGTCCAGCAATGCACGGCTGTCGGAGTTCGCGAAGTCTGACCGGCCTATCGAGCCGGCGAACAACGCGTCGCCGGTGAAGAGGCTGTCTCCGATCTTCAGCGTGACGCCGCCCGGACTGTGGCCCGGAGTGTGCAGCACCTCAAAAGCGAGCGAGCCGGCCCGAAACCTCTCGCCCTCGGCGATGCTCACGACGTTGTCCAGAGGATCGGTCGACGCCCCGAATTCGCGACGCAGCGGCCTCCCGTCTGCAACCACGTACCTTTCCGCCTCATGCACCGCGACCGGGATCGGCCCGAACGCTTCGAGCAGCGCTGGCAAACCCGCGATGTGATCGACGTCGGTGTGCGTCAACAGGATCGCCGTCACGTTTGCCTGCCTCTTGCTCGCGAGGTCGATCATCAGCTGAGGCTCGAGGTTGGCATCGATGATGACCGCGTCATTGGTGTCCTCGTCCTGGACGAGGTAGGAGTTGGTGCCGAACTGGCGGTCGGCAGTGGCCTCTATCCGAACGGTCACAGGGTCTTGCGCAACACGATGTTCCGCTCGGTCTCCCTGTAGGGCTCGAAGCCCGCGCGCAGGAACATGCTGAGCGGCCCGCGGTAATTGGACTGAGCCGAGTCGGCGCCGCGGTGGGGATACGCCTCCACCGCGCGCATCCCGCGCGCCCGCAACCGATCGACCGCTTGATCCAGCAAACGCGACGCGACGCCGTGCCCGCGATACGGCGCCGCGATCACGAAGCAGGCCACGGATCCGACGCGGTCGTTGTCGGACACGTCGATGTTGAAGCGACGCACGATGTTGCTCAGCTTCGTGGTCGGGCCGTAGTTGCACCAACCGACGGGGCTGCCATCTGCATAGGCCAGCAGTGCTGTGACCTGGCCTCGGTTGATCATCTCGCTCATGTCGCGCCGGTTGTCCCCCGCCGTGCGCCCCGCCCACTCCTCGTCGGTGTGGGTGCTGTGCGTCTCCATGCAGTAGCAGGACTGCCAGGCAGGAAAGTCGCGAAATGCATGGTGGTCGAAAAAATCCTGGTAGTCCGCCAACCGCTCCGGCGTGACGTCGTGGATCTCGACCTCGCCGATCTGGGGAAGCCGCGCCAGCTCAGCCTGGGCAGCGGGGTCGGCAGCCAGGCGTAGGCCCAGCAGGATGCTGTCGGCCTCGGAGTCGAACAGGCCGCCGATCAGCTCACTCGCCTGCCAAGCCATCCGAACCCGGCAACCCACCGGCGTGGGCTCAACGTCCCATGTCAGCAGGTGAGGCTCGGCGGCGGCGAAGCCCGGTGCGAAAAGGAAGCGAGTACGAAGGACGAGGCGCTGTGGCGCGCTGGCCTCCACGACCTCCGATTCCTCCATCAGCTTCCCGGTGCTGTCGTTCCATTGGATCCGTCCGCCGGCTGCGAATTCGCCCACTGGTGTGAGCCGGTAGTACCAGTCCCGTTTGCTCGGGGCCACCAACAGCTCCCAAACCACCTGAGGCGGCACGTCCAGCTCAATCGAGCGAGACGGCGGCACTTTATGACGCTTCGCGCGCGACGGTGTGGACGTCCTTCACGCCCTCGAGCTTTTCCATCAGGCGCGACAGCTGCGCGAGCGAGTCGATCTCCACAGTGGTCGAGACCACTGCGGTCTTGTCGTCGTACACGTGCACCTCGAGCGATGACATGTTGACCCGGTTCTCCGCCACCACCGTGGCGATGTCTCGCAGCAGACCCTGCCTGTCCCAGGCTTCGATCTTGATCGCGACCGGATAGAGGTGCGTCGCCTCGGAGTCCCAGTCGACCGGCACGACCCGCGCCTGGTCCTGCGCGTTGACCGCGTTGATGCAGTCAACCCGATGCACCGTCACACCTTTGCCACGAGTCGTGTAACCGACAATCGCGTCGCCAGGCACCGGCTGGCAGCAGGGCGCGATCTTGGTCATGATGCCTTTCTCCCCGCGCACCAGCACGCGCGGGGTCGGCTGGACGTTGGGGATCAGCGGGATCGCTCGCAGCTCGCCGCCTGGCGTGTCCAGGCTGAGCGCCATCCGCATGACTACGGCGTGCGGCGACAGGTCGCCGTACCCGATCGCCGCGAGGAAATCGTCGACGGCGCCGAACTTGTGCAGCGTCGCGATCTGGACGAGCTTTCCCTCGTCGAGGTCCGTGAGGTTGAGGCGGTGCATGCGGTGAAGCTCCTTGTCCAGCAGGTCGCGGCCCTTGGCCACGTTCTCCTCGCGGCGCTGGCTCTTGAACCATTTGCGAATGCGCTCCTTCGCCGATGCGCTCTTGACGAAGTTGAGCCAGTCGCGGCTTGGGCCGTGAGGTCCCTTGGACGTCAGGATCTCGACGATCTCGCCGTTCTGGAGCTCGTAGTCGAGCGGCACCATGCGGCCGTTGACCTTGGCGCCGATGCACCTGTGCCCGACCTCGGTGTGAATGCGATAGGCGAAGTCGACCGGCGTCGAATCGGACGGCAGGTTCAGCACGTCGCCCTTGGGCGTGAACACGTAGACCTCATCCTGGAACAGGTCGACCTTGACCGAGTCGAGGAACGACTCCGCGTCACCAACCTCGTTCTGCCATTCGAGGAGGCTGCGCAACCAGGACAGCTTCTGATCGAAGCTCGCGTCCTTGCCTCCTTCCTTGTAAGTCCAGTGCGCGGCGACGCCGAACTCGGCCACCCGGTGCATCTCATGCGTCCGGATCTGAATCTCGATGGGCTCGCCCGTGTGCGTGATGACCGTGGTGTGGAGCGACTGGTAGCCGTTTGACTTGGGCATTGCCACGTAGTCTTTGAAGCGCCCGGGGACCGGCTTCCACAGCGAGTGGACGACGCCGAGGACGCCGTAGCAGTCACGCACAGTCTCGACATGAACCCGGATCGCGGAAAGGTCGTAGATCTCGGAGAAGTCCTTGTTCTCCTTCGTCATCTTCTGCCAGACGGAGTAGATGTGCTTCGGCCGGCCCGTAATCTCGGCCTGGATACCCACCTTTTCGAGCTCGCGGGCGAGGATCTCGCGTAGGTCCGACACCAGTGACTCCCGATCGTGGCGCTTGCGGGCGATCCGCTTGACGACATCCTCGTATGCCTCGGGCTCGAGGTTGCGAAAGGCAAGGTCTTCCAGCTCCCACTTCACCTGTCCGATGCCCAGGCGGTGAGCCAACGGCGCGTAGATGTCCAGCGTCTCACGAGAGATCTTCCGGCGCTTCACCTCCGGAAGAGGATCGAGGGTGCGCATGTTGTGCAGGCGGTCGGCGAGCTTGATGAGGACGACTCTGAGGTCCTCCGCCATCGCGACCATCATCTTGCGGATGTTCTCGGCCTGCTGCTGCTGGTCGGAACGCAGAGCGATCCGACCCAGCTTGGTGACCCCGTCCACCAGCCGCGCGACCTCTGGGCCGAACTCGCGCTCCACCTCGTCCGCGGTGAGGGCTGTGTCTTCCACTGTGTCGTGCAGCAGCGCGGCCGCGATCGTCTCAGCGTCGAGCTCGAGGTCGGCGAGGATGGCGGCGACCTCGAGCGGGTGATTGACGTACTCCTCGCCGGACAGGCGGCGCTGGCCCGTGTGGGCGTTGGCGGCGCGCTCGTATGCCTTTCTGACCATCTGCTGATCCTTCGGATCTAGGTGGTCGGCAATTCGAAGCAGCTCTGAAACCGTCATCTGGTGCTCGCTGAGAAGTGTAGAAGGGCATATTCCCCGCCAAGTCCGAGGCTAAGCGGCGTCTCGCAACGCCCCGTGCATATCTGTATCGATCTTGGGGCACACGAACCTAGACTTCCCTATTGCCAGGTGAACTCGGAAAAGGCCACTGTCGCGCTGCGGATCGGGTTTTCGGCCGCCACGGCCGCACTCGTGCTGGTTGGCGCCTCGCTGAACGTGACGGGGCGCTCGGGAGCGGCCGCCTTCTTCGCGGTCATCGCCGGGCTGCTCGCCTTCGCGGCGGGTGCTCTCAACGTCCAGTGGCAAGGCTCGGTCCCCCTTGGCGGCGCGGCGGTGCTGCTCACGCTCGTATCAGCCGGGTTCAACCTGCGCGACCAGAACCTCTACTTGCAATTGGCGGGCGTGCTGCTCCTCGGCCTTGGGGGCTTCGTAGGCAGCGTCGCCTATCGCAGCTTCACCGGCGCGATCGAACGCCATGCCGCCGACCTGGCCGACCTCCGCGCGCAGCTCGAGCACAAGCACCGCGCCTTCATTGCGGCCACGTCCGATGCCGATGATGCCCGGCGCGTTGGTGACGTCGGTGTCTTCACGGCAAACATCGCGCAGCAGTCCGGCGCCGACTTCGCGTGCTTTTACGCCTCATCCGCGGACCGCAAGCAGTTCGTCCCGCAGCCGCCGGGGATAGGCCTCGATCGCCTGCATCCGCAGCCTGTCAATCGCAACTCGAAAGGCGCCGGTCCGCTCCTCAGCGCAATCGAGTCTGGCACCGAGTACTCGAGCAGCGACCATGCGGGCCTGAGCGAGCTCGTTCACTACCTGCCCGACGACATGCACGTCGGTGGGGTTCTAGCGGTGCCGATGCACATCGGCGAGCAGGTCGGAGGTTTTTTCCTTCTCGGCAAGAAATCCGGCGCGTTCAATGACGACGACCGAAGGCTCGCGACGACGCTGACGCTGCGCGCCAGCGCGCAGCTCGCAAGCGCTCATGCCGTCGCACTCTCGCGGAAGGAATCCGCCCGGTACTCGCTCATGAACGAGCTGATCAAGGAAACGTCAGGCAAGACGATGGACGAGACGCTGAAGCTCGTCCTGGAGAAAGGGAAGCAGGTGGTGACCTTTGACGGCGGCGCCGCCGTTCTCTTCCAGGCCGACGGAACGTATTCAGGGCTCGGCGCAGCCAACGGATCGGCGCAGATCGAAGGACTGCTCGCGAAGGTTCGCAATGGAGAGCCGGTCCTGAGGAGCCTCATCACAGCGGACGAGCACATCTACAGCGGGCTCGAGCCTGAGACGCAGGGCGGAGCCGTGAACGAGGCGCTCACACCGATCCACGGCAACGGTGGAGTGATCGGGGCGCTCTGCCTCGGACGCAGGAGCACCGTGGGCTTCACCCAGCGCGACCTGCCCGCTCTCGACGAGCTGGGCTCGATGGCGGGCATCGTGCTGGAGAACTCGCGCATCCTGCAGGCCGTCACCGGACAGGCGTCGCAGCTCGACACGACGCTTGATGCGCTGGGCGAGGTCTCGCAGGCGCTCACCACCGTGACGCAGGGTTCGAAGGTCCTGGAACAGAAAACGTTGGAGACGGCAGTGCGCGTGACGATGAGCACAGCCGGCCTGCTGACCCGCACGACGGCGGAAGGCCATCAGAAGGTGATCATGTCGCTCGGATTCCCGTCAGCTTTGGATGCCATGGAGTTCCAGAACGGCCAGGGGATCGTCGGCTCGGTCATGCTCAGCGGGCGCCCGACCGCAATTCCCGACATCAGCGCCAGCTTCGACCTGCGCAACCCGCCCGACCTGATCGCCTTCGGGCTTCAGGCGGCCATCTGCGTGCCGATGCTCGAGGGCGGCCACCTGTGGGGGACGCTGTCGGCGTTCGACGTCAAGAAACGCGAGTGGACCACGAACGACCATCGCGTCCTCGCTACGCTCGGCAACCAGGGCGTCGTCGCGGTCAGGAATGCGGAGCTGTACGACAACAACCAGCGCAGCATCTGGGAGCTGAAGAACCTTCAAGAGGCGCTGCAGGCCGCGACCTCGACCCTCGACCTGAACCAGGTGCTGCAGCAGGTGCTGGCGGGGGCGGCGAAGGCCTCGTCCGCGCAGATCGGCTGCCTCGCGCTAGACGACTCGGGCAGGCTCGTCCTCAAGGGAGGATTCGGCACCGACTCGACGACCGCGGAGCGACTTGCGCTCGGACTTGGCGAAGCGATCTGCCGCGACGTGATGAGCACCGGAACCGCAGTCGTGCAGGCGATGGAGCATGAGACCGAGACAGACAGCCCCCTGAATCCACGCGCGGTTCTGTGCGTGCCGATCACGCTCCGCGGAAAGCCGCAGGGCGTGCTGTTCCTGGCCAACTACCAGGTCGGCCATGTCTTCACCGACGACCACCGCAACCTGGTGACGGAGCTCGCCGCGCAAGCGGCGGTCGCGATTGACAACGCGCGGCTCTTCAAGGATCGCGAAGAGGTCATCATCGCGTCCCTCGAGGCTCTGGCCAACGCGGTCGACGCCCGCGACCCCTACACCCGGGGCCACTCCGACCGCGTCACGCAGTACTCGCTGATGATCGCTCGGCAGATGAAGTACGCGCCGCAGGACCAGGGAGCGTGGCTGCGGCTGGAGCGTGGCGGGAAGCTGCACGACATCGGAAAGATCGGCGTGCCAGATGCAATCCTGCAGAAGACTGGAAAGCTGACCGACGAGGAGTTCGTGATCATGAAGGAGCATCCGCTCGCCGGGTTCAACATCCTGAGCGGCCTGAAGATGCTCACCGACGAGCTGGTCATCGTCCGCTCACACCACGAGCGCTACGACGGTAAGGGCTATCCGGACCGCAAAAAGGGCGACGAGCTCCCGATGTTCGCCTGGATCGTCAGCGCGGCCGACGCGATCGATGCCATGACGTCGGACCGGCCGTACCGGAAGGGAATGGGACTCCAGATTGCGGTCGACCAGGTGCGCGCCGGTGCAGGCACGCATTTCCATCCTGACGTGGCAGAGGCCGTGCTCGACGCGGTCAACAACGGCACCCTGAAGGTGGCGAGCCAGAAATCGATGTACAAGGACGCACCCACCATCGGAGCATTCGAAAACCCCACATCGGCTGATCCTACTTAAGCCCCTCTCCCCAATGGGAGAGGGGGATCCTTCTCAGTACGCCTTAGCCAGAGCCACTCGGAATTTGGCCGGTTTGCCGCAGACAAAGCATTTGCCTGAGGGCTTCGCAGTTGAGTCGATGGTCCGGATGGTCGCTCCCCCTGCTTCGGCCTTCACACGCTCCTCGCACTCCGCATCGCCCGACCACTGGACCCAGACGAAGCCGCCCCGCTCCTTGAAGTGCGCCGCGACCTCGTCGAGCGTCGACAGCTCGAACGTGTTGTCGGTCTGGAATGCCACGGCTCGCTCGAACAGCTTTTGCTGAAACGCGTCCAGCTCATCGTTCAACCGCCGGGCGATGCCGGTCACAGGCACGCTGACTTTCTGGCGCGAAAGCCGGTCGACCATCTCAACCTGGCCGGCGTCTGCGTCGCGGGGGCCGACGTTCAAGCGCAAGGGCACGCCCTTCAGCTCCCAGTGCGCGTACTTGTCGCCTGGCCTCTCGTCTCGCCAGTCGACCTTGTATCTGATGCCAGCGGCTTTGAGCTCGCGCGTCCACCCGCTGATGAAGCTTTCGACCTTATCTCGACTCTCGGCGTCGCGGTAGATGGGAACGACGACGACCTGGGTGGGCGCGACGCGAGGTGGCACGACCAGGCCTGAGTCATCGCCATGCGCCATGACGAGCGCGCCGACGAGGCGCGTGCTGATGCCCCACGAAGTCGAGTAGCAGAGCTCCTTCTCGTTGTCCTTGTTCGAGAAGGAGATGTCGTAGGCCCTCGCGAAGTTCTGTCCGAAGTAATGGGAGGTGCCCATCTGCAGGGCGAGCCCGTCACGCATCAGCCCCTCGAGGGTCAACGTATGGACGGCTCCGGCGAAGGTTTCCGCGGGCGATTTCTTGCCGGCGAGGACAGGGACCGCCAGCCAGTCCTCGGCGATCGAGCGGTAGTAGCCGAGGATGAGCTCGACCTCGTCCATCGCCTCCTGCGCGGATGCGTGGAACGTGTGTCCTTCCTGCCACCAGAACTCGCGCGAACGCAGGAACAGTCGTGATCGCATCTCCCATCGCACGACGCTGTTCCACTGGTTGGTGAGCTTTGGCAGGTCGCGATGGCTCTGGATGTAGCGGCGGATCAGATGACCGACGATCGTCTCGGAGGTTGGCCGGACGGCCAGAGGCTCCTCGAGCTCCTCCATCCCAGCCCCCGCCCTGGTGACCCACGCGACCTCGGGACCGAAGCCCTCGATGTGCTCCGCCTCCTTGACCAGCAGCTCTTTGGGGATGAGCAGCGGAAACGCCCAGTTCTCGTGGCCGCTGTCCTTGATCATGTCGTCGAAGGCGCGTGTGATCGCCTCCCACATCGCCCAGCCGTAGGGGCGAACGACCATCATCCCCTTGACTCCGGACCAGTCCGCCATCTCCGCCTTGCGGACGACATCGGTGTACCAGCGGTCGAAGTCGTCCGACATCTTCGTGATGTCTTTCACGAAATCCTGCTGCTCTTCAATTTCCTGCTTCATAGCAATAGCTCCCGGTTGGTGATCGAGAAATCGCGTGCGGCCGCCTCGCCTGAGACGGCTAGCGCGGGAGCGGAGAAAGCCCCACGAAGTCGGAGGCTTCGCCGTGATTTCGCGGGGGCCCCTCGTGTGCCGCGATCGCGTCGATCTCGGCCAGCAGCACGGGCAACAGCTCTTCCTGTGGCACGGTCCGGTAAAGCTTACCTTTCTTGAAAATCACGCCCTTGCCGCGCCCGCCCGTGACGCCGATGTCGGCATGACGGGCTTCGGCCGGGCCGTTCACCACGCAGCCCATGACGGCAATCGTGATCGGAACCTTGAGCCTCGCGATGTGCGCCTCGACCGCCTTCACGGTCGGCACCATGTCGTACTCGAGGCGGCCGCAGGTCGGGCACGCGACCAGCGTCGCGCTCTCGTTGCGGAAAGCCAGCGTCTTCAAGATCTCGTGGGCGACGCGAACCTCCTCGCGGGGATCCGAGGTCGCGAGCGAGACGCGGATGGTGTCGCCGATGCCCTCGCCCAGCAGGATGCCGAGTCCCACCGCGCTGCGGATGCTCCCTGCCTCGACCGGTCCGGACTCGGTGACACCAAGGTGAATCGGGTAGGCACGGGCCGCCGCGAACTTGCGGTTCGCCATCACGTTGGTCCACACGTCTGTCGACTTCAGCGACACTTTGATGAATCCCGGCCCGTAGTCGAGGTCTTCGAGGATCTTGCAGTGGCCGAGCGCCACTTCGACCATGCGGTCCGCGGTCTGCTCGCGGTTATCGCGGTCGATGGCATGCTCCTCGCGCATGCTCTTGTGCACCTCTTCAGGCAAGGAGCCTGCGTTGACGCCAATGCGGAAAGGGATCTGCCGTTCCTTGGCGGCGTTGACCACCTTGGTCACCTTGTCGCGGTCCGGAATGTTGCCCGGGTTGAGGCGCAGGCAATGGACGCCGGCCTCGATCGCCAGCAGCGCAAGGGTGTGGTCGTAGTGGATGTCGGCGATCACCGGCAGCGGCGATCCTTTGACGATCTCCTTGAGCGCCTCCGCTGCTTCGTGGTCCGGTACCGCGGGGCGCACGATCTCACACCCGGCTTCCTTCAGCTCGTGAATCTGGCGGAGCGTCGCTTTGACGTCGCGCGTGTCCGTCTTGGTCATCGTCTGCACGGCGATCGGCGCGGCGCCGCCGATGACCACGCCGCCGACGTTGACCGGGATGGACTTCCGACGCGTAACCACTACCTGACCCCGGGGAACTGTCCCGTCATGATCCGTTGGATGTCGAGGAAGCTGATGACTGCGGCGAGCGCAAGCAGGGCGACAAGGCCCCAGCGCTGGAAGTTCAGCTCCATCGTGCGGTCGAACGGGCGCCGGCGCAGCCACTCGATGATCACCACGACGATGCGGCCGCCGTCAAGGGCAAGCAGGGGCAGGAGGTTTGTGAAGCCGAGCGCGACCGACAGGAGCGCGACGATGAAGATGTACGTCGGCGGGCCCTGGCTGACGGATTGGGCCGCGATGTTGGCGATGCCGATCGGGCCGGTCAGACCCTCACGGCCCAGCAGTCCACCTGGCACCTCGCCAGTGACGAGCGACACAAGGCCCTGAACGATCCCCCCCACCGCGACGAAGGGAAACGTGATGCCGTCCCACACAGCCGTCTGTGGGCTGATCAGCTTCATCGCGACGCTCACTCCGATGCGGCAGCTTCCCTGGGCGTCGCATATCGGCGTGACCACATAAGTGAACGGCCGGCCGTCGGAGTGCACGCCGGTGAGTGTGAGCGGAGCTCCGGGCGCCGCCTTCTCCTCGCTCTGGATCAGCCCCGGGCTGGTGAAGGGCTTGCCGTTGACCGCGCGGATGCTGTCCCCCTGCTGCATCCCCGCTGCCGCCACGGGCGAGCCGGCCAAGACCCGGAAGACCTTGCCGGGGTCGGTGTTGACCTGTGTCAGCCCGAATCCCCCGATCAGCAGCATCGCGACGAGGAAGTTGGCCGCCGGCCCGCCGGCGAGGATCACGATCCGCTGCCATGCCGGCTTGGAGTGGAATCCGCTCGGTCCCTCGAAATCACCGGCCTCCATGCCGCCCATTCGGACATAGCCCAGGATGGGCAGCGCCCGCAACGCGTAGAGAGTTCCGTTCCGAGCGAACGACCACAGCTTGGGGCCGGCGCCGATCGAAAACTCGATCACGCGGACCTTGAACAGCTTGGCGAAAGCGAAGTGGCCCGCTTCGTGCGGCCCGATCAGCAGCAGGAACATGCCGCCGACGCCGACCACGTAGAGGAGCCCGGTGAGCAACTCACTCATTTCGTCTTAAGCCTACCGGAGGTGTCTTTCACGTACTCCCTCGCCCAACGGTCCGCTTCGAGGATGTCTTGCAGGGTGTCCCCGCCGTCCTGGAAGGCGTCCAGCGCCCGCTCGACGGTGCGCACGATCCCGCTGAAGGGGATCTCGCGGCCCAGGAACGCGCTCACCGCCTCCTCATTGGCCGCGTTCAGCACGGCCGCGCGACCGTGTCCGGCGCGCGCGGCCTCCCGCGCCAGGCGGACGCTCGGAAAGCGGCTCTCGTCCAGCGGGTAGAACTCCAGGCCGCTCAGCTCCTCCAGCCGGGTGGGTGGAACCGCGTCGGGGAGCCGGTCTGGGTAACACAGGGCAACAGCGATCGGCAGGCGCATGTCGGGGCGGCCGAGCTGTGCCTTCAGCGAGCCGTCGACGAACTCGACCAGCGAATGCACGACGCTCTGCGGGTGAACGCAGACCTCGATCTGGTTCAGCGGGACGCTGAACAGGTGGTGAGCCTCGATGACCTCGAGGCCCTTGTTCATCAAGGTCGCTGAGTCGACGGTGATCTTCGGGCCCATCGACCACCTCGGGTGGTTGAGGGCCTGCTCCACCGTCACCTGGTCCAGGTCGAGCTCCGGATGGGCCCAGAACGGGCCCCCGCTCGCGGTGATGACCAGACGCCTCACGGATTCGCGCTTCTCTCCCCACAGGCACTGCCAGATCGCGCTGTGCTCGGAGTCCACAGTCCGAACGCCCCGTTCGCCCGCCGCTCGCATGACCAACTCGCCGGCCATGACCAGGACTTCCTTGGTGGCCAGCGCGACCTCCTTCCCCGCCTTCAGAGCCGCAAGCGTCGGGGCCAGGGCGCGTGCGCCAGGAATGGCTACGACGACGATGTCGCAGCGAGGATCGGTGACCATCGCCTCCACCCGGGCGTCGAAGTCTGGATCCCCAGCCTGGCCCTGCACGACAACGTCCGCGCTGCGCTGTGTCGAGCGACGGCCCTCGGTCAGGCCGAAAAGTCGCAGGCGCGCAGGGTTGCGGTCGATGACGTCGAGCGTCTGCTGGCCGACGGAGCCGGTCGCGCCGAGCACGGCAACGTTGATGGGGCGCCCTAGGGGCCGCCGCGAAGTCACGGCGAACCCTCTGATTTGAGGGGATTCTTCGTGGGGATTCTCACTGGAGGATGTGGAACATCGTCACGTAGAAGTAAACGAGGATCGGCGGAAATAGGATCGAGTCCAGGCGGTCGAGCACGCCGCCATGACCGGGGATCAGGTTCGACGAGTCCTTGACCTCGGCGATCCGCTTCATCTGGGATTCGACGAGGTCCCCCACCTGGGCGCTGACACCGACGAGCAGGCCCAGCGCGATCGCGTGCAGTGGTGACAGGCCGATGACAGCGGAGACACCGATCAGCATCACTGCGACTGCGCCGAACACCCCCGCGATCGCGCCCTCAACCGTTTTCTTCGGGCTGATCGTTCCGAAAAACGGATGCCGGCCGAGGCGACTACCCACCAGCAGCGCAGCGGCGTCGCAGGCGACCACGGCGAAGATCGTGAACAGCGTCCACACCACACCGTGTGGCTTGGACGTGTACAGCAGCAGGTAGTAGTTGAACGGCATCCCGATGTAGAGGGCGCCGGCCATGCCCATCGCCCACCTGCCGAGTCCCTGGCGGCGCCCGGGTACGACGAGGAAAGCGGCCAAGCCGCCGACCAGCGCAAGCGACAGGACCAGGGTGACGCTGATGTCCTTGAGCACGGTGCCGCTGAAGATGAAGAAGACGCCCAGCGGAAACAGCAGCCATGCAGGCGCGCGCGAACCCATGCCGTCGGACAGCCCGATGAACTCCCATAACGCGAGGCCGCCCAGCAGCAGGGCGAGCAGGTAGGCGCCGTACGTCCCGGCGAGGATGAGGCCGATGACGATGCCTAGGAGGACGAACGCGCTGAGGATGCGGACCGTCAGGGGACTGGGCTTCCAGCGGCCGGCCAGCAACGCGTTTTGTGTCGTCAACTGACGTTGGCCTGCTGGGCTATTTCATCTTCCGGCCGGCCGCCGAAGCGCCGGACGCGTGAGGCGTAATCGGCGAGCGCTGCCTTCAGGTCGGCGACGTCGAAGTCAGGCCACAGCGTCTCAGTCACAAGCATCTCGGAGTAGGCCGATTGCCACAGCAGGAAGTTGCTCACGCGCTTTTCGCCGGCGGTGCGGATGATCAGGTCGGGATCGGGAAGCTCCGGGTTGTACAGGCGGGCGGCGATCGCCGCCTCATCGACCTGCCCCGACTCGAGGCCGTCTGCCATGAGTTTCTTGACCGCATCGACAACCTCGGCACGGCCGCCGTAGTTCAGGCAGACGTTGAGCACGCCGTTCTGGTTGCCGGCGGTCCGGCTCACCGCCGCTTCGATCCGCTCACGCATGCGAGGCGAGAGCTCGTCGCGCCGCCCGCTGACGACGATGCGGACGCCGCGGCGGTGCATCTCGTCGATCTCGCGCTGCATGGTCTCGTGAAACAGGCGCATCAGCGCGCGGACCTCGGCCCGCGGGCGCGACCAGTTCTCGGTCGAGAAAGCGTAGATCGAGAGGACCTTGACTCCGAGCGCCTCGCACGCGTCGAGCACTCGCTTGATCGTGCGCACACCGGCGCGGTGGCCGAAGCTTGCGGGCTTCCGGCGCCGGCGGGCCCAGCGCCCGTTGCCGTCCATGATGATCCCGATGTGGCGGGGAACCTGGGGATCCAAAGCCAGCACAGCGTACCGGTAGTGCAAGCCGGTGCCGGAAGGTCCTTAGACCTCCATTACCTCGCTTTCTTTGCGGCCGGCGAGGGCGTCGACCTTTTCGATCTGCGCCTCGGTGATCTTCTGCAGCCGGGCCGTCCCCCGTTTGGAGTCGTCCTCGGCGACCTCGCCCTTCTTCTGCATCTGGTCGATGCGATGCATCTCGTCACGCCTCACGTTGCGGATCGCGACTCGGGCTTCCTCAGCTTTCTGGCGCACCAGCTTCACGTATTCGCGCCTCCGCTCCTCGGTGAGAGGCGGTATCGGCACGCGGATGACCTGGCCGTCGCTCGCCGGGTTGAGCCCCTGCTCGCCAGAACGTAACGCCTTCTCCACGGCGCCGATCTGGCTCTTGTCGTAGACCTGCACCACGAGAAGCCGCGCCTCCGGGGCGCTGATCTGGGCGAGCTCTTTGAGCGGCGTCGGGGTTCCGTAGTACGGAACCATCACCTTGTCTATGAGGGCCGGGTTGGCGCGGCCGGTCCGGATGGTTGACAGCTCGGTAGCGAAATGCTCGACCGACTTGCCCATCTTCGACTCGGCATCGCGCAGGACGGGGTCGATCATGCCGTGGCTCCGACGAGAGTTCCGATTTCCTCGCCCAGCACCACGCGCTCGATGTTGCCAGGCTCCAGCAAGTTGAAGACCACGATCGGAACGTTGTTATCCATGCAGAGTGTCAGCGCGGTGTTGTCCATCACCTCGATGCCACGATTCAACACCTCGAGGTAACCGAGGTGCGCGAGCTTGACCGCGTTGGGGTCTCGCTTCGGGTCGGCGGTGTAGACGCCATCGACCTTGGTCGCCTTGAGGATGACGTCGGCTTCGATCTCGACCGCGCGCAGGGCAGCAGTCGTGTCCGTCGTGAAGTAGGGATTGCCGGTGCCAGCAGCGAGGATCACCACGCGACCCTTCTCGAGGTGCCGTACCGCGCGCCGGCGGATGTAGGGTTCCGCCACCTGCGGCATCTGGATCGCGGTCATCGTCCGCGCCGGGATGCCGGTCCGCTCCAGGGCGTCCTGCAAAGCGAGCGCGTTGATGACGGTCGCCAGCATGCCCATGTAGTCGCCGGTGGCTCGGTCGAAACCGCGCTCGCTTGCCGCAAGGCCGCGGAAGATGTTGCCGCCCCCGACGACGAGTGCGGTCTGAACGCCCATCTCATGCACGCGCTTGACCTGGCTCGCGATGTTCGAGACGACCTCGAGGTCAATGCCGTAATCACGCGCGCCACCAAGCGCCTCACCGCTCAGCTTGAGCAGGATGCGGTTGTACTTCGGAGAACGGTCCCCCATCTCTACGTTACGAATGAGATCTCCCTCAGGACTCTCTGATGTTAAAGCGCGCGAACCGGCGCACCGTGATGTTTTCCTGCAGCCTGGAGATGTGCTCCGCAATGTACTGCTGGACGGTGAGGCTCGGCTCGCGGAAGTATGGCTGCTCCATCAAGCAATTCTGCTTCAGGAAGTTCTCCACCTGGCTCTCGACGATCTTCGGGACGATCTCCGAGGGCTTGCCGTCCTGCTGGGCCTTCGCCTCGTATAGGTTCCGCTCGTACACGAGCACCTCGTCGGGGACGTCCTCGCGCGACACCCAGCGAGGCTCATATCCCGCCACCTGCAGCGCGAGCTCCTTCGCCAGCTTGCGGAACTCGGCGCCCTTGGCGACGAAGTCTGTCTCGCAGTTCACCTCGATCAGCACGCCGACCTGCGGCGGATAGTCGTCACCAGTCGTGTGCAGGTAGGCCTCGACCACGCCCTGGCCCGTCGACCGGCCCGCGCGCTTGCCCGCCTTGGCAATGCCCCTCTCGCGCAGGATCGTGAACGCCTTCTCGAGGTCGCCGTCGGCCTCCTCGAGCGCCGCTTTACAGTCCATCATTCCGGCGCCTGACATCTCGCGGAGCTTCTTGATGAGCTCCATCGGGATCTTCGCCATTCAGCGTGACTCCTCGTCGTCAGCCGTGCGGACGAATTCCTCCTCCGACACGGTCGGCAGGTAGTCCTCCTCGTCCTCGAGGTATTCCTCGATCTCCTCATAGCGAGGCGTCTCGAGGAACTCACGCTCTTCGACCTCGGGCAGGATCTCGCCGCGAGCCTGCGCCTCCTGGCGACCTTCCTGGCACGCGTCGGCGATCTTTCCGGTGAGCAGCTTGACTGCCCGGATCGCGTCGTCGTTGCCCGGGATGACGTATGTGATGAGGTCCGGGTCGCAGTTCGAGTCGGTGATCGCGACCACGGGGATCTTCAGCCGGTTCGCTTCGGTCACCGCGATGTGCTCCTTGCGGGGATCGACCACGTACAAGGCACCGGGCAGCCGCTTCATGTCGGCGATGCCATCGAAGTGGAACATCAAGCGGTCGAGCTCGTCCTGGAGGCGCTTTGCCTCCTTCTTGGGCAGCTGCTCGAACTGGCCTTCCTGCTGCATCTTGCGCAGCTCCTGCAGGCGCTCGATGCGCTTTTTCACGGTGCTGAAGTTGGTGAGCATGCCGCCCATCCAGCGCCGGTTGACGAAGTACATGCCGCAGCGAGCTGCTTCGGTCTGGATGGTTTCCTGCGCCTGCTTCTTCGTGCCCACAAAGAGCACCGGTCGCCCGCTCGCGGCCACGCCCCGGACGAAGTCCCAGGCGTCATCGAGCAGCCGGACGGTCTTCTGCAGGTCGATGATGTGGATGCCGTTGCGCGCCGTGAAGATGTAGGTGCGCATCTTGGGGTTCCAGCGGCTGGTCTGGTGGCCGAAATGGACACCCGCCTCCAGCAGCTGCTTCAAAGTTACTTGAGCCACGTTTGATTGCCTCCTGTTCCACTTCCGCCCGGTTCCGACCTTCGGTTGAAGGACAGGGGCTGTGCCCCGGGCGTGCTAACTCAGTCGGTTGCGACTGGCTCTAGGAGTATACCCGTCACAAAGAACCGGGAAACCGGCCGGCGCACAGGCCGCTCTGGGCTAAGGCATTGGACGCCCCAGAGGGATAAGCCAGCACCGCATCCCGTGCCAGGACATGGCCGTCGTCGATCCACAGGCAGCCCATGTGCCCAGGGCTCGTCAAAGCACCGCTGCCATCCACGCCGATGAACGTCGTCGTGGGGGCTGGGTTGCCAACGCCTCCGCCGTTGGGGGCAAAGATCACGCGTCCGGATGGAGACAGCTCGGCGGCCCCGATTTGAGCCTGCACGGTCGCGCCGAGCCTGCCCGTCCAGTCGTAAGTCCGGACTCTCCCGGCGCCGACCTCGAAACATGCAACGCCGGCGGGCGAAGGCCAGCTGCTTGGGACGCATGCGGAGTCGCCGATCGTCGCCTTCCGGGTTGCGTTCGTTGCGTCGACCACATGCCATGAGCTGGGAAAAGGCACTTGCTCGAACGTGCACGCGGGCCACACCGCCAGGACCAGCTGGCCCTGGTGCCACCCCATCGGCCAGAGACTGGTCTCGCCCTTTCCCTTGGTGATCGTGGACGTGTAGATGTCGGCGTGATGTCCGCCTCCCTGCAAGTCTTCGACGTAGAGGCGCAGCTTGATTGCCGCGGCCGCCGACAGATCCTCGACCAGCACAGCGATCCGCTTGTCGTCAGGGCTGACCGAGAAAAAACTGATCGTGTTCGCGTCACCGGGCACGGTGGTCACGTCCACGAAGCTCGCCGGAGGTACGACCATGCGGATCTTGGTGTCGCCGTCGCGGAAATAGACCTGGTCATCGCTCGCGCTGACCGGCGGCTGGAGGACGGCCGCCATTCCTTGCCCGCATGACTGGACCGACGGCGCGGCAACGCTGACGCTCGCCGTTTCGCTGGCATCCGGGTTGATCAGAAACAAGGTTCCAGCAGACAGGAGGAGACCGAAGTTGCCGCTCAGCGGGTAGATGGTGGGCGTTGAGCTTGGAGAAGCCGTCGCGGCGGCTGAAGGGCTGTTGCGTGCGGCGCTCGGTCCTCCAGAGGAAGAGCCTGACCCGCACGAGAACGTCAGGACTGCAACCGTCAACCAAACCGCGCCGCGGCGCATCTCAGTTGAAACTCTAAGCCGGACGAGTTAGGAGGCCGCTTCGACCTTCTTGACGCCCTTCGGTCCCGGGCACTTCGGGTAGTCGGAGCAGGACTTGAACATCCCGTACCGGCCGCGTCGCTCCACCAGCGGTTTGCCGCAGATTGGACAGGGCTCATCCAGCACCTTTGGCCCCTCGCGGAGCTTGCCGTCCTTGCCGATGTTCGCGCGGTACTTGCATTCGGGGTAGCGCGAGCAAGCAACAAACGGGCCATACCTGCCCGTCCTCTCAACCAGCTGCCCCTCCCCACACTGCGGGCACTTCTCACCTGTGGGCTTCGCCTCGCTCAGCGCCGCGTCGCGCTTGATGTATTTGCACTCGGGATAGCCGGAACAACCGGTGAACTCGCCGTAGCGGCCGGTGCGGAGCTGAAGAGGCCTTCCGCAGTCCGGGCACTTTTCCTCGAGAAGCTTCGGTTGCGGCAGCTCGCCGTCGGGGGTCAGCGCGCGCCGGAACTTGCACTTGGGATAGCGCGAGCAGCCCATGAACGGTCCGTACCGGCTGGCTTTGCGCACCAGGTGTCCCTCGTGGCAGAGCGGGCACACCTCGTCGGTGTCGGCCGGCGTCGCCTCTTCGGCAGCGGTGAGCATCTGCTGCAAAGGGCCGTAGAAGTCGCTGACCACCGGCACCCATTCCTGGCTGCCGTTTTCGACTTCGTCCAGGCGCTTTTCCAGCGTCGCCGTGTAGTCGTCGTCTGAGATGACCTTGAAGTGCTCGACCATGATCGTGTTCACCGCTTCGCCGATCGGGCTCGGGTAAAGGCGCCGGTCCTTGATTTCCACGTACCCGTGGTCCTTGGTGATCGTCTCGACGATCGGCGCATAGGTGGACGGGCGGCCGATCCCGCGCTGCTCCAGCTCCTTGATCAGGGTCGCCTCCGAGTAGCGCGGAGGCGGCTGGCTGAAGTGCTGCTCGGGCTTGACGCCGTAGTACTCGAGGTCCTCGCCGGCCGCGAGGTCAGGCAGCTCCGTCTCGCCGTTTTCGTCGCGCTCCCACACCTTGTAGAAGCCGTCGAACGTGAGGACCGAGCCATTGGCCCTGAAGATGTACTCGCCGCCCTCGATCTCGACCTGCGTCTGGTCGTACACCGCCGGGGCCATGCGGCTGGCGACGAACCGCCGCCAGATCAGCTCGTAGAGCTTGAACTGGTCAGCGCTCAGGTGGCGGCGAATCGACTCTGGCGTGCGGTTTACGTCAGTCGGCCTGATCGCCTCGTGCGCATCCTGCGCGCCGGGACTGGCCTTTGCGGCTCGCGGCCCGCTGCCGACGTACTTCTCGCCGAAGCTCTCCTTGATCAGGCCCTTCACCTTGGCCTCTGCCTCGGCCGAGATTCGTGTCGAGTCGGTACGCATGTAGGTGATCAGACCGGTCGAGCCCTCGTCGAGGTCGACACCTTCGTAGAGCTGCTGGGCGATGCGCATCGTGTTGCGCGGCCGGAAGCGCAGGCGGCTGGACGCGTCCTGCTGCAGGGTGGACGTGATGTAAGGCGCGTTCGAGCTCTTGGTCCGGCGCTTCTTCTCGACGCCGACGACTTTGTAGGCGGCCCCTTCCAGCGCGTGAACTATCGCGTCTGCCTCAGCCTGCGTCTTGACCTCGAGCTTCGGCTCGGCGTCGGCGCTGCCCGCTACGTTTCTGGGACGGTTCAAACGGGCCAGGAACCGGCGCTCGTCGGCCAGCTTGGAGAGCTCGACGTCGACCGTCCACGACTCCACCGGGACGAACTTGCGGATCTCCTCCTCGCGGTCGACCACCAACCGTAGGGCGACCGATGAAACCCGTCCGGCCCCGATGCCCTTCTGCACCTTGGCCCACAGGAACGGGCTCAGCCGGAAGCCGACCAGGCGGTCGACCACGCGGCGCGCCTGCTGGGCGTTGACCAGCCGCATGTCGATGTCCCGCGGAGACTCGAGTGCCTTGCGGACTGCCTCCGCCGTGATCTCATGGAACTCGATCCGCCTCGGGGATCGCAGCTTGAGCACCTCAGCCAGATGCCAGGCGATCGCCTCTCCTTCCCGGTCAGGGTCGGAAGCGAGGATCACGTCGCCTCCGTCCTTCTTGACCGCGGACTTCAGCTCGGTGATCGTCTTGCGGCGGCTCTCGACCACCTCGTAATGGGGCTTGAAGCCGGCATCGACCTCGACGCCCATCTCGTTTCCGGGCAGGTCGCGGACATGACCCATCGAGGCCAGGACGTCGAAACGGTCACCCAGGAACCGCTTCAAAGTCCTCGCCTTGGCGGGGGACTCGACGATGATCAAACCTTCGGACACAGCACCTCTTTATTCCCAACCAGGGCTCATTCCCCTCCTGGCCGGGTTCTGGGCGGGCAATCCTACGCTCGTTTCTGGCCGCTGCGCAATGCCCGAACGTAACCGTCGTGGTGACGGCGCACGGCGCCGTCGAGCTCGAGCGCCGTTAGCCGGACGAGCACCTCGGCGACCGGAAGCTGGAGTTTTCGGGCGATCTCGGCGGCGCTCAGAGGCAGCACGTCCGAGAGGTGGGCCAGGATGCCGTCGCGGCCGGACGGCGGGGCGATTCCAAGGCTTTTGGGCGGAGCGAGCGGGTCGTCCAGCACCTCCTGGGTGACTCCCAACGCGGCCAGCACGTCACGCGCGTTCTGCACGAGTAGGGCCCCGTCTCGGATCAGCTGGTGGGTGCCGACTGACAGGGGCGAGAACACGCTCCCGGGCACGGCCAGCACTTCCTTATGTAAGTCGAGAGCCGCCTCGGCGGTGATCAAGGCCCCAGACCCTTCGGCCGCTTCCACCACGACGACCGCCTCGGACAGCGCCGCCATCGTCCAGTTGCGGGCCGGAAAGTTGTGCCGCCGAGGAGCCGTTCCGTCCGGGAACTGGCTGACGAGAGCTCCTCCCGCCGCCACGATCTCTTCCGCGAGCTTGCCGTGGGCGGCCGGATACACGATATCGACCCCTGTGCCCATGACCGCGACAGTCACTCCGCCAACGACCAGTGCGCCCCTGTGGGCCGCCGCGTCGATGCCCAACGCGAGCCCGCTGATCACGATCACACCGGCGCGCGCAAGGTCGGCCGCCAGCTGCTCGGCCACCGCCTCGCCATACGGCGAGGGACGGCGGGACCCGACGATCGCGACCCGTGGGCCTGCAGGTGGCGGCCAGCGACCTCGCGCGCGGATGTCGGGGACTTCAGGCGGCAACATCTTGAAGCCGGTAGCCAAGCGCCTCGAGGATGTGCCGCTCGGCGATCTGCTCGGCGCCGTCCAGGTCTGCCGACGTGCGGGCGACCCTCCAGGCCCTATGGAACCCGCGAGCGCTGAGACCCCTTTGCTCCGCCCAGCGCTCGAGGACTCGGCGCGACGCCGGCTCGAGCCCGGCCAGCTGTCGCAGCCGCGCGGGTTTGAGCTGGGCGTTGAGGCAGCCCTGCCGCGCCAGCTGCCTGGCACGGGCGGCGACCACGCGCTCGCGCACCGGCGCCGAGCTTTCGCCGGTCGGCTCCGAGGCCAGCGTCTCGACCTTGATCCGCCGGACGCCGACTTTGAGGTCGATCCGGTCCAGCAGCGGGCCCGAGAGCCTGCGCTGGTAGGTCGCGATCGCGCCCGGCGTGCAGCGGCAGCTTCGCACCGGATCTCCCGCCCAGCCGCACGGACATGGGTTGGTGGCGCCGACCAGCGTGAACCGTGCCGGGTAAGAAACCGAGCCACCGGAGCGAGTGATGGTGACCCTGCCGGTCTCGAGGGGCTGCCGCAGCGCCTGGAGAACCGGCGTCTGGAACTCGGCCAGCTCGTCGAGGAAAAGCACGCCGTGAGCCGCCCTGCTGATCTCTCCCGGCTGGGCGAGGCCAGATCCACCTCCGATCAGGCCCGCTGCGGACACTCCATGGTGTGGCGCGCGAAAGGGCCGCGCCCAGCTGAGGGGACGGTCGCCCGACAGCTCGCCGAGCAGGCTCCTCACCTGCGCCACCTCCAGGGCCTCTTCGAGCTCGAGCGGAGGAAGGATTCCGGGCAGGCAGCGGGCGAGCATGGTCTTGCCCGCGCCAGGCGGTCCGCTCAATAAGAGGTGGTGGCCGCCCGCCGCAGCGATCTCCAGGGCGCGGCGGCCCTCCTCCTGTCCGTGTACCTCGGCCAGGTCGTGCTCGGGCGGCTCGATGTAAAGATCCGAGGCTGGACTCGTAGAGCTGTGCGGTTCGATGAGCTCGATGCCCAGCAGGTGATTCACCACCGCCTTGAGGCTGGCGCATGGCGTCACCACCAGCCCATCGACCAGCGCCGCCTCCGCCGCATTCGCCTGCGGCACGAAGATGCGCTCGAACCCGAGCTCGCGCAGGCCGAGCGCAGCGACGAGCACACCGTCCACGTGACGTACAGCGCCATCGAGCGCGAGCTCGCCCAGGAATGCGGTGTTGGGGGCCGGCGTCCTGCCGGCCCGTGCCAGCGCAATCGAAACCGCGATTGGAAGGTCCAGGCGGCTGCCTTCCTTGCGCAGCTCGGCCGGAGCGAGGTTCACAGTCAGGCGTTTTCCCGGGAACTCCAACCCGCTGTTCTTGATCGCGGAACGGACCCGCTCACGCGCTTCCTTGACCGAGGTGGCAGCCATGCCGACCAGCAGGAACTTGACCTCTCCATTGGCGATGTGCGCCTGGACCTCGACCCGACGCACGTGGAGGCCCGCAAGCGTGCACGAGTCGACTGCGGCGAGCACAGGGTCGAGGCTAAGCGGCCCGGAGCGAGACTTCAGCCCAGCCTGTTAAGAAGTCAGGAAGGCCGCGACCTCGTCGTGGAAAGACAGCGGCTGCTCGACGACAACCATGTGACCTGCGTCGGCGACGATGACCTCGCGCGCGCCCGGAATGGCCGCGGTGAGCTCCGCGGCGCACACAGGCCCGCAGACGTAGTCCTCCAGTCCTGTAATGACAAGCGTCGGAGCTGTGATGTTTGCCAGCCGGCTGCGAAGGTCGAGGCTCGGCACCTCCTCGCTGAAGACGCGCAGCGCGTCGCCGTTGATCGGCTCGGACCGCCATGTGTCCAGGTAGGCGGCCTCAGCCGGACCAAACCGCGCGAAGTTGAAGGGCATACGACGAAACACCTGGTCTCGAATCTGGTCGTCGGTCTCTGGGTCCTCTTCCTGGCCGGCCGCGTTCGCGTCCTCGAACCACGGCTGCCCAGACCTCTTTTCTATTGCGGCCTGAGTTGCCGCCTGTTGCTCCGGTCCCAGCCGCGCAGTCGTCACCGCCAGAACGAGCCGCCGCACGCGTTCAGGTCGCGCCGCCGCATACACCTGTGCAACTACGCCACCGTGCGAGTAGCCGAGCAGCATGATCTGCTCGAGGCCAAGGTGCTGGCGCAGCTCCTCGAGGTCAGAGGTGTAGTCATCGAAGTGGTACGCGTGCGGATCTGCGGGCCGGTCGGATGCACCGGTCCCACGTGGGTTGAGAATGATTAGCGTAAAGCGCGTCCACAAACCGGCCAGGTCGCCCAGGTAGGCCGGCGAAAGCCCCGGACCTCCGGGATGGCAGACAAGCACCGGACCGGTGCCGAGCTTGCGGTAGCTCAGCTTGCGACCGTCCGCGGTGGCGAACCCTTTCAGCTCGGAGTCTGGCACGGGCTGCTAAGACCCCAGGAAGTCCGCGACCTCATCGTGGAAGGCCTGTGGCTGCTCGATAAAGAGCATGTGTCCAGCGTCGCCGACGATGACCTCGCGGGCACTCGGGATGGCCGCGCTGATCTCTGCCGCGCACACCGGCCCGCAGATGAAGTCGTCCTCTCCGGTGATGACGAGCGTTGGTGCGGTGATGTTGGGGAGGCGGTCGCGCAGGTCGAAGGTGTTGAAGATCTCGCGATTGAAGAGCAGCAGGGTGTCGGCGTTGATCGTTTCGGAGCGGAGCGTGTCGGCGTAACCCGCCTCGGCGTCGCCGTAGCGCGCGAAATACAGCGGGAACTCGCGAAAGAACAGGTCGGCCAGCTCCTTATCGGTGCTGAACTTCGCCTCCTGCTCTTCGTCTAAGGCTGCAACCGCATCCGGGTACCAGGGCTGCCCGGACCGCTTATCCATCCCGGCACGCATCGCCGCCTCCTGCTCAGGCCCGAATCGGGCGAGCGCCGAGGCAACCACTAGGCGCTGGATGTGAGCTGGATGCTCGGCCGCGTATGCCTGTGCCACAACGCTTCCGTGTGAGTGACCGAGAAGCAGCATTCGCTCCATGCCGAGGTGACCGCGCAGCTCCTCTACGTCCGCAACGTAGTCGTCGATCTGGTAAGCACGCCGGTCGACCGGCGGATCTGAGCCAGCCGTCCCGCGAGGGTTGAGCATGACGAGCGTGAACTGCTCCCACAGGCCGGCCAGGTCGGCGAAGTATGACGACGAGAAGCCTGGCCCGCCGGGGTGGCAGACGAGCACCGGGCCGCTGCCCATCCGCCGGTACGTCAGCTTGCGCCCGTCGGTGGTGGTGAACTTCACAGAAGGCGGGGTTCCGGTCGCCAGCGTCCGCCTTCCTCGAGATACCCCGCCGGCTGGTCCGGCTCGTGGCTCAGCACCAACAGCCAGCGGTGTTTCTCGGCTTCCTCGAAAAGCCTTGCCTTCTCCTCGAAGACGCGCAGCGGTTCGATGTCGGCGGACATGTTCCACGGAACTTTTAGGTGCGGCGTCTGGCAGACGAGGTCGCCGGTCACTGCGCAAGCCAGCTCGCCGGACGTGAGCACAAGGACCTGGCTGCCCGGCGTGTGGCCGCCGACATGCCTGAGATGGACGCCGGGCATGACCTCAGCGTCTCCGTCGAGGAACTCGACGAGCTGGTTGCCGTCGGCAAGCGGTGTGAAGTCGTCATGGACGTAGCCGGCCTGGCTGCGCACGTCAGGATGCAGCGCGAAATCCCACTCGGTGCGCTGGATGAAATGGCGCGCCCGATTGAACGTCAGCTCCAGGCCGCCGTGTTCGTCACGTCGAGTGAGACCTCCCGCATGGTCCCAATGGAGATGCGTGGTGATCACCGCGTCGACCTCGTCCGGGCGGATGCCCAATCGCCGCAGGGCATGCAGCAGTCCTTCCGGCTCGCGCAAGCCAACCTGCTGCGCCCGCTTCTCGCTGAGCTTCGTGCCGATGCCCGTCTCACAGACGATGACGCGGCCGTTGAGTCGGGCAACCACGCAGACACAGGCACACTCGATCATGTTGTTGTGGTCGGCAGGCTTCTGCTTCTCCCACAGGATCTTGGGCACCACACCGAACATCAGCCCGCCGTCTGCCTTCCACCTCCCCGACATCAAAAGGTGAAGCTCGAGGTCGCCCAGCTGCATCGCGCCTAATATGCTGCGCGCAATGGCGGTCATGGCGATACGGACCTCGAGACTCACCAAGGATTACGGGATCGGCCGTGGCCTGTTCGACCTGGAGCTGGAGGTTTCGCCCCAGGAGGTTTTCGGCTACCTCGGACCGAATGGCTCAGGCAAGACGACGACCATTCGCTGCCTGATGGGCATGATCCGGCCGTCGAGCGGCACGGCTCACATCTTTGGGCTCGACTGCCGGCGCGACTCGGTCGCAGTCAAGCGCAAGGTTGGATACCTCCCGGGCGACATTCCACAGTTCGGCAGCCTGCGGGGTAAGGAGGTGGTCGCTTACCTCGCCGGCATACGTGGTGGCGTCGAACCAAAGACTGTGCGCAGCATCGCGGAGCGGTTCGACCTCGATCTCGGCCGCCGGTTTCGCGAGTATTCGAGCGGCAACAAGCAGAAGCTCGGCATCCTGCTCGCCTTCATGCACAAGCCCGAGCTCTTGATCCTCGACGAGCCGACCAGCGGTCTCGACCCATTGAACCAGCAGGAGTTCTACTCGCTGCTCCGCGAATCACGCGAGGGGGGCGCCACCGTATTCCTTTCGTCTCACATCCTCTCCGAGGTCGAGCACGTATGTGACAGGGTGGGAATTCTCAGAGCCGGTCGCCTCGCGACCGTGGCGCAGCTGGAAGAGCTCCAGCACATCCGCGCGCACCGCGTCGAGATCGAGTTCGCGCAGGACGCTGAAGTCCCCGACGCCGCGATCCGTTCGGCGGCCGGCGTCGAGGATGTAAATGTTGACGGCCGGCGTGTGACCTGCACGGTTCGCGGTACCTTCGAGCCGCTTTTCAACGCGATTCGCAACGCAAAGGTGACTGACCTGGTGAGCACCGAGCCGAGCCTGGAGGAAATCTTCCTCAGCTACTACAGCGAGCCACCCGCGACCGAAGCCCGGAAAGCGCTGCCCGAATGACCGCGGTCGTGCTCGGGCTGCGCCTCGGCCGCTGGGGCGTCGTCGGATTCTCAGCACTGGCCTTTTTCTCGAGCCTGGTCCAGGCGCTCGCGTTCTTTCAGCTTGCCGGCCGAACTCCCGCCGAGCAGGCCGCTTTCGGAAAGTCGATGACGCAGCTCGCCTCCAGCCTGACGCTGGTCCTCCCACCGCCGATGCGGCTGGACACCGTCGGCGGATATGTCGAATGGCGCTCGTTCGGAGGGCTCGCCATCGTCTTCGCAGTCTGGGCGCTCATCTCTGCCGGCGGTGCGGCCCGCGGGGATGAGGAGCGGGGTCTGGTCGAGGTCGCCCTGGCCGCGAGCCTGACGCGGTTCGGATGGATCGCGTCACGCTTCACAGGATTTGCTGCGGCGAGCTTCGTCGCCGCCGCGTTCGGTGGCCTTGGGCTGGTCGTGGGCGCGTTGACTGGCGGCGAGTCGGTGAGCCTCCGGGCTGTGCTGGAGCAATCGGTGGCCCTCGCGGCCCTTGCGCTCAGCTGTTACGCGCTCACGCTGCTGGTCGGCCAGCTGGCCGGCGTGCGGATTGCGACCGCCTCTGCCGGAGTGCTGCTCCTCGCCCTGTTTTTCGTCAACACCTTGAGCCGGACCTTCACGTCCTTGACCTCGGTTCGGTGGCTCTCACCCTTCCACTACTACGAGCTCAACCACCCGCTCGTGCCAGACGCAGGCCTGGACGCGCGATCCACCGCTGTGATGCTTTTGATCGCACTGATCGCAGGTGGCGCGGCGGCCGTTGCCTTTGCTTCGCGAGACCTCGGGTCGCCGCTCCTCCGGCTGCCGGTTCCGTCTCAACCGACCACCTACGAGGTCTCCGTCAACCCGGTCTGGCGCATCCCGGTGCTGCGCGGCGTTTACGAGAGGCGGCTTGGACTCCTGGTATGGGCGGCTGGGATCGCCTTCCTTGGAGCCGTGTTCGTGTCTCTGACCAAGACGGTCATCCAGCCGCTCATGTCGATACCGGCGCTGACCCAGTTTTTCGGAGGCTTCGTCCAGGGCCGGCTGTATACGTCCTTCCTCGGATTCTTCTGGCTCAGCACCGCCGAGCTGCTCTTCGCTGCCTTTGCGATCGCCCAGGTCGCCCGGTGGTCCGCCGAAGATTCAGACGGCCGCCTCGAGGTGATTCTCAGCCAGCCCCAATCCCGCGCCACCGTCGTCGTAGAACGAGCCACCGTGCTCGCCGTGGGGGCTGCTGTCATAGCCGCGTTGAGTGGCGTGGTCGTGGCCGTCGCATCCCACAACCAGGGGATGGACGTCAGCAGCGAACGCCTGGCCGAGGGTTCGCTCCTGCTCGTACCGTTCGCCCTGGTCTTCGCGGCCGCCGGCTCGGTGCTCGCGGCCTGGAACCCGCGTGCGGCGGTCGGCCTGCTCGGGGCCTTCGCTTTCGTCAGCTACGTGCTCGCCGAGCTGGGTCCGCTGCTCAATTGGCCGGCCTGGCTCCAGGACTTCTCCGCATTCAAGCTTTTTGGGACGCCCTTGTCGAGCGGAATCGACCGCGCAGGCCTGCTGACGATGATCGCGATCATCATCGTGGGGTTCGGAGCGTCGATACTTCTCATGGAGCGCCGAGACGTCGGAGCGTGACCAAGGCCACCAAAAGTAGCCAACTAAGGTAAAGGGAGGTACACTGCGTCGCCATGCCGCGATCCATGTGGAAAGGCGTCGTCTCGTTCGGAATGGTCTCGATCCCCATCCGCCTGTACAACGCGACCGAGTCGACCTCCAAGGTCTCCTTCCGCCAGCTCTGCCCTGACCACAAGTCGCCGATCTCGTACAAGCGCTGGTGCTCGGAGGGAGAGCACGAGGTCAGCTACGGCGAGATCCTCAAAGGCTTCGAGGTCGGCAAGGACCGCTACGTGATCATCGACGACAAGGACCTGGACAACCTTCCCCTGGCCACAGCCCACTCGATCGACATCGAGGAGTTCGTGCCGAGAGACGACGTCGAGCCGGGCCTTTATTTCAAGGGCGCCTACTACATGGAGCCCGAGGAGCTGGGCAAGAAGCCATACCACCTGCTCCGCAAGGCGCTCGAGGCGACCGGCCGCATGGCCATCGCGAAGATCGCGCTGCGCGACCGCGAGCATCTGGCGGCCCTGCACCCGAACGGCCATGGAATCCTGATGAACACGTTGAACTGGCCGGACGAGATCCGGTCCACCGAGGGCCTGAAGGGACTCGAGGGTGAGGTGAAGATCAACCCGAAAGAACTCGAGATGGCGAAGGCCTTGATCGAGAGCCTGGCCGACTCCTTCGACCCTAGCCGCTACAAGGACGAGTACCGCGAGGCGGTCATGAAGGTGGTGCAGGCCAAGATCGACGGTGAGGTCATCGAGGCCCCCGCTCCGCAGCAGACGGCCAAGGTCATGGACCTCATGGAGGCGCTGCGCGCCTCGGTCGAGGCGGCGAAGAAATCGCGGACCGCGACCAAGCGAGCCCCGGCCGAGAAAAAGGTGGCTCGCCGCAAAGCCTCGTAGTCAGCGGGTTGCCGCCCTTTGGGCACCGATCGTTGAATCACTGGCGACAGATGCAGCCAAAAACGGCACACGTGCGGGCAGGAGCTGTAGACCCCTAATCTGAGGCCGGATGCAGGACTCAGACCAGCTTCAGATCGGCCTCGAGAGCTTCAACGACGAGATGAGGCCGATGCAGGCGGCGTCGGCCGAGGCGCCGTTCAGCTCACCCGACTACCTGTTTGAGGTGAAGTGGGATGGCCTGCGATGCATCGTGTTCCGGGATCCGCAGGGTCACGTTCACCTGCAGGATCGCGGTCTCCACGACATCACGGCCGATGTGCCGGAGGTCGTCGCCGCAGCCAAGCGCATTCCGCCGGGCAGCGTCATCGACGGAGAGCTGGTCGCAACCGACAAGGATGGTCGTCCTGACTACCCACGTCTTCGCGAGCGCCTGGCCGGAGGTGCGAGGCTCATGGAGAAGATCCCCACGGCGTACCTGGCCTTCGACGCGCTGTATCTCGAGGAGAAACCACTGCTCAGGCAGCCCATCAACCGGAGGCGAACCCGGCTGAAGAAGGCAGTCGAGGCGGGCGGCCACATCTTCGTGCCCGACCACATCGAGGAAGACGGCGTCGAGCTCTTCGAGGCATGTCTCGAGCGAGGACTCGAAGGCGTGGTCGCCAAGCACAGGATGAGCCCGTATGTGCCAGGCCAGCGAAGTCCCTTCTGGCTCAAGGTCAAGGCGGTGAAGTCGGACGACTTCGTGGTCATCGGATGGCTCGGCGAGAAGCCCTTCGATGCGCTGGTGGTCGGGTACCACGAGGACGGTCGCCTGCTGCCCTGCGGGACCGTCGGCGGGGGCTATGACGAAGCGGCGACCGGCGCGATTCGCGATTCGCTCGTGGAGCTGGAGACAGAGGACTCGCCGCTTGATCCGCCCCCAATCATGATCAGCCCGGTTCACTGGGTGCGGCCCGAACTCGTGGTGAGCGTGCGCTACTCGGAATGGTCGCCGGACGGCACGCTGCGTTTTCCGATCTTCAACGGCCTCCGCCCGGAGGTGCACCCCGCGGAAGCCGTCCGTCACCGGCCGCGCGTAGTCATCTCCGGGCATGTCAAGCCTGGTTCACTTGCATATGACCTCACTCGATTCCCCTTCTAGCGGCGTCCCGGCGATGGAACCGGGATTCGACGTCGTCACCGGCGCGTTCAGCTATACGGGCCGGTACATCGCGCGCCGGCTGCTTTCGCAGGAGCGTCGCGTGCGCACCTTGACCAATCACCCGACGCGTCCAGGCGCCGAGGACATCAAGGTCGACGTGGCGCCTCTTCAGTTCACGGACCGGGCGGCGCTGGTTGAAAGCCTGCGAGGCGCGGATGTTCTGTACAACACGTACTGGGTCCGTTTCCGTCGTGGACGCATGGGGTTCGGCGATGCGATCGCCAACACAAGGACGCTCGTCGGGGCGGCGGCCGAGGCCGGCGTGCGAAAGATCGTGCACATCTCGGTCAGCAATCCGTCTGTCGACTCCCCCCTGGATTACTACGCGGGCAAGGCACGGACAGAGGAGATAGTTCGCGGCTCCCGGCTGCAGTGGGCGATCGTCCGGCCAACCCTCGTGTTCGGGACGGAGGACATCCTGATCAACAACATCGCGTGGCTCTTGAGGCGGGTGCCGATGTTCGTCATCCCCGGGCACGGGACGTATCGTGTCCAACCCGTTTCAGTTGAGGACGTGGCTGAGATCACAATCTGGGCCGCCGAGCAGACCGACAATATGACGCTCGATGCAGCGGGCCCCGACACAATGACCTACGCCGAGCTCGTCGAGGGCATCGCGATCGCCGTGGGCCGCCGGCCGCATCTCGTCGTCATGCCGCCGCGGCTGACGATGTTGGCGGCTGACATTCTCTCCAGATACATGAAGGACGTGACGCTCACCCGGCAGGAGCTGCAGGGCCTGATGGAGGAGCTGCTCGTCTCGCATGAGAAAGCGCGCGGAACCAGGCGCATCGATAACTGGCTGCTCACCAACGCCGATCTCGTCGGCCGCACATATGCGTCGGAGCTCGACCGCCACTGGAGATAGTCCTCTCCACCCGGCTGGCGCCGGGTACCTCCCCAGCGGGCGGGGAGGTGTGTAATCCACGGAGATTTCGTACCCCGCTGGTACCCTGCCGGTGATGGCCTCGCCCGCCGAAACCGGTCAGATCGCGATCGAGGCCGGCAACCTCGTCAAGCGCTTCGGCGTGATCAACGCTGTGGACGGCGTGAGCTTCCAGATCCGGCGCGGCGAGATCGTCGGATTCCTCGGCGCCAACGGCGCCGGAAAGACGACCACGTTGCGGATGCTGTGCGGCTTGATCACGCCAACGTCCGGCACGGCGCGGATCGACGGCATAGACATCTTTGCCGATCCGCTGAGGGCCAAGGCACGGCTCGGCTACCTGGACGAAGAGCCGTTCGTGCACCCGCACCTCACCGGCCGCGAGTTCCTCAACTACATCGCCGACCTGTACCGAATGCCGCGCGGCACCGAGCGCCAGCAGCGGATGGAGAAGCTGCTCGGATTGTTCGAGCTCGCGGATCGCAACGGTGAGCTGATCGGCGCTTACAGCCACGGCATGCGCCAGAAGATCGGCCTGGCATCGCTGTTGATCCGCGAGCCGTCGGTGCTCCTGCTCGACGAGCCGACCAACGGCCTTGATCCTCGCTCCGCCCGGCTCGTCAAGGACCTGCTCGAGGAGCTCGCCTCACGCGGCACCACCGTGCTTCTTTCAACTCACATCCTCGAAGTCGCGCAGGCACTATGCCGCCGCGTTGCGATCATCGATCGCGGCCACATCGTCGCGACCGGCACGATGGAGGAGCTGCGCGCCCAGGCAGGCTCGGAGCAGGCGAGCCTCGAGGACCTCTTCTTGAAGCTCACTGCGGGGCCTGAATCAAAGGAGCTCATCGAGCGACTGCTGGCGCCGAAACAGTGAGACGGTCTGCGACCTGGACCATCCTCAGCGCGGAGCTGCTCGGGCTGCGCCACCGCCTGCTGAGGAGGAAACCCGCGCGCCTCGTGGGCCTGGCCGTTTTTCTCGCGGCGGCTGTGGTGTTCATCGGGGGCGGGGCGTTCACGGTCGGTGCAACTGCCGGCCAGTTCCTGCCAAGTGCGCGCGACTCGATGCTGGCCGGAGGTTTTACCACCCTGTCGGTGCTGATGCTGGTCATCGGATTCCCGACGGTGATCGCCACCTTCTTTGTGGGACGCGACCTGCTTCAGCTGGTGCTCGCGCCGGTACGGCCGATCGAGATCTTCGTGGCAAGGCTTTTGCTCGCGATGAGCGCCAACCTGCTGATCAGCTTGATCTTGCTGATGGCCACCCTGGGCGTCGGCGTCGGCTCCCACGCCCCGGCCGTCTATTTCGTCCTGGCAGTAATCCTGATATTCCTTCAGGTGCTGCTCGCGACTGCAGTCCAGGTCATCCTGATGTCGGTGGTGCTGCGGTGGGTGCCGGCGCGGCGCGCGCGCGACGTGGCTGCCGCAGTCGCCGGCGTTGCAGGCGCAGGGTTCTACCTGGCCTGGAACCTCAGCCTGCGACAGTCGTTGTCACCCCGGAGCCGGCCTGACCTCTCCAACCTGACCTCGTTCGTCGAGCGCATCGAGTGGGTGCCCTCGGCCTGGCCCGGTCACGCTCTGAGCGCAGTGATCGCCGGCAATGCGGGCGCGGCTGGAACCTGGTTGGCTTTTTCGGTGGCCCTGGCCGCCATCGTGCTCGCGGCTGCGGAGATCCTCTATGAGCGCACCCTGCTGACCGGCCTTGGAGTGTTCGGCGGTCCACAGGCGGTGTGGAGACGCAGCGCTGCAAAACCGGCGGCCGTCGACGTTACCGGGAGCCGCGGGGTTGGGTCGCCTGCTCGAGCGATCGCGCTCAAGGACTGGCTTGGCTACCGGCGAGACATCCGGCGGCTGAGCCGGCTGCTGCCCGCGTTCATCTTTCCCCTCGGCTACGCCGTGAGCTTCATCCGGCCCGGAAGGAGCATCAGCGGATTCTGGACTGACGTCTTCCTGGTCGGGTTCATCTCGATGTTCATGTCGAGCGCACTCGCCACCCCTTCGATACCGAGCGAGCGGCGGGGGTTCCAGCTGCTCCGCATGGCGCCGCTGACGATGTGGCACCTCATCCGCGCCAAGGTGATCCTGACCCTGCCTCCGGTGCTGGCGCTCACACTCGTGTTCGGTGTGGTCGTCGCCATCTTGAGCGGCAGCGGAATCGCGCAGCTTGCGGGGCTGGCCGTCCTCGTTTTCTGGCTGGGACTTGGGTTCGTCTCGATTGGCGTTTCAGCCGGCGGGATCGACCCGCGGTTCGACGCTGCGGACGATCGGCGGGCCGTGGGGCTCCTCGGGACGCTTGCCGGCCTGGGCGGGTCGTTTGGGTTCGGCCTGCTCAGCCTGGGAGCTTTCGCACTGTTTGTCTTCGGGCTCGGAGCCGTCGAAGGTACGACCACTCACCTGGGGCCGGTTCCGACGACGCCGGCCATCGGGGCCTTGATGTGGGCAGGCGGGTTGATCCTTGCCACCGGCGCCGTCGCTCTGGTGGGCATGCTCCTCTGGTTCGCGAACACGCGCCTCGGCAGCTATGAAGGGACGATTGCCGCCACCTGAGGAAAGACACAAGCGGAGCCCCCTTGTGGAGAACCCCCTTTCAATCGGACCGCTATCGCCAAAGTCGTGCGGTGGCGGTGACCTGGCATCAGGTCACACGGGTCAGTCGAATGGATCTTCGGTCAGCTCGGCGCTGAAGCTTCCGTCTGGCTCGAGCATCAACCCGACCACTGCGTAGCGGATCGGTCCTTTCCAGCCCGCCAGCGCGCGGTACTCAGCCGCGGCGGACATCAACGCGCGTCGCTTGCGCGACCCGACGGCTTCGATCGGTGTGCCGAATGCATCGTTGGCGCGCGTCTTGACCTCGACCACCACCAGCTCCTGTCCGCGGCGGCACACGAGGTCGAGCTCGCCGCGCCGGGCCAGAAAACCAGCGCCGACCACCTCGTAGCCACGCTTTTGGAGCAGCTCGGCGGCGGCCTTCTCCCCGGCCTTACCCAGGTCTAGCCGAGTAGGGCGTGTTCGCGAAAAGGCGCCCATGTCGTCCGGTGAATCGGGCTCGGGCCCAGCCGGCGGATGGCGGCGCGATGCGCAGGAGTTGCGTATCCCTTGTGATCCGCAAAGCCGTAGCCGGGGTACAGGAGGTCGTACTCCACCATCGCTTTGTCTCGGGCCACCTTGGCGACGATGCTCGCCGCCATGATCGAGGCGCAGGTGCGATCGCCCCTGACCACCGCCATCTGAGGCAGCGGGGCCTCGGGCACGTCCCAGGCGTCAACCAGCAAGTACTCCGCCGGAATCTTCAGCCCGGCCACGGCCCCGGCCGTCGCGAGGTGTCTCGCGCGGAGCAGGCCAAGGCTGTCGACCTGCGCGTGGTCGACGGCGCAAACCGAGACCGCCAGCGCCCGCCTGCGGATGAGGACGTCTACACGCTCACGCTCAGCCGGCGTGAGGAGCTTTGAGTCGTCGAGGCCTGGAATGCGGACGCCGATCGGCAGCACGACCGCCCCTCCGACCACCGGGCCGGCGAGCGGGCCCATGCCGACCTCGTCCACTCCCGCCACGACCTGGTAGCCCATCGAGCTCGCCATGCGCTCGTAGCGCCACAACATGGGTCTCACCAGATCGAGGTTAGCGAGCGCCGGCTGATGGCGCCACTGTCTTTACTCGGTCTCGACGGTCTCTGCTTCCGGTTCCTGCTCGTCGGTCTCTTCTTCGCGGACGAGCTGCCTCTTCTCGCGGATGCGGGCTTCCTTGCCGATCTTGCCGCGCAGGTAGTAGAGCCGGCCCTGGCGCACGTCGCCATGCCGCAGGACGTCGATCTTGTCGATGCGCGGCGAGTGGATCATGAAAGTTCGCTCGACGCCGACACCATGCGTGACTCGGCGCACGGTGAAGTTCTGGCGCAGGCCACCGCCGGTGACACGGATTACGGTGCCTTCGAACACCTGGATGCGCTCCCGCGTGCCTTCCACAACCTTGGCATGCACGCGCACGGTGTCGCCCGCCCGCAGCGCCGGGACCTTGGCCTTCTGTTGCTCTTTCTCGAGCTGCTGGATCACATTCATGTCTTCTTCAACTCCTTGGTGTGTGACACATGTCTTTGGGCTGCTTGCTGGCGGCGCCACTGCTTGATGCGCGCGTGGTCGCCGGAGAGGAGCACCTCGGGAACACTCATACCGCGGTACTCGGCGGGCCGTGTGTACTGCGGCCAGCCCGAGGGCTCGGTTGAAAAGCTGTCCTGGGTGAGCGAGTCTGGATCGCCCACAACGCCGGGTACCAGGCGCGCGACCGCATCGATCAGCACCATCGCGGGGATCTCGCCACCGCTCAGCACATAGTCGCCGATCGATACTTCGCGCGCGTCCAGAGCCGTCCGGACCCGGTCGTCGATGCCCTCGTACCTCCCGCACACGATGATCAGCCCTGGCTCTGCCGCCAGGCTCTCGGCCAGCCGCTGGTCCAGGGGGTCGCCCCATGGTTCCATCAACACCACCGGGCCCTGGTTGTGCGCGCGGATCGATTCGACCGCCTCGATCGCGGGCTCCGGCTTGAGGACCATCCCGGGCCCACCACCAAACGGCATGTCATCGACCTGCCGGTGCCGGTCGTGAGTGTGCTCGCGCAGGTCGTGAGCGTGCAGCTCGAGAAGCCCGCGCTCGATCGCCCGTCCGACCACACCCTGCTCGAAGACAGGGCCGAACATGGCCGGGAAGATCGTGACGACGTCGAACCTCATCCCTACCTGGCGTCCTCCACCGCGATGAGCCAATCCGCGACCACTACCCGGCCGGCGTTGACGTCGATCTCCACCACCGCGTCTTTGGTGGCCGGAATGAGGTGCTCCACCGCGCCGTCGCGGCTGACCCATACATCGTTGGCCGGCCGTTCCAGGACCTCGGCGATCGTGCCCAGGCGCTGACCCGAGCTCGTCAAGACTGCAAGCCCCACCACCTGGTGGTGGTAGAAGCGGCCTTCCGCAAGCGGGCGCGCCGCCTCATCCTCGATCTCCAGGTACCGACCGCGAAACAGGTCGGCCATCGTCCGGTTGTCGATGCCGTGGAACTTGACCACGAGGCCTGGGTATCCAGGCCGGCTCCATTCGATCTCGCGCTCAGCGCCTTCGAGCATCAGTCGCGAGCCGGGTGCGAATCGGTCGTCAAAGTCTGTCAAGGGAAGTACCTTGACAGCGCCTTCGACCCCATAGGCCCCACCCACCTGGCCGACCCGGATCATTCGCGTAAGTCTCCACCCGACGCTCGCGGGCGCGACTCGTGATGTGACAGGGATGGATTGGCGAGGTCGACGAACACCCGCTTTCGATCACGCAATGAGGCGACCCTGACCAGCGTGCGGATGGCCTCGATGTTGCGACCGGCCTTGCCGATGAAACGTCCTACGTCGGCGTCGGCCAGCTTGACCTTGATCGCCACGGTGCCACCACCCCGCTCGAATGACTCGACCAGGACCTCGTCCGGCTTCTCCGCCAACGACTTCGCCACATACTCGACCAGCGCCCGGTAGTCCACCCCGGGACCGGCCGGACCTTCCTGACGATCACGTCGGAAGCCGCTGCGGTTGAATGATCCGCGCCGAAAATCACGCCGTGCCGGTCGACTTCTCTGCGCGTCGCTCAAGGATCCCCTCCCGC
>Ga0137409_10000633_pt1 | contig 38706 bp, 33 predicted proteins | sample CZODoug1_16funga_FD_122059 | JGI IMG/M metagenome (GOLD analysis project Ga0137409, IMG submission 122059) | Vadose zone soil fungal communities from Angelo Coast Range Reserve, California, USA - CZODoug1_16fungal (Hybrid Assembly) | ecosystem: Environmental > Terrestrial > Soil > Vadose zone... | reverse complement strand
ACGAACACTTCGTTCGCCTCCACCGGGTGCAGCAGGCTGGCGCCGGCGGCGCGGCCGATGTCTTGCGCCAGGCGGTTGGTGCGCTGCGCGTTACGCTTCCAGACTCCGCTTTCCACGTACGCCAGCAGCTGCGCGGCGACGTAGCGCGATTTCGACAGCAAATGCCCGGCGCGCTTACGCCGCAGCTCGAAATCCCGCACCAGACCGGAATCGAAGAAAACCACCGCCTCGGCCGCCAGGGCACCGTTCTTGGTTGCGCCGAAGGACAGGACGTCGACGCCCGCGCGCCAGGTGACGTCCGCGGGATGACAGTCAAGGAACGCGAGCGCGTTGGCAAAGCGCGCCCCGTCGAGGTGCACCTTGAGTCCGCGGCCGTGGGCCAGTTTGCTCAGTGCCGCAATTTCGGCCGGTTGGTACACGGTACCGAGTTCCGTGGCCTGGGTCAGCGACAGCGCCGCCGGCTGCACGCTGTGAACGTCAACCGGACGGGCGCTGAGCGCCGCGGCGAAGGTCCCGGGCAGGAGTTTGCCGTGCTCACCAGGCAGCAGCGCCAGTTGCGCTCCGCCGGAGAAAAAACCGGGGGCGCCACATTCGTCGGTGGCGATGTGCGCTTCCTGGTGGGCGTAAATGGCGCCGTAAGGCGGACACACAGTCGCGAGGCTGAGCGAGTTGGCGGCGGTTCCGGTCGCGACCGCGAAGGCGCGCACCCCGGCGCCGAAGAATGCGCCGAGCACCGCATCGAGGCGCTGCGTCCATGGATCGTCGCCGTACGCGACCGCGAGCCCCTGGTTGGCCTCACTGATCGCCGCCAGGATCTCCGGGCAAGCCGTTGCAGTGTTGTCGCTGTAGAAACGCACGCTGTCACCCTACTCGATGCGCCAACGGAAGGACCAGGCCCCGAACGCCAGGAACGCGAGGGCGGTGGCCGCCAGATACAGCAGGTTCGGCGCGATCTGCGGCAAGCCGGCGCCATCGAGCATCACCGCGCGCGCGGCGTCGAGCACGTGAGTCAGGGGGAAGACATGCGCCACCCATTGGACCCAGCGCGGTGATCCTTCGAGCGAAAACCAGATTCCCGACAGCAGCATCATCGGCCAGGTGAGCACGTTGAGCAGTCCGCCCACCAGCTCCTCGCTGGAAAAGCGCGCCGCAATCGTCAGCCCCAGGGCGATCATCGACAGGGCGCCGACCACGCCCAACAGCACGAGCAACAGCAGGTTGCCGGCGTTGTGAAAACCAATGATGGCGCCGATGCCGAGGTACAGGATCGCCGTGACGAACAGGATGAGCCCCAGCCGTGACAGCACCTGCGCGCTGAGGAACTCGAAGGCGGTGAGAGGAGTTGCGTGCAGACGCTTCAGGAAGCCGCTCTTGCGATAGCGCAGCACCACGTAACCGACGCCGAACAGGCAGCTGAACATCATGTTCATGCCCAGAATGCCCGGAAACAGCCAGTCGACATAGCGGACCGCGGCGCCGGTGACCGGCTGGCGGACCGCGGCCGGCTCAGCGGCGAGCAGCAGCTTCTCCACGATATAACCCTTGGGTGAATCGGTGTTCACCCAGTAGCGCGGCGGCGCGTGCAGGTCGACCAGCAGGTCGATCTGCTGATGCGTCAGCTTGCGCAGCGCCGCGCTCTCATCCGCCAGGGTGATGAACTCGACGTAGCGCTCGCGCAGGAACGGGTGCGCCTGCCGGTCCGGGTGTCCGGCGAGCACGCCAACCTTGAACAGCGGGCGCTCGGGGCCGCCAAACACGAATCCCATGCCGATCACCAGCATGACCGGCAGCAGCAGCGTGAACACCAGCGTGCCGCGGTCGCGCAGGAATTCCAGGTTGCGCGCGTGCAGCACCGACAGCAGCCGCCTGATCATGGGCGCAACTCCGTGCCGGTCAGTTCCAGGAACAGGTCCTCGAGGTTGGCCGGCCGGATGCGCAGGTTGGTAAGGGGCACTTTCGCCTCCAGCAAGGTGCGTAGCGTGGCTTCCAGGTCGTGGGTGCTGATCTCCACCCGATCGCTCGCGTCGATGATATTGAGGGGCAGCTGGCGCGCCGCCGCCGGAAACTCCTGGCGTGGCAGCTCCAGCAGCACCTCCGCGAAGTGCTCGTGCAGCAGGCGCCGCGGCGGGCCCTGGGCGATGATGCGGCCGCGGTCCATGATTACGATCTCATCGCACAGCAGCTCTGCCTCCTCCATGTAGTGCGTCGTCAGGATGATGGTCTTGCGCCGCGCCTTGATCGACTGCATCAGCTCCCAGAAATTGCGGCGTGCCTGCGGATCGAGTCCGGTGGTGGGTTCATCCAGGAACAGTACCGCGGGGTCGTTGACCAGCGCGATCGCGAGCAGCAGCCGCTGCTGCTGGCCGCCGGAGAGCTTGCGGCTGTCGCGCCCGGCGAGCTTCTCGAGCGCGCACAGGCGGATGACCTCATCGACGTCGAGTCCCGTGGTGTAAAGTCCACGGAACAGCGCGATGCTTTGCCGCACCGTGAGAAAGTCCTGCAGCGCGGTCTTCTGGAAAAGGATACCGGCTTCCTCGCGAAAGCGGTTGCCGAGCGGCTCGCCGCGGTAACGCACCTCGCCGGCCGTCGGCGGCAAAATCCCCTCCATGATCTCGATGGTGGTGGTCTTGCCGGCGCCGTTGGGGCCCAGCAGCCCGAAGCACACGCCTTGCGGCACGCTGAACGACACGCCGGCCACGGCAAGGGTGGCCGGATACTGCTTGACGAGCTCGCGGACTTCGAGGACGGCGTTGCTCACGGCATTCGCGGATCGCCTGGCTTGAGGACTGGCGCGCGATCCTAGCGGATTTTCGCGTGCGACGTGTACCATCGGCGGCATGACTACCCGTCAATACGACAAATCAGAGCGCGTGGAGCTCGCCGACGAAGCGGTGCACTGGGACCTCGGGTCCTCGGTGTCCTACGGCGAATACCTGCAGCTCGACAAGCTGCTGGCGGCGCAAAAGCCGCTGTCGAGCGAGCACAACGAGATGCTGTTCATCATCGTGCACCAGGTGTCGGAGCTGTGGATGCGGCTGATGCTGCATGAGCTGACCGCGGCGCTGGAGTGCGTGCGCCGCGATGACCTCGATCCGGCGCTGAAGATGCTGGCGCGTATTTCGCGCACCCAGACGCAGCTGATCTCGGTGTGGGACGTGCTGTCGACCATGACGCCGTTCGAGTACTCGGCGTTTCGCAACGCGCTGGGGCGTTCCTCGGGTTTCCAGTCGCTGCAGTACCGCATGCTGGAGTTCATGTTCGGCAACAAGAACGCCGAGATGGTCGCCGTACACCAGCGCGACGCGCTCGCACACGAGACGCTGCTACGCGCACTGGCCGCGCCGTCGCTGTACGACGAGGTGCTGCGGCTGCTGAGCCGCCGGGGTTACGGGATTCCGCAGGACTACCTGTCGCGGGATTTCAGCGCGCCCTACCAGGCCAGCAAACAGGTGGCCGGCGCCTGGCTCGGCGTGTACCACAACGCTGATACGGGCTGGGACCTGTACGAGCTCGCCGAGCGCCTGGTGGACCTCGACCACAATTTCCAGTTGTGGCGCTGCCATCACCTGAAAACCGTCGAGCGCATCATCGGCTACAAGCCCGGCACCGGCGGCACCGGCGGCGTTTCCTATCTCGCCAAGGCGCTGGAGCTCAAGTTCTTTCCGGAGCTGTGGCAGATCCGGACCTCGATGTGACTGCCGCCGGCGCCGCTGTCGCGCGCTCGCCGCGCGGCGCGCTGCGCAGGCGCCAGCGCACCAGGCGATACGCGAACAGCAGCGCGAGCATTCCCATATAGAGGAGCGGCTCGCGCACGTCGCGTTTCACCTGCCAGTAGAAATGCCACACCGCCAGGACTGCGATCACGTAAATGAGGCGGTGCAGGCTCTGCCAGCGCCGGCCCAGGCGCCGCATCATGCCGTTGGTGGAAGTGAGCGCCAGCGGCACCAGCAGCAGCAGCGCGCTGAAGCCGATGGTGATGTAGGGGCGCTTCACGATATCGGCCCCCACCAGCGCCAAGTTCAGCTCCAGATCGAGCACCAGGTACACGGTGAAGTGCACCACGGCATAGAAGAACACGAACAAGCCGAGCATGCGCCGCAGGCGCAGCAGCTGCGGCAGGCCCGTGAGGTTCCTCACCGGGGTCACGCTGAGGGTGAGCAGCAGGAAGTTGAGCGCGGTCTTGCCGCATTCGTGCTCGAGCTTCTTCACCGGGTCGGCACCCAGGCTGGCGCCGAACAGCTGCAGCGCGCCGCAGATCATCCAGGCGAGTGGCGCCAGGCCGGCGACGAACACCAGGGGCTTGTAGAGGTAGCGATAGCGTTGCGTGATGTTCAAAAGTTGCGCCGCAGATCCATCCCCTGATACAGGCTCGCGACCTGCGCGGCGTAGCCATTGAAGGGCAGCGTCGGCTGCCGTGCGGCGAGGAACGGCGCGCCGATGCGGCGCTCGGTGGCCTGACTCCAGCGTGGATGATCGACCTGCGGGTTGACGTTGGCGTAGAACCCGTACTCCTGCGGAGCAGCGACATTCCAGGCGGTGTTGGGTTGTCGCGCACTGAAGCCGATCTGCACGATCGATTTGATGCTCTTGAAGCCATACTTCCAGGGCACGATGAGGCGCAGCGGCGCGCCGTCCTGGTTGGGCAGAGCCCTGCCATAGAGTCCGACCACCATGAGCGTGAGCGGGTGCATCGCCTCGTCGATGCGCAGTCCCTCGACGTACGGCCAGTTGAGCACCGCTGAGCGCTGTCCCGGCATCTGACCCGGATCGTACAGCGTCGTGAACTCGACGTACTTCGCCTTCGAGGTGGGTTTGAAGCGCGCCAGCAGGTCGCTCAGGGGAAAGCCGATCCACGGCACCACCAGCGACCACGCCTCGACGCAGCGGAATCGATAGATGCGTTCCTCGAGCGCCTGTCCCTTCAGCAGGTCCTCGAGGTTGAACCTGCCGCGCACCTCCGCCTCGCCCTGCACCGTCACGCTCCAGGGTCGGGTCCTGAGCGTGTGTGCATATTTGCTGGGGGATTCCTTGTCGGTGCCGAACTCGTAGAAATTGTTGTAGCCGGCGATTTCCTCGAACTTGTTGGGAGCCGTGCTGACTGAATACTGCGGATTGCGCGCGTAACTCAGCGCCGCTTCTTGCGGTGGCGCGCTTTCCCCGGCGGGCAGCCAGGCACTCGCAGCGCTCGCCAGCGCGCCGGCCAGCAGCGTGCGCCGGCTGAAGTAGATCTCCGGCGGGGTGATCTCGGATGCGGCGATGCGGGGCACGCGCGTGATCATAACTAACCTCCGTGAACAGTAGACCGGCCGGCGTGCCAAAAGGTCACACGCTGCCCTCGCCACGGCGCTCCGCGCAGCGCGCGCTTCAGCGCCACACGCGGCAATCGACCCCCGCGCGCCTGGCCGCGCGCCGCGCGCGCCGACTACCGTTTACCAGAATGCCCCGGTCGGCGAGGCCCAGGTGCTGGAGGTCACCGGGCGTGTTGCCATAGGCGGTGATCGGCAGCTGCGGATGGCGCGCGCGCAGTGCCGCAAGACAACGGACCTTTTCCACACCGCGACGGTTCGGGGTCGTGAGCCTGCCCACCAGCCGGTCCCCGTCCCACTCCACTCCCGTGCACAGGACTTCCCCGAACCCCAGCGCCTGGCCGATGGCCGGAACATACAGATCGGTGCTGGCGCTCAGCAGCACCAGCGCATCGCCCTGGCGGCGGTGTCGGGCAATCGCCGCCAGGGCATCGCCGAACAGGCCGTGCCTGAGGAGCCCTGATACGAACTGCGCCGTCCAGGCGTCGACCTCGGCGCGGCGGCAGCCGCCCAGTGTCGCCTGCAGAAGCGCGGATTTGAGCTCGCCGCGATCGGCGCGCCGTCGCAGGAAGCGCGCCAACGCCGGGAGCAGGCGCGGCAGCCGGGCGAGGCGCGCCGGGTGGCGCAGCAGAAAACCTGCGACGTACGGCAGCAGCGTATCGCGGCGCGTGATGGTGCCATCGAGATCGAACAGCGCGAGCACTCGTCCAGGCGCCTCGCGCGGGCCCTCCGGCGCTGCGCCGGTAGCGCCGGAATCGGTCAGGCGGCGCTGCCTGCTGAGGCCAGCTGGCGCAGCACGTACTGCAGGATGCCGCCGTGCCGGTAGTACTCGCGCTCCTTCGGGGTGTCGATGCGCAGGCGGGCGGTGAATTGCACGGTCTTGCCCTGTTGCGGGGTGGCGCTGACGGCGACCTCACCCGCATCGGCGCGGCTCAAACCCGCGATGTCGAACACCTCGCGGCCGGTGAGCCCCAGCGAGGCGGCGTTCTGTCCGGGCAGGAACTGCAACGGGGCGACGCCCATGCCGATGAGATTCGAGCGATGAATACGCTCGAAGCTCTCGGCGATGACCGCCTTCACCCCGAGCAGCATCGTGCCCTTGGCCGCCCAGTCGCGCGAGGAACCGGTGCCGTACTCGCGGCCGGCGAGCACCACGAGCGGCGTACCCTCCTTGCGGTAGCGCATGGCCGCGTCGTAGATGGAGGCCTGTTCGCCATCGGGCAGGTGCACGGTGACGCCGCCCTCGACCCCGGGCACCAGCAGATTGCGCAGCCGGATGTTGGCAAACGTGCCGCGCATCATGACCTCGTGATTGCCGCGGCGCGCGCCGTAGGAGTTGAAGTCCTTGGGCGCAACGCCCTGTTCGACCAGATAACGCGCCGCCGGGCTGCTCCTGGCGATGTTGCCGGCGGGGGAGATGTGGTCGGTGGTGACCGAGTCGCCGAGCACCGCCAGCGCGCGCGCCCCCCGCACGTCGCGGAGCGCTGGAGGTGTCATGGTCATAGCGTCGAAGTACGGCGGGTTCTTCACGTAGGTCGAGCCCGGATCCCAGGCGTAGAGCTGGCCGGCGGGCACTTTGATATTCGCCCAGTTGTCATCGCCCTTGAACACGCCGGCGTAGCTGTCACGGAACATCTGCGAGTCGATGGAATGCAACATCAGGGCCTGCACCTCCGCGTCGCTCGGCCAGATGTCCGCGAGATGCACCGGCTTGCCGTCCGTGCCGGTGCCGAGCGGCTCGGTCGTGAGGTCCAGGTCGAGCGTGCCGGCGAGCGCATACGCCACCACCAGCGGCGGGGAGGCGAGGAAGTTCATGCGCACCTCCGGATGCACACGGCCCTCGAAGTTGCGATTGCCGGACAGCACCGCGCAGCCCGTCAGATCACCCGCCTTGACGGCCGCCGAGATCTCCGGCTTCAGCGGGCCGGAATTACCGATACAAGTAGTACAGCCGTAGCCGACGAGATTGAAGCCGACCGCCGCGAGATCATCGAGCACGCCGGCCCTGACGAAGTAATCGGTCACGACGCGTGAGCCGGGGGCGAGACTGGTCTTCACCCATGGCTTCGCCTTGAGTCCGCGTTCGCGTGCCTTGCGGGCCAGCAGTGCCGCGCCCAGCATGACGGACGGATTGGACGTGTTGGTGCAGCTCGTGATTGCGGCGATGAGCACCGCGCCGTCCTTGAGATCGAAGCGCTGTCCGTCGAGGGTGGCCGGAGCCACGCCCCGGGCTTGCGGGTTGCGCGCGTTGCGCTCCTCGGCCGCCTTGCGGGCGTTGAGTTGGTACACGGTCTTGGCCGTCTTCAGGGGCACGCGGTCCTGCGGGCGGCGCGGTCCGGCGAGACTCGGTTCCACCTTGCCGAGATCGAGCTCGAGCTCATCGGTGTAGCGCGCGGGCATGGCGCCCTGGTTGCGCCACATGCCCTGCGCCTTGGCGTAAGCGCTGACCAGTTCGAGGCGCTCGCGCGGACGGCCGGACAGCTCGAGGTAGCGCATGGTTTCCGTATCGATCGGGAAGATGCCACAGGTGCTGCCGTACTCGGGCGCCATGTTGGCGATGGTCGCCCGGTCGGCGAGCGGCAGGTTCGCGAGGCCATCGCCGAAGAACTCGACGAATTTGTCGACCACGCCCTTCTTGCGCAGCATCTCGGTCACGGTCAGCACCAGGTCGGTCGCCGTGGCTCCGGGTTGCAGGCGCCCCTCGAGACGAAAGCCGATCACCTGCGGGATCAGCATGGTCACGGCCTGGCCGAGCATCGCGGCTTCAGCTTCGATCCCACCCACGCCCCAGCCGAGCACACCCAGGCCGTTGATCATGGTGGTGTGAGAATCGGTGCCGACGAGTGTGTCCGGGTAGGCGCGGCGGATGCCGCCCTCTTCGGTGTCGAAAATCACGCGCCCCAGATACTCGAGGTTCACCTGGTGAACGATGCCGGTGTTGGGTGGCACGACCGAGAAGTTGCGGAACGCCGTCTGTCCCCAGCGCAGGAACGAGTAACGCTCGCGGTTGCGCGAGAATTCGATGGCAGTGTTGGCGGCGAGCGCACCGGCAGTGCCGTACTCGTCAACCTGCACCGAATGATCGATCACCAGTTCCGCCGGGTTCAGCGGGTTGACGCGTTCGGCGCTACCGCCCAGGCGCACGATGGCATCGCGCATGGCCGCGAGATCAACCACACACGGCACGCCGGTGAAGTCCTGCAGAATGACGCGTGCGGGGGTAAAGGCGATCTCGTGGGAAGGGGTCGCTTGCGGGTTCCACTCCAGCAGTGCTTCGATGTCGGCGCGGGTCACGCTCACGCCGTCCTCGAAGCGCAGCAGATTCTCGAGCAGAATCTTCAGCGAGTAGGGCAGTCGCGCGAGCTTGTCCTGGGGCAGCGCTGCGAGACTCCAGATCTCGTACGAGCGCTCACCGGCATTGAGCGTCGAGCGCGCGCGGAAGCTGTTGATCATGCGTGTCTCCGTGTGAGCACGCGATTATATCGGGCGCGGCGCGCCCTTGCCGCCTAAGCGCCCGCTTCAGGCAGCGGCGGCCTGGCTTACCGTCGGCGCGATGCCTTCGATGACGGCGCCGCCCAGACAGCGCTCACCCTCGTAGGCGACCGCATACTGACCGGGTGTCACGGCGCGCTGCGGCTGCTCGAACACCACGCGTGCGGTGCCGTCCGCCCGGGGTTCGAGCAGCGCCGGCTGATCGGCCTGGCGGTAGCGCACTTTCACGCTGCAGCGGAACGCTTCGCGGCGCGGCGGCGCGAGCCACCGCCAGGCCCCCGTGGTGAGTGCGCCGCTCGACAGCAGCGGATGATCGAGTCCCTGCACTACGATCAGTGTATTGCGGGCGCCATCCTTCCCCGCCACGTACCAGGGCTGCTCGGGGTAGCCGTGCCGTCCGCCAAGCCCCAAGCCGCCGCGCTGGCCGAGCGTATAAAAAGGAAGTCCCTCATGGGTGCCGAGCCGCTCGCCGGTGGGCGTTTCGATGGGCCCGGGGGTCGGCGCGAGAAAGCGCGCCAGAAACGCGCGAAAAGGGCGCTCGCCAATGAAGCAGATGCCGGTGCTGTCGGGCTTGTCGAATACCGGCAGCCCGGCACGGCGCGCGCGCTCGCGCACCGCGCTTTTCTGCAACTCGCCGAGCGGCATCAGCGTTCGCGCCAGCTCCTCGCCCGCCACGGCGTGCAGGAAATAGCTCTGATCCTTGGCGCCGTCACGCGCCTTGTAGAGCCCCGTGCCTTCGGGCCCCGGCTGCAGCCGTGCGTAGTGCCCGGTCGCGAAATGCGACGCGCCCAGGCGGCGTGCCCACTGCAGCGCTACGCCGAACTTGATCTCGCGGTTGCACAGCACGTCGGGATTGGGCGTGCGGCCGGCGCGGTGCTCGCGCAGAAAATGCCCGAACACCCGCTCACGATACTCACCCGCGAAGCTGGCGCGATGCAGCGCAATGCCGAGTTCGGCCGCGACCGCGCGCGCGTCCTGGAAGTCCCGGGCGCTGGTGCAATACGCGTCGTCGTCCTCCTCCCAGTTGCTCATGAACAGGCCCTGCACTTCCCGGCCCGCTTGCCGGAGCAGCAGCGCCGCGACCGCGGAGTCGACACCCCCGGAAAGCCCGACGATGACGCGCCCGGCGCTCACAGGTGCACCGCGTTGCTGCTGGCGGCGCTGGCGGCATGCAGGTCGAGCCCGGCGAGCGGTTCGAGTGCCAGGCGCTGGCCCGCCAGGTAGTCGTGCACGCAGCGCAGAACCAGGGGGCTGCGCAGCCGCGCCTGGCGCTGCTCGAGGTCGAGTTGCGACAGCCAGTGCGTGGCCACAATGCCGCGATCGAGTTTTTGTCCGGCGTCATGGTCCGCGACTGCACCGGTGAAGGCAAAGCGCAGGGTGCGGCGCCCGCTGGCGGGGTTACGCCACAGGTACACGCCCAGCAGCGCCTTCGGTTCAAAGCGCCACGCGGTCTCTTCGCGCACCTCGCGTACTACGGCCGCAAACAGGGTCTCACCGCGCTCGACGTGTCCGGCCGGCTGATTGAGAACCAGCCGGCGGTTGATGCGCTCTTCCACGACCAGGAAGCGGCCGGCCGTTTCCGTGACGGCCGCGACGGTTACGTCAGGCGTTCGGGGCATGCAGGGGATTATAGCCGTCGGCGGCGCGACGGTCGGGGACTCAAGGTTCAGCCGCGGCGTGCGGTGCGCAGGCCGTGCTCGACCGCGCTCGCGTTCCAAACCTGATCGAATTCCTGCATGTACAGGCGGGCGGCCACCGGGTTGTTGATGTCGGCGACACCGTCCCAGCTGTCGGCGCGCATACGGTAGACGATCGCACGGTCGTCGGCGATGAGATACGCGGAGGCGCGCTGTGGCGCCTGTGCGGCTACGTAGCGGATGTCGATGCAACTGGACAGCCGCCGTCCCATGGCCACGAAACGGTTGCTGTCGCGCATGACGCGTGTCGGCTCGGCCAGCAGCACCCGGACCTTGGCGAAGCTGCGCGTCAGAACGAAGTGTTTGATGATCTCGAGGAAAGCGGTCTGATCGTAAAGGTCGGGTTCGAGATCGGGGGTGTAGATCGAGATCAGCCGCTGTGCGGTGGCCGCGATCTCATTGACCGCCGCGCGAACCTCGGCGAGCGAGGTCAGAACGCTCAGTGTCTCGGCCCCCTGGCGCGTCGCGGTGGCAGTGCCGCCGGCGCTGGCCGATTCCGGCGCATAGCGCGCGTTTGCGAGCTGCGCCAAAGCGCTGTTCAGGTCAAGTTCCCCGGTTATTGCCACGAGTGGCACCCCGCCTTCGCCTGCACGGAGGCAGGCTGCGGAGGATCTTAGTGACCGCCCTGGGGATTTCCTTGCCGAACCGGTCACGGTTTGGGGGCCGCAACTGCCTGCAGTAAGTCAAAAGCGCGGCATAGTTCGCACTTTAGAAGGGGGTGTCGGGAGATGCCGACAGGCCGACCCGGGGGCTGGCGCGGTGCGGCCCTGCACCCGGTAGCGCTTCAGATCCGCCGCGCCAGCTGCGCGGCGAGGCCGGTGTAGTCGGCGGGCTTCAGGGCCTGCAGGCGAGTCTTCTCGGCAGGCGCGAGCGGCAGAGTGTCGATGAAGGCGGCGAGTGTCGCAGCGTCGACGCCTGCGCCGCGCGTGAATTCCTTCAGGCGCTCGTAGCCGCCCGGCACACCCGCGGCGCGCAGCACGGTCTGCACCGCTTCGCCCAGCACCTCCCAGCGGGCAGCGAGATCGGCGGCCATGCGCTCACGATCGGCCTCGATTTTCGTAAGTCCCCGTCCGAGCGCGCTCCAGGCGATCAGCGTATGCCCGAGCGCGACGCCCAGGTTGCGCAGCACGGTCGAGTCGCTGAGATCGCGCTGCCAGCGCGACACCGGCAGCTTCTCGGCGAAGTGCCGCAGCAACGCATTGGCCACGCCACAGTTGCCTTCCGCGTTCTCGAAGTCGATCGGGTTTACCTTGTGAGGCATGGTCGATGAACCGACCTCCCCGGGGAGGGCGCGCTGGCGCAGATAGCCGAGCGAGATGTACCCCCACAAGTCGCGGCTGAGATCGATGAACACCACGTTCGTGCCGGCGAGCCCATCGCAGTATTCGGCGATCCAGTCGTGCGGCTCGATCTGGGTCGTCCAGGGGTTGTACTCGAGCGACAGCGAGGTGACGAACGCCTGGGATACGGCCGGCCAGTCCACCGCCGGCAGCGCCGCGGCGTGGGCGTTGAAGTTGCCGACGGCGCCATTCCACTTGCCGAGAATGCTCACCGCCGCCCAGCGGCGCTGCGCGCGCCGCAGGCGCGCGACGAAGTTGGCGAACTCCTTGCCGAGAGTAGTAGGGCTTGCCGGTTGTCCGTGCGTGCGCGCCGGCATGGCGGTGTCGGCGTAGCGATGCGCGAGCTCGGTCAGTTCGACCGTGCGGGCGTTGAGCGTGCCGAGCAGCGTGTCGCGCGCCGCGTGCAGCAAGCGCGCGTAACTGAGGTTGTTGATGTCTTCCGAGGTGCAGCCGAAGTGCACCAGCTCGAGCGTCGCATCCGCAGCCCCGACCGCAGCCAGTTGCTCGCGTACGTAGTACTCAACGGCCTTGACGTCGTGATTGATGCGCTCCTCGATCGCCTTGACGGTCGCCGCCGCTGCAGGCTCGGGCGCGGATGCAAGCTGACGCGCGCGCTCGCGCACCGCGGGCGTGAACTGCGCGCCGGGCAGTTGCGGCACCGCCGCCGCCAGGTGCAGCAGCCACTGCGCCTCGACGCGGATGCGCTCGCGGATCAGTCCGCGCTCCGCGAGCAGGCCGCGCAGCGGCGCGCTCGCGGCGCGGTAGCGCCCATCCACCGGCGACAGCGCATCGAGCGCCGACAGTAGATCGCTGGAGCTCGCGGACATGCGTTACCATGATAACGCATACGGTCGTCCGGGCGCGGACTGCTGCGGAGTGCATGCATGAGGACTTCCTTTCGGGTGGAGCGCGACAGCATGGGCGAGATCAAGGTGCCAGCGGACGCGCTGTGGGGGGCGCAGACCCAGCGCGCCGTGCAGAACTTCCCCGTAAGCGGCCTGGCCATGCCGCGGCCTTTCATCGGCGCACTCGGCCTGGTGAAACAGGCTGCGGCACGCGCCAACAGGGAGCTCAAGCTCCTCGACGCCCGGGTCGCGCAGGCGGTCGAGGAGGCCGCGGCGGAGGTGGCGGCCGGGGTGCACGATGAGCAGTTCCCCATCGACGTCTTTCAGACCGGCTCGGGAACCAGCAGCAACATGAATGCCAACGAGGTCATCGCGGCGCTGGCGAGCCGGCGCCTCGGCAGCGCGGTGCATCCCAATGACCATGTCAACATGTCCCAGAGCAGTAACGATGTGATTCCGACCGCCATCCATGTGAGCGCCGCGCTCACGGTGCGCCGGGAACTCACCCCGGCGCTCGAGCACCTGGCGGAGGTGCTGCGCGCCAGGGAGGGCGAACTCGCCGGCGTCGTCAAGACCGGCCGCACGCACCTGATGGACGCCATGCCGGTGACGCTGGCACAGGAGTTGTCGGGCTGGCGCACCCAGATCGAGAGCGGCGTGGCACGGCTGAAGGCCGTGGAGCCGCGCCTGCTGGCGCTGGCGCAGGGCGGCACGGCCGTCGGTACCGGCATCAACGCGCATGCGGATTTTGGCAGGCGATTCTGCCAGCACCTCGCGGCGCTCACCGGCGTTGAGTTCGCGCCGGCGCGCAACTACTTCGAAGCGCTGTCGACGCAGGACACGGCGGTGGAGCTGTCCGGACAGTTGAAGGTGATCGCCGTGAGCCTGATGAAGATCGCCAACGACCTGCGCTGGATGAACAGCGGACCGCTCGCGGGACTCGCCGAGATTGCACTGCCGGCCCTGCAACCGGGCAGCAGCATCATGCCCGGCAAGGTCAATCCGGTAATCCCGGAGGCCGCCACCATGGTGGCCGCGCAGGTGATCGGAAACGATGCCACCATCACCGTCGCGGGGCAGTCGGGTAACTTCCAGCTGAACGTCATGCTGCCGGTGATCGCGCACAATCTCCTGCAGAGCGTCCAGCTGCTGGCAAACGCGGCGCGGCTGCTGGCCGACAACGCCATCGCGGGTTTCAGGGTGAACGAGGCGCGGCTCGCCGAGGCGCTCGAGCGCAATCCCATTCTGGTGACCGCGCTGAATCCCGTGATCGGCTACGAAAAGGGCGCAGCCATTGCCAAGCAGGCGTACGCGGAAGGACGGCCGATCCGTGAGGTCGCGGCGCAGCTGACCGATTTGCCGCGCGAGCAATTGGCGCGGCTCCTGGATCCGGCAGAGCTCACCCGCGGCGGGATCAAGGGTGGCACCAGCGGCGGGGGCTGAGTTGGCAGGTGCGGCAGCGAGCCGCGACTGGGCGCAGATCATCCGCGCGCGACTCGCCGGCTCCACGCCCCGACACGAGGTGTCGGAATGGCGGGTACCCGGCCTGTTTGAGCCCATTGATCAGTCGCAGCGGCCCTTCCTTCCGCAAGACCCGCTGCCGGCCGCGGTGCTCATGCCGCTGGTCGAACGGCGCGAGCTCACGGTGCTCTTCACGCAACGCGCGACCCAGTTGCGCAATCACGCCGGCCAGATCAGTTTTCCGGGCGGGCGCATCGAGAGCGCGGACGGCGGCCCGGTCGCGGCGGCACTGCGCGAAGCGCGTGAGGAGATCGGTCTCGCCGCGCGCTTCGTGTCGGTAATCGGTTACCTGCCGGACCACCTCGTGAACACCGGCTTTCGCGTCACGCCGGTGGTGGCTTTCGTGCAGCCGGACTTCGAGCTGCTGCTCGACGCCCAGGAGGTTCAGGACACCTTCGAGGTGCCGCTCGGTTACCTGTTCGATCCTGCCAATCACCACCGGCACCGCCGTCGCGCCACAGGCAGCGACGAGGAGGTGGAGTTTTTCGACATCCCCTTCGGCGGCCGCAATATCTGGGGCGCCACCGCCGGGATGCTCCTCACCCTCTATCGGCTGTGTGTCGGACCTGCCGATGAGTGACGCCGAACGCGCCCTGAGCGCGCTGCTCGCGCTGATGGCGCGCCTGCGCGATCCGCAGCGGGGCTGTCCCTGGGACCGCGAACAGACCTTCAGCAGCATCGCCCCCTACACCATCGAGGAGGCCTACGAAGTCGCCGACGCCATCGAGCGTGGCGAGCACCAACAGCTGCGCGATGAACTCGGTGACCTGCTGTTTCAGGTGGTGTTTCACGCGCGCATGGCCGAGGAGCGCGGCTGGTTCGACTTCGCCGCGGTCGCCACCGCGATTCACGACAAGCTCGTGCGCCGCCACCCGCACGTGTTCGCGGGCGCCTCGCCCACGCCGGAGGAACTGGTGCGCGTCTGGGAGGAACAGAAGGCGCAGGAGCGCGCCGAGTCGGCCGCGAGCCGGCCGGCGGCGGAGGGCACCGTGTTGGCCGGCGTCCCCAGAGCGTTGCCGGCGCTGGTGCGCGCGGCCAAGCTCGGTCGCCGGGCGGCACGCGTGGGCTTTGACTGGCCGGATGCGCAACAGGTGCGGGCCAAGGTGCTGGAGGAACTGCACGAGATGGACGCCGCGCTCGCCGCCGCAACCGATGCAGGAGGGGTCGCCGAGGAGCTCGGGGATCTGCTGTTTTCCATCGTGAACTGGAGCCGGCACCTGAAGCTCGACGCGGAAGCGGCGCTGCGGGCGGCGAATGCCAAGTTCGAACGGCGCTTTGCGCGCATGGAGTCACTCGCCCGCGCACGCGGCCTCGATCTCAAAGGCCTGTCAGCCGCCGAGTGGGATGCCATGTGGCGCGAAGCAAAACTGAACCGCACCTGAACATAACAGGCGGTTGCCGAAAGTCGCAGCCCAACTCACGAATGCGCTACGCTTGCTCGCACGCATGAACGCGTGGCGCACTGCTCTCCTCTTCTTATGGCTGCCCCCGGTGGGTGCAGCGCTTCCCGCCGCATCCGCCGCGGCTGGCGAACCGGCCGGCCGTGCGGTCGTGGCGAGCGCGACGGTGTCGATGGACCAGGCCGTCAAGATGGTTGAACAGCGCTATCGTGCGCGCGTGGTGAAAGCCGAGACGCAGAAGGAAAACGGCCGCACCGTCTACGTGTTGAGACTCCTCAACGACTCGGGCAAGGTCTGGACGGTGCGCGTGGATGCCTCCGACGGGTCGGTTCAGTAAATGCGCGTACTGGTGGTGGAAGACGAAGCGGCATTACGCGACTCGCTGAAAGAGCGGCTCGGCGAAGCCGGCTTCACCGTGGATGTGGCGCGTGACGGCAACGAGGGCCTGTTCGCCGGGCTGGAGTATCCCCTCGACGTCGCCATCGTCGACCTCGGGCTGCCGAACCTTCCCGGCCTCGAGGTAGTCCGCCGGCTACGGGCGGCACGCAAGACGTACCCAATCCTGATCCTCACGGCGCGCGACAACTGGCAGGACAAGGTCGAGGGGCTGCAGGCGGGCGCGGATGACTACGTCGCCAAGCCGTTTCACTTCGAGGAAGTGCTGGCGCGGCTGCAGGCGCTGCTGCGCCGGGCGGGGGGCTGGGCGAGCCCGCAACTCAATTGCGGAGCGGTCATGCTGGACACGCGCGCGCAAACCGTGCAAGTGAGCGGTGCACCGGTGGAGCTCACCACGTTCGAGTACCGCATCCTCGAGCATCTGATGCTGCGTGCCGGGGATGTGATCTCCAAGACGGAATTGACCGAGCGCCTTTACGATCAGGACTTCGAGCGCGACAGCAACGTCATCGAGGTCCTGGTCGGGCGCCTGCGCCGCAAGCTCGACCCGCAGGACCAGTTACATCCCATCGAGACGCTGCGCGGCCGCGGCTATCGCTTCGCGCTGCCGCGCGACACCGCCACGTGAGCGGGCGGCACCGCTCTCCATAGCACCGTGCACTCGCTCAGTCGGCGGCTGCTGGTTTCGGTCTCCGTCCCGCTCGCGCTGTTCTTCGGCGTGATGATGCTGGTGCTGGACACCGGGTTTCGGGCGCTCTCGGAGCGCTCGCTGCAGGAACTGCTCGACTCGCAGATGGTGTCGCTGATCGCGGCCGCCGACCCGCAGCCGGACGGCAGTTACGCCCCGAGCCCCCAGGAGCTCGATCCACGACTGCGGACGCCGCGCTCGGGACTGTACGCGCAGATCCGCTCGCAGCACCACCTGTGGCGCTCGCCCTCGACCGCGGGTCGTTCCAGCGATTTCGGTGCGCTGCTCGTACCCGGACAGCGCAGCAACCTCACGTACACGACTTTCGGCCATGACCGCGTGGCGATCGAGAGCCGCGCCATCCAGTTCGCGGATGACCCCAGTGGCAAGCGCACGCTCACCTTCAGCGTTGCGGTCAGCTTGAGCCCCTATGAGGAGGAGCTGTGGCGCTTCCGCCGGGAGCTGATCGGGTGGTTCATCGGTCTGATGCTGGTGCTGCTGGTGACACTCGCGGCGCTGCTGCGCTGGGTGCTCGGACCGGTGCGGCGCATGGAGCGGGAGATTCACGAAGTGGAGGAGGGGCGCTCCGAGACGCTCGGCGCCGGGTACCCGCGCGAGCTGTCAGGGGTGGCGACCAACCTCAACGCGCTGCTGGTCGGGGAGCGCAAGCGCGTCGCCCGCTACCGCGACACGCTCGGGAATCTGGCGCACAGCCTGAAGACACCGCTCGCCGTCATGCGTGCGAGTCTGTCCGGCAGCGCGCCCGCCGGCCCGGTGGGTGCGGAGATCGACCGCATGACCGGCATCATCGAGCACCAGTTGAAGCGTGCCGCCGCTTCCGGCGGCGCACTGCTCGGGCAGGCGCCGGTGGAGGTCGCGCAAGTGGCGGCCGAACTGCGCAGCACGCTGCTGAAGGTGTACGCGGGCAAGGATCTGTCGCTCGAGCTCGCGGTCGCGCCCGCAACATTGTTCGTCGGTGATCGCGGCGACCTCACGGAGCTCATCGGGAACCTGCTCGACAACGCCTGCAAGTGGTGCCGCAGCCGGGTACGCCTCACGGCCGGCAGTGACGAGAGCGCAGGTCCGCGCGAGCGACTGACCCTGATCGTCGAGGACGACGGAGCGGGTATTTCCGCGGCCGACCGCGCGCGCGTGCTCGAGCGCGGCGTGCGTGCGGATCAGAACGTGCCGGGCCATGGGTTGGGGCTCGCCATGGTGCACGATACCGTGGACCTGTACGGCGGACAGCTCTCGATCGACTCATCCCCGCTCGGCGGCGCGCGCTTCTCGTTGCGGCTGCCGGGACGCTGACGGCGCGCCGCTAGGGTGCAACCTTGAACTCGATCCCCTGCGCGAGCGGCAGCTCACGGCTCCAGTTCACGGTATTGGTCTGGCGGCGCATGTACGCCTTCCAGGCATCGGAGCCGGACTCGCGGCCGCCGCCGGTATCCTTTTCACCGCCGAAGGCGCCGCCGATTTCGGCGCCCGAGGTGCCGAGATTGACGTTGGCGATACCGCAGTCGCTGCCGGCGGCCGACAGAAACGCTTCCGCGTTCTGCAGTCGATCGGTGAACAGCGCCGAGGACAGGCCGTGGGCGGAGGCGTTCTGCGCGGCGATCGCCTCAGCGAGCGACTCGACCGGAATCAGGTACAGAATGGGTGCGAAGGTTTCGGTCTGCACGATCGGCCAGTCGTTGCGGGCGCGAATGATCGCAGGCTCCACGAAGTTGCCGGGGCGCTTGAGCGTGTTGCCACCATAGAGCAGTTCGCCGCCGGCGTTGCGTGCGCTGACGATGGCGGACTGGTAGCGCTCGACGGCGTGCGCATCGATCAGAGGGCCCATGAGCGTCTCGCCCTCCAGCGGATCGCCGATGCGCACCTGCCGGTAAGCATGGATCAGGCGCCGTTCCAGGTCCGCGGCGATCGCCTGGTGAGCGAACACACGCCGCGTGCTGGTGCAGCGCTGGCCGGCGGTGCCGACGGCGCCAAACACGATCGCCGGTACCGCAAGATCCAGGTTGGCGGTCTCATCGACAATGACGGCGTTGTTGCCACCGAGCTCGAGCAGGCTCTTGCCGAGGCGCGCGGCGACGCGTTCGCCGACCTTGCGGCCGATCTCGGTCGAACCGGTGAAGGAGATGAGCGCCACGCGCCGGTCCGCCACGAAGCGGGTCGCAAGCTCCGTGCCGGACTCTACGAACAGCTGAAAGATCGGCGGCAGGTGGTTGGCTTCGACCACGCTGTTGCACAACCGCTGCACCGCAAGCGCAGTCAGTGGTGTCTTGTGTGAGGGCTTCCACACGCAGGCGTTGCCGCAGACGACTCCGAGAAACGCGTTCCAGGACCACACCGCGACCGGAAAGTTGAAGGCCGAGATGATGCCCACGACGCCGAGCGGATGCCATTGCTCGGACATGCGATGCCGGGGTCGCTCGGAGTGCATCGTGAGGCCGTAGAGCATGCGCGACTGGCCGACCGCGAAATCGGCGATGTCGATCATCTCCTGAACCTCGCCCAGGCCCTCGGCGAAGATCTTGCCGTTCTCCAGCGACACCAGCGTGCCCAGGTCGCTCTTGTGCCGTCGCAACTGCTCGCCGAGCAGGCGCACCGCTTCGCCGCGCTTGGGTGCCGGCACGTCGCGCCAGGCGGCCGCAGCCTCAACAGCAGAGCTCACGACGTGCTCGTAGTCCTGCGCGCTGGCGGGCCGCACCTGCGCGAGCAGCGTCCCATCCGAAGGGTTGCGCACGTTCAGGAGCGCGGCGTCCGTGGCGTCTGACCAGCCGTGCGATCCGGACCAGGCGCCGGAATTGACGGCGCCCAATCCCAAGCGCTTCAGGAGCGCATCGATGTCCACGCTGCTCATCCGTTCGCGGCCTGCTGGCGGCGCTGGTGGCCGGCTTTACCCGACACGACGACCTCGCCGGAAACGTGCTTGGTGCCGCCCGGCGCGTAGTAGCGCCCGAAGCGGTTGGCGAGAATATCCGTCAGCCGGAACTGCTCCTGCGCCACGAAGCCACTGTACCTGCCCTGGTGCTCGAGCACGAGGTCCACGACCGCGGTGAGTCCGGCGGCCGTCGTCACCTGAATCGCCGACCACAGCCGCCCGGCGATGACCTGCGGATAGATCTTGTTGACGTAGTTTTCCTCGCGCAGCTGTCCGTCCTGCGTGCCGGTGACCGCCGCATACACGATCACCACGTCCTGCAGGGTCTGCGGCACGGCGTTCTCCAGGATACGCTTGAGCGTGCCGCGGTCGTGATTGAGCTTCAGGTCGTTCATGAGCAGGCGCATCTGCTGGCAGTGACCGGGGTAACGCATGGTCTTGTAGTTCATCGTTTCGATGTGTGCGCCGTGCGTTTCGGCCAGCGACCCGAGGCCCCCCGAGGTGTTGAACGCCTCATACAGCGTGCCGTCGATTTCGATTTCCTCGAGTCCCTCCAGAGGCGCAACCTCGAGCAGCCGCCCGTCGCTGACCGCCTGGCAGGGATTGGCGTACTCATTAATGAGTCCCTCGGTGGACCAGGTGAGCGAGTACTTGAGGACGTTGTTCGGGTGCTGGGGCAGGGCGCCGACGCGCAGCTTCACCGCCCGCAACGCGTCAAAGTGCGTGATCAGCTCGGCAGCGGCGATGCTGATGAACCCGGGAGCGAGACCACATTGCGGCACGAATGCCTCGCCAGCCCCCGCAGCGAGGGTGCGCACGGAGCGCGTGACGTCCACATCTTCTGTCAGGTCGAAGTAATGGGTGCGCGCTTTGCGGGCGGCTGCGGCGACCCCGAGGTTGCAGTAGTACGGCAGGCTCGAAATGACGGCATCGACCGGGTGCGCGGCGAGATGCCGGGCCAGCGCCACCGCATTGGTGGCATCGAGCGTGAAGGCGAGGATGTTGCCCGTGTCGTGGGCGCGCACCACCGCCTCCGCCGCAGTCCCGTCGATATCGCCCAGTTGAACCTTGTAACTGCCCGATTCGGCTAGCAATCCGGAAATCAATGCGCCGATCTTGCCGGCGCCCAGAATCAGTACGCGGTGCATAGAAGCCCTTTGGAAAAGGGGCGCATTCTGCCCGCGAAGCGCCCGCAGCGCCAGCTGCGCGGTGCGGCGCCGCAGAGGGCACACCCCGGCGCCCGGACGCTGACGGAAAGCGTGCTAGAATCAATAACATGCGATCGCCCGAAACCACCTCCTGGCACAGCGCCAGCTGGCAGACGCGGCCGGCCCAGCAACAGCCGGTCTATGCCGATCCGCGCGCGCTCGAGCGGATCGTGGCGCACATCTCCCGGCTGCCGCCGATTGTCGTCTCCTGGGAGATCGACGCTCTGCGGGCGCGCCTGGCCGCCGCCCAGCGCGGCGATGCCTTTCTGCTGCAGGGGGGTGACTGTGCGGAGGTGTTTGCCGATTGTGAATCGGACACCATCGCCAAGAAGCTCAAGATCCTGCTGCAGATGAGTCTCGTGCTGCTGCACGGCCTTAAGAAACCCATCATCCGCGTGGGGCGCATGGCCGGTCAGTACGCCAAGCCCCGCTCCGCGGACACCGAGACACGGGCCGGGGTCACGCTGCCGAGCTATCGCGGTGACCTGGTCAATCGTCCGGACTTTACCCCTGAGGGGCGTGCGGCGGATCCGGAGCTGCTGCTGCGCGGTTATGAGCGCGCGGCGCTGACACTGAACTTCGTGCGTGCGCTGGTCGAGGGCGGTTTCGCGGATCTGCACCATCCGGAGTACTGGGATCTGGGTTTCGTGCACCAGGCGCCGCTCAAGGACGCCTATCAGCGTATCGTGAGCTCCATCGGCGATGCGTTGGATTTTTTCGAGGGCATCAGCGGCCGCCAGGTTCACGAAGCCACGCTGGTGGACTTCTACGCGAGTCACGAGGGCCTGCACCTGCACTACGAGCAGGCGCAGACGCGTTTCAACACCCGCCAGAACCGCTGGTACAACCTCTCGACGCACCTGCCGTGGATCGGCATGCGCACCGCGGGGCTCGAAGGCGCGCATGTCGAGTACTTCCGCGGCATCTCGAACCCCATCGCCGTCAAGGTCGGATCCGCCATGGACGCGGCGTGGCTGCAGGGCCTGGTGACGACCCTCAACCCGCAGAATCAGCCCGGCCGGCTCACGTTCATACACCGCTTCGGTGCGAAGGAGGTGGCGGCCGCGCTGCCGAAGGCCATCGAAGCGGTCCGCCAGACCGGACAGACGGTGCTGTGGGTGTGCGATCCCATGCACGGCAACACCGAGACGACCACCGGCGGGATCAAGACGCGCCGGTTCGAGAACATCCTCAAGGAGCTGGATCTGGCGTTCCGCATCCACGGCGAGCTGGGATCCTATCTGGGCGGCGTGCACATCGAGCTCACCGGGGACGACGTGACCGAGTGCACCGGGGGTGCGCGCGGGCTGACGGACCAGGACCTGCAGCGGGCCTATCGTTCGACCGTGGATCCGCGCCTGAACCACGAGCAGGCTCTCGAGCTCGCGATGTTGATCGCCGAGCGCAGTCACAGCCGCCGCGCTGACAAGCGTGCCGGGACCGTGTCTCCCTAAGAGCATTGCAGCGCATCAGTCCCGACCCGGTCGCCGCGTACGATCCAGACTGCAGGCGCTGCCCGCGCCTCGCGAGGTTCCTCGCGCAAGCGCGCGCCGCTCATCCCGATTACTGGGCGCGGCCCGTGCCCTCATTCGGCGCACCGGAGCCGCGCATTCTCATCGTAGGTCTCGCGCCCGGCATGCATGGCGCCAACCGTACCGGCCGGCCGTTCACCGGAGATCATGCGGGCATCCTGCTATACCAGACACTCCATGAGGCGGGGCTTGCAAGCCGCCCGCTGTCCGCATCCGTCGACGACGGACTCACGCTGCTGAACGCGCGCATCGTCAATGCGGTCAAATGCGTGCCACCCCGGAACAAGCCGCTGCCGCAGGAGATCCGCTGCTGCAACGCGTACCTTGCCGGTGAGCTGCGGCAGTTGTCCGCCGTGCGCGTGTACCTGGCGCTGGGGCGCGTGGCGCACGATGCGGTCCTCATGGCGCGCGGGCTCACGCGTGGGCGTTACTTGTTTGCACACGGACGCGAACACATACTGGATGAAGCGCAATGCATGCTCGATTCGTATCATTGCAGCCGCTACAACACCTCGACCCGCCGGCTCACGCCGGCGATGTTCAGAACTGTAGTGGCGCGGGCCTGCGAGCTCGCCGACCTGGCGGTTCCCGCGGGGTTGCAGGTTCCCTGAAGCTACGACCGACCGTGTTCGACCCCAAGGAATACATCGCCTCGCTCCCCAAGCGTCCGGGCGTGTACCGCATGTTCGGTGCCGGGCACGAGCTGCTGTACGTCGGCAAGGCGCGCAGCCTCCGGGACCGCGTCGGGACCTACTTTGCCGCCGGCAACGTCAATCCCAAGGTGCAGGCGCTCACTGCACAGATCACCGCAATCGAAGTCACGGTGACCAACTCCGAGACCGAGGCGCTGCTGCTCGAGTACAACCTCATCAAGGCGCACAAACCGCGCTTCAACGTGGTACTGCGCGACGACAAGAGCTTCCCCTATATTCACCTTTGCGTAGAGCACGAGTTTCCGCGGCTGGTGTTCTACCGCGGCGCGCGCAGCTCCCCCGGCCGTTACTTCGGTCCCTTCCCCAATGCGGGCGCGGTGCGCGACACGCTCAACCAGCTGCAGAAGCTGTTTCGCATCCGCAATTGCCGCGACAGCTTCTTCGCCAACCGCAGCCGGCCGTGCCTGCAGCACCAGATCGGCCGCTGCTCGGCGCCGTGCGTCGGTCTCATCACGCGCGCGGCTTACGCCGAGGACATGGCGGCGGCGGTCAAGGTGCTCGAGGGCCGCAGCGATGAAGTGAATGCCGAGCTGCAGGCACGGATGGAGGAGGCGGGCGCCGGTCTGCAGTTCGAGCGCGCGGCCCAGATCCGCGATCAGCTCGCGGCGCTCAAGCGCATCCAGGCGCAGCAGGTGGTGACTGCGGAAGGGCATCGCGACGTGGACGTGTTCGCGATCGTCGGGGAGGCAGGCGAGTACGCCGTGAGCGTCATGCTGGTGCGCGGGGGCCGCAATCTCGGCACCACCAGCTACTTCCCCCGCGCTGCGCTGGCCGAGCCGCACGAGGCGCTCGCCTCTTTCGTCATGCAGTACTACGCGAGCGCCGAGGCTCCCGCGGAGGTGCTGCTCGGCAGCCGCCTCGAGGAGGCGGCATCCCTGGCGGAGGTGCTCAGCAGCCGCACCGGGCGTGCGGTCGAGGTCAGGCATCCGATGCGCGGCCTGGCCGTGCGCTGGGTGGAGTTGACCCAGGAGAACGCGGCGCAGGCGTTGCGCATGCGCTTCGCGCAGCGCCAGGGCATGGAGGAAATGCTGCTGGACCTGTCTGAGCAGCTCGACTTGCCCGAGCCGCCGGCGCGCATGGAGTGCTTCGACATCAGCCACACCGGCGGCGAGGGCACGGTGGCGTCGTGCGTCGTGTTCGGTCCGGAGGGTCCGCTGAAGAAAGAGTACCGGCGCTTCAACATCACCGGCGTCAGCCCGGGAGATGACTACGCGGCACTGCGGCAGGCGCTGGAACGCCGCTACAAGCACGTGCGCCAGGGGGAAGTGCCCCCGCCCGACCTGCTGCTGATCGACGGCGGCGCCGGTCAGATCAGCCAGGTGCACGCGGTGCTCGCGGAACTGGGCTATGGCGACCTGACCCTCGTCGGGGTGGCCAAGGGTCCCGACCGCAGGCCCGGACAGGAGCGGCTGTTCGTCTACGGCGTGGCGGCGCCGGTGACGCCCGAGGCCCATTCGCCGGCCGCGCGCCTCATTCAGAGAATCCGCGACGAAGCCCATCGGTTCGCCATCACCGGTCATCGGCGCAGGCGCGCGCGCCGTTATAACGAGTCGGTTCTGGAAGTCGTTCCGGGACTGGGGCCGGCGAAGCGGCGCGCGCTCCTCAAGCACTTCGGCGGCCTGCAGGGGGTCATGCGCGCCGGTGTGGCGGACCTCACACAGGTGGCGGGAATCGGCGCGACGCTGGCGCGAAGTCTTTATGATCACCTGCACCCGGGCTCTTGAGAAGCAGCTGATGCCGTGGAACCTGCCCAACACGCTCACGTGGGCGCGCATCGCCGCGATCCCGCTCATCGTGCTGCTGTTCTACATGCCGTACCCGTGGGCGGATCCGGCGGCCGGTCTGTTGTTCGCGGTCGCCGGCATTACCGATTTGCTCGACGGGTATTTCGCGCGACGGCTCGGCCAGATCTCCCGCCTGGGCGCATTCCTCGACCCGGTGGCGGACAAGCTGATCGTCGCCGTCGCGCTGGTGTTACTCGTGAGCCGGGATCCGCGCGCCCTCGTCGTGCTCACCGCGGCGATCATCATCGGCCGCGAGATCACCATTTCGGCGCTGCGCGAGTGGATGGCCGAGATCGGCGCGCGGCGCAAAGTCGCGGTCTCGCAGCTCGGCAAGTACAAGACCATCCTGCAGATCATCGGTCTGTCGCTGATGTTGTACCGCTGGCAGCTGTTCGGACTGCCGACCTACCGGCTCGGCGTCGCGCTCACGGTGATCGCGGCCGCGGCGACCCTCGTCTCCATGGTGGCGTATCTGCGCATGGCGTGGCCTGAGCTTAAACGTTAAACATATCTCGTAAGCTGCTATATTTGCATAAGTTATTTATTCCAGTTTTGGATCGAGATTGAACCCTGGAGCGCCGCGAGACTCGCCTTGACTTCCAAAGGGGTGTACATAGAATTCGCGGCTCCTGATTTCGCGGATGCGGGAATAGCTCAGTTGGTAGAGCACGACCTTGCCAAGGTCGGGGTCGCGAGTTCGAGTCTCGTTTCCCGCTCCAATCTTCGCGCCGATTCATCAGCCACTTGTCGGCACAGGTAGGCGTTGTCGAGAACGCCTTGGTAGCAAAGTTCTTTTGCTACCTTTGCTACCGGGGCTCCGCCTGCTCATCGAAGCGTATGCACCCGTTCTTCCCTCGAGCTGGAAATCGCTGACGTTGCGGGACCTGAGCTTCCGCGGCCAGCGCATGGATATCCGCATCGAGCGCGATGCCGCCGGCGTGGCGCGGCTGACGCGCCACGCACATTGACGCAACTGACGCATTGCGAGTCGTAAACGGCGTTTCATTGCGATGCGTGCCGCGAGCTCGCCTTGGCGCTTCCTAAGCAAGGTGTTATGTCAATGGTTGGGAGTGACACGCGCGGCGCGCGAGGCGGAGTTTTCGGCCTCCCGCCAATATATGTTCAACCAAGATTAGACGTGCACTGACAGGCGTGCGTTTAGTGGTGCGCTATGCTGAAAACACTCCGAAAGTCGGGCTCGTTGGGAACGCGTCAGGGTTAGGGGGAAGCGCTATGGATTACGCCGTCAAGGAAATTGCGCCTCAGGTCTGGCGCGTCGACATTGCAGGTGCCGTCCGCATTATTCGATACCGGCCTGGCAGCGTGACGTTCGCGCCGTGGGACATTTGCACTGCAGAAGGCCGCAGGCTCTGGGCATCCACTTCACTTGAGTCCGCTTTCCGGTGGATTGAGGCACGTACTGGCCATCCGGTGGAAGCATTCCTGGCGGAGGGGTTGCTTGAGGAGACCGCGCCGAACAGATCGCTTGAGACTCCGAAGGCCTCAGAAAGCATCGCCAAACATGAAGAGCCAGGGACGGATATCGCCAACTATTCGCGGGCCCGAAGTTAGCCAGATCGTCTGGTAAGGCCTGCGGTCGGGGTCGCGAGTTCGAGTTCGACACGCACGAGCGGCGCATCACCCGTCATCGCGCCGATGGCCGCCGCGTGCGCGCATCCGTGACGCTGCAGAATTCTCATGACATCGGCAACCACATCGTGCGCACACGCGATGAGTAGTCCGCCGGAGGTCTGCGGATCGCACAGCAACGCCTGATGCGCGCCCTCGAGCTGCGGCGCTAGCCGTACTTCAGCCGCATACGAGCCCCAGTTACGTGCGGACGCGCCGGTGACACAGCCGGCTTCGGCCATTGCCAGCACGTTATCCAGCAGGGGCACATGCCTCATGTTCACACGTGCGCCGAGTCGCGCGCCCCGGCACATCTCGAGCAGATGCCCGAGGAGACCAAAGCCGGTGACGTCGGTCATCGCGTGCACCCCGGCAAGCTCAGCGAGCTCCGGGCCGGCACGATTGAGGCGGGTCGTGGTATCGATCATCGCCCGATAGTCGGCGGCAGGGAGCTGTCCCTTCTTGAGCGCCGCCGACAGGATGCCGACGCCGAGCGGCTTGCCGAGGATCAGCGCATCCCCGGCCTGTGCCTGCGAGTTGCGCTTCAGATGCCGCGGGTGAACGAGCCCGATGGCCGCGAGCCCGTAGATGGGCTCCACGGAGTCAATGCTGTGACCGCCCGCGATGGGGATGCCGGCTTCGGCACAGATTGCCTCACCGCCACGCAGGATCTCGCGGATGACGTGGGGCGGCAGCATCTTGATCGGCACGGCGAGCAGCGCCAGCGCGAGGATCGGCGTACCACCCATCGCGTACACGTCGGAAAGGGCGTTGGCGGCCGCGATGCGTCCGAAATCGAACGGGTCATCGACGATCGGCATGAAAAAATCGGTGGTCGCCACCAGCGCCTGGTGCTCGTTGAGCTGATAGACCGCGGCATCGTCGGCGGTCTCCATACCGACCAGGAGTTGCGCGAACGGCGCCGCGGGAGCCGAACCTTTCAGCAGATCAGCGAGCATGCCCGGTGCGATCTTGCAGCCGCAGCCACCGCCGTGGGACAGGGAGGTGAGGCGAGGTGTGGGAGTGGAGGACATCATGCGGAAAATGGCGGAAGGCAGCAGGAGTCGAACCTACCAGGAAGCGCCTGGCGCCCCCTCCTGGGTTTGAAGCCCAGCCGCACCACCGGGTACGTGTGCCTTCCGCAGCTCATCCTCGGGCGCTCGTGCTCGACGATCGCCACGCGCTGTCGGGACGCAGGACGTGCGCATCGCGCACGCGCCGGGTGTAACCCACGCGATCGAAGAACTCCAGGATCTGGATGGCGCGCTTGCGGCCGAGTCCGAGGGTATCCCGAAAGCGCGCCGCATTGACGCCGCCCCGTTCGCGTGTGGCCGCCCCGACTATCTCGGCGAGCTCCGCGATACGCTCGCGATCGTAGAACAGATCGCGCACCACCTGGTAAACCCCACCCTGCGTGACCTGCTTGCGCAGCACCTCGCGCACCCGATCTTCCGGCTCGTGCACGCGGACTGCGAGGTCGCGCACCCAGGGGGGGTCAAAGCGTCCGGCGGCGATCAGCGGCTGGAGCTTGCGCGCCAGTGTCTGGTCGCTCTCCGAAAGGGTCACCGAGTGCTCCGGCAGATGCAGCCAGGCTCCGCCAAGAAGCACCAGGCGCTCGCGCGCGAGCTCATCGACCAGGGCCCGCCAAAGCGCGGCCGGCATATCGGGGAGGGCGATGCGGCGCAGCCTCCCTACATCCGGCCCGGGTTCGTCGGGGACGTCCGCATGAAAGCGCCGCAAGGCGCTCATCGCGCGCTCGCGCAGTGCATGCCACTGCGCCGCAAGCAGCACAAACTGCTCGCCGCCGGCAGCTATCGTGATCGCTGCGGATGGCAATGGCAGGCGCTCGGGAGGGCACCCGCTCAGGCGCACCAGGTCGGAGATCTTCACGCCGAAGCGTGCCTGTTGCAGCAAAGCCGTGATGCCTTCCCCGGCGAGCATGCGCTCGAGCGCCGCGAGAAACCCCAGGCGCTCGACCGAACGTCGCTGGCGCGCCGGTGCAAAGGGGTCAAGTACGCTGCCGCCGCCGATCGTGTGCCGGCCCTGCGCATCGCGGACGATGAGACGGTCGCCGGGCATGGCGCAGATCGGCGTGTCGAATACCAGCTGCACGCGCGCGGTCTCGCCGGCCGATGGGCCATCCGACTCCAGCGGCACCAGGTGAGCAACCCGGTGCGTCGTGCCCAGATGCACGTGCAGCGGCGACCACGACTCGAGGTGCGCGCCGCTGTCTGCCAGCAGCTGCATGCGCACATCGATGCGCGTGCTCGGTGCCAGTGCGCGCGGATCGGCGAGCCAGTCGCCGCGCGAGATCGCGCTCTTTTCCACGCCGGCCAGGTTGAGTGCACAGCGCTCACCGGCGCGTCCGGCATCGGCCGCACGATTCTGAGCGTGGATGCTCCGTACCCGCACCGATTGGCCCGCCGGCATCACGACTACCGTATCGCCGCTGCGAACCCGCCCCGAGAAGACCGTTCCGGTCACGACCGTGCCGCGACCTGCGAGCGTAAAGACACGATCTACGGCCAGACGAAACAGGCCCTGATCTGAGCGCGCCCGCGCGTGCGCCGCCATCTGGTGAAGGTGGTGACGAAGTGCGGTCGTGCCGGGATGCTCGGCGGCCGTTGCGTCGAGCGCAAAGAGCGGCGCCGCGTTCAGCGCCGTGGACCCGAGCACCGCCTTCACCTGCGCGTCCACTTCGCCAAGGCGTCTGCGATCGACGCGATCGATCTTGGTCAAGGCCACGGCGCCCTGCGACACGCCGAGCAGCTCGAGGATCGCAACATGCTCACGCGTCTGCGGCATTACGCCGTCGTCGGCGGCAACCACCAGCAGCGCGAAATCGATCCCGCACGCGCCCGCCACCATCGTATGCACCAGACGTTCATGGCCGGGCACGTCGATGAATCCGAGCACATCGCCGTTGGCGAGCGGCGTGTAGGCGTAACCGAGCTCGATCGAGATGCCGCGCGCCTTCTCCTCCTTGAGGCGGTCGGTGTCCACACCGGTGAGCGCATGCACCAGGGTGGTCTTGCCGTGATCGATATGGCCGGCGGTGCCGATGATCATGGCCGCAGCCTGATGATCACGGACGCAGCTCACCGAGCTGCGTGTCAAACGCCGCCTCGTCGCAGGCCTCGAGGCAGCGCAGATCGAGCCACAAGGTCTTCTCGGCCATGCGGCTGATTACCGGCCGCGGCAGGGCGCGCAGCGCCGCATCGAGGCGCTCGAGACTGCCGCGCTTGCCCTTGAGGGCGCGGATGGCGAGCCCGTAGCTCGGCAACTGGTCGATGGGAAGCGCGCCACTGCCGATCTGACTGAACATCGGCGCGTCCGCAACCTGGTAAGCCTCGCCCAGCGCGCCTTGTAGCCGCGGCCGCAGTCGTGCGGCTTGCGCCTGCATCTGTGCGGGCGATCGCACCAGCAGCCGCAACGTCGTCAGTCGATCAGCGAGGAACTCGGGGGCGCGATATAGCGCCAGTACCGCCTCCAGGGCGGCGAGCGTCAGCTTGCTCACCCGCAAGGCGCGCTTGAGCGGATCCTTGCGCAGCTTGCGGATCAGCTCGCCGCGGCCGACCAGCAGCCCCGCCTGCGGTCCGCCGAGCAGCTTGTCGCCGCTGAACGTGACCAGATCGGCGCCCGCTGCCACGGTTTCGCGCACCGTCGGTTCCCGGGGCAGTTGCCAGCGCGTCAAGTCCACCAGCGAACCGCTGCCGAGATCGACCGCCACCGTCACGCCGCGCGCGCGGCCGAGCTCCACGAGCTCCGCCAGCGTGACACTCTTCGTGAACCCGGAGATGGCGTAGTTGCTGGTGTGGACCTTCATCAGCAGGGCGGAGCGCGGACTCAGGGCCTGGGCGTAGTCCGAGAGGTGGGTGCGATTGGTGGTGCCCACTTCGACGAGCTTCGCGCCCGCGCGCCGCATGATGTCGGGAAGCCGGAACGAGCCGCCAATCTCGATGAGCTCCCCGCGCGAAACGAGCACCTCACGGCGGTTCGCGAGCACGCTCAGCATCAGCAGCACGGCGGCAGCGTTGTTGTTCACGACCATGGCCGCTTCGGCGCCGGTGAGCTCGCACAACAGCTTCTCGATTACCCCGTCACGCTCGCCGCGCCGGCCGGACTGCAGATCGAACTCCAGATTCACCGGCGCGGTGAGCGCCTGTGCAACGGCACGCACGGCCTCGTCGGGCAGCAGCGCACGGCCGAGATTGGTGTGCAGCACCGTGCCGGTGAGATTGAATACCGGCCGGAGCGTGAGGCGCGCGGCCTGCGCCAGCTTCGCCGCCACGGCAGCGGCGATCACGTCCGCGGCGAGGGCCGTAGGGCCCGGTCCACCGGCGAGCGCGGCGTGGCGCAGACTATCGAGGTGTGTGCGCAGCTCCGCGACGACCTGCGTGCGTCCGTGCTGCGTCAACAGCGGTTGGAACGCGCGCGCGTTCAGCAGGCGATCGACCGAGGGAATTTCGGCCGCGCGACCGGGCTCCACCAGATTGCGCTTTTTTTCTGCGGGCATGGCTCTCGCGCCGTTGGTGCGGAGCACATTCACGTGGTCGTTTGCGGGTGTCAAGTCGAAGAGACACTTTCCGTACTCCGCTCCTCGGGAGTCTGCCACAGCAGCGGGTTGCCGCTGCCGCGGTGGTACCCGGCTTCGGACATCAGCAGATCGAGCGCGAGGCTCGCCAGATCATCGGCCACCGGCTCCACGTTCGTGTCTTTTTCCTGATAGAGAATCTTGCGGTAGGTGTGACACGCATCGCAGGACTCGGCGCGGACGGCCTCCGAACCGCCCTCGATCGAGTGGTAGGCGATGTTCGCGGTGCCCTGGCACTGGCTGCAGGTGATGCGCACCAGGTGCCATTCGGTGGCGCACAGGGCGCAGTGAAGATACCGGTAGCCCTGAGACCGCCCATCCGTACGGACGACGCTCGCGACGGGCAGCGTGCCGCACATCGGACACAGCCCCGGCACTTCGAGCTCGGCGACGGTGTCGGGCGTGAGTCGGCTCGCGAGGGCCACCCAGTAAACCTGCAGCGCAGCCATCAGGAACGGCGCGGCCGCCACCTCGATGGCATCAGCGCGCGCCGCCAGCAGCGCATCGGCCTGCGCCTCCATCTGCTGCGGCGGCAGAGCGCGCAGTCGTTCGCACGCCTGCCGGGCGCCTGGCGGGACCTCGCGGGCAGCGGCCACCGAGCCGCACATCTGCGCCACGAGATCGCGCCACTCGCGGGCACGCGACCAGCCGCTGGCATGGATGAGCGGCATGCCATGGGTGTGCGACTGGGCGAGTTGGGTCGCAGTAGGGGGCGGTGCCTCGAAAGTCCTGAGCGCGACCTGTTGAGCCTCGGCAACCGTCGCCATCAAACGCAGGTAGTCGCCGATGGCCTGGCCCGGCGCGCCGCTTGCGCCCAGCTCGCGCAGACGCTGGGCGCGCGCTGCGAACAGCCTGGTCCGATCGGGCAACCGCAGCCGCGGAATCGCCCCCTCGGCAAAGGCTTCAATCTGGCCGGGTTCGAGGATGCGCCGCATGAGTGATCTGGCGGAACCAGGCCCGGTGATGCTTCCACGCCCAGCCCGGCGTCACGGTGCCCCGGAGCATGGCATGCAGCGAGCCCTTCACCCAGATCGCGGCGTAGATGTGCATCAGGATCGCGCAGATCAACACGAACGCGCACACGGCGTGCACCACGGAGGCGAGGCGAATCACGCCGATCGGGAAGTAGAGCGAGAAATAGGCGCGCCAAATGACGAGGCCGGTCAGCAGCAGGCCGAGCAGGCAGGCGGCGATCACGAAGAACAGCAGCTTTTGTCCTGCGTTGTAGCGGCCGACCTCCGGGAGATGCTCTTCGCGGTTGTTCACCACGTCCTTCAGTTGCCGCAGCCATTGCCAATCGGCGGACTGCATGCGGTTGTCGTCCCAGACGGTCCCAGCGAGCAGCAGGAACACGACCATCATGAACAGTCCGATGAACGGGTGCAGGATCCTCGTCCAGGGGCCGCCGCCGAACAGATTGCCGAGCCAGAACAGGGCCGGATGAAACAACGCGAGCCCCGACAGCGCCGCGAGCAGGAACGCGAGGGCGACCAGCCAGTGATTCGTGCGCTCGCCGGTGCTGTAGCGCTCCAGAGTCGCGCGGCGTTCGTTGTCGCTCATGGGCGCTTGTCCGCGCCGGCGCTCGGTGGAGCGGTGCGCTGCTGCGCGGCGTCAAGAGCTTGCCGCGCGGCCGCCTCGTCGCGCTCATCGATTTCGTTGCGCCCGACGCGCACGAAGTGAAAGAAGCCGGCCAGCGCGGCGAACGCCATGGCGGCGAGTGCGATCGGCTTGGAGGCACCCTTCCAGAGTCCGACCAGGGAGCTGATGTGCGGGTCCGCCGCGAGTCCCGCGTACAGCTGCGGCTGATCGGCATGATGGAGTACGTACATCACGTGTGTGCCTCCCACGCCGGGCGGATCGTACAGACCCGCCTGGTCGAAGCCGCGTGACTTCAGGTCTTCCACCCGCTCGGCGGCATGCTGCTGCATGTCTTCCTTGGTACCGAACACGAGCGCGCCGGTGGGACAGGCTTTGATGCAGGCCGGTTCGAGGCCGACCGCAACGCGGTCGGAGCACAAGGTGCACTTGTAGGCTTTGTTATCGCGCTTCGAGATGCGCGGGATGTTGAACGGGCAGCCGGCGATGCAGTACCCGCAGCCAATGCAGTTCTCTTCGTGAAAATCCACGATACCGTTCGAGTACTGCACGATCGCGCCCGGCGCCGGGCACGCTTTCAGGCACCCCGGGTCGGCGCAGTGCATGCAGCCGTCCTTGCGGATCAGCCATTCGAGATCGCCCTTGGGGTTCTCGTATTCGGTAAAGCGCATCAGCGTCCAGGACGTGCCGGTGAGGTCGCTCGGGTTGTCGTAGACGCCGACATTGGTGCCGATGTCGTCGCGCAGATCGTTCCATTCCATGCACGCGACCTGGCATGCCTTGCAGCCGATGCACTTGGTGGTGTCGATGAGCTTGGCGACCGTGCCGGCATACGATTCCCGCACGCCCGGCGGCGCCGTGGTAGTCGCCGAACGCCGCACGATGTCGAGTGATTGCAGTGCCATGTCAGAGCGTCTCCACCTGCTTCACAGCTTCTCCACCTTGACGAGGAACGACTTGAACTCAGGCGTCTGCGAATTGGCGTCGCCGACTACCGGCGTCAGCGTGTTGGCGAGAAAGCCGGGCTTGGCGAGGCCGGTAAAGCCCCAGTGAATCGGAATGCCGACCGTATGCACGGGCTTGCCGTCTGCCGGCAGCGTCCGCAGGCGTTTCGTGACCACGGCCACCGCTTTGATGAAGCCGCGATTCGAGGACACCTTCACGCGGTCGCCGGCTGCAACGCCCAACTCTTTCGCAAGCCCTTCGCCGATCTCGACGAACTGCTCGGGCTGCAGGATGGCATTCAACCGCACGTGCTTGGTCCAGTAGTGGAAGTGCTCGGTGAGGCGGTAGGTGGTGGCAACGTGCGGGAACTGCTCGACCTTGCCGAAAGCCGCGAGGTCGTCCGCGAACACACGGGCAGCGGGGTTGCTGAGTGTCTGCGCCTGGCCGGGGCTCAGGGGGTTGTGGGCGAGGGGGGTCTCGAAGGGCTCGTAGTGCTCGGGGAAGGGGCCTTCGACCAGATTGCCGCGCGCGAAGAAGCGCGCCACGCCTTCCGCGTTCATGATGAACGGCCCCATGCCGAGTGCGGGGTCCTCGTCGGCCTTGTAGTCCGGCACGTCCACGCCGCTCCATGCCGTACCGTTCCAGGCGATGAGCTTGCGCTGCGGATTGAACGGTTTGCCGCTGGGGTCGCAGGAGGCGCGGTTGTACATCACGCGCCGGTTCGCGGGCCATGACCAGCCCCAGTTCAGGGTCTGGCCGATGCCGGTCGGGTCCGAGTTGTCCCGCCGCGCCATCAGATTGCCTGCGGGGCCCCAGCCACCGCAGTAGATCCAGCATCCGCTGAGCGTGCTGCCATCGTCGCGCAGCTCGGCAAATCCCGCCAGCTGCTCTCCGGCTTTGCGCGTGACCTGGGTTGGCGCCTTCGGGTCGGTGAGATCCTTGAGCGCCCGGCCGCAATATTCCTTCGCCAGCTCATCGGGTGTCGGGCTCTTCGGAGCGGCGTAGGGCCAGGACAGGTTCACGATCGGATCGGGAAAGGTCCCGCCTTCGCTGGTGTAGAGCGTGCGCAGGCGTGTATGCAGCTCGCCCATGATCTGCAGATCGGTGCGCGCTTCGCCGGGCGGCTCGGCCCCCTTCCAATGCCATTGCAGCCAGCGTGAGGAGTTCACGAGCGCACCGTCTTCCTCGGCGAAGCACGAAGTCGGCAGGCGGAAGACTTCCGTGGGCACCTTGCTCGGATCGACGTCGTTGTGCTCGCCGAAGTTGCGCCAGAACTCGCTCGTTTCGGTCGCCAGCGGGTCCATCACGACGAGGAACTTGAGCTTCGCGAGGCTCGCGTTCATCTTGGCCTTGTTTGGCGCGGCGGCCAGCGGATTGAAACCCTGGCAGATGAAGCCGTTCATCTTGCCCTGGTTCATGAGCTCGAACGTCTGCAGCATGTCGTACGACTTGTCGAGCTTGGGCAGATAGTCGTAGCCCCAGTGGTTCTCCGCGGTGGCCGCATCCCCCCACCACGCCTTCATCAGGCTGACGAAGAACTTGTTGAAGTTCTGCCAGTAGCTCAACTGATTTGGCCGCAGGGGTTTGAAGGCGCGCGCGGCCACATACTTCTCGTAGTCCTGCTCCTTCTCGCCCGGCAGCGTGATGTACCCGGGCAGCAGGTTCGACATGAGCCCCAGGTCCGTGAGCCCCTGGATGTTGGAATGTCCGCGCAGCGCGTTCATACCGCCGCCGGACACACCGATGTTGCCCAGCAGGAGTTGCACCATCGCGCCGCAGCGAATCATCTGCGCACCGACCGAGTGCTGCGTCCAGCCGAGGGCGTACATGATGGTCATGGCGCGCGTCGGCGTGGAGGTCGAGCCGATCATCTCGCACACCTGCAGGAACTTCTCCTTCGGTGTGCCGCAGACGCGCTCCACCATCTCGGGGGTGTAGCGCGCATAGTGCGTCTTCATCAGCTGGTACACGCAGCGCGGATGCGCCAGTGCGGGGTCGGCCTTCACATAGCCGTCGGGCCCGAACTCGTAATCCCACGTGGATTTGTCGTAGCTGCGTTTCGCAGGGTTGTAGCCGGAATACAGTCCGTCGGCGAAGGCGAAATCCTCGCGCACGATGAAACTCAGGTCGGTGTAGCTCCTGACGTACTCGTGCTGGATCTTGTCCTCGCTCAGCAGGTGATTGATCACGCCGCCGAGGAAGGCGATATCCGTGCCGGTGCGGATCGGCACGTAGACATCCGCCACCGAGGCGGAGCGCGTGAAGCGCGGATCGACGACGATCAGGCGCGCCTTGTTGTGCGCTTTGGCCTCAGTAACCCACTTGAAGCCGCAGGGATGCGCCTCGGCGGCGTTGCCGCCCATGATGAGAACGATGTCGGCATTCTTGATGTCGACCCAGTGATTCGTCATCGCTCCACGGCCAAACGTCGGGGCAAGACCTGCCACCGTCGGGCCGTGTCACACACGCGCTTGGTTGTCGAATGAAAGGATGCCGAGGCTGCGGACGACCTTGTGCGTGAGATAGCCGACTTCGTTGCTGCTGGCCGACGCCGCCAGCATGCCGGTCGTCAGCCAGCGGTTGACGGTCAGGCCCTCCGGCGTCTTCGCCACGAAATTCGCGTCGCGATCCTGCTTCATGAGCTTGGCGATCCGATCGAGAGCGTCATCCCATGAGATCGGTTGCCAGCTATCGGAGCCGGGCGCGCGGTACTGCGGATGCGTCAGGCGGCTCGGACTGTGGATGAAGTCGAGCAATCCGGCACCCTTCGGGCACAAGGTGCCGCGATTGACCGGGTGATCCGGATCGCCCTCGATGTGGAAGATGCTCGAGCGGGCATTCTTCGAGCGATCGCCGAGGCTGTACATGAGAACGCCACAGGCGACCGCGCAATACGGGCACGTGTTACGCGTCTCGGTTGCGCGGGCGAGCTTGAACTCGCGCACTTCGGCAATCGCAGCGGTGGGAGAGAAGCCAAGCAGGGCGAGGCTCGACCCGGCCAGGGAAGCGCCAGTTACCTTCAGGAACTCGCGCCGCGTCACATCAGCCATGGCAATCCCCTTGCATGCCTGCAGACCGTCGGAGTCTATACCCCTCCGGGAAGGGGCTACAAGGCAGCCGGGCCTTGTCGCCGGGGACGCATGCTTGCCTTTTTGTTACGCTAAAGGCCACCGCGCAATGCAGCGAAAAGCCCGCCTGATGACGAGCTTCGCGAAGGCGTTTGGTTTGCCTTTGGCTAGGTGGCAGAGTGGTCATGCAGCGGCCTGCAAAGCCGTCTACGCCGGTTCGATTCCGACCCTAGCCTCCAGAACCCTGTTTTCCGCTGTCCCGCCGCGTCTCGCCGTGTCTCTTAACTCTCATAAGCTATTGATTACTAAGACTACACGTGTACAGCGTCGTCTAGTGGCGTCCTAGCCACCGTCGTTGGACTTGGGTCCTCCTATGGGGTACGTTAAACCTCACTGGGGTACGCGGGTGTCAGATGGCGAGTCTCAGCGACACGAGAGTTCGAGGCGCGAAACCGCGTGAGCGCCCCTACAAAGTCTTCGATGAGCGTGGCTTGTACCTGCTGGTGACGCCCACCGGCGGCCGACTGTGGCGTCTCCGCTACCGCATGGGAGGACGCGAAAAGCTCATCTCGCTGGGCGCTTATCCGGACGTGCCGCTGAAGCGCGCACGCGAGAAGCGCGACGAGGCGCGCAGACTGATCGCGGATGACATCGATCCAAGCGCAGAGCGCCAGGCGAAGCGCGCGGCGCTTCTCGAGACCTTCGAGGGCGTGGCGAAGGAATGGCTCGAGCTGCAGAGCAAGTCGCTCGCCCCTGAGACCATATCCATTCTGGGCACGCGGCTGAAGAGCGCCCTCTACCCTTACCTTGGCAGCCGGCCGGTCGCGGAAATCACCGCCCAGGAGCTGCTTGCGGCCTTGCGGCGCATTGAGGCGCGCGGCCGGCACGAAACGGCCCACAGGGTCCGAGCCCTGGCGGGGAGGGTGCTGCGCTACGCAGTGGCCACCGGCCGTGCTCAGCATGACGTGGCAGCGGACCTCAGGGATGCGCTGGCGCCCGTCAAGTCACGCAACTTCGCCTCGGTCACCGATCCGGTGCGCGTCGGCGAGCTCCTGCGGGCAATCGACGGCTACTACGGGAACCCGGTAACGATGCTGGCCCTGAAGCTTGCCCCGTTGGTCTTCGTCCGGCCGGGCGAATTGCGCGCGGCAGAGTGGTCCGAGTTTGACCTGGCGAATGCGGAATGGCGTATCCCCGGAGCGCGGATGAAGATGGGGGAGCCGCACATTGTGCCGCTCGCGCGCCAGGCGGTAGCGATATTGGTTGAGCTTCAGCCGTTCGACAGAGGTGGACGCTATCTCTTTCCATCCCTTCGTACGCGCGAGCGCCCCATGTCGAATAACACCATCAATGCCGCCCTTCGGCGCCTGGGCTACGCCAGCGACGAACAGACGGCGCATGGGTTCCGCAGCATGGCCAGCACGCTGCTCAATGAGCAGGGCTTCCCGCCGGATGTGATCGAGCTGCAGCTTGCGCACTCAGAACGCAACAAAGTGCGCGCGGCGTATAACAAGGCGCAGCGCCTTCCCGAGCGTCGCAAGATGATGCAGGCGTGGGCTGACTATCTCGACAGCTTGCGTGCGGGCAAGGAGGTTGTCCCTTCTGTCGTGGACGCGGCGCAGACGTCGACGCCATGAACCATTCGAGTCCAAGAGCCCTCGGGGAGAGTCGGCTGATGACGGCGGGCGATCTTCTCCGAGGTACGCTCCGCCTTCTTTGGCACGCGGTCCGTCTACCGGTGTACGTGTTCCTCGTGATCCTCGAGCCCGTTGTCCGCTTTATCCTCGGGGCGCTCGCGCTGCTCGGGGTTCTCACGGCATTGTTCTTCAAGCTCTACGGCGTGCCGCACTTTCCCTTCGCCCTCATGCTCGGCATGTCGGTAGGGTTCGGATTGATGCAGGTCGGTTACTACGCGCTGCTGCGCGTGTTCGGCAGATAAGGTCCCGCAGCTTAGGTGGTATTGGGCCAGCACTTCGGCGAAGGTCTCAGATCGGCCGAGGCTGTGTGAGAACTCCGATTCAGGGCTGATCGTTGATGCATGCTTGGCAGCCGAGCCGCTTAGGGCACA
>Ga0137409_10000631_pt1 | contig 38868 bp, 33 predicted proteins | sample CZODoug1_16funga_FD_122059 | JGI IMG/M metagenome (GOLD analysis project Ga0137409, IMG submission 122059) | Vadose zone soil fungal communities from Angelo Coast Range Reserve, California, USA - CZODoug1_16fungal (Hybrid Assembly) | ecosystem: Environmental > Terrestrial > Soil > Vadose zone... | reverse complement strand
GAGAGCGAGACAGTATCCGTCGGATGAGGAGTCTTATCATCTGCCCAAAGACACGCAAGCGGCGCTCGAAACGGTACTTCAACGCAAGCGCGCCCTCCGGCGATAATAGGAGTGGAGACAGACCATCTTGCGAATCCTCATCGCCTTGATCCTGCTCGGGACTCTTGTGGCATGCACCAAGCCAGAGGCCCCAGCCCCGCAGGAGGCAGCAGAAACGCCTCAGCCGACCGGACTGGAACGCATTCCGGACGCCGACCGCTCCAAGTATCCCCGGCTTCAGGATTTGGCCCAATGGAAGAATCCTCAACTCGTAGTCCGCGAAGACGGGATCGGTCTCGTCGACCTTGAAAATCACGAGGTTCACATTCTCACGCCGGAACAGGTCCCAGCTGAATTGGTCTCCCTCCCAGAGAGCGCGTGGCCTTACGGCCGCGTGGTGCTTATCAGCCAGGCGGCGCCTTCGAGTGCTTCCGAGCAATCCAAAGCGAAGCTGCGCGAGAACCGCGGCTTGCTGATGGGGACGCTAAAAGAATTACAGGTTCGGCCGTACGAAGCGCCTTGACCAAGATGCGAGCCTGTGAAGATCCTCTCCACCATCACTGAAACCCGCGCCGCATGCCGCGTTGCCCGAGCGAAGGGCCAACGTCTCGGACTCGTCCCCACCATGGGCGCTCTGCATGAAGGTCACCTCTCGCTGGTGTGCGCCGCGAAGGCTCAATGTGACATCGTAGCTGTCTCACTGTTCGTGAACCCAACGCAATTCGGTCCTAACGAAGACCTCGCCAAGTATCCTCGGCCGTTCGAACGCGACCGTGAGCTTTTGGAAAAAGAGGGTGTTGCCATTCTGTTCGCGCCCTCGGCGGAAGAGATGTATCCCCAGGGCAAAGCAACCTGGGTCGTGGTCGAAGGCTTGAGCGAGAAGCTCGACGGACGCTCGCGGCCCGGCCACTTTCGTGGCGTGACCACGATAGTCTCCAAACTCTTCCACATCATCGAGCCTGATGTCGCCGTCTTCGGACAGAAAGATGCCGCGCAATGCGCGATCGTCCGCTGCATGGTGCGCGACCTGAATTTTCCGGTGGAGATTGTGATCTGCCCGATCATCCGGGAGCCCGACGGCTTGGCCATGAGCTCGCGCAACGCCTATCTGAATCCCGACGAGCGCCAGCGGGCGCTTGCGTTGCATCGCTCATTAAATCGTGTGGAAGACGAGTTTCGTGCCGGAGAGAGAAGCGCGGCCAGGCTGATCGCTGCCGCCACGGAAGTTTTCGAGCAGGAACCACAGATTCGGCTGGATTACTTTGAGATTGTCGATCCCGACACGCTCGATGCTGTCGACCAAATCGAGTGTCCGGCGCTGGTAGCAGTTGCGGCCTATGTAGGTTCGACGCGCCTGATCGACAACCGAATCCTCAATTCCAAAAAGTAGCGCCGGCGTCCCGCTGGCCGCGTCACTGCTTCTTCACCATCGGATACTGAATCCCCAACTGCTCCAGATACGTCTTGTACTTCGACGAATCGTAATAGTACTTGCGCATCTCCGGACGAAACTTCTCCATCTTTTCTTTGTTCATCTCGATGGCAGGCTGATCCTCCGGCGCGATCAGCGGCGTGTACTTCATGTCTTTCGTCTGCACATCTTTGTAATAGGCCCATGCCTCCTGCAGCGTGCCCGGCGATAACATCAAATCGAGTGCGGTGAGCGCCTGCACTTTCGCTCCGGCCGCCGATCCCTTATGAGCAAGCGGAGTCGCCATCGCCACCCCGTCGGCCCAGCTGTGACCGGGCGTATGCGGAATATTCGCTGGATACCTCAAATACACCATTGGCACGACCCACGAAATGTCCCCCACATCATCCGAGCCGCCCTGCTCGGTTTCGGGTGACGGCGGTTTTAATCCCTCGACTTTCGTCTTCAAACCGTCTTCCTGTTTTCCCAACTCTTTCTGCAGCGCTTTCGCCAGAGTCTGGTCAGCCGCGTCCCACTTGGGCATGCCGACTGCCGCGATATTCTTCTGCTGCACTTCGGCAATCACCTTGTTGAAGTGTGGCGGCCAAGCCGATCCCACCAGTTTTTTCGTGAAGGTCGTACCGGTCATCATGGACGCCGCTTGCGCCATAGTGTCACCTAATTTGTACGACTCCAGAATGTGCGGGTAATCCATTTCCCGGAAGTAGTACCAGACGCCCGCCTCAGACGGCACCACATTCGGCTGGTCGCCGCCGTTGACGATCACATAGTGCGACCGCTGCTGCAATCGCAGATGCTCGCGGCGAAAGTTCCAACCTGTATCCATGAGCTCGACCGCATCGAGCGCGCTGCGCCCATCCCACGGTGCTCCTGCCGCGTGCGCCGCTTTGCCGTGAAAGAAATACTGGACGGAAACGAGTCCCTGCGGAGCAAACGTCTGGCCGTACCCAGTACCGAACTCGTCGGACACATGCACTCCCAGCACCGCGTCAACATCTTTGAACAAACCGGCACGGATCAGAAATGCTTTCGTACCCAGCAGTTCTTCCGCGACGCCAGGAAGAACTTTCAGCGTGCCGGGAATCTTGTGCTCCTCCATCAGTTCTTTGAGCACCAGCGCCGCCGTGACGTTTACGGCCATGCCCGAGTTGTGCCCCTCGCCGTGACCGGGCGCTCCGTCAATGATCGGATCGTGATACGCCACTCCCGGCTTCTGCGACGCCCGCGGAATGCAATCGATGTCGGTGATGAACCCAATCACCGGCTTGCCGGAGCCAAACGTCGCCACCCAGGCAGTGGGAATACCTGCCACGCCGCGTTCCACCTTGAACCCGTTTTTCTCCAGGATGCCAGTCACGTACTTCGACGTTTCGACTTCCTGGAAACCCAACTCTGCGTAGCTGAAAATCTGGTCCACCATCTGCTGGACCAGTTGTTGCCGCGCCTCGACTTTTTCGAGCGCTTCTTTTTTCAGAGCATCGAGATTGTTTGCCTGGGCAAAACCGAGAGACGAGAGTGCGAAGAACAGAGCAAGAAGCCGGACGCAAAGTTGCATGAAAGAGTTCTCCTGGGTGGTAACTGTGGAAAGACAAGATACGCGGAGAGGTGTGCCCGAGTCTATAGTGAGCAAAAAGATCACTTGCCTCTGGGTGAAACGCGCCTAGCCAGTTTGTGAGATAACTAGACTTCGATCTTCTTCAAAACTGCTCATGCGTTGGATATCCAAACCGGCTGATTCGTTGAAGACACGCGTGCTCACCGCTGCGCTTGGCGAATGCGGGCTGAAAATTGCGCCTGCGGCTTTGCCGGTGCTGGCGGATATGCTGGTCCGGCGCGGAATCGATGAGCCTGAGGCGGCTCAACGCTTCCTGGTGCCCGAACTCGCGCATCTCCACGACCCGCTCCAGATGAGCGGGATGAAGTCCGCCCTCGACCGACTGGAGGCGGCGGTTGATCGCAAAGAAAAAGTGTTGATCTACGGCGACTACGACGTCGACGGCACGACCGCAATCGTTATTCTTAAGACTGCGATCGAGTTGTGCGGCGGTGACGCGGACTTCCACGTGCCGCACCGCATCCGCGAAGGCTACGGCATGCGCGACGAGGTGATTGAACGCGCGGCCGCCGACGGTGTGCGTCTCATCATCAGCGTGGACACCGGCATTCGCGCATTCGCGGCCGCCGACACCGCGCGCCGCACCGGCGTTGACCTCATCGTCACGGACCATCACTTGCCCGGGAATGATGGCCTTCCTCAGGCGCTCGCCGTGGTCAATCCCAATCAGGATGGATGCGACTATCCCTGCAAGTATCTGTGCGGCGCTGGAGTCGCCTTCAAGCTGGCGCAAGCACTCATGCAGCGCCGACTCGACGCGAAAGACCAATCCCGGCTCCTGATGTCTTTCATGAAAATTGTGGCGATCGCGACGATTGCCGATGCCGTCCCGCTGCTGGGCGAAAATCGTGTGTTCGCCAGTCTGGGCCTGAAAGGTTTGCGCTCTCCGGTCAACGTCGGACTGAAAGCACTGTTCGAAGTCGCGAAGCTGGGCGACGGACGCGGCCTTACTTCCACCGAAGTCGCTTTCCGCGTCGCGCCTCGCATCAATGCCGCCGGACGCATGGACGCGGCCCGCGACGTGGTGGAACTCTTCAGCGTGAAAGATATCGAACGCGCACGCCAGATCGCCAGCCGCCTCGATCAGCTCAACTCGGAGCGCCAGGACGAAGAGCGGCGCATCCTCGAAGGCATCGAGCGCCGGCTGGAAGAAGAGCCAGCGCTGCGCGACACCTATTGCATGGTGATCGAGGGCGACGGCTGGCATCGCGGCGTGATCGGGATCACCGCCACGCGGGTGGTCGAAAAATACGGACGCCCCGCACTCGTGTTGTCCCGCGAAGGGGAAGAGTCGCATGGCTCAGGGCGCTCGATCCCAACATTTCACCTGCTCGATGCCCTCGAATCCTGCCACGACCTGTTCTCGCGCTACGGCGGACACGCGCACGCCGTGGGCTTCGCGCTGCCTGCCGCCAACGTGGCGAAACTGTGCGCGCATCTCGACGCCTACGCCCGCGCTCGGCTTACTCTCGCGGACTTCGAACCGCAACTCGAGTTTGAAGCGAATCTTCCGCTCGAAGACGTGACGCCCGAACTTCATCGGGCCCTCAGTCTGCTCGAGCCGTTCGGGATGGAAAATCCCGAGCCCGTTTTTACCGCGCGTGGGGTGCGTCTGATGGCGCCGCCGCAGGCAGTCAAAGACAAGCACGTCAGGCTGCGCGTGGCTCCATCGGCGGACGAACCGGTTGCAGTCGGAGTGGTTGTCGAAGATTTCACGCCGCGCTGCCATCCTGACTCGGCCGCCATCCCAAAACGAGCTGGTGCAACCACGACCGCAACTGAGGCACAGCCGAATCGCAATTCTTCCTGGCGACGGAACGTCACCTTCAAAGCGATGGGATGGGGCCTGAAAGAATCCTGCGATCAATTGCAGTTGCTGGCCGGAGATCGCCTCGACCTCGCCTACTCGCTCGGCATGAACGATCATCCGGAGTTCGGCGGCCTGGAGTTGACGGTGCAGGATGTGACTAAGTCGAAATAGTCGGCGTGATCCATTCGCCGGGAATCAGGAGTTTGAATTTCAGTGGAAACTCGGAAATGGACATGGACTCTGGCATCCCCGATCAGGTAGTCGATCTGCTGAACGAATCTTTCTCCGGCAGTGACTTTATTCCGTGAGGGATCGTGGCATATGGAACCTCCACAGCCATCTAAGACCGACTCCTTGGATCGTCGCTTCGCAAAGGCGCTGATCATCGCTGTTGCAGGGCTAGTGTGCTTTCCAATTGTTTTTCTAATAGAAGCAGGATCAGGATTCACGACTCCTGGTATTCTGGTCGCCCGCTATCTGGTCCGTCCTCAAGGTTTGAAGGACCTCACGATGACGCTATCGGCGTCTATAGCATTCGACTATATTTTGGTCGTCGGAATCGCTGTTGTTGCTCGCCGAGTCTGGGTCAAAATTCGATCCGACAAAAAGCAATCCGATCATGGTTAGTGAAAAACATCTTGAACATTGTTGTCGCCCCGTGCGTCGGCAGTGTAATTTGCCGGTACACCTCCTCAAAGGAAACACCTGATGCTTGCAATGCGGTTGGTTGTTCGGAGCAAGTTACTCGGGGTAACTCTCGTCAGCGCAGCGACTGCAATCTTGGGTGCGGGGGGCGTGTCCGGGTCACCCCAGAATCCGATTGAAGTCCCGATTCCCCTACTCGGCCAGCTCAACACAAAAGGCACTGTTGCAAAACCCGTTTCGGGATCGATCGCCGGCAACGCCGAAGTAAAGCGCAACCCGGCTCAGACACAGCGCGACTGGGCAGTATCTGGCGGAGCGGCCGAGAACAATCACTATTCGCCCTTGTCGCAGATCAATCGCAACAACGTGAAGCTGCTTGCTACGGCTTGGACGTTCGACTCCGGGGAGGCTGGCGGACTCCAGACGAGTCCGATTGAGGTTGATGGCGTGTTGTACGGGATCACGCCCAAGCAGAAAATATTTGCCCTTGATGCGGCCACGGGAAAGCTGTTTTGGAAATTTGATTCGGGGATCGAAGGCACGCAGCCGGACCGCGGCCTCGCATACTGGACCGATGGCAAGGAGAAACGCATTCTGGTCGGCGTGATGAATTTTGTTTACGCCCTGAACGCGGTCACCGGAGAGCCCTTTGCGAACTTCGGAAAGCAGGGCCGCATCGATCTGCGAGAAGGTTTGGGGCGCGAGCCGGGCAGCGCGCAGTCAGTTGATTTGACCAGTCCGGGGATGGTTTACAAGAATTTGCTGATCGTGGGCGGCCGTAATCCGGAAACGCTGCCGGCCCCGCCGGGCGACGTTCGTGCTTTCGATGTGCGCACCGGAGAATTGCGCTGGTCGTTTCATACCGTGCCTCGTCCAGGTGAATTCGGCTACGACACTTGGCCCAAGGACGCTTGGAAGACGAGCGGGGCCGCCAACAATTGGATGGGTATGGCGGTCGATCCCAAGCGGGGAATCGTCTATGTTCCGACCGGCTCCGCGGCATTCGATTTTTATGGCGGCGATCGCGTCGGCGACAATCTGTTTGCCAATAGCCTGCTTGCGTTAGACGCGGAAACCGGCCAACGAATCTGGCATTTTCAGGCAGTGCGGCACGATGTTTGGGACCGTGATTTTCCCGCAGCGCCTGTCCTTCTGACCGTGAAGCGCGATGGTAAGGCGATTGACGCGGTCGCACAAACTACAAAGCAGGGCTTTGTGTTTGTCTTCGATCGCACCAATGGAAAGCCACTCTTTCCTATCGAGTACCACAAATATCCGCCGAGCACCGTGCCCGGCGAAGAGACGGCCAAGGAACAGCCTCTTCCCACTCTTCCCGCGCCTTATGCTCGCCAGCGTCTCACCGAGGAAATGCTCACCAACCGGACACCTGAAGTCCATCAATGGGCGCTCGATAAATTCCGCCAGTTTCGCAGCGAGGGGCAGTTCGTCCCGTTCAGCGTCGGAAAAGATACTGTGGTTTTTCCCGGTTTCGATGGCGGCGCGGAGTGGGGCGGTCCGGCGGCGGATACGGAAACGGGAATCATTTATGTGAATTCCAACGACCTCCCGTGGACCGGCGCCTTGGCGCCAAACACCGGGGAGAACAGTCCCAAGGGAATCTATCTGAGCCAGTGTGGCGTTTGCCATGGCGAGAACATGATGGGCTCGCCTCCGACCATACCTTCGCTCGTAGACGTGGGAGACCGCATATCTTCGCAACAGATTACAGGCACGATCAAGAATGGCAAGGGAAGAATGCCGGGGTTTCCCAATCTCGCGGACGATCAGCTATCCACGCTGGTCGAGTTTCTGATGAGCGGCGCTAACAAGGAACTCACAAGCGCCGAAGCCGTCCCGGAGACTATGAAATATCGTTTCACTGGATACCACCGGTTCCTCGATCCGGAAGGATACCCGGCGGCGCAGCCGCCTTGGGGTACGCTGAGCGCGATCAATCTCAACACCGGAGAATATCTCTGGAAGATCCCGCTGGGCGAGTATCCTGCTCTTGCCGCGCAGGGAATGCACAACACGGGCACGGAAAACTATGGAGGACCGATCGTCACGGCGGGAGGCTTGCTATTCATCGGCGCCACCAATTTCGATAAGAAATTCCGCGCCTTCGATAAATCCACCGGCGAGCTGCTCTGGGAGACAACTCTGCCATTTGCCGGCAACGCGACTCCAATCACCTATGAAGTGAACGGCCGCCAGTTTGTTGTCATCGCTGCGGGCGGAGGCAAGGATCCTGGGTCCCCTTCGGGAGGAGCGTACGTAGCTTTTGCACTGCCAAAATAGTTGTCGTGCAGACATTGATTGTGAATGAGCGGGTCACCCCCGGCAGCACCTAACACACTCTACCTAGGCACTAACTGCCCAAACGGACCAGTGCTATACTCCCTCTCCCCGAGAAAGGTGCGCTCATGTTTCGTCTCGTTAAAATTGTTCTCTTCCTGCTCCTCCTCGCATTTCCATCGTTTGCCCAAAAGAAGCCTACGACTGCCAAGGCGGAACCTGCCCTTATTGTTTCCGAAAAAAGTTCGGATTCAGCCGCGCGCCTGCCTGTGAAGCGAGTCGTCCTCTACAAAAACGGGATCGGATATTTCGAGCACACCGCTCGCGTCCGCGGTACGCAGGATCTCAGAATTGATTTCACCACCGGCCAACTGAACGATGTGCTGAAGTCTCTGACCGCGGTGGACACAGGAGAAGGCCGGATCTCGTCGGTTCGTTACAACTCAACCGCGCCGCTCGGCGAACGGCTGAAATCGTTGCGCCTGCCCTTTGGCCTTCAGACTAGCAGTGCCGATTACCTCACTGCGCTTCGCGGAGCGCGCGTCGAGGTGCGCAGCGGGACCGCGTCGGCGACAGGAAGGTTGTTAAGTGTCGAGAAAAGCCGAAAGCAGGATGCGCGTGGAAACTTCACGGATGTCACAGAGTTCTCGCTGGTCGGCGACGCGGGCGAACTACGCACGTTCGAACTCACGCCGGCGACGAGCGTACGACTCGCAGAACGCGATCTGAACGAAGAAGTCGGGAAATATCTGAATCTGGTTGGATCGTCGCGGGCCGCCGATGTCCGCCGCATGACCCTGACCGCCACTGGATCCGGAGAACGTGAGATCTTTGTCAGCTACATCAGCGAAGTTCCCGTCTGGAAAAGCACGTACCGCATTCTGATGCCCGACAAACCCGGCGACAAGCCCCTGCTGCAAGGTTGGGCGGTGGTCGACAACACCATCGGAGAAGACTGGCAGGATGTGGAGTTGTCGCTCGTGGCGGGAGCGCCGCAATCCTTCGTGCAAAACATCTCGCAGCCCTATTACGTGCGGCGGCCCGAAGTGGCGCTGCCGGAGTCGGCGCAGTTGACGCCGCAGACGCACGAGGCCACGTTTGATCGGTTGGAACAGTTTGCCAAACTGGGATCGGCTCCCTCTGTGGGCACTGGCAGTGCTGGAGTCATGACCGGCCTGCAAGGATTTGTTCGAGATGCCAGCGGAGCTGCCGTTTCCAACGCGCGCGTCACCGTGCGGAATGAAGAAACTGGAGCCTCACAGAACGCGACCACCAACGCCCAAGGCATATATCGCTTCGACAATATTCAGGGTGGGAATTCCGCGCTCTTTGTGGACTCTCCGGGATTCCGCCGATTTCAGCTGACAAGTTTTTATCTCGGTGTCGACCGCATGAACGAGATTGATGCCCGGCTCGAAGTTGGCGGTGCGTCGCAGACCGTTACTGTGAACGCGCAAAACGTCGTACTGAATACGCAATCATCGAGTGTTTCTCTAAGAGCCAATGCGGAAGGAGAAGAATCGGAGGCAGAGGCGAAAGGTCTCGGAGATTTCTTCGAATATAAACTCAAACAGAAAATCACCATCGGTAAGAACCAGTCCGCTCTGGTACCAATCCTCCAATCCAAGATCGAAGCTGAAAAAGTAACGCTCTGGACCGCTGGAACCGAGAACGTGCTGCGCGCCCTTTGGATTCACAACACCAGCGGCCTGACGCTCGATGGCGGCTCCTTCAACTTGATCGACAGCGATGCCTTCGCCGGGGAAGGCATGCTGGAGACGGTTCATCCCGACGAGCGCCGGCTCATCTCCTACGCGGCCGATCCTGCGGTCCGCGTCGTGGATCGCACACAAGAAGAGGAAAAACCTGTCAGTCGCGTCCGTATGTCCAAAGGCGTCCTGATCGAGACTCACGAGTTGCGATCAACTCATAAGTTTGTAATCCACAATTCCGATGCCGCGCCTCGTCAGGTGATCGTGGAGTACCCGGTGCGCAGCGGATGGAAACTTGTGGAGGGCCTGAAACCATCCGAAACGACCGCCAACTATTATCGATTTCGTGTGCCGGTCGAGGCTGCCAAGTCGGGCCAGCTGCTGGTGGAAGAGTACAGCCCGCAGGACACGCGCTACGAACTGGCCAATCTGGAGGACGAACAGGTCCAGCACTTCACTCTACTGGTTGCCGACAACCGCATCACGCCTGTGCTCAAGGATGCGATCCAGCGCGTTCTGCAGAAGAAGGTGGAGATCGCGCGGTTCGAGACTGATGCAACCAGTCGCAAACTCCAGATGGACGCCATCGAAAAGGATCAAGCACGACTGAGGGAAAACATGAAGGCGCTGAAAGGGAGCGCGGAAGAGCGCGCCCTGATCCAGCGCTACACGCGTGAACTGGACTCGCAGGAGGACAAGCTGGCTGCGCTCCGAAAAGAAAAAGAAGAGCTCGACGCCAAGGCGGCCCAGGCACAGCAGGAATTGGCAACTATGGTTGATCAGATCGTTCTCGACGAGCGGTTTTGAGGGAAGCTACCTTGGTTGAACGAGCGGGGCGAGCGAGTCGCCCACCCGACATCCGGCTTCGTCACAAGTTTTTCTGTGGGAGCCGCGTCCTCTACCTGCATGCACCCTGCGGCGACGTGAGCGTGCCGTTGTCGGAAAACTTGCCCCCAGCGCCAGTCGAAGGCTTTCCATAAAACCAGGAAAAGAAAGCCAGCTCCTGAAGGTGATAGTTAAATTTTGACATCTTCACGACCGGCAGGTTCGTTCCGGATAAAGGATCGCCCACTTCAAGATTTCCCTGGCAGGCGTCCACCTGACCAATATGGCCCCACTTCGGAGTGGGGTTGTTGCCGAATGGATCGTCCTGCCACTCGTTGATTTCGTGCGACATAATCGCCACGTCTGGGGCATCCGCAAAGAAACCTGCCGTATCGAACCCGGTGGCGGAATAGGTTTGCACTGGCGAGCCATAGGCCCCATGGTACCCGCCAATGCAGCAGTGGTCGGGAGTGTCCCGGTACATGGTCGTGTTATAGAGCAGGAACACTGGCAAGTTCGTGGGCCTGACTCCCTGGACTTGCGTTATGGGAATCAAAAAGAATTTCGCGAGGAAGTCGAAGTAACTCACTTCGATTCCGCCATAGTGTGGAGAGCAGAGTGAGCCAGTTGAGTATAAGTGAGAACTCGCGGGATCCGGTGCAATCACCTGCGCCGGCAGAAACTTATACCTCAATTTGTTGTGGTAAATTCCACCGAACACTGACACAAACTCCCAGAAGTTTGCCCGCTGAAATGCGTCGCTGTATTGCGTTGGGCCGACGTCCACGCCGTTTATTTTGAAATCGTGGGTCGCCTGGACCATGGGCGAATTCTTCAACACCGTGAGTGGCACCTTGCCGGATAAGCAGTTGTTGTCAGGCGTCGTGGGATCGAATGTGACGCCGCCAATCTTCAGGATCACGGGCTGAACGAATACGGTCGTGGTGCTGGTACCATTGGGCAAAAGCGGAGTGTTGCCTACCATCGCACCGCTGTAAGTTTTTCCCGAGGAGCCCTTTCGGGTCGACACGACGCTGTAGGACCAAATCCTCAGCCCCTGAGCCTGATCCGATTGCTTCTGGATCGTGGCCATGTCGCCACCTTGTAAAGGCTTCACGTCGAAATAGAGTTTCCGGCCACTGAATTCGTCTTGCCCGGTTGCATTGGGAGCGGAGGCGATCAGCAAAGCGGCGGACAAGATTCCGACGACTGACTTCAACGTATTTCTAATGAACACAACGCACCTCGGATTTTGTGTTTTTGTCCCATTTTCTTGGCAAACCTCACGTACCGTCTGGGGGCGCAAGGAAAGTTTCGCGAATCGTAACTCCAATTTGAAGGGATAGTCAAACGGTAGTCAGCCGCTACGTGCAGCAGTAGCTTACTAGCGGGTGCCCTTGCTAATGGGGCGAGGCGCCGGCGCTACGTTCCCGCGTCCCCATTCCGCTAAACTGCTAGACATGCCTCTCCCCGTTTCCAGGTTCCGGCGCTGGTTCGCTGCGGGTGCGATTCTGGTGGCCGTGATGGTCGCGGGCATGTATCTGTACGCGCGCTGGCGCGTGCGGAATGCGCTTCACGACATCCCCAAGAAAATCGGTGTCGAGATTTCGCAGACGGCGGAAGGGTTTTCCATTTCCAAGTCCGAAGAGGGACGCACTCTGTTCACCGTGAGCGCTTCGAAGGCGGTGCAATTCAAGAAAGGCGGACGGGCTGAACTGCACGACGTCAAAATCGTCATTTACGGGAAAGATGCCAGCCGCTTCGACCGCGTCACCGGCGCCGACTTCGAATACGACCCGGCCTCTGGCGACGTGACCGCCAAGGGTGCGGTGGCGATTGATCTGGAGGCGAATCCCGAAGGCCTTCATGCTCCCGACCAGTCGGCTCCGGGCGAGACGAAGCACCCAATTCACATCGAAGCGAGCGGGATGGTATTCAACCGCAATACCGGCAACGCTTCCGTCAATGGACGGGTCATGTTCCAGACTCCGCAGGCGTCAGGATCGGCGGTCGGCATTCAATACGTCGCCAAGGATGGCACGCTCAGTCTGCTGTCGGACATCTCCCTGGATGTCGCCAGCCCGCAGCAGGGACATCTAATCGCCGAGCACGCGGAAATCACCAAGCAGCCGCGTCAGGTCATACTCATCCGCCCACGGATGTCGCGCGAGCAGCAGCAGCTCAGGTCTGAAAGAGCGACATTTTTTCTGCGTCCCGACAACACAGTGGACCGCGTGCTGGCGGAGGGCAACGTTCAAACTGAACTTCACGGCGCTTCCGACGCGAGCTCGCGAGCGGACCGCGCCGACCTGATGTTGTCCGGGCCGCGCAATCTCCTTCACACGGCCATTCTCAGCGGCAACGTGCAAATGCTCGCGCAGGGAGCGCAACCGGCTGAAGCCTCCGCGGGACGTGTCACGTTACGTTTCGCCGGCCAGCAGCTTCTCCAGACCGTTCATGCTGAAGGTGGAGTCCGGCTTGCGCAGCAGAAAGGTTCGAGTGCGGCGGGAATGGTTGTTGCTTCCGCGACATTGCCCGCATCAAAGATTAGTGCGGCCGACACGCAGGATCTCGAATTGACTGCCCCGACGATGGACTTCACTCTGAAGAAAGGTCGCCAACTGGAACTGGCCGAGACCGGCGGGCCTCCGCAGATCGTGATCGCCCAGCCCAGCGTGCATCAAAAGACGGTTGTCACTGCCGGAAAGTTCACTTTCAATTTCACCGACCAGAATCGTCTCGCCAGCCTGCACGGCACACCTGACGCGAAGATTGTCACCAGCACCGCCGGCCAGCTCGACCGTCTCTCGACTAGCCAGACGCTGGATGTTGCCTTCCGTCCGACCGGCGGTATTACTTCTATCACTCAGGAAGGCGGCGTGGCCTACAACGATGGAACCCGCAGGGCCTGGGGACAGCGCGCCACCTACACGACTGAGAATCAACTACTCGTACTCAGCGGGTCGCCGCGCGTTGCCGACAGCGGTATGAACACAACCGCGCAAGTGATTCGCCTGGACCGAACGACCGGCGATGCCGTCGCGGAAGGTGACGTGAAGAGCACCTACTCAGAGTTGAAAGCGCAGCCCGATGGCGCGCTGCTCGCCTCCGCAGACCCGATCCATGTCACCAGCCGCAGTCTGACCGCGCGCCGCTCGCCTGCCGTCGCGATTTATTCCGGAAATGCTCGCCTGTGGCAGAACGCGAACGTAGTGCAGTCCCCCAGCATCCAGTTTGATCGCGAGCATCGCTCGCTGGTCGCGCAGGGGACGGCGACGCAGCAGGTCTCAACCGTGCTCGTCCAGATCGACAAGAACGGCAAGGCAACGCCGGTTGCGATCACGTCGCCGCGCCTCTCCTACAACGACGCCGAGCGAAAAGTTGTGCTGGACGGTGGTGTCATCGCTCAGGGTGCGGATGTCACCATGACCGCGCGCCAGATGAATGTGTTTTTGAAGTCCCGCTCCCAGTCTTCCGACGCTTCGGATCGCGTGACTCCCGGGCAAGTCGACCATATCGTGGCGGAGAGCAATATCGTGATTACGCAACCCTCACGTCGGGCGACTGGGGAGCGGTTGGAGTACGTCGCGGCGGACGACAAGTTTGTTCTCACGGGCGGTCCGCCTAGCATTTTTGATGCCGAACACGGCAAGATTACCGGCGATTCGTTGACTTTCTTTAGGCACGATGATAGGGTACTGGTTGAAGGCAGAGAGACGTCCCCGACAACAACCAGGACGCGAGTGGCACGATAAATGCACACGCTGGCCACCGACGAAATCGGCAAAAGCTATCGTGGCCGTAGGGTAGTAAACGGAGTCAGTCTCGAGGTACGGCAAGGTGAAGTAGTTGGCCTACTGGGACCGAATGGCGCCGGAAAGACTACCTCCTTCTACGCCATTGTTGGTCTGATTCCTCCCGATACTGGTAGGGTGCTGTACGACGACGAAGATATCACTAGCGTTCCCATGTACTTACGGGCACGCCAGTACGGCATCAGCTACCTCCCTCAAGAAGCATCGGTGTTTCGTAAGCTGACGGTCGAGGAGAACATTCTCGCCGTGTTGGAAGCCCAACCTATCTCCTGGCACGAGCGCCGGGAGAAGGCGGAGAAGCTGATTGACCAGCTGGGTTTGGAGCATATCCGACAGAACCGGGCGTATGCGTTGTCGGGCGGAGAGCGCCGCCGGGTTGAGATTGCCCGGTCGCTTTGCATCAACCCGACTTTCATCCTGCTGGATGAGCCGTTTTCGGGCATCGACCCGATTGCTGTTCTGGACTTGCAGAAGATCATTTCAGATCTGCGGGCCAGCGGAATCGGGATTTTGATCACCGACCACAACGTTCGCGAGACGCTGTCGGTGACCGATCGAGCCTACATCATCACCGAAGGCCGCATCTCTTTTGCCGGTTCTCCGGAGCAGTTGGGAAGCAACCCGGAAGTGCGGCGGGTGTATCTGGGAGAGAGCTTCTCCCTGGTTTAGTCGAGTTACGAAGGCTTAGCCGAGCTTGGACCTTCGTGCGGGTTCGGATACCTCGGTGCATGAGAAGTTAAAGAGAGGCAAGAGGTCAGATTGCAGAGGTAAAAACTGTTCGAGGTGAGAGCTTTTACCTCTGCAATCTGACCTCTGACCTTTGACCTTGTAGGCCGGTAAGCGAGTACAGAGCTATAGCATGGTCGTTCTTCAACACAGACTGAACGTCAAACTGTCGCAGCGCCAGATCCTGACGCCGGGTCTCGTGCAGATGGTCTCAGTCCTTGCGCTCAATAAGCTTGAGCTCAAGGACATGATCAATGCCGAGATGGTCGAGAATCCGGTTCTGGAAGAGCTGGAAGACGCCATTCCGCTGCTCGACGATGTGGGACGTCAGGAAGAAGAACGCGACCGCCTGGCCGCGCAGGCTACCGCCGACGAAAAGCCCGTCGCGGATGAGAAAAAAGATCCCTTCGAAGAAATCGATTTTGGCTCGTTCTTTCAGGATTATCTGGACCCCGGTTATCGCAGCCGCGGAGAAATGGAAGAGATCGAGAAGCCTTCCTTCGAGAACTTTCTCTCCAAGCCGGGCAATCTATCCGACCACCTGTTGTGGCAGCTGGGAGCGATTTCCGTAAGTTCGTCAGTGCATGACGCCGCACAGGTGATCATCGGCAATCTGAGCGAAGACGGTTACCTGATCGCCAGCGACGAAGAAATGTTGGGGGTCGCGCCGCCGTCAGCGCCTGAAGTCGACGTTCAGACCCAGGCCAAGATCGCCGGAGAAGCTCAGGCAATCGGGTTAGACGCTGAGCTGGGCGCGGAAGGGGAATCAGCGCCCGCCACACAGGACTATGGCGAGGCCGCGGCCGTGCCGGAAGAGTTCGCGGAGGAAACTCTCGCGATGGTCGACGAGGTTGCAGCGCAAGCTGAGACCCCGCATCCAGAAGAAAAAGAGGCTGTCTCACCCGCGCCTTCACTTCATATTCCGCCTCCGAATATTCCGGCTCCGACTCCCGCCACTTTCTCGCGCGAGGATTTGCATGAGGCGATCGAAATCGTTCGCCTGTTCGATCCACCGGGAGTCGCCTGCCGCGATCTTCGCGAGTGCCTTTTGTACCAGTTGCGATACCATCTGGCTCAGTTACAGCACCATCGCAACGGAAGCGTCAACGGAAACGGCGCCGCCAACTCCAATGAGGCCGCCGAGCAGGTTGTGAAAGACGCCATGGCCGTGGTGGATCAACATCTGCGCGCCGTTACTCTGAAACAATTCAAGGAAATTGGCCGGGCAATCGGGAGGCCGGTGGAGGCGGTTCTGGCGGCACTCGACTATGTGCGTACGCTCGACCCGCGTCCCGGACTTCAGTACAACAAGGTTCCGGCGCGCCTGATCGAGCCCGATGTCGCTTTCATCAAGCATGGTGACGAGTGGCTGGTCATCATGAATGACGAAGACATGCCGACGTTGCGCCTGAATCCCGCCTACAAACGTTTGCTGACCCGCGACGGCAACGATCGCGACACGCGCAATTACGTCAAAGAGCGCTACAAGTCGGCCATTCAGCTGATTAAGAATATCGAGCAGCGCAAGCAGACGATCATGAAGGTTTGCTACTCCATCGTCGCGCGTCAGCAGGATTTCCTCGAACGCGGCATCGACCAGCTCAAGCCCATGATGATCAAAGAAGTGGCCGAAGAAATCGGCGTCCATCCCTCGACCGTAAGCCGCGCTGTGGCGAGCAAGTATGCGCACACTCCGCAAGGCGTGTTTGAATTGCGCTACTTCTTCTCGGAGAGCGTGCAGGGTCCCGAAGGCGGCAACACATCGCTGCTGATTCTCAAGCGGCGCGTCAAAAAATTGATCGAGGAAGAAGATCCCAGCCGTCCGCTGACGGACGAGCAGATCACCCGCATTCTGCAATCGCAAGGCATTCAGGTCACCCGTCGCACGGTCGCGAAATACCGGGAAGATATGAAAATCCCGAGCACGCATCAGAGAAGAGTAAAAAAATAAAGCTGCGAGCCACGAGCCAAAACTAAACTGGTCGTTCGAAGCTTGCGGCTCGAAGCCCGCAGCATTACTTCTTAACTCCTGACTTTTGTGGAGGACGCTCCATGAACGTGGAATACACTGGCCGGCATTACGAAATCACTCCTATCATCCGCAAGGAAGTCGAAACCGGACTCAACAAGATTCGCAAGATTCTGGGCGACAAATTCGAAACCAAAGTAGTTCTGGCCGTCGAAAAGCGCCGGCATGAGGCTGAGATTACGATTACTCCGCGCAATGGACCGATCGTTGGCTTGGCGGAGGCTACTGATATGCTCTCGGCCGTCAGCGAAGCACTCGATCATCTGCACAAGCAGGCTCTTAAATACAAGACCAAATGGCTAAGCAAGAAACGCAAAGCCGTCAAGAAATTCAACGGCGAGGGTCAGCAAGAGAGCGTTGAAACGGCGGTCGGCCTCGCGGAAAGCACGGCTGTTTCGCTCACGGTGCACAAATTCCCCGCGGTCGCCCGCACCACTGAAGTCCACCTTGTGCACTCGAAGGATTCAGTAGCCCTCCGTCCCATGACGCTGGAAGAGGCCATCAAGGAAGCCCACTTCCGCGACCGCGATGTTTTCGTGTTCCGCGATCCGAAGGGAAAACTGATGGTCCTGCATCGCACCCGGGATGGGAAGATGGAGTTGATCGAAGCGCCGTAGGCAGCCGTTAGCACTTAGCTAACCAGGGAACAGATTCGTAGAGACGCGGCGTGCCGCGTCTTTGGTGGCGGAGGAGACGCGGCACGCCGCGTCTCTACAGGTGGACTCTTGCAATCTGAACTCTGCCCTATATCCCGCTGACCGCCTGCTGTGCCCACTGTAATGCCTCCCACCAGTGGCCGGTGACCTCTTCATCGGTGAAGTGCATTTGCCTGGTCAGGAGGCTCGCCTGTTCCCATTCGCCCGATTCCTGCGCCAGCGTGAGCTGGTAAAGCGGCCGAAGTTGGCCGGCTTGGCCCAGGAGAACGGCTTTGATTTCCTTGTCGACCGGCACCTGCTCCAGCACGATCTCCATCTGAACTTCGAGGATGGCGTCCATCACCGACAGCAGGCCCATCAGGAACAGGTCGCTTTCGGACTTGAACCGCGGCGAAAGCAACTCGCAGAAACGGGCCCGCGCCAGCCCGGTGAGAACCAGTTCGCTGCACTTCTGCTCGGCCGCGCTTACGGCAACCACCAGCCGGATCCAGCGCCGTAATTCGCGCTCACCCAGAATTGCCATCGCGTGCCGGATTGACTTGATCTCGAGCGAGAATCCGAAAAGCGGCGAGTTCAAATAGCGCAACAGGCGATAGCAGATCGACGTTTCCTGCTTGATCCTTTTCTCCAGTTCCCGCAAGTCCAATTCGACCCGGCAGACCAATTCCAGCAGCCGCATATAGTGCAGCTTGTTGGCTGGAACTTCGCGCGCCATCATGATTTCAGGACGGCGAAAAAAATAGCCTTGAAAGAGGGAAAAACCCATATCGCGGGCCTGCCGGAACTCCTGCGGTGTTTCCAGTTTTTCAGCCAGCATTTTGCGCCCGGTTCCGAATTTGCGCATCAGTCCGGCCCGCTCCTCCACCCGCGTGGCACGGACGTCGATCTTCAGGATGTCCGCGAACTCGCATAGGGACGTACGCGGATCGTTGGGAGCGAAGTCATCCAGCGCGATCAAATAACCTGCCGCTTTCAGCCGCTTGCAGGCCGCAATCACCCGATCCCCAGGCTCGACTGTTTCCAGGATCTCCACCACCGTCTTATCCGCTGGTAACAGCGTTACCAGATCCTTGAGCAGAGTGTCACGCGTGCAGTTCACGAAAGCCAAGTGTCCGTCGCAAAGCGTGTCGAGTCCGAACAGCAGGGAACTGTCGAGAGTGCTGCGCGAAGCAGCTTCCGGTTCCGCGGAGAAACAATTTTCCAGCCCGTCGCGAAACAGAAGTTCGTAGCCAAACACTTTCTGGTAGCGATCGAAGATCGGCTGGCGCGCGACGAAACGCTGCCCTGGAACAGTGGGGTTCTTCACGCCGGGCGTGGGGCCGTCGGCCGTTATTGGCTTCACCCTAGTTATATCGGCGGAAGCAATCTGCAACTTCAGCCCGCGTTTTCGGGCTTCGGAGGGGACGATCCATGCTCCCTTCGGCAAACTGAAAAGACTCGAATATGCCGCCCCACCTCGTCTGTGATTAGAATGATCGCATTCAGGAGTCGCCCGATCGCGACTCTTCCGAACGAAGGGAGGAAAATCATGCGATGGACACCTGGCGGGCGTAGCGATGACCTGGAAGATCGCCGAGATGATAGCGGTGGCGGAGGGGGCGGATTCAACTTTGGCGGTATGCACATCGGGATCGGCGGTTTCCTCATCCTGCTGGTGCTGAGTATCGTCTTCAAGCGCAATTTTCTTTCCCTCGCAGGCGTAGGAGGAATGAGTGCGCCCACGCATACCAGCCAGCCGGATACCGCCCGCGACCAGCGTGAGGAGCCTCTGGTGCAGTTTGTGTCGTTCGTCCTCGACGACGCGCAAAAGACCTGGACGCAAATTCTGAGCAGTCAAGGCGTTCATTACCGGCACGCCAAACTCGTACTGTTCCGCGACAGCATTGATTCCGCCTGCGGCATGGCGCAATCCGCCACTGGCCCGTTCTATTGTCCCCAGGACGAGAAGGTCTATATCGACCTGGGCTTCTATGTGGAACTGAAACAGCGTTTCGGTGCGCCCGGCGAATTTGCCCAGGCATACGTGCTGGCGCACGAAATCGGCCATCACATCCAGAAGTTGATTGGCGTCGAAGAAAAAGTTCACGCCGCGCAGGAGCGCGACCCGCGCTCCGCCAACCAGCTCTCGGTTCGTCTCGAGTTGCAGGCTGACTGTTTCGCCGGCGTTTGGGGATACTCCACCAGTCAACGCGATCTGCTCGCAGCCGGAGAAGTCCAGGAGGGTTTGAACGCGGCGGGAGCGGTGGGCGACGATCGTTTGCAGCGTATGTCAACCGGACACGTGAATCCCGATTCCTTCACGCACGGCTCCTCGCAGCAGCGCATGGACTGGTTTCAGAAGGGATTCACCACCGGCGACATGAAGTCCTGCAACACCTTCGCGCAGTGAGTTCTTAACGTCGCGCCGCTGCCCCGGCGGCTGCCGGGGAGTTCCGTCCCTCACCATACGAGAGCGCCGCGCGTTACCAAAGGGTTCCACTTGTGCAAAACTATGGACTTTACCCCCTTGCGCAGGCGATGCTTTCATGAGTAACATCAATACGTTCCCTGTGGCCACGCTCCTAGGCTGGCCCTTCGCGCACAACTCTTGGGCGCCAAGACGGTTTGAACATCGTTTTCGATAGCAACTCAGTGTTTTGCGTGTACTCTGCCGCTAGTCAAGGCGTAGCCGCCTACACCAACAGCGTGCCGCAACCGCGGGGAAGACGAAACAATCAGGCCTGTTAACCAGGTCAGGATAAACAAAAACATGAATGCAGGACCGCGACATCCCTCCGGAGGCGGAGGGAAAAATAAACGGCGCCGGGGTCGGCGTCCGCCCAAACGAGGTCCCGGAGGCTCCGGAGGCGCGGGCGGCCCCATGGGCCGCGATCGCCAGCAGGGCCAGGGTATCTACACCGCTCCTATGGATCACAGCTACCGCGCCAAAATGGGCGGCGACAACGGCAGCCGCGGAGGAACGCGCCGCGCCGGCTTCGGTCCGTCCTATGCCCCGCCGGACCCCGAGCCTCTTCCCGTCCCTCACGAGGACGCCGCCTCCCGCATCTTCGCCTTTGTCGAAGACCTGTTCTTCCTCGCGAAGATTCAGGAGACCGGCCGCAAGATGAACGTGAAGGTCGAATTCGTAAAAAACGAAAAAGACCTCACCGAGCGTCTCAGCAACAACGGCAACGGGAAACCATCCCTGATCATCTTCGATCTGAACAACGCCAACGCGAAACCCCTGACCCTGATCCCCAAGCTGAAAAGCAAACTGAAAAAGGGGACCTCCATCATCGGCTTCCTCTCGCACGTACAAGGCGACCTGAAGCAGAAGGCTCACGAAGTGGGTTGCGACATGGTATTGCCGCGCTCCGCGTTTTCGCAAAACCTGCCGCAATTGCTGCGGCGGCACGGCGCGATTGAGCCGGAAACCAGCGCACAAGAATAGGGCAATTCATTTTATGAATTGTCATCCTTCGCTCAGGATGACGATCTTTAAGTGGGTTTTCACTTCTGCAATCTGTAGTGGGCTGCCGTGGAGCATGGAAGACTTGGTGACCCTCTGGGAATCTTACGAGCAGCTGAGGGCGGAAGAGCGGCGGAGTGAGCAATACTCCTGAATGGCTGGACAGAATTGTGCTAGCTTTAAACCCAGGCATTCGGTCGCTAGTGAACTTGTTTTATTGGAGTCGAAAACATATTAGGCGGGGTTTGAAGCGCGTTCGCTCAAAGTAGCCCACTCTGCAATCTGACTTCTTACCTCTGACTTCGACCTACTGATACAATTTCGCCGTGTTCCCTCACAAAATTCTGATCACGACGCTGGCGATGTCCGTGCTCACATTCGCCCAAGAGCCACCGGTCAAGGTGAACGTGATCAACGTGTGTACGCCATCTGCGGACGCGCAAAAGGAATTGTCCGCTGCGCTCGCCAAGGTGCCTGCGAAGCTCACGTTCGCCAGCGATTACGAAGTGTCTCGCGGACACTCTACGCTCGACCAAAGCGCGGCGATTCCCGGCATGCAGCCGTTGCCTGCGGGCGCAACATCCAGCGCCGATTGGGTTCGTGTGCGCCGCGAATTTCCCGCGTCCGCTCCGTTTACAAACGCGCAGTATTCGTTCAGCGTCGACGCACAAAACATGGTGGAAACTCTGGTGTTACGGCTACGTGAGCCGAAAGATCTGATGCAGATTTCGATCGAGGACAGCGCTTCCGCTGTTGCATCACCCGCTGCGATGCTGACCTCCAACACGCCCGTCTCACGCATCAAGCTCGAGCGTTTTGGAAAGCCGTCGGTAGTGCTGGCCCGCTGCTCCGGCGCCGACGGCCCTGCGACTGACCAATCCGCTTATGTATCTATTTTCCAGGCCGCTTCCTCCATAATGAATCGCTATCGGGACGGGCTGGGCGTGCGCCGGATGGTCCCGCAGGAACTGGCTCGCCTGGGTTGGGGGACGACCGCCAAGGCAGGTGCCGCCAGGAAGACCCCGTAGAGTATGTTTTGGCCTCTGCATCCAAATTGTTTTTGCTGAATCTATCAGATTGACCACTATGGATATTCGCAACGTTGTCGTTCTGGGCTCGGGATGTGCGGGCCACACCGCCGCGCTCTATGCTGCGCGCGCCAACCTCAAGCCTTTGGTAATCGAAGGGCATTCGCCGGGCGGACAGTTAGCCCTCACGACTCATGTCGAGAATTTTCCCGGATTCCCCGACGGCATCCAGGGCCCCGAACTGATCGAGAACATGCGCAAGCAGGCAGCACGTTTTGGGGCCGACTACCGCATGGGACACGTCGTCAAAGCGGACCTGAGCAAGCGTCCCATTGAACTAAGTCTGGGTAAGGAAACAATCTACACGCGAACGCTGATCATCGCCAGCGGGGCGTCGGCGCGCTGGCTAGGACTGCCCAATGAGCAAGCCCTGATTGGGCACGGAGTTTCCTCCTGTGCCACGTGCGACGGTTTCTTCTTCAGCGGCAAGGAAATCGCCGTCATCGGCGGCGGCGACTCGGCCATGGAAGAAGCCACGTTCCTGACGCGTTTCGCCAGCAAAGTCACGCTCATCCATCGTCGCGACGAGTTCCGCGCGTCCAAGATCATGCTCGACCGCGCGCATGCGAATCCCAAGATCGATTTCATGACCGACACAGTGGTGGACGACGTCCTCGACGCCAGCAAGCATGAAGTGACATCTCTGCGCCTACGTAATCTGAAGAGTGGCGAGAGCTGGGATTTCCCCACCAGCGCGATGTTCCTCGGCATCGGCCACATCCCGAACGCGACGATCTTCGCTGGCCAGCTCGACACCGACCCCGACGGATATCTCATCACACACAAGAACGTGTTCACGAAAGTTCCAGGAGTGTTCGCCTGTGGAGACGTCCAGGACCGCCGTTACCGCCAGGCCATCACCGCCGCCGGCAGCGGGTGCATGGCCGCCCTCGAAGTGGAGAAATATCTGGAAGAAGAAGGGCACTGACGCGCACATGGCCGCCGCGTCTGAGCTGAAACTGAATATCGGTTGTGGCACCTCGGGAATTTCCGGCTGGGTAAATATCGACAACTCGCCCACGATCCTGCTCTCTCGCCTGCCCTTCGGCCGCCGGATCTTCCACACGCCGGACTGGCCGCCGGACGTGCGCCGCGCCGATGTCCGCAAGCGCATCCCGTTTGCCGATTCGTCTGTTTCGTACATCTACTCTTCGCACACGTTCGAGCACTTCACCTATGAAGAATCGCTGGCCGTGACGAAAAGGTGTTTTCGAGTTCTGAAGCCCGGAGGCATCCTGCGCATCGTGGTGCCTGACCTCGGGATGATGGTGCGCGACTACCTCGCCGACACATCCAATCCGAAAGCGTCGCACCGTTTCATTGGACGCCTGCTGCTGACTAGCGGTGTGCGCGACGTAGTCCACCCGGGTGCGCATCACAAACAGATGTTCGATGCCGCTTCGCTGGTTCATTTGCTGCGGGAAGCGGGATTCGCGTCGCCCGCGGTAAGCGCGTTTGGCAACAGCCGTATTCCTGACATCGCCGAGATCGAACTGGAATCCCGGCGCTCTGAGAGCCTGTATGTCGAGTCCGTGCGATGAGATGCTTGCGGAGGCTTCGCCTGTTTTTGAATCCAGGCTCAACGGTTCAGCGTCTTAACAATTTGCTGAAAGAGTTTTTTTTGGGTGGCGCAGCGGTTTACCGCTGCGATAAGCCTCTGTTTTGATCGCGGGCTTCAGCCCCTAAGGGCGGATTCCCGACTTCAACAGATGTAGAACCCAGGAGGACCATTCACGATGGCCGCACCAACCTGTACTCACCTGAGCGAAATTCACAAAGTCACACCCAGCGGCAAAGGCTGTAAAGAGTGTCTGGAAATGGGCGACCGCTGGGTCCATCTGCGCCTCTGCCTTTCCTGCGGACACGTCGGCTGCTGCGACTCCTCCAAGAACAAGCACGCCACCGCACACTACCGACATGTCAAACATCCGATCGTGCAGTCGTTTGAGCCGGGAGAAGATTGGCGCTGGTGTTACGCGGACGAACTGTTTCTCGACTGACCACGCATCGCTACCCGAGGATCTTCTTGCGGGTCGTGGGAGGCAGCGTCTCGCAAGCCGTGCGCAGGACCAGTCTCGGAGCGGCGCCCCGAATCTTCATCAGGAACGGTACGGTCCGCTTCGGATCGGCCTTCGCCGTCTCGCGCAGCAGCCAGCCCAAACCCTTCTGGACCATGTCATCTTGATCTTGGAGTAGCATGCCGGAGAGCCGTACGATTTCCGGAAAGAACCGTTTTACTCTCGTGCCGCGAATCAGTGCCACGCAGGCAGAGCGGCGGCGCCACCGTGAAGGTGATTTTGCCCACGCAAACACCCGTGCGCTGCGGGCCGGTTTGTCCGCGACCATCGGCGCGATCAGATCGTGGACCAGCGCGTCGTGATCCGCCCAACTGGTGATGCGGTCGAGCCACGACGTGAACAGCTTAAATTCTTTGTCTGAAAACTGCTTGGTTTGTTTCTCAAGCAGAAAAACCGCGAACACCTTTTCTTCCAGATTGCGACCCGAAAAGAGCTCGTCGGCGACTCTCACCACGAATTCCATTCCCCGTTCCCGAACCAATTCTCGCCGCGATCGGATCGCAGCCCTTCGCAGATCGGCGGTATACCAGCCGTGCGACTTGATTTCCTCTTTGAAAAACCACTGGACGCCGGTCGCATGAGAAGCGGAACCGCCCTGCTTCAGCGTGCGCCGGATGTCGGCCGCGATAGAGTTGGGAGTTGGGTTGAGTTGGGGCATACGAATCGCACCGGAGACAAGGTGTCGTTTTCTATGCGGCGGGAGCCGCGCTGTCTTTTCTCACGGTCTTGTCATAAATCCACAACAGCGTCGCGGTCAGCAGTCCGACCATCGTCACGCTCCACCAGATCAGATCCGGCCGATGTTGGACCTCTCCGAAATGATGGATCAAAATGCCTCCGAATTTTCCGCCAACGAGCGATCCGATGCCGATGGGCAGAAATGCGAAGCCCATATACGTTCCCTGCTGTCCCGGCGGCGCGAGCCGCGAGATGTATTCGTAATAGCGGGGCGACTGAATGATCTCACCGAGCGCCACAATCATCAGCGCTGCGACAGCCGTCCAAACGCGCGGATATAGGCCGACGGCCAGCCATCCTACCGCGGTTAGCACCGTACCTAGGGTGATCGCGCGGAACGAAGAAATCCGCCGAGTGATCGCATTCACCGCCACCGTCAGTGTGATCACAATGATCGGGTCGGCAATGAGAATCATTTCGGTGTTGGCCTTCGGGTCGACATAATCGTGGATGTAGATCGGCAAAATGAGGTACTGCTGCCAAAAGACGATCCAATACCCGGAGAAGATCAGCAGGAAGAGGACGAATCGTCCGTTGCCGAGCACCGTCAGAAAATTGTGTCCAACCTGGCCGAGCGAGGGCGTTTCCCCCTCGCTGGCGCGTTTGGGCTCCCGGAAAAAGAGCAGCACACCGATAAACATCAGAAACACGCTGAACGCAGCCAGGCGAAATACGCTCTCCACGCGCATCCGGGAGTGGATCCAGCCCGCTAGGAACGGCCCTAGAAAACTCCCGATATTGACCAGCGTGTAGTAAATCGAATATCCGATGGAGCGAACATTCTCCTTGGAAGCGCGAGCGGTGGTTCCCACAACACTGGGTTTGACGAGCGCCACGCCAAGCGCAGGCAGAAACAGAATCACGCCGACCAGCAGCCAAAGCGGGACCACGGTGCGCACCGGAGCCAGCCACGGCGCAGCGATCGACCCGACCAGGAAATACGAGCAAGTCAGGATGAAGTACGCCAGCGATAGCGCGCGCCGAAAACCCAAACGGTCGGCGATAGCGCCTCCAAAGATCGCCATCACCCAAACGCCCGCCCCGAAGAAGCCGCCGAGGGCGGACGCCTGACTGCTAGGAAACTGAAGCGCCTCGTGCAGGTAGCGCACCAGTACCGCGAAAACGGCGTAGTAAGAAAGGCGCTCGAAGATCTCGGTGATGTTCGCGACCCAGAAGGGACGCTCGAATCCGTCGCGGATTTCCTGAAGTCGTTCCGAAAAGGGCACTCGTTCTCCCGATTGTTACTTTGTCAACCGCTTTCGCACTTCCTCAACCGACAACCCCGCCACCCGGATCACCTTATTCCGGCTGCTTTGGCCGGCAGCAATAGTAACGGAGGAACACGGCACATTCAAAAGTTTCGCAAAGAAATCGATGCAGGCCTGGTTGGCCTTGCCGTCGACGGGAGGGGCAGTCAGGGCTAGTTTGAGCGCGTCGCCCACTTTGCCTGTGATTGCGTTCTTCTTCGCGCGGGGATGCACTTTGACGGCGAAGGTCACTCCGGCGGGCGAGTTTTTTATCACTGCCATCGAAGGGCTTTACCATAGGGGTCACAGGGGTACACAGGGGAAATCTTACGACCAATCCAGATTTCCCTGTGACCCCTGTGGTTATGCTTTTGCCCTGTCCCCGAAAATCGCCGTCCCTACCCGCACGCACGTCGATCCCTCTTCGATTGCCACTTCGAAGTCATGCGACATCCCCATCGAGAGTACGTCCATTGCAATTGCCGGCAGTCGACGCGCCACAATACCGTCGCGAATTTCTCGCAGTTGCCGGAAAAAAGGCCGAGCGTCTTCTGGATTTTCTGAATAAGGCGGCACCGTCATCAGCCCACGAACTTGTAGACTCCCCAGCCGCGGCGCCGCCAGCAGAATCTCATCTAATTCTAACGACCCCGGAGCCACTCCGCTCTTCGCATCCTCGCCGCCGACATTGATCTCAAGCAGAATCGGCAGGGTTTTGGCCGCCTTCTCAGAGGCCGCGTTCAATCGTTCGGCGAGTTTGACGGAGTCGACCGAGTCCACTGCGCCAAACAAATCGGCCGCCTTTGCTGCCTTGTTGCTTTGCAGATGGCCGATCAGGTGCCACTCCGCATCTGCCAGATCGCTGAGTGCTCCAGCCTTCTCTGCAAACTCCTGTACGCGATTTTCGCCGAATACGCGCAGCCCCGCCGCATACGCTTCCCGGATGCGATCTACAGGAAACGTCTTGCTCACTCCCATCAAAGTGATTTCCTCCGGACTGCGTCCGGCGGGCCGGGCAGCCGCTGCGATGCTCTCGCGCACTCGGGCGACGTTTTCAACCATGGACATGGAGATGATTTAACCACAGGAACGGGAGAGTCTCAGAGCGGCAGCAAAAGACTCTTTTAGAGAGTCTCCGCTGTGAACCTCGAAGCGGCGCCCCTGCGGCTGAAGGCGGGCATATAACACGGCTTTGCGGCACGTCTGAAGACGTGCCCTGATACGAACGATGCTTACGCCACGTCCGTCGCACCTCTGACCTCTCCTCACATCATTCCGACTGGCGGTGCCGGTTCATTGGGATCGCCGGCTGCCGACAGCGGCAAAGCGATCATGAGCGCGGCCAGGCCCGCCAACACGATCATTCCTCCGATGAGGTAGGAGGGATCGCTGAAGATCTGCGGTGGATGGTTCGGGGCCTTCCATTGTGGGACGAACTGCATTCCCGCCCACACCAAGCCGAGCACGGCTTCGCCCGCTATCAGCCCCGACGCGGTGAGGACACCGGCGTTTTCTACGCGAGCCTTTTGTGCAGGATTGTAGCCGCGACGTTCCGCCATCCAATCGCCGAAGGAGCGTAAGACTCCTCCCAGGAAAATCGAGAACGTCGTCTCAAACGGCAGATACATTCCGACGGCAACCAGCATGGGACTCTTCACCTGCATCATGATCATTGCAAGCCCGAATAAGATGCCAACGACGACGAGCGCCCACGGCATATCGCCGCCGACGATACCCTGCGCCAGCGTGGCCATCAGCCCGGACTGGACCGCAGGCAGCTGACGATCTCCGAATCCGATGCCACCTCCGTTGATATTGGCCTGGTGAAGGAGCATCAGGGGCCAATACATGACCAGGCTGGCGACCACGACGGCGACCAGTTCCGCGATCTGAATTTTGCGGGGCGTTCCGCCGAGAATGTAGCCAACCTTGAAATCCTGAAGCAGTTCGCCGGCTACCGCAGCGGAGACACAAACTACTGCGGCAACGCCCAGAACCGCCGCCACCCCCGAAGCTCCTGTGACGCCGAGGGCCACCATGAGCAGCGCGGCGATGAGCAAGGTCGAGAGGGTCAGGCCGGAGATTGGATTGTTAGAAGACCCGATAAATCCCACGAGATTGCCGGAAATTGTCGCGAAGAAAAATCCGACGACGATCATCACCACTGCGGCGAGGATGGCCGGCCAGAGCAACCCGGAAATGTGAACGTAGAGGAAGCACATCAGAACGAACATGAGCGCGATCATCCCGAGAACGACCTTCGAGCTCATGTACTGTTCCGTTCGCGAAAGCTTGGCGCGCTCGTCGGCAGTCTGCTTCAGATCGGCGAATGCCTTGCCCAGCCCCGCGGTGAGGCTCTTGCGCATTTTGAACAACGTGTATGCAGCCCCGACCAGCATTCCGCCGACGGCGATCGGACGCACGATGAATTTCCAGACGGCGATGACCATTCCCGACCAGTTTTCGGGTGTGTCCGCCGGAAGGTAGGGTCTGAGTTCAGGGCCGAGGAAATACACCAGCACGGGGATCATCAACCCCCAGGCGAGAACGCCGCCGGCAAACTGGATCGACGCCAGACGCAGTCCGATGATGTAGCCGACGCCCAGATACGCAGGACTCACGCTGGGCGCGGCGAACATGGTCGTTCCGCCGGTCGCCACCACGTTGGTGGTTCCCAACGGACCAAGCCGGACTTGCGAGTGTCCGAGATTGCCGATGCCAAAGTGAAAATCTTTGTCGGCAGCAAATAGGCCGAGTTTCCCCAGCATGTACACAACGCCACCAACGCCGATATTCCAGAAGAGGTACTTGGCGGCTTGCGCCCCGCGTTGTCCCGCCTTGTGGATTTCCGATGCCGCCACCGATTCCGGGAAAGGTAACTCGGGGTCCTCCACCATGGTCCTGCGCACGAGGGAGATAAACAGCACTCCCAAAATGCTGCCGACCATAATCAGAGCTGTCGATTTCCAATAGGCGTCGGCCGGACGGAAGGAAGGCCACGCTTTGGCGATCAGGAAAGCTGGGATTGTGAAAATGGCGCCGGCGGCCACCGACTCACCAATCGACCCCGCCGTACGCGCGATATTTTCTTCCAGCAGCGACCCTTTCCAGGCCCGCAACACCGCCATAGCGATGACGGCCGCCGGATACGTCGCGGCAATCGTGATGCCGGCGCGTAATCCCAGATAAGCGTTGGCGGCGCCCAGAATCACCGTGAGGATTAGACCGAGAAATACCGCACGGAAGGTGAGTTCCTTCATCTCCATGCTTTCGGGAACGTACGGGCGATGCTTGCGCGGTTCTTGCGAAGTGCTGTCCGCCGGAGTGCTCATTCAAATCCTCACAGCAATGCAGGAATTAATTTCCGACTCACATTAACAGAACGGCGCACCTTAGCATGCCAAAAGGCCGCTTTACAAGTGCAGACCGCTTTCGCAAAGAGTCTGGAAGACTGGCTTGCCCTCTCTACGCAACTTGCCACCCAGCTCGGGGTTACAATAAGTTCTGGTCCGGAGGTACGCCGTGTCTCCCCTCGGATTGCCCTCCTTGCGCGTCTTTCAGGAATTCCACTGCCCAAGCTGTTACGGTCAAAAAGCCTACCGTTCCCGCTATCGCGGGATCTTCGAACACGGGCTGCTGCTTTTTCTGATGCTCAAACCCGTGCGCTGCGAGCGCTGCTACCATCGCAGCTACGTGTTTCGAACGGTTCCAGTGTTGGAGCCTGGCGGTCCGGCCGGCAGACTCGATAGTCGACCCTCCCATGACTCAAGTGCCGGCACTCGCGTTGCATAACGCCCCAAGCCGCGTCTATACTGGCGATAGCTAGCCCGGCGAGAGCCCCCCAAACTGCTCGCCCGGATGCGGGAGGCCGTCTTCAGCAGTACTGGCTTTCGAATACCGGCTGCCCAGGATCATGCAGCAGGTTCTCGCCATTGGGCGGAGCATGTTGCAGCTAGCCTCTTTTTTACGCTTTTTCCCGCCGATTGCCGTATCTGCAACGCCCCTCTGATCCGAATTTCCAGACTCCCAGTTTGCGAAACTTGTCTGGAAGCGTTGCGGCCTCTTGCGGGTTCGCTGTGCAGCGTCTGTGGCGAAGCGTTGCTGTCTCCAGCATTCATGGATCGGGACGAGCCTCGCTGTGGACTGTGTCAGCGATTGCATCCGCCATTTGAGAAGGCAGTCGCCTACGGTAGTTATGACGGCGGACTGCGCGACCTCATCCATCTACTGAAATTTCAGCAGGTTCGTCCGGCCGCTGCGGTGCTGGGGCGCATGCTGGCAGAAGCGATCGCGGGCTTTGAAGCCGTTCTGCCGGCCGGAGCGATTACTGTTGTTCCAGTTCCGCTACACGCCAGAAAGCGCGCGCAGCGCGGCTTTAACCAGTCGGAACTGATCGCTCGCGCCGCTCTGAAACAATTGAACCGGCCGGAACGTTTTCAGATCTCGGCGAGCGCTCTGGTGCGGCGTCGCGAGACCGAATCCCAGATCGGCCTGACAAGGCATCAAAGAAGAGAGAACCTGCGCGGTGCCTTTGCGGTTTCCGATCCCGAGCAGATTGTGAAACGCAACGTCTTGCTGGTCGACGACGTCTTCACCACCGGCACCACCGCCGCGGAATGCGCGACGGTCCTGCGCCGAGCGGGCGCCAACCGGGTGTATGTTGCCACCGTCGCGCGGACGCTGAAGATTTTTGAAATGTTCGCAGTTCCGGAGCAGGAGATCGAAGAAACAAATGTCGACCGTCTGGCAGCGGCGGCGAACGGCTAGATCGTATGTCTTTGCGAAGCTACAACTCGGCGATGGCAGGGGGACGCATCCCCATGCTGGGGACTTTGCTGGCTGCGGGAATGCATCAACAGGGCGACGGCCACGCGCTGCATCAGCCGGTGCTGGTGTTGAACGCTTCCTACGAGCCGATCAATGTATGTGCTGCCCGGCGCGCGATCGTGCTCGTGCTCAAGGGTGTCGCGATGACGGAAGAAGAGAACGGACATTTTCTGCACGCTGCGCGTCTGGCCGTGCGTGTGCCGTCGGTCATCCGTCTGTTGGAGTATCGCCGCATCCCGCACCAGTCGCGTGCGCTCTCGCGCAAGAACATTCTGCTGCGCGACCGCAACACCTGTCAGTATTGCAGCGAAGCGCTGCCTTCCGGCGAACTCACTCTCGACCACGTCATCCCGCGCTCTCGCGGAGGCCTTTCCACTTGGGAAAACCTCGTCGCCTGCTGCCATCCCTGCAACCGGCGCAAGGGCAACCAGCTTCCGCATGAAGTGAACATGAGGCCGACGCGTGAGCCGCGCTCGTTCAATCTGCATACCAGCCGTCACATCATGCGGTTGATGGGGCACTCCGACGACAAGTGGAGGAAGTACCTCTTTTACTGAGAATCGGGTAGATGCAGTTTGAAGGAGATTCGTATCAGGGCATGCCTCAGGCATGCCAAAAGCAAAGTACGGAACGGCTTTAACCGCTGCCAGTGTGGCCCGGGGCCTCAACGGCTGAAGCCGCTTGCTTTTCCCGCTTGCGGCATCGCTTGAAGCGATGCCCAACAGAACGACAAAATGGACGGGCTTCAGCCCCTGAGATCTCCTTAGCTCACGGATTACATCCCCGATTGCCAGGCCGCCCGTCCGCCGAGTCTCCCACTTCAGTCTCTCCCCACACATGGCCGCAGGCGTTGCAATTCCATGCGTGCTTGTACACGGGAGTCGGAATCCCGGCGTCAGTGGTACCGTACGAAAAAAAATTGTTCAGTTCCAGATAGCTGATATCCAGAGACTGGCACTTGGGACACTTCGGCTGCTCATAATTTCCGACACCTTCGACTTCGATCGTGCCCGGAATTGGCTGATTGAGAATTTCGGTGGCCGCTTCCACATCCTCCGCTTGAACTTTCAATTTAATTCCACCCAGAAGGTTGGAATAAAACCAATCCATGCGGATCATGTTGTCGTCCACCAGGTAAGCCTGGATCCCCGCCGATTCCAGGCTCCCCCTGGCAATCAGGGCCTCCGGAAGATCGCGAAACTTGCGCAGCGTGACCGTTTCATTCAGTTCCGGCACATCGAATCCAGGTGGAGGGAGCACTTCAATCGCAAGCCCTCTGCGAACGATCTCGTCCTTCAACGCGTCCGCGGCAATTTCACTCAACTCATCACCACTCTGCGCAATCCGCCGAAGTTCCTCATCGCTCATCCCGGAATAAACTCGGGCAATCCGCTCTTCCTCAGGCGTCGGCATCGCCGGAATCATACCCTGAACGCCGCACGCCTTCCAATATCTGGGGCACCGGCGGGAAGAAAAGAACGGGAGGGCATGGCTTTACAGGCTGCGGAAAAATTCCGATTTCGATTTTGTTTTGAAGGGGCACGGCTTCAGCCGCGCCGTAATTGCTTCAAAATCAATCCGGCTTTAGCCGCCGAGGTGTGCTGCCAGACCGTTGAAGGACTTTCAGCAGCCTGTGAAGCCATGCCAAATCAGACCTACAAAAAGACGGCCTTCAGCCCCGCAGGCTTTGGGGTGGCGCAGTGCTTCAGCGCTGCGATAAAGGCCATTGCGTTGACCGGGCTTCAGCTCCCGAGATCCGAGCCGTGCTTCAACTATTCACACTTCTCACCGATACTCGCCAGCAGCGCACATACCTGCTGGTCTTCCTTTTTGATCGCGTCCCGCACCGGGAAGATCCCCTCATAACAATCGTGCGACAAGTTCGCCATGCACCCGGCGATCTGCTTTGATTCTTCCCCTTCATGACGGCGGATATTCCAGATCTCCTGCACCTGGTTCAGGTCGGTTCGCTCATTTTCGTCAATGAAACTAGCGGACAGCCCTTCGCGAACGACTTGCTGATACCGGTCAATCGTCGCAATCTGAGCATCTTCGGCCGGAGCCCAGCTCGCGCAGCGGTCGTGCAGTTCGGCACTCAGCGCCTCGAACTTTTTCTTCGGCGTCTGCGGAGAGTTGAACCAGTCGAGACAGAGATTCTCCACCTTGTCTGTCGCTAGCCGAGCCGTTCTGATCTCACTCGCCGCTGCGTGGAGCCGCTCATGCAGAGAATCTTTCAGTCGATCTTCCCTAACGCTGGACCCGATGACCCACGCGACAATGATCAGGATCGGAGCCCCGATCATGTAGACCCGCCACACCTGCTCCCAGCACAGTGGCACGCGCAGCACGTGATAATTCTGCGAACGGTGAACCAAAAAATTGGTCGCTTGCCCGTAAGGCAGAACCCGATATGACCCCAGCGGCAGAACCGGAATGTACAGAGCGGTGATCCACAGAGTCGTAACGTAAGAACCATCGTCGCCCGGCTCGCGGCGTCCGTAATACTTCGTTCCGAAGCCGTTGAACGTATAAGGCATGGGATCGCTCCATGGGGTACCCGGTCCCGGTGAATCCGTGAATATGTGCTGAGGAGGCTAACTCGGAAGCAGAACGAGAGCAAACATTATTTCGACCCAGCATTGCAAGTGTGGCGACGGGTCTCTGACCCGTCTAATCCGAGCCCAAGCACGCAAGGACGGAACCCCACCGTCCGAAGCCGCGAAGAGGCGCAAGATTACAGCCCACGGCGCAAGCCGTGGGACAAAAGTGGGAAGGGTTAAGCCCAGAAGGGGCGAAAGAAAAGAACAGTTACGACACACACTCTTCAGCCCCGGAGGTTTTTGGGTGGCGCAGCGCTTCAGCGCTGCGATAAAGCCATTCTCTTGACCGGGCCTCAGCCCCTGAGGTTCCGGGTCGTGCTTCGTATCAGGGCATCGCTTCAGCGATGCCGACCAGACGATAAATAGAGGGCTTTAGCCCGGAGGTTTCTTCCCCGACCGCGCACCGGGCAGCTGACCCACATCCTCGTCCGAAACACAGGTCCCGTAGTTTGTAAGTGGGCGGAGAAACAATCGGGGTGCCCCATTCCTCGCGTTCTTTCGCAAAGGACACGAATTATAGGCAACCCGCCCCCACGAAATTATGTGGGCCAGCTGCCATTTTTATGATATGTTTTTTTGCCTTCCCTGCACTAGTTCCCTATTGGTAAACCGGCCTCTTTAGAACTTATCGGAGGGAGAAATCCATGATTTCGGATAGCCCATCGCCGTGGGAGCAGGATGGAGCACGAGCAGCCTTGCCCGCGGAGCGCCCCGGGGCCTTCGTCGCACAGCACCTATCGCCGCTATTTTTCAAGAATACGGAAGCTCCCCCGATTTCTCGTAGCGATCGGGGTTTTGTTTCAGAAGCAGATTTCTGGAAAAAGGGTGAGCAAGCAACCTTTGGGGTTGTGAGTTTGAAAGGCTTTAAGATCACTGACTGGTTTCCGCGAGCTCCCGGAGTGTTCTGGTCCGAGCGCGCACGGATGGCAATAGAAAACGTGTATGCCACGGAACCTAATAACGACGCTCAGCTAGGTAAGTTCTACTCCCCACAATCAAAGATGAATCTTATCGAACACGGAGGGATAGGCACAATTCGTCTGCGACCACGCCAGATTGACGGCGTTTACTGCTGGTTCGCCACCGCTTTGACAGGAATTAATTGTCATACAGGCATACCTTTGGCCATTCCCGAAAGTCTCTTGTTGAGCGCAGGACTCAAGTGGGGCGACAAGGCTGATCTTGTGGGTCGGGTCCGATTTCTTCAAGACGCCGGCCTGGCGGATGTCGCCAGCAGCATCCAGGGTGCTCGACCATTAATATTGTTTGTCGAAAGCTTGACAACGATTCGCCAGTCGGAACTTGGTCGTAGAAAGCTGGTTATCACTCCAGTGGTCCTATTTGATACTCAAGCGTCATATGACCGGACTGGATATACGTTTGTTCAGTGTTCGGCCGGTGCCGATGCCGATTTAGACAAAGCTACGGAATGGATAGAACTTTATACGAGCAAACACTCTGGACAAGTCATCACGAATTTTGACGAGCAAAGGCCCATTCTTGCGAATGCCCCACTTAGTTATCAAAGACTCGTTGCCAAAACATATGACAAGACCATCATTCAACGATTTACTGGGCCAACGGTTGTCCAGCGAATCGAAAAGTTGGTCCACGAGGAGAAAAACTTCGTATTTGGAGACATCAATATGGGACACAACATCAATGTTTCAGGTCACGCAATTGTTGCGATCGACTCCCCCTTGAACAATGTGAGCCAAACGATCAGCGCGGCTGACGGATTGAGCACAGTCCAAAAGTCGCAACTTGAGGAGATGGTTAAGTCGCTGAGGACTGAATTAGACGGTTTAAAGACCACTCACCCGGATGAGACAAAAGAGATAGCAGACGCGGTGCAAAAGGCTGTTGCAGCCGCTTCTAAGCCACCAGAGGAGCGTAAAAAGAGTCTCTTGCAGCTATCCGCGAACGGATTGAAAGAAGCTGCCGAATTGGTAAAAGACATTGCTCCAAATGTGCTAACGACTGCAGGGCTGATCGCGAAGTTTGTCGTCGGTCTCTAAGCGGGACGATCCTCTCAGAATGTATCGAGATCACAACTAAACTCGGGGGGGTGGCCCAGGTAACGCACGGGTGCTCCATCGTTTCGCCTTTTGAAACGTGGGCGTTGGCGCGGGAACAATCCCTTGGGGATCCGGCACGCGCATCCCTCATGTGGGCCCCTCGCCGGACTTGGCGGATCTCGGAGCAATACGATAGGATTGCTTCGCGTAAAGGACGCATCCGGTCCGCGGAAAGGGTAGAAGCCCACCTATCAGCATCAAGTTTTCGCAACCTTCTTTCAGCCCGATGTGCGGACAACGGGCGGTTCGATGAAAGGAGGTCGCCATGTCGACCGATCACCGAGACGCACCACGCCCGCTTCCTGACCGCCCTAATCTCCGCCATCTGAAGGACCAAGCCAAGGACCTGCTCAAGAGTGACGCTGCGGCGTCGATCACCGATGCGCAGTTCCAGATCGCGCGTCTCTACGGATTCGCCAGCTGGCCGAAGCTCAAGGCCCACATTGACTCCCTGGAGGAGATCGGGCAACTCAAGCATGCGATCGACACCAACGACATCGATCGCGTTAAAACGATGATGACGCGCAACCCGACGCTGCACAGTGCTCCACTTGGTTACGGCAAAGATGGGCCGCTCACGTGGGTTGCCGAATGCCGCGTGCCATGGGAACCGCCGACTCCGGCGAGGTTGGCCATGGCGGAATGGATGATCGGGCACGGGTCGGATGTGCACCAGGGGGGCGACGGACCGCTGATGCGAGCCGCGCTCAATTCATATCGCGTGCCGATGATGGAGCTTCTGGTCTCTCACGGGGCGGATGTCAACGCCCTATGGCACGGACACTTCCCGATTATCTTTGCCCCTTGCGAGTCGTTGGATCCGGCCGCTCTTCAATGGCTTCTGGATCATGGTGCAAATCCAAACCGTCGCGACCATGGGTACAAGATCAGCGGCCATTCATATCCTGGCACGGCTCTGGACTACGTCATCGGGTCGTACGCGCGTTCCCCGCGACGGCTGAGCGCGTGCATCGACATACTTCTGGACGCGGGTGGCGCGACCAAATACGACGAGCCGGCTGTGCTGCAAGTGCTGCGCGGACGGATCGATGGACTGGCTGAGTTGATTGACGCTGAACCTGCACTGGTGCATAAGCGTTTCCCCGAACTCGATTGCGGCCAGACTGGTGGGCGCAACCTCTTGCTTGCGGGGGGGACGCTCCTGCATGTGGCCGCGGAATATGGCAATCTGGCAGCAGTCGCTCTACTTCTGGACCGAGGAGCGGACGTCAATGCCCACGCAACAGTCGATGGGGCCGGCGTCGGCGGGCAGACTGCAATCTTTCATGCGGTGACACAGTTCGAAGACAAGGGCTTGGAGGTGGCAAAGATGCTGATTGAGCGCGGCGCGGACCTGGCCGTCCGCGTGAAGTTGCCGGGGGATTACGAGCGGCCGGAGGAGATCGTTGAGTGTACGGCCCTGGGATACGCGCTGCTGTTTGGCGGCCCGCGTGGGAGGAGAACGGTGGTGCTGCTGCGAGAAGGAGGGGACATTGAGTAGAAGTTGTTTCAACCACGACGCGATCTGAGGCAGTGATTGTTTTTCGCATCCCGCATGAGGCGCGGGATCATGCGAGCGAGTTGGAATGAACGAATGATTTTGAAAGGGTGGTGAAACACACGCTACCTAACCGGTGTAGCAGTCTCCGCTTCGTTTCATGGATTTGGGATAGCGCGAGAGGTCATGCGATGCGGCGGGCGCCCTGTTCCGTCAGGTCTACTCTGAACTGCGGGAGCTCGGAAAGGATGCGGCCTTCTGTGAATAGCTCGCGCCATTGCCATTGCGGTACTTCGGCTCCTTCCGTGATCAACTGCACGTCGCCGTCACGCAGAAGTGCGTGAACTGATCGAGCAAATGATGCGTCGTCGGGGTAGAGGTCTCGAATCACTTTGAGTGGCAAGGTGCCGCCAAGCAGTTGGTCGAGTGTTTCAAGTTCGGCTGACAAGGCAAGTTGCTCCGCGTCGCGGTGTGACGCCAGCAACACTCTAATGAAGTCGCATCAATCGGAAAAACGGAAGCGGATAATTGCCAGGATCGCCTTCACGCCGTCTTTCCAGGTGATTTTTTTTCCCTCTTCGTAGCTGCGGCCGTAGTAGGAGATGCCGACTTCGAAGATTCTGATTCTCGGGCGGAGCTTGGCTACCTTTGCGGTGATTTCGGGTTCGAAGCCGAAGCGGTTGCATTTGACCTGGATGCGATCGAGCACGCTCTTGCGGAAGACTTTGTAGCAGACTTCCATGTCGGTGAGATTCAGGTTGGTGAACATGTTGCTGAGGGTGGTCAGCACGCGGTTGCCGAGGGTGTGCCAGAAATAGAGGACGCGATGCGGTTCGCCGCCCATGAAGCGGGAGCCGAAGACGACGTCGGCGCGATTCTGAAGAATCGGCGTGAGCAGCTTGGGATAATCGGCCGGGTCGTATTCGAGATCGGCGTCCTGGACGAGGACGAGGTCGCCGGTGGCGTGCTTGAAGCCGTCGCGCAGGGCGGCGCCTTTGCCTTCGTTGGCCGGCTTGTGAATGATCTTGAAATCGGCTTCGGGGAACAGGGTTTTGAGCTCGTCGAGTTTTTTGGCGGTGCCATCTTTGGAGCAGTCGTTGACGCAGATGATCTCGGTGCGGACGCCCTTGGGCAGAGGGGCGTTGACGACCAGGGAGACCAGCATCTGCACCGTGGCCTCCTCGTTGTAGACGGGGATGACGACGGAGAGCTTGGTGAGAGTGGCCGCGGGGACGGGCTTGTCGATGATCTGCTGGATTGCTTCCATCGTCTCCGAGCTTTCGGGGTGCCGCGTGGGAAGTTCCCGGCGGATGGCGGGGAAACCCAGGTTGACATCAGCCACTTCTGTATCGGTATGTGACATGTACTTCCACCTTCCGATGCAAAAAAAGATGTCCGGCACAGCCGGACCTACGGGTACGCTTTGCGAAAGCGTGGTGGGCCGTGCCCACCCTACATAGCTCCGATACGCGTCTATGTTATCAGCAGGGGGAGGCGGACGGACAGGTCAATTTTCTAATTAGAACTCAGAATTCAGAAGACCCTAGGCGACTTGTTTTTTGTCGTTGGGGAGATGGAAGAGGCGGACGCAGTTGCGGCCGGCGGCTTTGGCGAGATAGAGGCTGGAGTCGGCGGCGCGAATGATTGCGGCGGGATCGTCGAAAGGG
>Ga0137409_10000630_pt1 | contig 38877 bp, 32 predicted proteins | sample CZODoug1_16funga_FD_122059 | JGI IMG/M metagenome (GOLD analysis project Ga0137409, IMG submission 122059) | Vadose zone soil fungal communities from Angelo Coast Range Reserve, California, USA - CZODoug1_16fungal (Hybrid Assembly) | ecosystem: Environmental > Terrestrial > Soil > Vadose zone... | reverse complement strand
ATGTCAGGCAGGAGCGCCAATCGCAAAGGCGAGACAGCGCAGCGAGGCTGATTCGTGTTGCCGCGTCAATGCAGCGCGGTTTGATGCTTCGCTCCTCGAAGAGGGCAAGCTGACGCCGGAGGACTAAATTCTCTGCGGCGGTCGCCAGTCGCGACTTGAATGCGAGGGCGGCCAACGTGACAAGCGCCGTCGCCTGCTGTTCGGCTTTCGGGCGCGTCGATATCGAAATGCAGGGCGGTCGTGAGAAGTCCGCTTGTGGGAGCTCTTCGAACGGTCCCGCGATGTCTTCAATAGGCCGAGTGTTGACATGGGCGCCAACGAACAGGGGGTTGTTCTCAAGCTCGCTGTAAGAGAGCCTCACGCAAGCGAATCAGCTGAATTCAGGCGGCGGAGTTTCTTAGCAGAGATCCCGCTTCGATGACGACTGGACGCGAGGGCGATCAAGGAAGATCGTAGATATCCTTTTCTTGCCACAACTCGCCTCACTCCGGCAGCCTCATCTTGCGCAGGTACGCGGCAAATCGCGGATCGGGAATGAGGTTTCTTAGAAGTACATCGCGTTTAACCTCGACGCAATTGATATCGCGCTGCAGGTACGCTCGGTCAAGCCACGCGAACGCTTGGTCGAGTTCTCCGCGGTAGGCATGGACCCGCGCGACGCTATAAGCGCGCCGATCGGCGTACGTTTCTCCGAGGCGAGCTAGCGCCGAATCAGCTTCGGTCTTGAGTCCCATTGCGTGGTTTGCGAGTGCCCGCCCGACCAGTCGACTCCCCTCTTCGGGTTCACGTTCGAACTGGGCAAGAGCTTCCGTCGCGTGGCCGCTGATGAGCAGCAAGACTCCGAGGCCGCCACGGGCTCCATATGAATCTCCCGCCAACTCCAGCACCTTTTGCAGCGCAAGTCTCGCTTCCGTTTGTCGTCCCAGGCACAGATTCGCGTCACCGAGCATCGCAAAATTGGCCGCCATGAGAGGGTCTTGTTGCACTGCCTGCAGAAACAGTTCAACGGCTTCTCCAAAGCGACCCAATGTGAACGCGACAACCCCCGCCCACCGTAACGCGTCGGGATCCCTGGGATCGATCTCCCGCGCTCGCCTGATCTCGGCATTTGCTGCTGCCCAATCCCAATCGAAGTGGAAATGAACCCTAGCCATGGAGACATGTGCGGCACAGAGATTGGGTTCGAGCACGATCGCCCGCTCAGCAGCATGCCGAGCCTCGTCGCTGGCTTGCTGACGCAGGATGAAACCACATTCGAGCTGAAAAGTACGTGCCTGCGCTAGTAGGGCCAACGCGGGAGCAAATCCGGGATCTCTTCGGAGTGCTTGCTGCAAATGATCTGCGGCTTCTTCCATTGCGACTTTCGAGGGACGCTGAAATGCGGCCCTCGCACGAAGATACAACGTATATGCCTCGGTATCGGCCGCAACCTTGGCCTTCGGCATCGATCCGCCCAGCAAGGACACTTTGAGTGCATCCACGACCGCCGTTGCAATCTCATCCTGGATTTCGAAGACGTCGTCGAGCACGCAGTTGTAAGTCTGCGACCATAGGTGATAGCCGTTGTCGGCCCGTACCAGCTGAGCGGTAACGCGAAGTTTCTCGCCAGATTTGCGAATACTGCCTTCCATGATATTGGCCACAAGGAGTTTGCGAGCGATCGTCGGGATATCGTCCGACTTGCCCTTGAACGAAAACGCAGAAGTGCGCGCCGCAACGCGAAGCTCGGGTATACGAGTTAGGAGGTTCAAGATCTCCTCTGACAAGCCGTCAGCGAAATACTCTTGGTCCTTGTCTTTGCTCATGTCGACAAACGGCAGCACCGCGATCGATTGATCGATCGCCGATTCCGACGGGTTACTGTCAGAAACGGTCGACCGCTCTGAATCTACGTCGGCGACAAATTGATAGCCGCGTCCGGGGATGGTGGCGATTACGTGTGGACCAAGCAGCTTTCGCAAGGTGCTGATATGGACTTGTAAATTGTTCTCCTCGACGACGAGGTTCGGCCAGACCAAGTCGAGCAACTCGCTCTTGCCCACAACCCGGTCACGACGCACGACCAGCGCCAGCAGAAGATCGAAGGCACGTGCGCCAAGTTGCGATTTTTCGCCGTCAACGAGCAACTGACGCGCATCGGGGCGAATTTCGATGTGGCCGAATTGGAAGGTTCCCGTCATCACTCGTCTCCTCCGAGGCGCAATGTAGCGCCGGCAGGAATGACGTGCTGTTCAAATCGGCGTGGAAAATTCGACAGGAGACCTTCAGCCAATGACAGCTAAAACCCTTTGAATCAAAGGCTGCAGCTTAGACGGCTGCTTCTGCTGCCCGCCGATCGCACCACCAGGTAGCGGCCATTGGACCGGGCGCTGCTTCGTGAGCGAACCGACAAGCGAGCGGGCGTTCGTAACACGACCTACGGACGGCTGTGCGGCCATTCCTACGCGTCGGGCACGCGAATACCATAGCTAGGCTTCCCCTTCACTCTTTGCAGCACTGAAGCCCGAGCCGGTAGCAGCTGCCTAGGCCGCACGCTCCGCGACCACGCCGCCCACGCCGGCGATTACCGCAATCAATATCGCAACGCTCCAGACGGCTGGATAAGGTAGGCGCGTCCGACGCTGCAGCCATTCGGACAATCGCCGGCCGACGAGGTAGACGAGCATCCCGGCGACCAGCGCGATCGTCAGGTGCAGCGTCAGCACTGCGACGAGCGCCAGGGACGCGAGCGCAACCAAAATCAGCGTCCATCGCGCTTCCGAGGAGGAGCGAATCATGCAATTGCCAGCGTGGCAGAAGCCATCAGCCCGGCCTCGGCCCGAACATGCGTTGCAAAACGTGGTGCCCTTGGACTTGATGCAACAGGGCGGCGCTCGCGTGTGCGATCAAGTAGACCCACATCAGACTGGCCAGCAGCCTGTGAATTTCCAGCACTGGCCCATCATGAACGCCACCAAGAGCCATCACGGCACCGGTACCTGCCATCGCCAAAACTGTCAGCAATCCCAGACCGTGCATTGCGCTCGCAAGCGGGCTTTCATCCGCATGCTTCAGCCGGAACCGGCGCAACTCGTCCGCGTGATCTCGCAAGTCCTGCCAAACCGCCTTTCGCCGTCGTGGAGACAGGTACGGAACCAAGGCACCGCTGCAGTTTCCGACCTGCGCACACGCGCCCAGAGCCAGAACGCCGACACGATGCCCATAGTGAGCAAGCCGACGTTTTGATGCCATGCGAAGAATGCATTGCCCGCAGACGCGCCCTCGGGAGGCTGTACCAGCCCCACCAAAAACAGCTGATGCGCGACGGCTAGAAACAGCGCGGCCTGGAGCAACTTGGTAAACAACGAGCGGCGCAACATCGTATTCCCCATGACTGAATTCGCGATTGGTGGAGGACATGATTGCCCGCCACGCCTGCGAAGATGGAGCAACTCACTTAGGCGGCGCTTGATGGACGCCTTGACGCGAACGCCCCATAACCGCGGACACGCTGCACCCGCGACAGCATTGACGCGGCTGAGTTGCTCTTTGGAACGCCTAAGCAGTGCCTAAGTGTCGCTCTCCATAGTTCGCTCCGTCGACAGGCAATCCTGCCGCGACGCATCTCAAGCAAAGGACTTTGATATGAAACGCACGATCATGATTCCCGCCCTCATCGTGGCCGCCGGTGTAGCGACCGCCGGGGGCTTCGCTGTTGCCAAGCAGGCCGGTGGCACGGAGAACGATGCAATAGTCGAGCTCGCCAAAGCCAAGATCACCCTCAATCAGGCCGTCAGCGCCGCCCAAGCGCAGGCCGGCGGCAAGGCCGCCAAAGCCGAGCTCGAGGGCGAAAACGGTGCCGTCGTATTCGAAGTCGAGGTCGTCACGGCAGACAACAAGGTCTTCGACGTCAAGGTCGATGCGAACGACGGCAAGGTACTCTCGAGCAAAGAGGACCAGGCGGATCGCGGCGACAAGGAAGACCACGAAGACTAAGAACCCTGCAGCGCTCGCCGCGCTGCGCTACGTCTCACAACTCCTGGGCGGCTCGTCCGCCCTTTTTCCTTGCTGGGCAGGCGGCGCATGCAGGTCGAGCGATTGCTGATTTACCGCCGCCGGGATGATTTAAGTCCGGTCCGAGCGGTCAGTTTTAGATTCGTGTCCAACAGATAGTTAGGAGATCGCGATGGTCGAATACTTTGTACATGTGTCGGGTGTGCCCCGGCGCACGATCGACATCAGCCCAGGCGCCGGATGGCGCCGCGCGGGGCGTGCGTTGATTGCTGCAGTGGTACTGACGATGGTGTTGCCGCTGCTGTGGCTGCTCGGCGGGCTCTTGGTGCTTACGCTCCTGGGCGGGGCGGCCGCGATGTTTGCAGCGGCGTTCGCTAGACAATGGTGGAGGTCGCGACGCACCCATGATCCAGCGATCGACATCGTGGACCTGCGCTGACCGGACGCAAAGAGATCCCAGCCCATGCGCCTGTTGCTGGTCGAAGACGACACGATGATCGGCGAGTCGGTGCTCGACCTTCTGCGGGCCGAGCACTACGCCGTCGATTGGGTCAAGGACGGCGAGATGGCCGACACCACGCTAAGGACGCAGACCTATGACCTGGTCTTGCTCGACCTCGGCCTGCCGCGCCGCGATGGATTGAGTGTTTTGCGCGGGCTCCGTTCGCGCAAGGAGCGCATCCCTGTTCTGATCGCGACCGCCCGCGATTCGGTCCAGCAGCGGATCGAAGGTCTGGACGCAGGTGCGGACGACTACGTTCTCAAGCCCTACGACCTCGAAGAGCTGCTGGCGCGCATTCGCGCGCTGCTGCGCCGTGCCGCAGGACGGGCCGAGCCGGTGTACGAACACAAGGGCGTCAGTATCAATCCGGCCACCCGCGAAGTGATGGTGGGCGATAAGCCCGTGGTGCTGTCGGCGCGCGAGTGGGCGGTGCTTGAGCCGCTGCTCGCCAGGCCGGGCATGGTGCTTTCGCGCGCTCAGCTCGAGGAGAAGCTGTACGGCTGGAAAGAGGAGATCAGCAGCAACGCGGTCGAGGTCTACATCCACGGGCTGCGCAAGAAGTTGGGCGCCGAGCTGATCCAGAACGTGCGCGGAGTCGGCTACATGGTGCCCAAGGCCTGAGGGATGAGCCTGCAACCGCCCCATTCGCTGCGCACGCGACTGCTGTGGTTCCTCCTCGCCGCGATTTCCGTGACTGCCGTGGCGCAGGCCTTGATCGCCTACCACACCGCGCGCGCCGAGGCAGACGAAATCTTCGATTACCACATGCAGCAGACGGCGATGTCGCTGCGTTCCGGCCTGCCTGTCAATGGGGCGGCAACCCCGGCCAAGGAGTCCCACGACGAAGAAAACTTCGACTTCGTCGTGCAGGTTTGGACGGCTGGCGGGGCGCCGGTGTTCCAGTCGACGCGCGCCGCGCTGCCGCAAGCGGCCGTGCTCGGCTTCTCAGATGTCCGCGCACACGGCACCACGTACCGCGTGTTTTCACTGCAAGCCCACTCCCAGATCATCCAGGTGGCGCAGGACATGGCTGCGCGCCGTGAAATGGCCAGCACGCTGGCGCTGCGCACCGTGGGGGCCATCGCCGTGATGGCGCCCCTGCTGATGCTGATCGTGTGGTGGGTCGTGAGTACCTCGCTTGCACCGGTGTCCCGCGTGCGGCGCCAGGTGTCCGAGCGCCAGGCCGACGATCTCACCGAGGTGAGTGAAGCCGGACTGCCGGACGAAATCCGACCCCTGGTGCACGAGTTGAACCTGTTGCTCAAACGGGTGCGCCAGGCATTTGAAGCGCAGAAGAGCTTTGTCGCCGACGCTGCGCATGAGTTGCGCTCGCCGCTGGCGGCGTTGAAGCTGCAAGCGCAAGGCCTTGAGCGTGCTGCGGACAGTGCGACTCGAGCGGTGGCCGTGCGTCGGTTGACGGCAGGCATCGACCGTGCCACGCGATTGGTCGAGCAATTGCTGGTACTTGCACGCCAACAGGCCAACGCTGACACGGGCGGCAAGCCCGAGTCCGTGTCTCTCGCGGAGGTTGCGCGGCTCTCAGTGGCTGACGTCGCGGCGTCGGCACAGGCCCGCCATATTGATCTGGGGCTGGCTCGTGCGGAAGAGGGCCAGATCATGGGTCACCCTGACGGGTTGCGTATTCTGGTACGCAATCTGCTCGACAACGCGGTCAAGTACACGCCCACGGGCGGCACGATCGACGTGGAGGTCCGGCGCGACCCAGATGCCTTGGTACTGATCGTGCAAGACAGTGGCCCGGGGATCCCCGATGAGGATCGCGAGCGGGTGCTCGACAGGTTCTACCGCATCACCGGAACGCAAACCACTGGCAGTGGGCTTGGGCTGGCAATCGTCAGATCGATTGCCGACCTGCATGGTGCGAGGCTCTCGCTCGACCGCTCGGCGCGTCTGGGGGGCCTGCGGGTGCAAGTGAGCTTTCCGTCCGATCGCTGAGGCCCTACGCGGGCAAGGTCCTCAGAGAGAACCACTGCCCGCCTCTCTGTCGGCATCGGCGTTCCAGAAGCGCTCCATCGCTACGTAGACGTAGGAGCCCGACCAGCCGATCAACAACAGGCCATTGAGCGCCTCCACGCCCGCGAGCATGCGCAGCGGCCCGTGCGGTACGACGTCGCCGTACCCGAGTGAGGTGTATGTCTCCGCCGAGAAGTACAGCGACATGTACGGCGACGGCACCGGCCCGCCGCCGAGCGAGCCTACGCCAAGCCAGAGCGCCAGCGCATAGATGGCAAGCGCGTAGAGCGCCACTTCGGCGATATGCGCCGCGAAGGCGCCGATGATTACCGCGATCAGCTTGGCGCGCGACGGCACCCGTAGCCGGGGCAGCGCGACACTCAGCCCGCGCAGCGCCTCATAGTGGATTAAAGTCGTGATGACAAGTAGCAGCGCGCAGGCCGCGAGCATCAATACCATCGTCGGGCCCTCCTGCCTTGGCGTGCCTGGCCGCATAAATATGGCCGCAAAGCCATGGTGTTCTTCTTCATGCTTCCCCTCGCATCACAACCTCGCAGCCGGGCTCGGCGTCGTGGAGCTCCACGGTTAGCTTGTGCAGCTTGGCCACCGCGGCCACCAAGCTCAAGCCCAGCCCGTTGCCCGGTGCATGACGGCTCTTCTCAGAACGGTAGAAACGGCGGAACACAGCTTCGCGCTCATCGAGCGGAATGCCTGAGCCGTTATCGCGCACCACGAGCGAGACCTCATCCTCAGAGCGTGATGCTTGCACTGCGACGCGCCCGCCAGTCGGCGTGAACTTCAGCGCGTTGTCGACCAGATTGGAAACGGCTTCGAAGAGCAACTGGCCGTCGCCTTGCAACCAGACGGGACCCGCCGGCGCCGTGATCGACAGCGTGACCTGTCTCTCTTCAGCCACCGGCTCGTAGAACTCGACAACGTCAGCGGCGACGCGCGACAGGTCTACCGTAGTGAAACCTGCACGCCGCGCGCCATTCTCAATTTCGGAGACACGCAGCAACGCACGAAAAGTGCGCAGCAGCGCGCGTGCTTCTTCGCTGGCGTTCCGTATTAGCTCGGAATACTCCTGCACGCCCAAGCCGCCGCGCTCGGCGCGTTCAAGACCGGCGAGCAGTCGGGTCAGCGGTGTGCGCAAGTCGTGCGCCACGTCGTCGCAAACGCCTTTGACCTCGCCCATCAGCCGCTCGATCTCGCCGAGCATGCGGTTGACGAGCACGGCCAGGTGGTCAACGTCGTCGTTGCTGCCGCCAAGCGGCAGGCGTTCACTCAAATGGCCGTCGACGATGCGCTCGATCGACCGCGTAATGGCATCGATGCGGCGCTTGGCGCCGAAGCCCAACGCCACCGCCCCGAGCAGACCCATCACGAGAATCAAGGCCGCTCCCGAGGCGATCGCCCGCACCATCAGCTCGTCGAATTCACGCACGCTCGATACGTCGCGTGTGAGCAGCAGCACGCGGCCGTCGTCGAGCACATGGGCCATGCCACGCAGCGGTTGCGGCTTACCGTCAGGGCCGTTCAACGAAAAGTCGAAGGGGCGATCGAATTCGCGCACGAGCCGCACGTTGTCGATCGCGCCGGCGACGCTGCGACCGGTCGCCGAGAACAGGCCATAGGGCTCGCGACTTGCGGGGTCGCGGGCGGTGTGGCCGTTGAGCTCGCGCAGCAGTTTCTCGGCGTCGAACAGCGACCAGCGAGCCGTCTGTTCGGCAAGGGCGGCGTCAACGCGCGATGACAGGTAGCCCGCTGTCTGCCAGTAGAGGTAGCCGATCAACATCGCCCCGGCAGCGCCGAACACGGCGAGAAAAAGCACTGCGAGACGAAAGCTCGTCGTGCGCCGGATATCACTCAGGTGCACGGAGGACATAGCCGGCCCCTCGAACGGTGTGCAGCAGCGGGGCCTCACCGGGTGCGTCGACCTTGCGGCGCAGGCGGCTGATGTGGACGTCGATCACGTTGGTGCGCTCATCGTAGCGGTAGTTCCACACCGCCTCGAACAGCATGGTGCGCGTGACTACCTCACCGGCGTGCTGCATCAGATGTTCGAGCAACGCGTATTCGCGCGGCAGCAGATCCACGCTGCGCGCTCCGCGGGTCACGCTGTGCTTGAGCAGATCCATTTCCAGATCGCCGATACGCAAGCGCGTCTCCTGTCCGCTGCCAGTGGTGGCGCGCGCGCGCCGGCGCAGCAACGCGTCGAGTCGAGCCGTCAGCTCGATCGCTTCGAATGGTTTGCTCAGGTAATCGTCGCCCCCCGCGCGCAGTCCGCGTACCCGCTCGTCGACGCCGGATAGCGCGCTCAAGATGAGCACCGGCGTCTCCACGCCCGCGGCGCGCATTGCAGTGAGCACACCGAGGCCGTCAAGGCCGCCCGGTAACAGGCGATCGAGTACGATCGCCTCGAACTCTTCGGCGGCAGCGCGCAGCAGGCCCTGGCGGCCATCGCAGACGTGCTCGACGGCGAATCCGTGCTCGCGCAAGGCTGCACTGATTTCAGCGCTGGTGACTGCATCGTCCTCGACAATCAATACTCGGCTCATGGCAGTTGAAGTGCTCGTCTGTGGCGGGCGCGAGGCCTAGAGTGGGCGCGAGAGCGCGGCAACGACCGCAATGCGAATTCTGGTAATTGAAGACGACTCACAGGCCGGATCCTATTTGATCCGCGGCTTGCGGGAGGCCGGCCGCATTGCCGATCGCGCTGCCGATGGAGCCACCGGCCTCGCGATGGCGCAAGAGGCGGTGTACGACGCGATCGTGCTCGACCGCCGGCTGCCGCGGCTCGACGGCCTGGCGGTCGTGCGGCAATTGCGCGCGAGCGGCATGGAAACGCCGGTGCTGATGCTGAGCGCGCTCGCCTCGACCGAGCATCGGGTCGAGGGCCTGAGTGCGGGCTGCGACGATTACCTTGCCAAGCCGTATGCCTTCACCGAAGTGCTCGCGCGCTTGGATGCCCTGCTCCGGCGCAGCGGCGTTGCCAAGACGAGTGCCGTCCTGCAGGTCGCCGATCTGCGGCTCGACTTGATCGCTCGCCGCGCCACGCGCGGCGAGGTCCCGATCGAGCTGCAACTGCGCGAGTTTCTGCTGCTCGAGAGGTTGATGCGACATCACGGCCAGGTCGTCACGCGCGCGATGCTGCTCGAAAGCGCCTGGGACTACGACTTCGATCCGCGCGACAACATCATCGACCAGCATGTGCACCGGCTGCGCAAGAAAGTCGACGCCCCCTTCGATGCTCCTCTGATCCATACGGTGCGCGGTGCAGGCTACATGTTGAGCGCGACACCGTCGGGGTCTGGTTCCTAGGGCGTTTTGTGGCATCTTCTAAGAGGTGTTGAGAGGGATTAAGGGAGGTCATGCCGGCGCGGTCCGTTCTAGATTGCGCGCCTCAGGACGAGGACCACCGACCGAAACCTAGCGACCTGCCGCTGACAGGATGTTAGGGCGAAGATGAAATTAAGTTCAGGTGCGGTCCATCCGCTTCCTGAAGTTTTTGTCATCTCCATCGCAGCTTCCTGTCAGCCGCACCTCTCTACCTTTCGTCTCTGGTTTCTGCCCTAGGGACCGGAAGGCGAAAGATGACGACGACAATCACTCGACGCTTCACTGTGTTTGCATGTGCCGTCGTGCTCGGCGGCTGCTCGGTGGTGCCGATCTACCACCGCCCCGATGTGCCGCTGCCGCGCTCGTGGGCCACGCCGACGACTGCCCAGAACGCTCCGGCTGCGGCGTTGCCTGCCGCACAGTGGTGGCGCAGCTTCAACAGCCCGGAGCTGAACGCACTCGTTGCTCAGGGGCTGGCGCAGGGCTTCGACCTGCGCGTGGCACTGAGCCGCGTTGAACAGGCCAGAGGCCGCGCGCAAATTGCAGGCGCCGCGGGCCGCCCCGCGGTCGACGCGGGTGTGTCGATCAACCACGGCAGCGGCACCGGCAACAACACGCGCAGCGTGTCGGCGCTCGCCAGCTTCGAGCTCGATTTCTGGGGCCGCAATCATGCGGTGGCGCAGTCGGCCGAAGCGCTGGCCAACGCGTCGCAGTTCGATGCCGACACTGTTCGCATCACGCTGGTCGCATCCATCGTCGACAGCTACTTCCAGGTACTGTCGCTCGACGAGCGTATCGGCATTGCCCAGTTCATCGCTGAAGACGCCCAACGGATCCTGTCGCTGGTGGAGAAGCAGGCCGAGTTGGGGGCCACCTCGCAGCTCGAGGTGGCCCAGCAGCGCAACGCGCTGCAAAGCGTGCAGGCCTTGCTGCCGCTGCTGCTGCGGGAACGCGTAGCGACGCGGAACCAACTCGCCGTGCTGATCGGCGTGCCGCCACAAGGCTTCTCGATCGTGCATGCTGGTTTTTCCGGGATCTCAATACCGGTAGTCGCTGCCGCTGTGCCGGCAGACGTAATGCAAAACAGGCCCGACATCCGCGCTGCGGAGGAGCGGCTGCGCGCAGCCAATTTCGACATCGGCGCCGCCCGCGCTGCCTTCTATCCGAGCGTTTCGCTGTCGGCGCAAATCGGCCACAGCTTCTCACCGCCGGCGGCGTTGTGGAACGTCGGAGCTTCTCTACTGCAGCCGCTGTTTGACGCCGGCCAGCGCGAAGGGCAGTTGCGCGTGGACCGCGCCCACGCCGAAGAACTGGTGGCGAGCTATCGCCAGACCGTCATCCAGGCGCTGCAGGACGTCGAGAATCAACTCGACTCCACCCAAAACCTGGACGCGGCCGATCGCCTCGGACAGGCCGCTCTTAACTCGGCACAGGAGGCGCAACGGCTGGCGCGCATCCGCTATGAGCGCGGTGCGACGGATTTTCTGAGTTTGCTGACGGCCGAGCGCACGCGCTTCCAGTCCGAGGACTCCCTGGCTCAGGTTCGCCTGCAGAAGCTGCAAGCGATCGTGGGACTGTATCGCGCCCTCGGTGGCGGCGCTTTCTCTGCCGATGCGCCAGCGGCATCTATTCCTTCCGTCCCATCATCCAGAGGTTGACTCCCATGCACTCCATTTTCTCGCCTTCGCGCAAACGGCGTGCCTTGCGCCTGCTGGCCGTCGTCCCAGTGGCGCTTGCCGCGGCCTTGGCCTACCAACGGCTATCCAGCAAACCGCTCAGCACGCAGGCACCGCCACCGGCGGTACCGGTCAGCGTGCAGGCGGTCGAACAACGCGACTTGCCGATCTGGCTGGACGGCATCGGCACGGTGCAGCCGCTGAACACGGTGACCGTACGCACGCGCGTCGACGGCGAGCTGACGCAGGTGCCATTTACCGAAGGGCGGATCGTGCACGCAGGCGAGTTGCTGGCCCAAGTCGATCCGCGACCGTACCAGGCGCAATTGGACGCGGCGCGAGCGCGGCAGGCACAGGATGAAGCGAAACTTCAGAGCACCAAAGTAGACCTGGAACGAGCCTCCGATCTGGCGACCGCCGGCGCTGGACCGACTCAAACCGTCGACACCCTGAAGGCGCAGCTGGCGACTGCGATCGCTACCGTGCAGGCCGACCAGGCGGCGGTCCAGAGCGCGCGTTTGCAACTCGACTTCACGCGCATCGTGTCGCCGCTCGACGGACGAACCGGCCAGCGCCTCGCGCCGGCGGGTTCGATCGCACACACAACCGATGCCGGCGGCATCGTGGTCGTGACTCAGATGAACCCCATCTCGGTCGCCTTTTCGCTACCGCAGGACCAATTGCCGGAAGTGCTGCAGCAGACTGTGAAGCAGCCGCTGAAAGTAGTCGCGATGGTGCGCGACCGGACGCGCGAGATCGGTCAGGGCCAGTTGACTTTCATCGACAGTCAGATCTCGCCCGCCAATGGCGAGATTCAGCTGAAGGCCAACTTCGACAATAGCCAGCGTCAACTGTGGCCCGGCGAACTGGTCGCAGTGCGAGTGCTGCTGCGCACCGAGCACGGTGCCATCACCGTGCCCAGCACCGCCGTGCAGCAGGGGCCGAAAGGCAGTTTCGTCTACGTGGTAAAGCCCGATCAAAGCGTGGAGGCGCGTGCCGTCGAGGCCGGGGCCGCTTTTGGCGACACGCAGTGGATCCGCAGCGGTCTCGCCGCCAACGAGACCGTAATAACGCAAGGCCAATACCGGCTCGCGCCGGGAGTGAAGGTGGCAGTCGCATACCCGCCGGTACCGGCGGCGCAGTCAACGACGGCTGCAAACCCTCTGGCACAGGTGACGAACACGACGGCAGCCGCAAACCCGAACCTGCCGGTAGCGGGGGCCGCTGCCGCCGCCTCAGGAGCGCAGCGATGACACTCTCCGAACCCTTCATTCGCCGCCCGGTGGCGACCACGCTGCTCGCACTCAGCGTGCTGCTGCTCGGAGCGCTGGCCTACTTCAACCTGGCGGTCGCGCCGCTGCCGGAGGTCGATTTCCCGACCATCCAGATATCTGCGGGGCTTGCGGGCGCGAGCGCCGAGACGATGGCCAACGCGGTGGCCTCGCCCCTCGAGCGGGCGCTGTCGCAGGTGCCGCAGGTCACGTCGATGACTTCGTCGAGCTCGGCCGAAAAAACCAGCATCACGATGCAGTTCGATCTCTCGCGCAACATCGACGGCGCGGCGCAGGACGTGCAGGCGGCGCTCGCCTCGGCGCAATCGTTGCTGCCGCGGAACCTGTCGACCCCGCCGCGCTACCACAAGGTAAACCCGGCCGAATTCACCATCCTGTCGCTCGCGTTGACCTCCGACACACGATCCCTGGTCGAGCTCAATCGCCTCGCCGACAACTTCCTGGCGCAGCAGTTGTCGCAGATCCCCGGCGTGGGACTGGTCGACTACCACGGCCAACAGCGGCCGGCGGTCCGCATCCAGATCGACCCGGATGCGCTCTCCGCGCGTGGGCTCACGCTCGACGACGTACGCAGCATCGTTGGCATCAACACCGTCAGCGCGCCCACGGGCAGCGTGGAGGGGGCTGCCAAGGCCGTGACGCTGAACACGACCGACCAGCTACTGAATCCGCAGCAGTACAAGGACATGGTGGTCGCCTACAAGAACGGCGCCCCCATCCGCATCGGCGATCTGGGCACCGTAATCGCCGGCGCCGAGGACGTGAAGCAGGCCGCCAGCCTGCAAAACCACACGGCGGTGATCGTCGATATCCACAAGCAGCCCGGCTTCAACGTTCTCGCCACGACCAAGGCCATTGTCAACAAGCTGCCGGCGCTGACAGCCTCGTTCCCGCGCGATGTGACGGTCACGGTCGTCGGCGATCGCACGCAGACCATCCAGGCGTCGGTGCTCGACGTGCAGTACACGCTGATGATCTCAATCGCGCTCGTGGTGATGGTGATTTTCGTTTTCCTGCGCAACCTGTCGAGCACTGTGATCCCGAGCGTCACGATTCCGCTGGCGCTGCTCGGCACTTTCGCTGCGATGTACCTGCTCGGCTACAGCCTGGATAACCTGTCGGTCATGGGTCTGTCGATTGCGGTGGGCTTCGTGGTCGACGATGCGATCGTCGTGCTGGAGAACATCGTCCGCCACATCGAGATGGGCAAGCCGCGCTTGCAGGCGGCGATCGACGGCGCAAAGGAAGTGGGATTCACCGTCGTCTCGATGACGGTGTCGCTGATCGCAGTGTTCCTGCCCATTTTGCTGATGAGCGGCATGGTGGGGCGCCTCTTCCGCGAGTTCGCAGTCATCGTGGCACTGGCGGTTCTGGTATCTGGGCTGGTGTCGCTCACCGTGACACCGATGATGGCGGCCTGGCTGATCCGGCACCAGCACGGTGAACGACACGGGCGGTTCTACCGATGGAGCGAGAGCGCATTCGACGCGCTGCAATCCGGCTACCGGAGCAGCCTCGATTGGACCCTGCGCCATGGCCGGCTGATGTTGTTCGCGATGGCGGCCACGCTGTTAGCGACGGGTGCGCTTTACGTCAGGATGCCCAAGGGCTTCTTTCCGCAGCAGGACACCGGGCAGATTTCCGTCACCATCCAAGGCGCGCCCGACGTCTCGTTCGTCGCGATGCGTGATTCGGTCGCCCAGGTGAGTGAGGCAGTGCAGTCTGATCCCGACGTTCAGGACGTGTACGCCTGGGTCGGCGCCAACCCGACCGTCAGCCAGGCGAGGATGATGATCAACTTGAAACCCTTCGCGCTGCGCCGCGCGACGGCCGAAGAGGTCGCCGCCCGACTGAAAAAGCGGGCGGCCGGCGTGTCCGGCGTGAAGGTGTTCATGCAGGTGCGGCAGGACATCCAGATCGGCGGGCGCTCCAGCAATGCGCAATATCAGTACACGCTCCAGGACGCCGACATCTCTGAGCTGACGCATTGGAGCGGGGTGCTCGAGACCAAGCTCAGATCACTGCCGCAGCTAAGGGACTTGAGTTCCGACATGCAGCGCGCCGCGGCGCAGGCCACGCTCGAGATCAACCGTGATACGGCGGCTCGCCTTGGCATCACCGCTCAGCAGATCGACGACGCACTGTACGACGCCTTCGGCCAGCGCCAGGTGGCGACGTTGTTCACGCAGCTGGATCAGTACCACGTAATCCTCGAGCTCGATCCGCACTGGCAGGTGTCCACCGATTCGCTGCAGCACCTGTACGTACGCTCGTCGATCACCAGCCAGCTCGTGCCCTTGAGCATGCTGGGCACGCTGAAGGACGGCGTGTCGCCGGTGACGATCAGTCACCAAGGACTGTTCCCGGCAGTGACGCTGTCGTTCAACCTCGCGCCCGGCGTCGCGCTCGGTGATGCCGTCACCGCGATCGATCAGGCCGCGCTGGCCGCGGGCAAGCCCGACAGCGTGGTCGCCACCTTCCAGGGGGCGGCACAGGCCTTCCAGGATTCGCTGCGCTCGCAGCCGTGGTTGATCCTGGCCGCGGTGATCGTCGTCTACATGGTGCTGGGCATCCTGTACGAAAGCCCGATCCATCCGATCACGATCATTTCGACTCTGCCATCGGCCGGGTTGGGAGCTCTACTGGCGCTGATGGTGGCGGGGCAGGACCTGTCGATCCTCGGGATGATCGGCATCATCCTGCTGATCGGCATCGTGAAGAAGAACGCCATCATGATGGTCGATTTCGCACTCGCCGCGGAGCGCAACGAAGGCCTCGCACCGCTGGAAGCGATCCGCCAGGGCTGCCTGCGGCGCTTCCGCCCGATCATGATGACCACGATGGCGGCGTTGCTCGGCGCGCTGCCACTGGCGTTGGGCCACGGCGCGGGCGCCGAGATGCGCCGGCCGCTGGGAATCGCGATCGTCGGCGGCCTCCTTGTGTCGCAGGTGCTGACGCTGTACACGACGCCGGCGGTCTACCTGGCCTTCAGCCGGCTGTCCCAAGGCGCGCGTGCGATGTTCGCAAGGCGCGTGTCGGCTGCGGGTGCGCCGTCCGACCTCACCGGGGGCTGATCCGGTATGCACCTGCAATCAGCCGGGGTCGGGTACCGACAATCATGACGCTGAAGGCTTGGGGGCGGCACGCTGTCGCCTCTTCGAGGAGCGAGGCATCAAACCGCGCCGCTCCTGCCTGACCCTCGCTGCGCTGTACCGTGTCGGCTGGCGGCTGCTGTGGCGGTACAAGACACGTCCAGGCCGCCAGCGGGTTCCCTTGGAGGGATCCGGCGCATCTGGGGAGACGAAAGACGCTGAGCGCGAACAATCGCGTCAATTTCCGTCACCTCACGCCATCGCCCGATCCCACATCGTCTTCATCGATCGGCCGCCCCGCATGCGGCCGCGACCGAACGAAAACTGCCGTTTGCCTATCCGATGCGCGAGCTCGATGCCGGCAATCGTGGCCGCGGCGTTGTCGAAGGATTTGAAGCCTTTCATCGGCGCCCAGCGTCGCTTGATCGCGCGATGATCCTGCTCAACAATGTTGTTCAGATATTTGCACGTCCGAACCTCGACGTTGCGCCAGACTGGATGCTCGCGCCTCAATTGCCACAGCGCACGACGGCTCGGAACGTGTCCGTCGAGGGTCACTTTGCGTGGCCAGCGCGGCGCGTGCGATGCAAGCGCTTTGCGGAAGAACGCCTGCGCCGCAGCGATGCCACGGTCCCGGCGCAGCAGAAAGTCGACCGTCTTGCCGCGCTTGTCGACGGCTCGATACAGGTAGTGCCACCGACCGCGGATGAAAATGTAGGTTTCGTCGACACGCCAAGAAGTGCCGACCGTTCGAGCGAATCGATTCCAGCGTTTCTCGAACCTTGGCACCTAGCGGATGACCCACCGCATGATCGTGGTGTGCGATACCGCGACACCGCGGTCGGCCATCAACTCGACCAGGTCGCGGTAGGACAGCCGAAAGCTGATCTACCAGCGCACGCACAGCGCGATGATCTCGGCGTCGAAGGCGCGCCTGCGGTAGATTGGATCACGAGCCGTCGGCTCCGTCATGGTGCGCTCCCGCTAGGGAAGCATTCATCCTATCGAAATCCGCAGATACACCGGAACGTTCCGCCGGCGCCGGCCTCCTCGCCTGTGCGTACGGTGCGCGGTGAAGGGTATTAAACATCGCTTCACCGCGCAGCGCGCGTGGGACACGAGCGTCATTTCACGGCGGAAATCCGGTCAATGGCCCGTGCGCCGGCCGCACGAATCTTCGCGTTCTCCTCGGGCGTTGCCTCACGCGGCTCCGCCTCACCATAGTGCAGCAGGCCGAGAAGTCTGGCCTCGCGCGTCTCGGCGACGACTTGGGCGCGTGACAGGACAGGCGCGTCGTTCGCAATCCCGGGCTCCGACGGCCCGGCCTCACCGTATCGCCACTGTCCCGGATGTGTTGCGGCGCGTGTCTCGACGATCACCTGCGCGCGCGTCTTGCGCGACGGCGGAACCACGACCGGATCGCCGGCTTCAGTCAACCGCGGTTCAGCGTTCGATCGCGGAAAATCCGCCGCTGCTTGCGCGGTTTTGTTCACGACGGCGAAGCTCCCGTTCAAGAAGCTGAATGAATCAGTCTCATCGGCAAAAGCAGGGGCCGCAGCGAGGAGTGAAACAAGAACTATTGCGTTTCTCATCAGAAGTCCTTTCGTGTGATCGCTCAGTTCGGCGGGTTGCCAACCCATACCGTGCTGAGCTGAGAAAGGAGTGTGTTCAGATTGCGTCGCCGCACGATGTCCGACCCCGCCTGGGACATGGCGGTTGTAATTGGGCGTCTAACGAGCGTCACATTTTCGGACCAGACCTGCGGTTGACGCGGTCGAGCGGGTGCCCTCGCTTCGTGCGAGAGCTCGGACCCACCTGGAATAGGACTTCGAAGAGGACGAGCTACTGACCAGGAATCCAAAGGACAGACCGCTCGCCGGCGATTGAGAAACTGCTGCGCGGGCCAATGTGGCCACTCCGGTGTTCTCTGTACCAGTCGTATGGGCGCGCGCCTTGGCGCCAACTCGGCATCCTCGCTACGTTTTTCGACCGCCTGCTAGATCTGCAGCACACGCGCGAGACTCGTTGCGAGTTCGCGCGTCGACAGCGGCTTCTTCAGCACCTCAGTGGCGCCCGCGTCGCAGCCGCGGTTGGTGGTAGGCCCGCCCACGTAGCCGCTCACGAGGAGGATCGGGACGGAACGGCGAATGCCGCGCACCTCCCGGATCAGACCGGAGCCGGACATCCCAGGCATGCGCTCGTCGGTAATCACCGCGTCGAATCCCTTGGGATCGGCGCGGAAGGCCTCGAGCGCCGCGGCGCTCGAAGTGAACCCGACCGGTGCGTAGCCCAGCTCCTCGAGGGTCTCCGTTACCAGCCTGACCAGCGGCTCCTCGTCGTCGACGCACAGGACGCGCTGGCCGTCGCCTTGCGGCAGAGCTTGTTCTGCGTCCACCGAATCCTCGGCGGCGTCGCCGGCACGGGGCAGATACACGGTAAATGTACTGCCGCTGCCGACCGCGCTGGTAAGGTCGATCGCGCCGCCGACGTCCATCACGATGCCGTGTACGAGCGAAAGTCCCAGGCCGGTGCCGACGCCGACGTCCTTGGTAGTAAAAAACGGATCGAAAATCCGGTCCAACATCTCCGGCGCAATGCCGCTCCCGGTGTCCGCCACCTGCAGGACCACGTAGTCCGCCGCTCCGATCGTCCCGATCGTCGCCACGCGTGGGGCATCGACGCTTACCGTCTCCAGCGACACGCGCAAGGTCCCGCCTGACGGCATTGCCTGGATCGCATTGGTCGCAAGATTCATCAGTACCTGGTGGATCTGCGTTGGATCTCCCAGCATGGCGGCGCGGCCCCCGCGCAGCACCGAGTCGATCGCGACGTCGGTTGGCAACTTCGCGGCGACGAGATCGAGGGCTTCGCGGACCACTCCTTCCACGTGCACGGCCACCCGCTCCCCCACGCCGCTGCGGCTGAACATGAGGACACGATCCACGAGTGCGCGGCCGCGTTCGCCCGCCACCAGGATGCTCTCCAAATCGCGCCGCAGGCGGCTGCCGCGCGTTGTGTCCTGTAGAGCCCGCTCGCCGTAGCCGAGGATTGCACCCAGAATGTTGTTGAAGTCGTGGGCAATGCCACCGGCGAGTGCGCCCATCGCCTCGAGACGTTGCGACTGCCGCAGTCGGGTCTCGAGGCGCCGGAACTCTTCCTCTGCCCGGCGCCGCTCGGTGATGTCGATCACGAAGCCGACGATGCGCGCCGGCTGGCCTGCTTCATCAAAAAACATGCGGCCCTTCACCTGCAACCAATGCACGGCGCCGTCCGGGTGATCGACGCGATACTCGACGGCGAGATAGCCCGACTCCATGGCACGCGCCATCGCCTCCTCGACCGCCCGACAGTCGTCGGCGCAGACGAGTTTCTTCCACGTCTCGAATGTCCCATCGTAGGTGCCCGGCGCAAGTCCGTGCATCGCGTCCAGATCTTGCGACCAGCGGTTCTCTGCAACGCCGGTGCCGATGCGCCACTGGAACGCGACTGCCCGCGCCACCTTCTGTGCCAGGTCGAGCATTTCCTGACGCGCGCGCAGTTCTTCTTCGGTGCGCTTGCGATCTGTCACGTCGGTGGTGGATCCGGTCCAACGAACAGGCTTGCCACGCGCATCCCGGCAGCACAGGAACACCAACCGCACCCAGCGCGTCTCGCCGCGGACAACAATTCGCAGTTCGATGTGAAACCGTGACTCTTCGCCCGCGAAGTGCGCTGCGATCCCTTTCTCCCACTTCGGCCGATCCTCTGGGTGGAACGGAAATCGCTCCAACCAATCTTCTCGATCCTTGAAAGTGGTGCCCGGCGGAAAACCACAAATCTCCAATAGCCTGGGAGATATGTCGAACTCTCCGGTCTCGAGGTTCCAATCCGAGTGTCCTTCGCCGGCCGCCTCCACGGCGAGCGCGTAGCGCTCGCTGGACTGACGCAGCGCGATCTCCATGCGCTTGCGCTCCGTGATATCGCGCGCGGTACCCGCCCAGCGGACCGGGGCGCCCGAAGGATCGCGCGAGCACAACCCTTTCAGGTGGATCCAGCGCGTCTCACCCCGAGGGATCATCCGGATCTCGAGGTCGAACTGACCGGTCGCGCCGGCGAGGTGGGCCGCCACGGCCTCCTCCCACATCGGCCGATCGTCGGGATCGATGGGCCACTGCGCAAGGAATTCCGTGCTGTTCGCGAAGGTTGAGCAAGGGGGGAGCGCAAACAGTTCCAGCAGCCGCGGCGAAGCGTAAAAATCGCTGGTCACGAGATTCCAGTCCCAGTGACCTTCGCCCGCAGCGCCCATCGCGAGCGCGTAACACTCCTCGGAGCGCTTCGATCCGCTTTCGGCCTGCGCGCGCTCCGTGATGTCGGTGGTCGTTCCAACAAATTCGTCGCTGTCGTCCGCTTGCGCAGGGACTGGGCGGCCGACGCTACGCACGTGCCGGATCGCGCCACCGGGCAGCACGACACGATGGTTAAGCGTGAATGGCCGCTTCGCTCGCACCGCCCGCCCAAACGTGTATTGGACGCGCGCCCGATCTTCGGGATGAACCGCGGTCAGGAACAAATCCACGGATGGCTCCGCCCTGCCGGGCTCGAATCCCAATATCCGGTACTGCTCATCTGACCAAGTGATCTTGCCGCTCGAAACAATCCAGTCCCAGCTTCCGGTGTGGCTGATTCGCTGACCCTCGGCCAGCAACGCCTCGCTGCGCCGCAACTGCTGCTCCGAATGCACACGCTCCGCCCGGGCCCGCGCTTCATGCAATGCCTGCTGCACCGAACTCACAATCCGCGCTGGGCGCTCCTTCAGCACATAGTCGGCAGCTCCGCTCTTGAGAGCATCGACCGCCACCTCTTCGCCCAGCGTCCTGGAGACGAAGATAAACGGCACGTCGGGACATCGCTGCAAAGCGACCTTCAGGGCCGAGAGGCCGTCGTAATCGGGCAGGGTGAAATCCGCAAGGATGACGTCGAATGCGGGCGCGTCGAGCGCGGCCCGGAAATCGTCCCGCCCTTCGACACGCGTGATCCGGCACTGGATCCCTCCCGCTTCGAGCACGCCCTTGACGATCTCAGCGTCCTCGCGGTCGGCCTCGAGATGCAGAATGCGCACCGGTGTGCTCATGATTGGCTCGGTCTCGAAACTGGACTACGTTGATCTTGCCGACACGTCATCGGCGGCGACTCGCTGCGGCAGACGGAAACCGATGGCCACTAAACGATCGACAGGACCCTGCGCAAACTCGTCAGCCATCGGCATTCAAGCTCCAATTGGGCCAGTGCGCGAAGGCGCCAATGCGTCGGCCAGGCCAAGCATTATGGCAATTGACATAATTTTCACACTGGCCGCTGGCGCGCTGCAATCGCGGTGTAAGGTCCCCGTCGAAGACCGCAGCGTGACCCCGATACCCACTAGCGCCAAGGTTCGCCCGTTTTCGGAATGCGACCGCCTTTCCGCATCGCCTTGCACCGCGCGTCAGACATTGCAGACTTCGCAAGCAGCGACAGAGGACGAACTGCGGCATCGATCGAACGGCGGATACTCCTCATCGCCAAGCGCGAGTCGACACCGGCACGAGATGCTTCATCCGTGAACTTCAATCGACTCCCAGACAGCCGCGAGCAGTTCCTGGCGCGTGAACGGCTTCGGTAGAACCTTGCGCACGCCAAGCTCCCGCGCCAGTTCTGCCGACGCGCCGAGTCCGCGGATGAACCTGGCTGAGACAATCAGCATGGGCGCGTCAAATTCGGCTTCCAACGAGCGGATCAGCCGTTCGGCGTCGCGCGGGCGAGAGACGTTGACGATGACGAGGTCAGGCCGGGTACCGTTTCGGCGCTCGCCCGCGCCGCCGAAGCCGACCGCGTAACCTGCGTCCGTGAGCCACTGCTCGAGCAGGTTGCGGATCAGATCGTCGCTCTCGACGATCAGAATGTAGGATTGGCGAAACATTTCCTCGAACAACTCTTGCCGACTAAATCCGCGAGTTGGGCCGTTGACGTCGGCCTACTTGCGGATTGAACCGGGTTGCCCCTACCGCAATGTGGCAATCCCGCAGTCACGTGCGACAGGGGACACAAGCCCCTTCGCCGCGAATCATCGGCGTCGAGTGGTTCTTCCTGATCGCGTTGCCGCCCGATGGGGTAGCGCGGGGCAGCGCGCTGGCGCCGGTCACAAGTCGGCGCAAGAATGTCAACCGACACACTTGGCTCGGCATCTGACATGGTCCTGCGTCGCGGAGGTGGCAACGTGCCGCGCATGTTGCAGGAAGAAAGAACGGACGTGAAACCGGGTCCGGCGCCGGGCGCGGCGTCGGAGGGCGTGCACGTGCTCGCGGTGGACGACGATCCGCTGATACGCCAGTTGATCGCCGACTATCTGGGCGACAACGACATTCGCGTCACGACCCGCGCCAACGGCAGCGAAGTCGAGGCGCTGATCGAGCGCGAGATGATCGACCTGCTGATCCTCGATCTGAAGCTGCCCGGTGAAGACGGCATGCAGATCGCGCGCCGGCTGCGCGCGCGCTGGGATCTGCCGATCATCATGTTGACCGGTCGCAAGGAAGAAGCCGATCGCGTGATGGGCCTGGAACTCGGCGCCGATGACTACCTGACCAAGCCATTTTCGCCGCGCGAGTTGCTGGCGCGCATCCGCGCGCTCCTGCGCCGCTCGCGAGCGCGCGAGACGGTGGCCGATGGGCTCGCCAAGATCCGGGCCTATCGCTTTGCCGGTTGGGAGCTGAACGTGCGGCGGCGGCGCTTGACTTCGCCCACGGGCGAAGTGGTTGCCTGCACCAACAGCGAATTCAACCTGCTGGTGGCGTTTCTCTCAGCGCCGCAACGGGTTCTGTCGCGCGAGCAGTTGCTTGACCTCTCACGCCTGCACAACGACGAGGTCTACGACCGCTCGGTCGACGTGCAGGTGGGCCGGCTGCGGCGCAAGATCGCACCGGCCGGCGCGGCCACCGAGCTGATCCAGACCGAACGCGGCGCCGGCTACGTCTTCACCGCCAACGTTGAGATCGTCCGCTAAGCAGATCGTTCGCGCGGTCGAGCCGCCAACTCCCACACCTCCTAAGCAGCAGCGCACAGGCCCTAAGCGCACGGCCAGGCGCGTGACTTGCGGCAAGTCACTACAAGATGCCGTCGAGACTGCTGACCCTGCCGCGAGAAACTCCAATACGACTGTCGGCGCGAGCACGCCTCCAACCGGATCAGCCGCCGACATGTCGATTGCAACACAATCGCTGCACTGCGACACAAGATCTGCAAACAGCGTGGGCAGAGTTCAACTGTGGAGTTTGCCCAAGACTGGAGCGCGTGTCGCAGAGGATTCGCAAGCGCGCCTGCCCGGCAAACGACCCATTGATCGTCGGGTCACCGACATTCTTCTCTTAAGCGAGGCAAAAATGCGAATTCACTCTACCAGCAAGCTGTTCCTAACCGTCGCTGTAACCAGCGTTTTGTTTTCCGCCGCTTCGCACGCGGCCACTCCTCCCTCTTCGACCGACGAGGCGCGTGCGCTAGCAAACTCTCAGAATGAGCAAAGCAGTTCGCGCGATCATCGCCTGGTTGGCGCGGCGCCGGTAGATTTGCGGCGCCTGCCAAGTTCGACTGATGAAGCGCGCGCTCAGGCTGCCATAGCGAACGATCAATATGGTCAAGCCGCAGCGGGCGGTCGCCCCTCGTCAGAGCACAGCGCTGTGCCGCATTCGACCGACGAAGCGCGCGAGTTGGCAGCGCAAAATCATGGATGAGAGACCACAGCGTACGTTTCGTTAGATTCCCGTGACGCGGATCTTCACGCTGACAGTTCTTTGCGGTGACGGTCAACGTGCGCGTTTCGAAAACCTTCTGTTGCATATGCCGGAGTGACCGCGTGCCGCACGCGGTCACTCTCGGCCACCGTCGCGGATGACGTATAGCAGTGACCTGCGTCCGCTAAAAAACGGGCAGAGTTCAACAACAAATCTGCGGCTGCGGTAGCGCACCGCGCGCAAAAACGAGAGCGTTACCGGCGCGGCTGAACTCAGGCTCCCAATGGGAGTTTCTCCTGATGCCGCGCGGGCGATATCACGCGCACAAGTCCCCTGGGTATTCGCGAGCGCGCTCGCCGACGTAACGATTGTCGTGGAAGGCGCCTCGTAGGACATAGTGACGACAGAAAAGAGTTGAAGACTGGTGGCCGTGGGTAAACAGCGCCCGCACCCTGTCTTGGAAGGATCCGCATGAGAAACACTTTCGTTCTTGCCTGCTCGGTCGCCGCACTCCTTCTGCAGTTGGCACTGCACGATGCGCGGGCCGCCACGACGGCAGAGGTCGACTTTGGTGCGCCAATGCTCCTGGTTGCGACGAAGGCGCTTGACGCAAGCCCCTATCGCGAAACCGTATTGCTCGCGTTTCCCAGCGGCGCCGGCGGTCATGTCGGCTTCGTCTTGAACCGGTCGACCGAAGCGACGGTCGCGAGCCTGTTTCCCGGCGACGCAGCCGCTCAACTCGTGACGGCGCCCGTCAGTGTCGGTGGCCCGTCGCTGCAAAACGCCATGTTCGCGCTGGTGCGTGGCGCGGCGGCCGATCGATCCGGCCTGCTCGAAATTACACCTCAAGTCTTTGTCGCGCTGAGCGCCGGCGCGGTCAATCGCGTCCTCACGGATAAGACGGTGGACGCACGGTTTTTCCTCGGCCTCGTGGTGTGGCAAGCCGACCAACTCGCGAACGAATTGCGCGCCGGGGCGTGGGACGTGATGCCACCTGAAGCCGACTTGGTGCTGAGTAAGAACGCCGATGGCCTCTGGGAGCAGCTTGCTTCACGCACGCGCGGCGCCCTGGTCCTGTTCGTCCCGGCGAGCCGACGAGCCGGCATCGGCTGAGGTCGCGTGACGGCGCCGGATCGGCCTTGCCACTTTTCAGGGCGCTGCCAAATCCATTCCTTTCAACGCAGTCGCGCACGTTGCGTTTGCTTTCAGGTGGTCGATTGACATGCGCGATCGGGGTAAGCACGGGCATTTCACGCGCGCCGGTTTCACCGTCAATTTTCGAAAGAGCGGCAAATGAAGGTTGCGACAAGATCCTCAGTGGACACGCCCGGCGCGCCCTCGCTTGCGCGCGCCGGCAAGTTGCCGGGTTTCCCGGCCCGCAAGCTGATCGCTCTCAGCGTCGCCGCTGCGCTGGCCGGTGCGTTGCTGAACTCGGCGAACGCGAGCGGAGCGGACGCGGGCGACCTGCCCGCCGTGGGCAATGCTGTTGTCCCAGCGTCCGATTCCGCAATCGACGCCCAGGACCGCGTTGTCTTGTTCGCAAAGACCGGAGATCCTCGGGAGAGCAGCGGGTTCGTAGTCCGGCCGTCGATGGCCGCCGAATCGCTGCGCGAATTGCTGGACAAGTACGCACCGTCGGCGATCGAGTGGACGCTGGTGGTTCCGATGTTTGCCGGGCGGTCGGGCGCGGATCAGGCCGTGACCGGACCGGCTCGCCCGGCATAGGACCGTCGACGTTTGGCGCGGACTGACTGCCGCTGAGCCGCCGGGGGCCAAAGTGAGGTTACATGCTTGAGAGGTTGATTCGCCCGCTAAGGGATGTCCCACGCCCCGTGCTGCTTCTCCTGCTCACGTTGGGCGCGATCGTGATCGCGAGCGCACTGCTGCTCGCGGTGACAGAAGTTGGCGACGTTGCCTATGCCAGTTTGGCAGAGTGAAGGATGAGAGGGTCGGCAAAGGCAGACAAGGCTAGACATCGGTAGCCAACTTCCAGGCAGCGGATCGCGCGAAAGAAAAAATGAAGACTCAGGCGATCGCCAAACCGCTAGAGGAGGCGCTGCATCACTTGCGGATGTCCGGAACGATCCTCGTCGGTCCAGTATTCGTTCCGGAATGCGATCAAGGGACTGAGTTCGACAAAAACGAAATTGACGCGATTGTTCGCGCTCATCGTCTTTCGTCTCCCCAGATGCACCGGATCCGCTCCGACAGGAAAATCCGCTCGGCGCAGGTTTCAAACTCCGCATAGATCTCGTCGCCGTCGGGCTGCAGGCGAATCTCGCCGAACCCGGTCACAGCGGGCGGTGCAAGGCGTGCGCTCGACACGCAAGGTCGCGATAGGTCACCTGCGTGAAATCAAGTTCGCAATGGCAACCGTCACACCGTGGGCTTGATCTTTCACGATTCCCGTTGAGCGGCTCCGCAAGCGAAGCACATGGCACCGTTTTGACCGCGTATTTCACGGCGCGGATGCGTCTTGGCACCTCTTCTCTTTGAACCCTTCGCCGCGATTCAGGAACACACCGTCGTGAGCAATGGCAAAGCACGCAGAGACGCTGCGCGCTTAACAATGCCGCAGGGGGAGTTACGCGCAGATTCGTTTCATAAGGGAGAGCCCACTATGACTAAGCCGGTCCCAAGAAGGGTCATCAGTTCATTTTTCCATGCCGGCCTCACCGCAATTGGCGTGTTGGCGGTGGCCGGCAATGTCCTGGCCGGGGACACAGCGGTCGACCCCAAATTCAACAAGCATGGGAACATTCTGATTTCCGACCAGTTCAACAACCGCGTCATCGAAGCGGACGCGGACGGCACCATCATCTGGTCGTTTGGGTTGGGTCCGCGCGACTTCTCGGCCCAGTCGATCGTCGGCGTAAACGACACCCAACGCGTCGGGCGATTCACCCTGATGGCCGGCACCGGCACGCCGCCGGGAGTCATTCCGGAGGCCCCCAACGGGGCTGCGGACAATCGCGTCATCCTGGTGACGCCGAAGGGGAAAATCGCCTGGCAGTACGGTCAGTTTGGCCAAACCGGCTCGGCGCCCAATCTGTTGAGCACACCCGTGCAATGCACGTGGCTACCGAATTTCCACGTGCTCATCACCGATCAAGGCAATAACCGGATCATTGAAGTGAATTTGCGCAAGGAAATTGTTTGGCAATATCCGGGCTCAAATACCAACGCGGCAGACCAGCTCAACAGCCCGAACTCTGCCGAGTTGCTCGACAATGGTCACATCCTCATTGCCGACGAAAACAACAACCGCGCCATCGAGGTCACGCGCGACGATCAGATCGTCAAGACATTCACTGCCGGCGGCACGTTGGGGCCAGTCGCCTTCGCGAGCCGCCTGGCCAACGGGGACACGCTGCTGACAGATGCCGGCAACTCCCGCGCCATCGAAGTCGACGCCAACGACAACATCGTTTGGCAATACTTCACCAATAAGGACCCGCTAAGCGTTGCGGCGCCCCTGCCGACACGGGCAGTGCGGCTGCGCAATGGGGACACGCTAATCAGCGACCAGTTCAACAACCGAGTGATCCGAGTCAGTCCGGCGAAGCAAATTGTCGCAAGCTACGGCCTGCCGCTCGCAGGTGGTGGCGCGATCGGAAACAACGTCGGCTATGACCTCCACACCACGCAGAATGGCCTGTATGCGCCCTACGATGCGAAGGTTGTCGGTGACTTCACCGGCCTGACACCGCCGCTAGACTTCGATAGCGACGACGACTGACAGGTCGCCTTTGCTTCGGCGGCGGGCGCGGCGCTACCCTTGTCATCTACGCACGCGTGCAACGCAGAATCAGATTGGGCCGCGATGACGCGCCCGTCATCGACGCGTAGAACTGCTTTCTTGACCGCATCGCAAAAGCAGAACTATCCTCAGCTGACAGTGCGAGCAACGTCGTTTCGTTTTGAGGCGCGCGCTGTGAACGGTCGGGTGCCGTTCCGACCGTTCCGTAACCACGGCGAGCACGCGGCGGCGCAGAGGCCATTTAGTTCTTGCTTGGTTGCCGCACATCGATCCCCACGCGCGTAGCAGCGGATTCCGACGAAGTAAGCGAGCCTCGCGACCCGCGAAATCAAGGGCTTCCGATCGGAAGCCTTTCCTTTTCGCCTGTGCCGCCATGTGTGACGAGTCTTGTGACGAGGCGCGGATCGGGCCCGCCCGCGCACGACCTCGACGCGTTGTCGTCCGCCACGCATAAGGCTCCGCCGACGCCACGCCGTCTTTGATCCGGCCCTCGCTGCCATGCGGCCGCCGTCCTGGACTCGCCGCAGTTGCGTACGGCCGTCGGCGGCGGCGAACACCGCCCATTGATCACCGTCGCGAAGCAACGCCGCGATCGGCACCATCGATCAAGTTGAAATCTTGTCGAAGCGAGATCGCTGACGGCGGCGCACTTGCAAGCCCTGAACTGCGCCGTACGCGGTAGGCAGCGACTGGTGCCCGCAAATGGGGCAAACACACTCGTGATCTTCATGGATCCAAGTCGAACGACTTCTGCTCCAATCGCCGATAGTGTCATCGTCGGAGGATGACCGCATCACCGTCGCATCACGCTTGCGCGGATCCGGGGTAGCGTCCCGGACTTGAGCGGCCTCTTGTCAACCGCCGACCTTGGAATCGGCCGCAACTTTCGCACGACGCGGGCGCACGGCGTCAGGGCCGGCGACCGATGCTGCGCGCTTGCAAACGTCGTCGTCTCACTTAGGGGGGTTCTGAAAACTACTGCGCAGCCCAACTTGCCGCCGCCGCTCCTCGGCTCGTACGGCTCAGTACAGGTCCGGTGATCGCGGCAATTTGGGCTTGCTCGCTATGTCTTTCAGAGTTCCTTAGTGCATGAACTCTCCCGATAACCCGCCAACCGCAGGAGCAGCTGCATCGACCGCGCGCGGGTCGGGGCGCGTTGCGCCGGACGTCGTGCGCTGCGTCGCCGTGGCAATCGTCCTGGCCATGACGGGCGCCGCCGATGCACAGGAGCCGGAGGCGCCCTTGCCTTCATTTGCGGAACTCGAGGCGGCGGGTGCGCGGATCGGGGAGATTCGTATCCTCAACCAGGACATTTTCGATACCGAGGACCCCAAGGAAAACAACTGGCTGTTTCGGACCGCCAACGCATTGCACATCCAGACGCGCGAGAACGTGATCGAGACTGCGCTGCTGTTCAAGAGCGGTGATCGCGTTTCGGAACGCTTGATCGACGAGACCGAACGTGTCTTGCGCGCCAAGCACTATCTGTACGACGTGCGCCTGCGGCCTTTCGCTTACCACGACGGCGTCGTGGACATCGAAGTGGCAACGCGCGATACCTGGACGCTTGAACTCGGCATCAGCGCTGCTCGTTCGGGCGGTACCAATTCGAGCGGCATCAGCCTTCAGGAACTCAACCTCCTAGGCACCGGGACCGAGGTGGGCTTTGACCGTTCCAACACGGTTGACCGCAGCAGCAACACGTTCGAGATCGCCAACGATCACGCTTTCGACGGCTGGACTTTGCTGAGCTACAGCCGGGCACGCAACAGCGACGGGAGTAGCGATGCGGCCGCGATCATTCGCCCGTTCTACGCGCTGGACGCGCGCTGGGCGGCCGGCGCCAACGTGTCGCGCGACGACCGCATAGAGTCCATCTACAACGCCGGCGACGTGGTGAGCGAATATCGCCATCGGCAGCGGAAGGGGGAGATCAGCGGCGGCTGGTCGCAGGGCCGCGTTGACGGTTGGGTCCGCCGCTACTCGATCGGCGTCGATGTGCAGGACGATGCCTTTGCGTTGGAGCCCGGGCGCACCGCGCCGGCGCAACTGCCACCGGACGAGAAGTTGGTTGTGCCGTTTTTCCGTCTCGAAGTTGTGGAAGACCGCTTCGAGAAGAAACAGAACCGCAATCAGATCGGACGGCCTGAATTCTTTGCGCTCGGCTTGGAATCGACGCTGCAGCTGGGACGGGCAATGACCGGCCTTGGATCGAGCCGCGATGCGTGGGTCTACTCAGGATCGGTCAGTCGCGGCTTCGAGCCCACGCCCGATCAGACGCTCGTCGCTGCGGCCGCGATCTCAGGACAATACGCGGACGGGCGAGTAGAGCGCCAGCAGATCGGCGCCAACTCCCAGTATTACCTCGAGCAAGGCCGGCGCTGGGTGCTCTACACAGCGATCGCGGGCGACGCCCTCACCCACGCCGAGCCCTCGCAAGCCCTGCTGCTGGGCGGCGACAACGGCCTGCGCGGTTACCCGCTGCGCTACCAGAGCGGGCAAAAGCGCGCGCTCTTCACGCTCGAGGAGCGTGTCCATACCGACGTGTACCCGTTCCGTTTGTTCCGCGTGGGCGGTGCCGTGTTCCTCGACGTTGGCCGCGCCTGGGGCGGCAACAACGTGAACGCCGCCGATCCCGGCTGGCTCGCCAACGTCGGCGCCGGCCTGCGAATTTTCAGCGTACGGGCCGCGTTCAGCACCGTGGTGCACGTCGACCTGGCGTTCCCCGTCGATCCCAAGGGCGATGTGCAGCGAGCGCAATTCCTGGTCCGGAGCAAGTCCAGTTTCTAGGACAGACCGCTCGGAGCGGCGGAAGGCGAATTGCGGGAGGAGTTCGGCAGCGCTCGTCGAGCGCGGTCGGTGACTATGTCTCAATCAGTCCAGAAACGGGGTAGTACAGAGAGCACGCGCGATTCGACCGTGGTTCGCCTTGCACCCAGGCCCTCAGCGACGGTCGCTCCGCGAGCCCCCGTGTGCGGCGCATCCTCGCTAGGACACGGCCACACCAACGAGCGTGACGACGGGCTAGCTTTCCGAGTTGGCGACTGGACTCCGTCCCGAATGACGCGCGCCACGACGAGGAGCCTTGCGACTCCTCCCATGCCCTGGTCAAGGCACGAACAGGTTGGCGCAATGCCCCGGATCTGTCGGGCTCTGCGAGATCGTTCCGCCCTTGGCAACGCACTGGCTCGGCGGCAATGCCGCGTGAGACTCGACGTGGTTGACCAGCAGGTCGAACGCTGTCTGCGCATGCGGCTGGATCACCCTTAACTGCGGAAACGGGACAACGTAGCCCTCGATGTGATTCCCGTTCTGGATTTCATACAGCCGGTACTGCGCTCTGCGGTCGTCATCGTCTTTCTCGCGCCGCGCATTGACCGCCGCTTCGTACGCGCGCGCCTGGCGCGCGATCGGCAGCAAAGCGTCCATCGTACCCGCCACGGTGATCAGCGGCTTCTTGATCTTACCGGTGGTCTCGGCCGCAGCGACGCTCACGAACACGCCCGACATCGTCATCCGTGACAGATAGTCGTAGTTGCCCAGTCCACTCGTGTAGGTTGGATAGGTCGGATCGAACCGTTCCTGCCACTGGCATGCGGTGACCTCCCAGAACGAGGCGTTGTAACGACCCCAGAGAGAGTCGACCGGCGTGACCGCGCGGTTCACGATATCGGGCGGATATCCCGCCGCCAGGATGTTCTGTGCCGCCTGGCTCGCCGGGTCATAGCCCGACGCCACGTAGTCAGGAAAATTGCGAATCGCCGGCGGCAGATCGATCAGGATGTTCGGCCCGGTCGGGTCGATGTAGGTTCCCTCCCAATCCACGCCTCCGTCGAACAGGTCCGGCGCTTCCTCCATCGCCCGCCGCACCTGATAGCCGCCATTGGACGTACCGACAGCGTACGTCCGACGCGGAAAGTGATGGTAGTTCACCTTCGCGGCCCGCTGCGCGAGCTTGGCCGTCGCCCGCATGTATTGCGTCCACTGCGTGAACGGCTTCTGCGCGTCGTTGTCGTAAAAGTGGACCCACACCGAAGAACTCGGATTCAGCCGGCATGCAAGCGGATCGCTCGCAGGCTGGGTCGCGGAGGAGAGCGAGGCAATGTACAGATTGAGTACTCCCTTGTTCTGGGACGCATAGGCGTACCCCTTCGGCAAAACGTAATCGCTCCACGCAAAATCGCCGTTGTACTCGCTCCGCGTGCCGGAGGCGCCGGCCACGACGAGCTTGCCATTCCAGTCATCGGGGAAACGCAGAAGAAATCGCGCCTCTTTGGTCGGGTCATCGGCGAACCAGCCCTCTACCTGAATCCCGGGCACCGGCGCCAAGATTGCGGTCGGGCCGTTGGAGATAACACCGCGGTCGGTGATCGGAGTGATTCCGCCGCTGCCGCCCGCCAGTCCCGGGAGCGGACTACCGTCGGCAAAAGTGAGGATCGAATTGTTGGCCGGCGTCGTGGGTGCAGTTGTGCTCGGGTTATTGGTTGTCAAATCGTTGCTGTGAAAGCAGACCACGCCAACCGCCTTGTCGCTCAGAAACTGCTCGATGCCCGGGCATCCGGGCGCCGCTGATCCAACCGTGGACCACAGCAGCGTCACCATGCCGATGCACGTCGTGCCTCTTTTCATCATGTCGTCCTCCCTCCGAGATCACCCGCGTCAATGCCGTCGCTTTCTCTCGCTGCATTGCCGCCCCTGTACATCAGAATAGCAGCGAGCATCTACGCGGGCAATCGTAGGCTTGCCCGTCAACCCGACACTCTGAAAGTGACTGTGATCCGGAATTATTCGATCACATCGCGAACGGTTGCGGGGTGTATTCATGGTTGGCTTGGCGGCCGCACCCGGATCCCCACGCGGGTACCCGTTGCTTCCAACGAAGGAAGCGAGCCTCCGCAATATCCGCTCGAGGTTGTCTCAAACTCCCTTTCTGACTGTGGCTGCCGGGCACTCTATCGCCTTAGGACTACGGGACATATTCACTCGGGACGTCGCCTCTTCTCTTATTCGTGGCTGCCCGGCGGCTTCTCACGCTGCGACGGAGAATCAAGAATCTCGAACCACAACGCGTTCAGGATTCCGAACGCAAGCGCCAAGCCCAGGCCCAGCATCCAACTGAAGTACCACATTGTCCGTACTCCTCTTAGTAATGCGCCGTGTGCTGCCGGATCTCATCGAGCGTGGTCTTGCCGCGAAGAACGCGAAACACCCAGGCGGTATACATGAGCACGATCGGGACAAAGATCAACGCCGCGATCAGCATTGTGAACAACGTCGCCTGGCTGCTCGAGGCGTCCCAGATCGTCAAGCTGGATGACGGCGCGCTCGATGAAGGCATCAGGAACGGAAACAAACTCACCCCAGCGGTAAAGACCACGCTGACTTGCACGATCGCGCTCGCAATGAAGGCAAGACCCGTGCGCCGGACCCGCAACAACAGCGCAGTGGCCGTACTTGCCGCGTAGATCGCCACTGGCAGGCAGCCAAGAATCGGTCGCTCGGAAAAATTATCCAGCCAGGCGCCGGTGGCGGTTTGCACCGTCTTGAGCAACGGATTGGACGGCCCGGCGTGGTCCAGCACGCCCTCGATCCGATAGCCCTTGACGCTCAGCGCGAGCCACAATCCGCACAGCGTCATCGCGAGCACGAGACACAAGGCCGCGCTCATGGCGACGCGTATTGCGCGGTCGGCCAATGGCGCCTCGGTTTTGAGCGCAGCGTAAGTCGCGCCGTGCATGACCAGCATCGACAGGCTCGCCAGCCCGGCGAGCAGCGCGAAGGGGTGGAGCAAATCGAAAAACCCGCCACTGTAGATCGGCCGGCGCAGCGCATCGAATTCAAACGGCAAACCCAGAAAGAGATTCCCGAATGCCACGCCGAAAAGCAATGCAGGGAGCGCACCGCTCACGCACAGTGCCCAATCCCAGACGTTGCGCCAGCGCGGGTCGGCGAGTTTGTCGCGGAAATTGAGGCCCACGGGGCGCAGGATCAGTGCCAGTAACAGCAGCAGAATCGCAAAGTACAAACCGGAAAATGCGGCCGCGTACAGCATCGGGAACGCGGCGAACACGGCGCCGCCGCCAAGAATCAGCCAGACTTGATTGCCATCCCAGACCGGTTCAATGGTCGCCAGAAGAACGCGCCGCTCCTCGTCGTTGCGGCCGACAAAGCGATGGATCGCCGCCACGCCGAGATCGAATCCGTCCATCACCGCAAAGCCCGCCAGCAGCACCCCGAGCAACAACCACCAAAGAAAGCGCAGCACCTCGTAGTCGATCATTGCAAGCTCCGTTCCTGTCCCGAGGTCAGATCCGAGGTCAGATCGACAGCGGCCGTTGTCCGTCGCCGGCGCGGCGGTGAAGTCCGGCCGCGAGCGGCGACCAGCGGCGCGCCGGCGAGCGCGGTCGGCAACGACAGAAATCCGCGCTGAAGCTTCGTCATCCTCCCCCTAAGCAATCGGCTTCGTTGGACTGTTGGCGGGCGCAGCGTGTGATGGGACTCGATGCGCTGGCCAATAGCCGAGGCCTTCCGGTCCTTGCCGCACCACCCGGAACATCAAAAAAAGCTCCACCGCAGCGAGTGCCGAATAGAACAGAACGAAGCCCGTCAACGAAGCCGCAACGCTGCCCCAGGAACGGGCCGAGACGCCGAGAAATGTCGGCAGCACGCCTTCGATCGCCCAGGGCTGGCGGCCATATTCAGCAACGATCCAGCCCAACTCCGCCGCGATCCAGGGCAGCGGCAGTGTCCAGGGGACGTATCGCAGATACCATCGATAGCGCTCGAAGCGCCGCGTCGCCGAGAGAAAGAACGAGAATGCGAACAAGGCGATGAAGAAGAATCCCAGGCCCACCATCACACGAAAAGCCCAGAAGATGGTTGGCACATCGGGCACCGTTGCCGCGGCGGCGCGATCGATCTGCTCCGGTGTCGCGCTGGTCGGATCGTCTGTTTGTCGCAGCAGCAGCAAACCGTAGCCCAGGTCAGCCTGGTGTTCCTGCAGCTGCGCGATCGCAGCGCCGTCGTGCGGGTCACGGCGCAATTGCTGGAGCGCGGCGTAGGCCTTGATTCCGCTTTCGACCCGCACACGTGCGTGCCGGGTCAACTCGGAAATGCCCGGCACCTCCGTGTGGAGCGAGCGCGTCGCGATCAATCCCAGAAGCCACGGCACTTTCACGGCCGCACGTGTCAGCCGCTTTTCGGTGTCGGGAAATCCGAACAACGTAAAGCTCGCCGGCGCAGGCTCAGTCTCCCAGGCTGCCTCGATCGCCGCGATTTTCATTTTCTGATGCTCGGTGGCCGTGTAACCCGATTCGTCGCCCAGCACGACCACCGACAGCGACGATGCCAGCCCAAAGCTCGCGGCCACCGCCAACGAGCGCTTGGCGAAGTCCGGGTTGCGGCCGCGCGCGAGAAACCAAACACTGATCGCCAGCACGAAGACCGATCCGACGACGTAGCCGGCGGCGACGGTGTGAACGAACTTGGACTGCGCGACCGGATTGAATAGGACATCGTAGAAGGAGATGAGCTCCATGCGCATCGTTTCGTAGTTGAACCGCGCGCCTACCGGGTTCTGCATCCAGGCGTTGGCAATCAGTATCCAAAGCGCTGAAAAATTCGAGCCGATCGCCGTCAGAAAAGTGACGACCAGGTGGCCGAGCTTGGACAGCCGGTTCCAACCGAAGAAAAACAAACCGACGAATGTCGATTCAAGAAAAAACGCCATCAGGCCTTCGAGCGCCAGCGGCACACCGAAGATGTCGCCGACATAATGCGAGTAGTAGGCCCAATTGGTACCGAACTGGAACTCCATCGTGATGCCGGTGGCCACTCCCATCGCGAAGTTGATGCCAAAAAGCATCCCCCAATATTTCGTCATCTGCCGCCATATCTCGCGGCCGGTCATCACATAGGTCGCCTCCATGATCACGAGGATCATCGACAGCCCGAGCGTGAGCGGCACGAACAGAAAGTGATAGAGCGCCGTGACGGCGAACTGAAGGCGCGAGAGGTCGACGAGACTCGAATCGATCATTCGGAAGTCTCCTTGCGGATTGCGCTACTCGACGAGATCTCCGAGCGCGGCAGAAATCGGGATTCGACCTGAGGCGTGTCGACCTGCGCCGTGCGCCACGGCGCAAAGAAAAGCCCCCAGAGTAGAGCGAGCGCTGCCAATTTGAGAGCGAGCACCAGGAAAACTTTGCGGCGTACACGCGCCACCTCGGTGTTGCCTGTCGCTTCCGGTTGGGCGGAGCGCATCAGCGGGCATCTCGCTCAGGTGCGCGCTGGCAGCGACGACGAACAATCTTGGCGGATGTTCATCGATTCTTCAGACCTGAGGGACGAATGTGAAACTCGGTGAGCGCTCTGTCGCGAGTTCGGGCGATGTCTCGATCAACTTAAACCGCAGGCGATCAACTGTCAATTGCGCAAGGACTGCGGCTCAGGACTGCGCCTCGGCCTCGCGCCTATCCCCGCCGTCGACGCGACTTGGCGAAGGTATCGAAGGCGACGGCAAAGACAATAATCACGCCGATGATGATTTGCTGGATGTAGGAGGACACACCCATCAACACGAGGCCGTTTAACAGGACACCGATAAGGATCGTGCCGATCACGGTCCCGAATATCGACCCGACACCGCCGAAGAGGCTGGTGCCGCCAATGACCACCGAGGCGATGACGGTGAGCTCGTAGCCCGTGCCGGCGACCGCCTCGGCGGAGTTCAGGCGCGCGGCGAGCACGAAGGAACCGAGGCCTACGAAGAAACCCATGATCACGTAGACGCGGATGGTTATCGCGCGGACATTGAGCCCCGACAAGCGCGCCGCCTCGGGATTGCCGCCGACCGCGTACACCTGACGTCCAAAGCGTGTGTAGCGCAGGACGATGTGAGCAAGTACTGCAAAGCTCAGAAAGATAATGACTGGGATCGGCACCTGATGCAGGAACCGGCCCTGTCCAAAGAAGACAAAATCCGGTTCGAAACCACTGATCGGTCCGCCGGCCGCGAACAGCAGAGCGCCGCCGCGGAAGGCCGACATACCTCCCAACGTGACCACGAACGGCGGCACCTTGAGCCGAGTGATCGCGAACCCCTGCAGGTAGCCGCCGAGGACTCCAAGCGCAATTGCACCGAGCGCGGCGAGATACCACGCGTAGCCCACGGCGTCCTGGCCCTCGCCGACCGTGAATCGGTTGGACAGGCCGCCTTTGGAGATGGCCGCCGCGACCAGGCCGGCGAAGGCGAGCAGCGAACCGATCGAAAGATCGATGCCCGCGGTCAGAATGACAAAGGTCATGCCGATCGCGAGCAGGCCATAGATCGACACCTGCCGCATGACGTTGAACAGGTTCAGTGGCGTCAGGAAACGCGGCTCCATGATCGAGAAGACCGCCATCAGGACCAACAGAAAGATCAGCGGCGCGAAGCGCGCGAGAAAGCTGAACGCATCAAAACCGGAAGTCCCACTATCACGCTGGATCGGTTGGCCGCTCATGATCTTCTCTAAGCCGCAAGTTCCGTGGCAAGCGTCATCATCGACATCAGGATTTCCTCATTGGCCTCGGCGCGCTTGATGGCGCCAGTGATCCGGCCTTCACGCATTGTGACGATGCGATCGCTGATCGCCAAAATTTCCGGCAGCTCCGACGAAATGGCGATCACGGCAATGCCGGACCGTGCCATCTCGAATAGGAGGTTGTGGACCTCGACCTTGGCACCGACGTCGATGCCGCGCGTGGGCTCATCGACGATCAGCACCTTGGGGCGTAGCGCCAGCCAGCGCGCCAGCACGACCTTTTGCTGGTTGCCGCCGGACAAGTTGACCACCAGTTGCTGCGGATCCGCCATGCGGATGTTCAGCGCGCGACGATATTCCTCGACCAGCCTGCGCTCGGCCGCCTCATCGATGAAGAAGCCCCAGGTGCTCAGGCGGTCGAGCGAGGCCATGCTCATGTTCATCGCCACCGCCAGCGCGAGGAACAGCGCCTGCTGCTTGCGGTCTTCGGGTACGAGGCCGATGCCGCTCGCGATCGCGTCTTGCGGCGAGCGGATGTCGACTTCCTGGCCGTCGACGATGATCCGTCCGGCATCAAACGGATCGGCGCCGAAAATCGCGCGCGCCATCTCCGTGCGCCCGGAACCGACCAAACCGGCGATGCCTAGGACTTCGCCCCGGCGCACGTCGAGCGAAACATCGATCAGGACTGTGGCGTGGGGATCCTGCGCGTTGCCGCTGCGGGTGAGTCCCTTGACCTCGAGCGCAACCGCGCCGGGAGCCGCCGCGGCGCGGTGCGCGAACTGAGCCACCATCTCGCGACCGACCATCATGCGAATGATGTTGTCGAGGTCGGTCTCGGCCACTGCTCCGGTGCCAACTTGCTTGCCGTCGCGCAGCACCGTGAAGCGGTCGCAGATCTCGAATACCTCCTCGAGCCGGTGCGTGACGAAGATCGTGCTCAGGCCGTGGGCCTTGAGGTCGCGAATGATCGCGAACAGTTTTTTCACTTCAGTCGAACTGAGCGCGGAGGTCGGCTCATCCATCACGATCAGGCGCGATTTCATCGACAGCGCCCGCGCAATCTCAACCATCTGTTGTTCGGCAACCGAGAGATCGCGAACCAGAGTCAACGGTTTGAGGTCAAGACCGATACGCTGCGTGAGCGCGCGAGTCTCGGCAACCATCTCGCGCCAATTGACGAAAATGCCCGGTCCAGGCTCGCGGCCGATGAAGACGTTTTCCGCGATCGTCATGTTGGGAGCGAGCGTGAACTCCTGGTAGATCGTGACGATGCCGAGCCGCTGGGCGTCATGCGGATGCCCGAGCGAAATCTCAGTACCTGCGAGCGAAATCGAGCCCGAATCCGGCTTCAGTGCTCCGGAGAGAATCTTCAGGAGGGTCGACTTGCCGGCGCCGTTCTCCCCAAGCAGCGCATGGACTTCGCCATGGCCTACCTCGAGATCAACGCCATCGAGCGCTTTGACGCCCGGGAAACTCTTGGCGATGCCCGACATGTGTAGAAGAGATGCGGCCACTGGGATTCCATGCACGAAGGTACGCGAGTCCCGCTCGGCGCCCGAGGGCGCTCGTTGCAACATGCACAGGGGCGCGGGAGGAATTCCTCCCGCGCCCCTGGCACGGCTCCAAAGTGAACTACTTGACCTCGCCCAGGCGTTCGGCCTTGTCGAGATTCTGCTGGGTGATCGCAATCGGCGTCAGCAACGTCACCGCCTTGGCGGGCTTCTTGCCGTCGCGCAGGAAGGCAACCAGCGTATCGACCGCGATACGGCTCTGGCCGCCAGGCATCTGTTCGATGGTCGCGGTGAGTGTTCCCGCCCTGATCTGCGCGAGAGCCTCCGGCAAGGCGTCGAAGCCGATCGTCTTCACTTTGCCGCCGAGGTTGCGTGCCTTCAGCGCTTCGATTGCGCCGAGGATCATGTCGTCGTTGGCGGCGACGATCACATCGGGCGGTGACGCCATGCTCGCGAGCGCCGATTCGGT
>Ga0137409_10000629_pt1 | contig 38955 bp, 39 predicted proteins | sample CZODoug1_16funga_FD_122059 | JGI IMG/M metagenome (GOLD analysis project Ga0137409, IMG submission 122059) | Vadose zone soil fungal communities from Angelo Coast Range Reserve, California, USA - CZODoug1_16fungal (Hybrid Assembly) | ecosystem: Environmental > Terrestrial > Soil > Vadose zone... | reverse complement strand
CGCACGTACTCCTCCGAAAGGTCACAGCCCCAGGCTTCGGCGCGGCCGTCCGCCAGCCCAAGGGTGGCCACGATTTCAATCTCCGGTTGCTCAAACGCGTGGCGGACGGCCGTCAGGTCCACGTCCACGCCCGACCCGCGCGCAAAGACAACCTCGCCGCCGACCGTGAGGTGCAGCTTGTCAAGCGCGAGCTCGGCGCCACTGTAACCGAGGGCGCACACGATTCGCCCCCAGTTGGGGTCGCCGCCATGGACGGCGGTCTTGACGAGGCTGGACCCGGCCACGGCGCGAGCAGCCGTCCGGGCTTCGGCGTCGGACACGGCGTCCAGCACCTTCACCGTGATGAGCTTCGTGGCGCCCTCGCCGTCGCGCGCGATGGCCCGCGCCAGCTGCTGGGCGACTTCCACGAGCGCAAGCTCCAGGCGCTGGGCTTCGTTGCTGCCGGCTGTGATCGGGTCGTTCCCCGCCGCGCCGTTCGCAAGCATCAGGAAGGTGTCGTTGGTCGAGCTGTCGCCGTCGATCGTGACCTGGTTGAAGCTGCGGTCGGCGATCGACTTCGCGAGCTTGCCCATCAGGCCTGCCTCGACTGCCGCGTCGGTGGTCACGTAGGCCAGCATGGTGGCCATGTTCGGGTGGATCATTCCTGAGCCCTTGCACATTCCACCGATGCGTATGGTCGTGCCGCCCAGGTCCAGTTCGAGCTCGGCAGTTTTGGGCACGAGGTCGGTGGTCATGATCGCCCGCGCCGCGGCCGCCCCACCTTCGGCGCTGAGCTTGCCGCAGGCTTCCGTGATGCCCGGCTTGATCGCATCCATCGGCAGATAGCGCCCGATCACACCCGTGGTCCCGACCAGCACCTGGTCTGGGTCGAGGTCGAGCCGGTCGGCCGAAAGCTTCGCCATCAGCAGCGCGTCTTTGAAGCCCTGCGCGCCCGTGCACGCGTTGGCGTTGCCGGAGATCACAGTCAGCGCCCGAACTCGGTTGCGCTGCAGATGAAGCTGGTCGATCACGACCGAGGCGGACTTGACCTTGTTCGTGGTGAAGACCCCGCCGGCGTCGCAGGCGAGCGATGAATGAATCACGCACAGGTCGTCCTTCTGTCCCGTCGGGATGGCGGACGCGCCAGCCGTGAAGGCTTTGATGCCGCACGCCGCAGTGCCCGCCCTGAAGCCTCGTGCGAATGTCAGGGCCACTGCACCGGACCCTCCAGCGCAGTCGTGCGTTCGAAACCGAACGCGATGTTGAAGCACTCGACGCCCTGGCCCGAAGCGCCCTTCAGCAGGTTGTCGAGCGCCGCGGTAACTACCGCCTTCTTCTCCTGTGCGGCGACGTTGACCAGGCAGAGATTGGAGTGGCTCGCGAGCTTGGTGGTCGGCGTCTGGGCGACTACCCGGGTGAAGGGCTGGCCTGCATAGAACTCTCGATAGGCGTCCTGCAGCTCGGCCAGCGAGCCGTTCAGGTCGAAGTAACAGGTGGCAAGGATGCCCCGCGTCATGGGCACGAGGTGAGGTACGAAAGTGACGCGAACCCCTCCGTTCCGGCTGAGCTTGCCCAGCTCCTGCGTCAGCTCGGGAAGGTGGCGGTGGCCGCCGATCGAGTAAGCGCCCACCGACTCGTTCACCTCGCTGAAGTGAGAGCCAAGGCCAGGCGAGCGCCCCGCCCCGCTCACGCCTGACTTGGCGTCGACCACGATGTCGGATCCGACAAGCCCGGCCGCGACCGCCGGCGCCAGGGCGAGGATGGCCGCCGTCGAATAGCAACCCGGGACAGCGATCAGGTTTGCATCCTTGAGCTCGCCCTCGTGAAGCTCGGGAAGCCCGAATACGGCACCGGCCAGGAGCCCTGGGGTCGGATGTTCCTGGCGGTACCAGAGCGGGTACTGCTTCGGGTCCTGAAGCCGGAAGTCGGCGCTCATGTCGATCACCCGAGCGCCTGCGGTGAGCCAGCCCGCGGCCTTGGTCGCCCCGACGTTGTGCGGCAGGCAGCTGAAAACAACGTCGACGCGTTCGGGATCTGGGTCGGGCTGGAACTCTCCGGAGAGATCGAGCAGCGGAAAGACATCCGAGTAAGGCTTACCGGCGTACGACCTCGAGGTGAGCTGACTGAGCTTTACGCCCGGGTGGCGGGCCAGCAGGTTGACCAGCGTCATCCCCGCGTAGCCGTTGGCGCCCGCAACGGCCGCCTTCACCGTTTCGCCCATGGGCGCATGAGTATACAAGAGACTGCATAATCATTCGCTCAGTCAGGCTCGTTGAAAAAGCAGGATTCGGCGCCCGTGTGACAGGCCGGCCCTGCCGCCTTCACGCGCAGCAGGACTGCATCCAGGTCGCAGTCCAGGCGGACTTCGACGACCTCCATCGTGTTGCCGGACGTCTCGCCTTTCCGCCACAGTCCGCGCTCGCGTGAGTGGAACCACGCCTGGCCGCTGTCACGTGTGTGAGTCCATGCCTCCTCGTCCAGGTAAGCGAGCATCAGCACCTTGCCCGACTCCGCGTCCTGGACCACCGCCGGCACCAATCCCTTCGAAAAATCCGGCTTCATGGTCTTATCTCCAAACCCTTGGCCGCCAGCTGTTCCTTGACGGCGCCGATGGAAAGCTCCCCGAAGTGGAAGATCGAGGCGGCCAGCGTCGCCTCGGCGCCACCCTCGGTCAGAGCCTGGTACAAGTGGTCGACGCTGCCGGCGCCGCCGGAGGCGATGACCGGCAGCCGCACCGACGAGGTGATGGCTTTGAGGAGCGCGATGTCGTAGCCAGCATGCGTGCCGTCCTGGTCCATCGACGTCAGCAGGATCTCCCCCGCCCCCATCTGCTCGCCAAGCTTTGCCCACTCAACCGCGTCACGGCCTGTTGCGCGCCTTCCCCCGTGGCTGAACACCTCCCAGCCTGGGCTGTCCGTGCGCTTGCGCGCATCGATCGCGAGCACGACGCATTGCGAGCCGAAGATCTCGGCGCAGCGGGTGATCAGCTCCGGGTCCTCGAGCGCTGCGGTGTTCACCGAGACTTTGTCCGCGCCATGCGTCAGCAGCTCAGCCATGTCTTCGACGCTGCGCACGCCACCGCCCACGGTGAGCGGGATGAACACCTGGTCGGCGGTCCGCTCAACCGTGTCGAGCAGAATCTTTCGAGCGTCGGACGAAGCCGTGATGTCGAGGAACACGATCTCGTCCGCCCCCTCTCGGTCGTACGTGGCCGCCAGCTCCGCCGGGTCGCCCGCGTCCCGCAGCTCTTTGAAGCGGACGCCTTTCACGACACGTCCTTCCGTCACGTCGAGGCAGGGAATGATCCTTTTGGCAGGCATCGAGCTCAGCCGCAGAACGCCACGAAATTCTTGTAGACGCGCAGCCCGTCAGGCCCACTTTTTTCCGGGTGGAACTGGGTGCCCATGACATTGACCTTGGCCGCCGCTGCGGCTGGCGAGTGCTCGCTCCAGGCGATCGCAGCGGTCGACGCCTCCGGCGTAAACGAGTGGACGAAGTAGAAGTACGAGCGATCCTTGATTCCCTGCCACAGCACCGAGTCGTCGCTTCGGGCAACCCGACACCACCCGATCACCGGAATCCGCTCACTACCTGTGACCTCGACCACGCGGCCGGGAAGCAGCCCAAGGCCCTGGTGGCGGCCGTGCTCCATCGACTCATCGAACAGAAGCTGGTAGCCGAGGCACACGCCCAGCACCGGCTTCCCGTTCGCGGCCAGATCGACGACTCGCCGGCCCAGACCGCTCTGGGTGAGCTTGTCCAGGGCGGGCGCGAACGCTCCGACCCCCGGCAGAACCAGGCCGTCGGCGCGCTCGAGGTCTTCAGGGTCAGCCGTGAGTCTTGGCTCGGCCCCGACCTGGACGAGCGCGCGCTCGACGGACCGCACGTTGCCGACACCGTAGTCCACGATCGCGATCACCCGAGCAAGCCTTTGGACGAAGGGACGCCCGGGGCTCCGCCCGGCGACATCGCCTGGCGCAGCGCCAGGCCGAGCGCCTTGAAGGTCGCCTCGGCGATGTGGTGCCGGTTTCGGCCGCGGATGAGATCGACGTGGATGGTAGCTCCGAGGTGGATCGACAGCGCGCGCCAGAACTCTTCGATGACCTCGGATTCGAGAGTTCCGATCCGGCCTTTGAGCGCAACGTTGTAGGAGAGGAAGGGGCGCTTGCCCAGGTCGATCACCACGCGGGCGAGCGATTCGTCGAGCGGCGCGTAGGCCGACGCGAAGCGCGTGATCCCGCTGCGGTCGCCCAACGCGGAGGACAGCGCCTGTCCGACGACGATGCCCGCGTCCTCGACCAGGTGGTGGGTGTCGACGTGCACGTCGCCGGTCCCGCGAAAGGTGATGTCGAAGCCGCCGTAGCGAGCGACCTGCTCGATCATGTGGTCGAGGAACGGCAGCCCTGTCGCGACCCTGATCCGACCGCGCCCAGCCAGGTCCACCTTCGCGGTCAGCCGCGTCTCCTTGCTCTTGCGCGCGACGTCACCTTTCCTGCTACTCAAGACGAACCTCCACTGCGTGTGCGTGTGCTCCCAGGCCTTCCATCTCCGCCAGCCGCACGCATGCATCGCGGAGCATCTCGAGGTCGCCTCGGTTGAGGCTGAGCACGCTCGTGCGCTTCATGAACGTATGGACGCCCAGGGGCGACGCGAATCTCGCCGCGCCCGCGGTCGGCAGCGTGTGGTTCGGGCCGGCGACATAGTCGCCAAGCGGCACCGTCGCGTACGGCCCGACGAAAACCGCCCCCGCGTTTTCAACCTGCGTGGCGCGGCGGCTTGCATCCGCGGTGACGATCAGCAGGTGCTCCGGGGCGAAATCGTTGGCGAGCTGCATCGCCTGGTCGAGGCTTTCCGCAACGACGATGCAGCAGTTGGCCTTGCGGATGATCTCCCTGCGCTCCAACCCTCGGATGAGGCTCTCGAGCTCCTCCTCGACGCGATCAGCCAGCGGCGATGAGTCGGTGATCAGGACCGCCCACGCGAGCGGGTCGTGCTCCAACTGCGCAGCGAGGTCCGCGGCGACGTAGTCGGGGCGCGCACGCGCATCGGCGATGACGAGCACCTCGGTCGGCCCCGCGATGCCGTCCACGCCTACAGCCCCGAACACCTCTCGCTTGGCGAGGGTGACGTAGATGTTGCCAGGACCCGCGACGACGTCGGCCCGTGGGATCGTGGTCGTGCCGTACGCGAGCGCAGCGATCGCCTGCGCTCCCCCGACTCGGTACACGGAATCAACGCCGGCGATGTGTGCCGCGGCGAGGATCGCAGTGGGGACGGTGCCGTCTGCACGTGGCGGCGTGGCCAGCACGACCTCGGGCACCTTCGCGATCCGGGCGGGGATTGCGGTCATGAGCACCGTCGAGGGGTAGGCGGCCCGGCCACCTGGTGCGTAGAGTCCGGCGCGCCGGACCGGCCTCGTGAGGAGCTTGAGCCCTGGTGGCCCGGTCGCCGCCGTCTGCAGCTGTCGCGAGTGGAAATCCCGAATCCGCTGTGCCGCGAACTCCAGCGCAGCACGGTCCGCCGGCGGCAGCCTGTCCGCGGCCGCGGCCAGCTCGCCGGCCGGCACCTCGAACGTCTCCTTGCCGGACGGCGCCCAGCCGTCGAACTTCTTGCCCAGCTCGCGCAGCGCGTCATCACCATCCGCCGCGACTCGCGCACAGATCTCTGCGACGACCGCCCTCTCGCTTGTGAACTGGGACAGGTCAAGTCGCCTCCGCGACATCGGGGAGTCCAGCCACGAGCCGACGTCGAAGCGCTTCACCGTCACGCGCTCGCCGCCTCGCGCAGCCGGCCGACCGCCGCCTGCACGGCGTCGCTGCGGGTTTTGAGGCTCGCCTGGTTAGCGATCAGGCGCGCGGTCGACACGCCGAGGGTGGCGGTGATTCTCAGCTGGTTCTCCCTGAGCGTGCGCCCGCTTGCGGTGAGGTCGACGATGCCATCGACCAGGCCCACCTGAGGCGCGAGCTCGACGGATCCGTGCAGCCGCACCACCTCGACCGACTGGCCACGTACTTCGAACCACTCGCCTGCGGTGCGTGGGTACTTCGTCGCCACGCGCATCTGAGGCGGCCAGGTTTCGGGTCCGTTCAACCTGGATGACACCGGCACAGCGAGGACGAGGCGGCACTCACCGAACCGCAGGTCGGCCAGCTCATAGTGAGCTCCGGGGGTTTCCCAAAGAATGTCCTTGCCCACGATCCCCAGGTCGGCGGCCCCGTGGTCCACGTATGACGGCACATCGGCAGGGCGGACCAGGATCACGCGAATCCGAGGGCGATCGACCAGCAGCTGGCGCCCGAGCTGGTCTGCGCTCAGCCGGGCAAGACCGGCTTTCGCCAGCAGGCGCAGGGCGCCCGGCATGAGGACGCCGGTCGGGATCGCGATCGACACCTTCCCTGCCTTCACGCGAGCTCTCCCGCCAGGCGCCCAGCCACCTGCTCAGGAGGGAGCTGTCTGGAGCGGCGCCCTCGTACCGACCAATCGGCGGCGGACTTGTTTTTGCAGTGGATCAGATTGACCGCGCCGACCGCGTGCCACCAGGCCTTCGCCTGCGCGGGGTCCCTCGGCTGCGTGTCGACGACGGCGCGCATCCCAAACATGCGCAGCGTCGAGCCAAGCCTCAAGGCGGTCTTCAACCCAGGTCCGCTCCAGGCCACGGCGGCGTCGATCCGTGGAAGAGCGGGCGGCCGCGAGGCCTGGGTCAGCATCTCGCACACCAGGTCGAGCTGGACGACAAACCCAGTCGCAGGCGCCGGCCGGCCGAAGCGGGCCAGAAGGCGGTCATAGCGGCCGCCCTGGGCGACTGGACGGCCCAGCTCCGGACCGTAGGCTTCGAACGTGATCCCGGTGTAGTAATCGAAGTCGCGAATCGCGCCGAGGTCCAGGCTCACGACCTGCGCCAATCCGTGCGCGACAAGCAGCTCCTGGACCTGAGCGAGCTCCGCGAGAGCGCTCTCCGACCGCCGATTGCGGACAAGCCCGCCCGCCGCCTTGAGAATCTCGGCCCCGCCCCGCAGGGCCGGAAATCTGAGCAGGAGCTCGTGCTCGGCCGAGCGCAGAGGCGTCCTGTCGAGCAGCGACTCGAGTGCGACGAAGTCCCGCGCAGCGAGGGCGTCGCGGACCGCTGCTTTGACGTCGTCCGGCAATTTGACCGCGTCCATGATCCCGTGGAAAAACTCTGCGTGGCCGACGTCGACCTGGTATCGCCGGACGCCGCTCGATTCCAGGCATCGCGCTGCGAGGGCGATCACCTCCGCGTCGGCGACTGTGCCGGGCGCACCGACCAGCTCCGCGCCGACCTGGTAGGTCTCGCGGCGCTGCTGGAAGCGGCCCTCGTCTGTCGAGAGGACCGGACCCGAGTAGCAGAGCCGCATCGGAAGCGGAGCGCCGCGGAGCTTGCCGGCGACCAACCGCGCCACCGGGACGGTGCGCTCGCCAACCAGAGCGATGACCTCGCCCCTGTTGTCCATGAACTTGAACAGGCGCCGCCGCTGGCCGGCCTGAATCCCCAGCTCGAGCACGTCGATGCTCTCGACCATCGGGGTGATGACCTGCCGATAGCCCCAACGGCGCATCTCGGCAAGGACCGACTCCTGCGCTTCTCGCAGGACCTCGGCTTCCTGCGGAAGAAGGTCGCGAAACCCGGGGACCCCGCCCAGCCGGGGTATCACGGTCGGCTCCGGACTACCGGCGGTGAAGAGACCTCCGGGCTCGGGCCACCAGCGGTTTGTCAGTTTTCATCTTCATCCTCGTCGTCGCCATCGGCGTCGGCGTCCTCGCTGAAGTCAACCGGCTCGGCCTCGTCCTCGACGGCGTGCATGCCCTCTTCCAGGTCGTCGCTTGCCGGGGTCTCGACGAGCGTGTCCTCCTCCTCGTCGTCGGTGAACACCTCGGCGCCGCTTCCACGAGCGAGCAGGCTCTCCTTCGTATAGGGACGGAACTCCACCTCGCGCTTTCGCCGCATCGGAAAGCTGGGCTTGCCGGCGAACTTCGGGTCCTGGTACGTCTCTCGCACGATCAGCTTCACCGTGTTGCCGTCACACGCCGTGACCCCGCCCTGGTATCGATTGCCACCGCGCATGAACTTGATCAGACGCCGCGCAAGCTTCGCCTCCAGCGTGCCCAGCTTGACCCCGCGCGACGTCTCCGCCACGATGCTGTCGCCATCGACCTTCAGCTCCGCGACGTCGCCCGCGGCGACTTTGGAGCAGATGTCGGCGCTGGCGCCTTCGAGGGCGGTCACTATCGTCTTGCCCATCTCTTCGACGAAGAGGTTCAGGTCGACCCTGGTCCCGCCGACCTTCAAACCCTCTTTCTGGTGCAGGAGGGTGTTGATGCGGGCCGCGTTCTTCTTCGCGATGGTGTTCATCGGGTTGAGCTTTAGCGCGACCTCGTAGGCGGCCTTCGCGTCCTTCAGCTTTCCTAGCTCTGAGAGCGCCTTGCCGATCCGGTTCTGCGTCTCCTCGTCTGTGCCGAAGCTCTCGACGATGAATTTGTTGAGCTTGACCGCATCGTCCCACTTGCCGGCAATGGCAAGCTGGACGGCTTCGTCCGCGTACTGCGAACGGGGCTTGAGGTGCTCTCCGGTTTCGGTCTTCAACTGGTCGCGCTCCTAAATGAACCTGTGCCGGGAGCACGCACGCCGCAGTGCCCGGCTGGGAGGGGGATGTCGAGTATAAGTCGCGCTCGAACGTCACCGCGGTCGGCTGGGGTGGAAAATCACGCACGTGAAGAAGTCAGCGCTCCGAGGCACGGCGGCCTCGTGCATGGCTTTTCTTCTCGCCGCCACCGCTTGCTCCGGCAGCGGGGCCGCGGCCGTCGCACCCAAGACCATCACCATCGGAGTGGACCTTCCGCTGACCGGCGCAGCGCAACGAGCCGGTCTGAGCACGCTGAACGGAGTCCGCTATTTCGTCCAACGCCACCAGACGCTTGACGGGTTCACCATCGCCATCGACGCCCGCGATGACGCCGGCGGCACAAGCCACGATCCGTCGCGAGGCTCCGCGAACCTCCAGGCTTTCATCGCCAACCCTCAGGTCCTGGCCATGATCGGCCCCTTCGACTCCAACATCGCCCGCGCGCAGATCCCAGTGGCCAATCGCGCGCACCTGGCCATGGTCAGCCCGGCCACGAGCAGCCGGTGCCTGACCAAGGAGCCGTTCATTCCCGCCAGGTTGAACCCGATGCGCTCCGCCATCGCCTGCAAGGCCGCAGGCCTGCCATCACCCGGCGACCTCCGGCCGACCAAGGTCAACAACTACTTCCGGCTCGCGACCACCGACGACCTGCAGGGGGCGGCCGCCGCGGACTTCGCGTCGAAGGGTCTGCACCTCCACCGAGTCGCGCTCGTGTCTGACAACGAGGCCTACGGCCAGGGCCTTGCGGACAGCTTCTCGGCCCGGTTCAGCCAGCTCGGCGGCTCCATCGTCGCCAGCCAGGAGATCGACCCCTCGCAGCCTCTTGACGCCACACGTTTCCTCGAGCAGGCGAAGCGGTCCGGCGCCCAAGGCGTCTACTACGGAGGCACATCCGCCACCGGCGGCTGCGTGGTGCGCGCCCAGATGACGGGCGTGTTTGGAGCCGGCGAGGCGGCGCCATTTTTTGGCGGCGACGGGATTGCCCTGGACCCGACCTGCGTCCGCGATGCGGGCGCCAATGCGGCCGGTATCTACGCGACGGTGCCCACCTCTGACGCCGAGCAGATCGCAAGCGCCAAACCTGTCATCCAGGCCTTCAAGACTGCATTTGGAAGCCCACGCGATTTCGGCCCTTTCACCATGGCTGCGTATGACGCGACCGGCGCCGTGTACGAGGCGCTCGATCGTGCCATCAAAGGGGCTCGCGGAAACCGCCCGTTCCGAGACGAGGTGGTCACCGCGCTGGGGTCGCTGGGCAAGTTTCAAGGTGTGACCGGGACGTTCGGCTTCGACGCGGACGGTGACACCACGCTGCGGATGGTCTCGATCTACAAGCCGATCGCATCAAGCCCGAAAATGCGCTGGACCTGGGTCGAGACCGTTGATTACAGCGCCGCACTCCCATATTGAGAGTGCATCGCACCCACTTCCGAAGCGAAATCAGCCCAATCCCGCCAAGCCAATGCTAAAGTTCGCACCGGAGTAGTGGTTCGGCCACCCCATGTGGCCGCACTCGCCGCCGGCGCACTCTCGCCCCGACGAAAGTTGGGAAGAGGGCGGCAAGTGAAGGGGAGGCTGTGGTCGTGTGGTTGCGTGCCTTCCCACAAACACAAGGGGGAACCAAATGGTTCGAGCTAGGGGACTCATAGTCCTCATTTCGGCGGCACTGGTCGCATTCGCCTGCGGCGGAAGCGGCGGTACCAGCTCTAAGGGGGAGATCATCATCACGAGCAATCTCCCCGTTTCAGGTGCAGACGCCTCCAGCGGCCTGCCCGCTCAGCAGGGCGCCAATTTCGCCGTCACCCGTGCCGGCACGATTAAAGGCTTTACGTTGAAGTTCGTCCCCTACGACGATGCTGTCAACGGGGTACACGACCCCCAAAAGGGCGTGCAGAACGTCCAGCAGATGCTGGCGGACAGCAAGGTCCTGGGCATGGTCGGCCCGTTCAACTCGAGCGTCGCAAAGGCTGAGATCCCGGTTGGCAACCAGGCACCCCTGGCCATGATCAGCCCCTCGAACACCAACGAGTGTCTGACCCAGAGCCTCGACTACTGCCAGAAGGAGAACGGGTTCACCCCGAGCAGCCTCCGGCCGACCGGCAAGAACAACTACTTCCGCATCGCCGCGGCTGACACCTTCCAGGGCCCGGCCATGGCCGACTTCGCCATCAAAGCCAAGCCCGACGGCCTGGGCATCACCAAGGTCGCGGTCTGGGATGACCAGGAGACCTTCGGTCTGGGCGTCGCCGTCAACTTCGCCAAGGAGTTCGCTGCGAAGGGCGGCACCGTCGTCGATCGCAAGAGCTACGACCCCAAGTCGAAGAAGGACTTCAAGGACTTTCTCGCCTCGGCCAAGAACAAGGGCGCACAGGCCATTTACACCGGCTCCACCTCCGCCACCGGCGGCTGCATCGCCCGCAGCCAGATGGCAGGACTCTTCAACCCCGACATCTACTACCTCGGTCCGGACGGCATTGGCGACGCGCAGTGCTTGAAGGACGCGGGCTCGATGGCCAACGGAAACATGTTCGCCACGCAGGGTGTGGCGGACGCAACGCAGAACCCGGACGCCAAGGGCATCATCGACGCCTACAAGGCGGCCTACCCAGGCTCGTCCAGCATCGGCGCCTACACGTTCGGCGCCTACGACTGCGCCGCGATCCTGATCGACGCGATCGGACGGGCGATTGACGCCAACGGCGGCAAGTTGCCAAGCCGGCAGCAGGTGATCGACCAGGTTGCCAAGACCAGCAACTTGAAAGGCCTCACGGGCGTCATCACGTTCGACGCCAACGGCGACCCAACCAAGCCCACCCTTCAGTTCCAGCAGGTGAGCAACGGGGAATGGGTGTTCAAGTCTCAGTTCCAGGTCGGCTAGCCGTCAGCTAGAAGCAGTACGCGAGGAGGGGGCGACCACGCCCCCTCCTTATGATTGGGTGACTTTGGGAGTGGGGATGCATTGATCGGAGCCGTGGCCCGGACCCCAGCGATGTTGCGTAGTTTCGGCAACACGTCTTTCGCCTCGCTCATCGGGCTCCTGATCGCGGCTGCTGCCATCGCCCTTACGGCCCAGCGGGTCCTGCAGCACGACGCCTCGTTCTTCTTCCAGATCCTGACCATCGGGGTCGCCGACGGCGCGATCTACGCCCTGATCGCGCTCGGTTACACGATGGTCTACGGCATCATCGAGCTGATCAACTTCGCGCACGGCGACGTCTTCACGCTCGGAGCCTTCATCTCGCTGGCCCTCTTCCCGGTCTTCGGCCTTGCCGAAGGCGGCAGCGGGTTCGGTTACGTTCTCCCGCTACTGGCGATAGGGCTGATCACCATGGCTCTTTGCGCTGTGGTGAACGTGACCATCGAGCGTGTCGCCTATCGGCCTCTCCGCCACGCACCGCGACTGGCCCCGCTGATCACGGCCATTGGCATGTCCTCGATCCTCGAAGGCGCCATGTACCTGTGGAAAGGTCCGTTCAACCTCCACTACCCGGACCTGCTGCCGGCCACCCGCCTGGACATCAGCGGAGTCTCAATTGGCGTGAAGGACCTCATCGTGCTCACCCTCGCCATCGTGTTGGTGGTGGCGTTCACACTCTTCATCAATCTGAGCAAGCTGGGCAAGGCCATGCGCGCGACGGCTCAAGATCGCGACGCTGCGCTGCTGATGGGCATCGACATCAACCGCACGATCGCGGCCACTTTTTTCATCGGCGCGGTGCTGGCGGGGGCCGGAGGGATAACTTATGGCCTTTACATCAACAACGTCGCCTTCGACCTGGGGTTCATCACCGGCTTGATCGCTTTTACCGCCGCGGTGTTCGGCGGCATCGGCAACATTCCCGGAGCCGCCATCGGCGGCCTCCTGATTGGAATGGTTCGCGCATTCTCGGACAGTTATTTCGACTCGTCCTGGACGGAGGTGGTGATCTTCGGCATCCTCATCGCCACCCTGGTCTTCCGGCCGACAGGACTGCTCGGAATGCGGGTGCCTGAGAAATGAAGCGACTGTCCAAGCTCGTCCGAGAGCAGTCCAAGAATCCCAACGCGATCGCCTATGCCGCGATGGCGGTTGCCGGCCTCACCTTCCCTGGCATCGCCCAGTTTGCCACCGGCGGCAATGCGGACTACCTGGTCAGCCTCGCCGCTGATGCCGGCGTTTTCGTGCTGCTGGCGATCGGGCTCAATGTCGTCGTTGGCTTCGCTGGCCTGCTGGACCTCGGCTATGCAGCGTTCTTCGCCATCGGTTCGTACACCTACGGGATGCTCGCCTCACAGCAGCTCATCAGCTCGCCGCTCCACACGGCCCTACACGTGCCTTTCTGGATCGCGCTCGTCCTGGGCATGTTCATCGCCGCCGGAGCCGGCGCGCTCTTGGGCGCTCCGACGCTCCGGCTGCGGGGCGACTACCTCGCCATCGTCACGCTCGGTTTCGGCGAGATCGTGCCGCGTTTCTTCCGGAACATGAGGGAGTGGACGAGCGGCGTGAACGGGATCAGCGCCCTCGACGTACCAACGCTGCCGTTCTGGATCACCGGGCCCTGGGCCAACACAGAGCTCGCGATCGAGCAGAACTTCCGCTTTGTGACCTTCAATGCGACTGCCTGGTATGTCCTGATCGTCATCCTCATCGTCGCCTCGGTGATCGGCGTCAACAACCTGCATGGATCGCGCCTCGGCCGTGCATGGATGGCGGTCAGGGAGGACGAGACAGCAGCGGCGGCGATGGGCGTGAATACGGTCAATACCAAGCTGCTCGCATTCGCCATCGGCGCGTCTTTCAGCGGGTTCGCCGGCGCGTTTTACGGCGCGAAGCTGTCCCTGGTAAGCCCGGAGAGCTTCGGATTCGTTGTCTCGATCACCATCCTTTCGATGGTGGTGCTGGGCGGCATGGGCAACATCCCGGGGGCCATGGTGGGCGCGTTGCTCCTGTACGCGGTGCTGTACAAGTTCCTGCCCGACGCCCCTTTGCAGGCCGCGTCCCTGGCCCACAGCCTGGGGCTGGACTGGCTCAACACGGTCGTTCCCGACGGCTGGCCTGGACTCGGCGAGTTCGTGTCGAGGCTCAAGTTCATCATCTTTGGATTGATCCTCGTCACGATCATGTTGGTGCGCCCGCAGGGCCTGCTGCCCAGCCGTCTGCGGGCACAAGAGCTGAAGCGCGGTGTACACGACGAGCCGGTGACGACGGTCCCATGAACACCTCGCCCCAGCCGATTCTTTCCTTGCAGGGCGTGATCAAGCGTTTCGGCGGCCTTACCGCTGTCGACCAGGTGAGCTTTGACGTCCCGAAGGGCGAGGTCTTTTCCCTGATCGGACCGAACGGCGCCGGCAAGACCACCCTGTTCAACTGCATCACCGGCATGCACGTGCCCACAGCTGGCAAGGTCGTCTTCGAAGGCCGCGACATCGCGGGTACCAAGCCCTACCGCACCGCGCAGCTGGGCATCGCCCGCACGTTCCAGAACATCCGCCTGTTCGAGTACATGAGCGCGGTGGACAACGTGAAGGTGGGCGAGCACGTGCGGATGAAAGCCAAGCTCTGGGACGCCATGTTCCGGACACCTTTCGCGCGACGCGAGGAGAAACGGGTGACCGAGCGCGCGATGGAGTTCTTGCGCTTCGTCGGCATCGAACGCCACGCCGACAAGTACGCCCGCAACCTGGCCTACGGCCAGCAGCGACGGCTCGAGATCGCCCGGGCCCTGGCGACAGAACCGCATCTGCTGCTGCTTGACGAGCCTGCGGCCGGCTTCACACCGCAGGAGAAGGTGGAGCTGATGGCGTTGGTGAACCAGATCATCTCGCGAGGCATCACCGTGTTCTTGATCGAGCACGACATGAAGGTCGTGATGGAGGTCTCGCAGCGCATCGTGGTGCTCGACCATGGCGAGAAGATCGCCGAAGGGGTGCCGACCGAGGTGCGGAACAACCCGCGCGTGATCGAGGCTTACCTCGGCAAGTCGGCCTAGCGGATATAGATGGCGCTCTTAGAAGTCTCCGGAATCGACGTCTTCTACGGCCGGGTCCAGGCTGTGCGAGGTGCGTCAATTCAGGTCGACGCTGGTGAGGTGGTGGCTCTCATCGGATCCAACGGAGCCGGCAAGACGACGACGCTCCGCACGATCTCCGGACTCCTCCACCCCACTCACGGCACCATCACATTCGCAGGCAAAGACATCACCCGTTCCGAGCCGCAGCACATCGTCGACCTTGGCATCTGCCAGTCCCCCGAGGGCCGCCGGCTCTTCGCCCGCATGAGCGTCCTCGACAACCTCAGGATGGGCGCCTACACGCGCAAGAATGCGGCCGAGATCAAACAAGACATGGAGCGCGTGTTCGAGCTCTTCCCGCGTCTGAAGGAGCGCCTGCACCAGGTCGCCGGCACCCTGTCCGGCGGTGAACAGCAGATGTGCGCGATGGGTCGAGCGCTGATGGCCAAGCCAAAGCTGTTGATGCTCGACGAGCCGAGCCTCGGCCTGGCGCCCCTTCTGGTCGAGACGATCTTCAGCATCGTTCGCGAGATCAACTCGCAGGGCACGCCTGTGCTCCTCGTCGAACAGAACGCCCAGAAGGCGCTTGAAGTCGCGCATCGCGGATACGTCATCGAGACCGGCAGCATCGTGCAGACCGGGACCGGCAAGGAGCTGCTCTCCTCAGAGGAAGTCCAGAAGGCCTACCTCGGGATGTAAGGCCCCTCCGGTTAACGCCCGGGCTGGCTCGAAACGAAGAGGTAGACGAGGACCACCGCGAAGGCGCCGTACTCGAGGACGACGTTGCGCGTGAAGCTTTCCTCGACCGTGTGCCTGACCAGGCCGCGGTTGATGTACCACGCGAACAGCAGCATCACCGCGAACGTGCCCTCGTTCACGACCAGGTAGATCGAAAGGGCCGTGATCGCCCAGGCAAGGAATGTGACGACCTGGGCCACGAACAACGCGAAGATGAATGCTCGCCGAGGTGCGATGGCCGACCCGTTGATCCGGAAGCTTCGGAACGAAGCCATGAAGGTGATGGTGAAGATCCAGAACAGCTGGAGGATCGCGTTGAAATGGAGTGACACAACGACCAGGTAGGCGCCTGCGAGGGCGAGGATGATGATCGTCTCTTGCAGCACGACATGGCCGCGCTTCTCTTCATCGCGCAACCGCAGGTAGTCGAGGCGCGCCGCGAGGATGAATCCCGCCCCGAACACCGCGGTCAGCAGGAGGTACTTCCACAGCTCGGGCACGAGCAGCGACAGCCCGGCCAGGGTGGTGGCCCCCAGCGCAACCGGGATGTAGTGCTCGATGCGCGGGAACTCTTCCGTGCCTCGCAGGTAGCCAAGCAGAGCGGGAGCGGCCACGACCACGAGGCCAAGGGCAAGAGCCCAGACCTGTCCCTGGCCCAGCAGCTCGGACTTGAAGCCGACCGCGATCGCGACCAGCACCACGCCGGCGAAGATCAGAAAGCTGCGATCGCGCTCTGATTTGTCGGCGGTCGTCGTGGGCGCGAGCCTCTCGGCTGGGATCGGTGGGGTCTTCATCGGGCCGCTGGAAGTCTAAACGTCGGGCTCACGGGGTGGCGCGGCCGTAGCGGTCCTGGATCCGGACGACGTCGTCGATCTCAGAGGTCGAGACCTCGAAGATCTCGGCGTCCTCGACCGCGGTCAGCCGGTGGCGCGTCCCCGGCGTGATGTGGAGGGTGTCGCCAACCTGCATGCGATGTCTGGTCAGCGCGCCGTCGGGACCACCAAGCTCGATGTCCAGCACGCCGCTGGTGACGTACAGGTACTCGTCTTTGCGCTCGTGATATTGAAGCGACAGCGCCTCGCCACTATTGACGTGCAGCACCTTGCCCGCGTAGCGGTCGGTGATTGCCCAGCGCAGCTCGTAGCCCCACGGTTTATCGACCCGTGACGTCTCGACTCGTCCGAACTCAGGCTTGTGCATGCCGTTTCCGCGCGGAAATTACCGGATTCCGCCTGCTCAAAGGCGCTTTATGCGCGGAACGACGAGTTATGCGGCTATGCCTTGACATGCTGGCGGATACCGACGATGTCTTCGAGCGCGCTGAGGCGCGCTTCGACCGCCGCGCTGTCCGCCGCCTCGGAGTAGATCCTGATCAGCGGCTCGGTCCCACTGGCTCGCAGCAGGACCCAGCTGCCGTCCTCGAGGTAGAACTTGAAGCCGTCGTCTGCGCGGACCCGCTGGACTCGGACTCCGGCCACCTCTTGCGGCTCGTTTTTCTCGAGCGTTTCAAGGATCCTTTTGCGGTCCATGTCGTAGGTCTCGCGGACGAGGTGGATGTCGTGCCGCGCGTAGGCGTGCGGTCCGACCCGCTTCTCGAGGTCCGCAAGGATCATGGACAGTGGCTTGCCGGCCTTGACGATCATGTCCGCAAACAACAAACCCACCAGGATGCCGTCGCGCTCGGGGATGTGGCCGCGGACCCCGAAACCGCCGGATTCCTCACCACCAAGCACCGCGTCGGTCTCCATCATCTTCGGCGCCACATACTTGAAGCCGACAGGCACCTCAAAGACCCTCGCCCCGAACTCCGCGCCAAGCTTGTCGGCCATCGCGGTCATGTTCACGGTCTTGATCACCGGCCCGCGCATCCCGCGCACCTCGAACAGGTAGAGCATCAAGAGGGCGAAGACCTGCAGCTGGTTGATGAACCGTCCGGTCTCATCGATGATCCCGACCCGGTCGGCGTCTCCGTCGGTACAGATGCAGAGGTCCTGGCCGCCCACCTTCATGAAGGCGATCGCGGAATCGATGTTGGGGCGGATCGGCTCGGGGCTGATGCCTCCGAAGAGCGGGTTCCTCTGGTTGTGGAGCTCGGTCAAGGTGGTGCGTCCGCCGCCAATCAGCTCGGCGATGTATCCGTAGCCTGACCCGTACATGCACTCGTGGACCACCCGCAGCCCGGCCGCCTTGATCGCTTCGACCTCGACCATGCGCGCGATCTGTGCGTAGTAGGCCTCGCGCGGATCGTAGACGGACACGAGGTCGCGAGCAGCGCCATGGTCGATCTGCGGCACGTCAGTCAGCGCGTTGATCCGCCGCTCGAGATCCGCGATCACTTCTGTCGGCGCCGAGCTGCCGGTCTCCGGCTTGTACTTGATTCCGTTGAACTGATATGGGTTGTGGCTGGCAGTGATCACGGCCGCGCCGGTGGCTTTGCGGTCGATTACGGTCCACGACGCGACCTGCGTGGGTGAAGGCCGGTCGAAGATCAAAGTTCGCACGCCGTTGGTCGCGAATATGTCCGCGACCGTGCGAGCAAAGTCTTCGGATGCGAAGCGGCAGTCGTAACCGACCACCGCGAGCGGGTCCTTGGATTGCGCTCGCATGTGCTCGGCGGCGCCCTGGGCCACGCGGCGCACGTTCGCGTACGTGAAATCGTCGGCGATCACGCCCCGCCAGCCGTCGGTGCCGAACTTTATCTCTGGAGCCATGAGCGGTTTAAAGGTAACTGGTCTTCCGGGCGCGCTTGAGCGCCTCGACGACCTTGCGCACGTCCTGGGCCCGCGACCGAGGGACCACCAGCAACGCGTCTTCGGTGTCGACGATGATCATGTCCTCGAGGCCGATCGCGGCGACGAGTCTGCGGTCACCGAGGATGAGACTGCCGCGCGTGTCCACCAGGACGGCGTCGCCCTCCACCGAGTTGCCTCGATCGTCCGCATGGACGCGATCGCCCAGCTCAGACCAGCTCCCGATATCGGCCCAATCGAAAGCCGCCGGGACGAGCAGCAGCCGGTCGGTCTTCTCGAGCACGGTTCGGTCGACGACCTCGACCGGCAATCGCCGGTAGAGCGCTGCAGCCGACGCCTCGTCACCCGCCCGCCGCGCTTGCACGACCCGCTTCAGGCCGGCCAGATGTCGGGGCGCGTGCTGCTTCAGCTCGTCGAGAAAGACTTCGATGTTCCAGGCGAACCAGGCCAGGTTCCAGAAGTAGCCGCCCGCCTTGATGAACCGCCTGGCCGTGGCCAGGTCGGGCTTCTCCGTGAACCGCTCGACACGGCGGGTGCCGGCCGGGCCGCGGCGGGGCGCGTAGATGTAGCCGAGCCCGGTGGAAGGGAATTTTGGCTTCAGGCCGAAAGCCACCAGGCAGTTCGTGGTGGCGGCGGCGCGCACCGCTGCGCGAACGGCTTTGACCACCCCGGCCCGGCCACGCACCACGTGATCTGACGCCATCGCCAGCATCACCGCATCCGGGTATTGCTCAGCGACCGTCAGCGCCGCGAGACCGTAAGCGTTGGTCGTGCCTCTCGCCGTCGGCTCGATGATCAGGTGCTTCGAATCGATTTCCGGCAGGACCGATTCGATGATCTCGCGCTGGCGCAGCTCGGTGACCACGTACACGTCGTCCGACAGCCCGCGGACCCTGTCATACGTGTCGCGCAGCAACGATCGGCCGCCGCCGCCGAGCGGCAGCGTGTGCTTCGGCGTCGACCGGCGCGAGCGCGGCCACAGGCGCGTGCCCGCGCCTCCCGCCGGAATGACGGCGACGGTTTTGGTCAAGCGCTGTGAGCGGCGACGTCTTGTTTGAATTCTTCGGCGAGCTCCTTGGCGCGTGCCGTCGACTCCCATGGCGCGTCGATATCGGTGCGTCCGAAGTGGCCGTACACCGCCGTTTGGCGGAACAGCGGCCGCCTCAAGTTGAGCTCCTTGATGATGCCCAGCGGGCTCAGGTCGAAGAGCTTGCTCACCGCGATGGAGATCGCGGCGTCGGGCACCTTGCCGGTGCCGAAGGTGTCGACCCTGATCGCGACGGGCTTGACGACGCCTATGGCGTACGAGACCTGCACCTCGCAGCGTGTCGCCAGGCCAGACGCGACGATGTTCTTGGCCACATGGCGAGCACCGTACGCGCCGGCGCGATCCACCTTTGTCGGGTCCTTGCCCGAGAAGCAGCCGCCGCCATGACGCGCATAGCCCCCATACGTGTCGACCATGATCTTGCGCCCGGTGAGCCCTGCGTCTGCCACCGGCCCGCCGACGACGAACCGGCCGGTGGGGTTGATGAACGAGCGCACACCGTCGGCCCGCAGCTCGGCCGGGATGACGGCGTCGATCACGTGCTGCGTGATGTCTGACCGCAGCTGGTCGGTCAAAACCTCTTCGTGGTGCTGCGTGGAGAGCACGACGTTGTCCACAGCGATCGGCTTGCCGTCGTCGCCGTAACGAACGGTGACCTGGACCTTGCCGTCGGGCCGCAGGTAGCTGAGCGTCTTGTTGCGGCGCACCTCGGCCAGCCGCCGGGCAAGGCGGTGGGCGAGCGTGATCGGCAGCGGCATGAGTTCGGGGGTCTCGTCGCACGCGAAGCCGAACACCATGCCCGAGTCGCCGGCGCCGCCTACGTCCACGCCCTGCGCGATATCAGGCGACTGCTCGTCGATGCTGGTGACCACGCCGCAGGTTTCGGCGTCGAAACCGTACTTGGCGCGGGTGTAGCCAACCTCTCGCACCGTCTGCCGGATGATGCGAGGGATGTCGACGTAACAGTCGGTGGTGATCTCGCCGACCACGATCACAAGGCCGGTGGTGATGATCGCCTCACACGCGACTCGAGCCAGCGGGTCCTTGGCGAGGATCGCGTCGAGGATCGCGTCTGAGATCTGGTCGGCGACCTTGTCGGGATGGCCTTCGGTGACCGACTCAGAAGTGAACAGGGTCGATGCCGTCATGGCGAAAAGTCCTCCACTGAATCTCCCGCGCCGGCAAGGGCCTCCGTGTGGGCAGCCCCCAAGCGCCAGGTTCATACCTCTGGGACGCGGGAATCCTAACGCAGTTACGACGCGGCCTGGCGGCCGGGTTTATCCCGGCCGCAACTTTGTTTCTCGCGACTCCTCGCGTGGCCAGGAGAGACTATTTCGAAAATCCCATCCCGCGAGGATGAGCAGGCGCGTCAGCGCAGCCGACCGGCCGATGAGAAGGAACCGAGCCGGTTCTTTCTCATACCTTCAGGTAGTGGATCCCCGAGTGTCGAAATAGCTTCGAGCCCCGCTGTGACAGGAGCGCGGCCGTAGCGGCGCGCGAACCCTCCATCACAGCCTCGAGGTGCTCACGCTTCATCTCCCAGGTCGCCGTGGGTACCGTGACCGGACAAAGAACGATGATCCGAGCTTCATCGCGTAGCCGCTCGTAATAGCCAAGCATCTGGTGATGCAGCGACAGCTGAAGCGTCCGCGCGATCAGCTCGGGCAGGCTGGTCGGCACCTGGTCGTATTCGCCACCGCCCATAAGGCTGATGGCCAGGATCTCCTTCGCTCCGGCGTCGACGGCGACGTTGAGCGGGGTGTTGTCGACCACTCCCCCGTCGAGATGCTCGCGGTCGCCGATCCTGACTGAGGGAAACAGGCCGGGGATCGCGGTCGACGCCAGGAGCGCCGGGGTCAGGTTCCCGGAGCGGAACACAGCGGGCTTGCCCGCGTTGAGGTCGGTGGCCACCACCGAGAGCGGGACTCTCAGCTGCTCGAAGGTGGTGATCCCGGTCAGGGCCTGGGCCCGCTCGATGAGGCGGCGGATGTTCTGCTGTGGAAACGCGCTCATCTGGTCGTGCCTGAGGCCCGAGAGGATGACACCGAGCGGGTGCGCCCGGAACACGTCCACAGCCTGGCGCGACATCCAGACCTCGCGCAGCATCATGGTCCCGGCCAGCGACGGATAGGCAGCGATCGCGCTGCCGTTCAAGGCGCCGACGCTGGTGCCCACGACCGCGACCGGCGCCTCGACTCCGGCCTCGAACAGGGCCTGCAGGACACCGACCTGCGCGGCGCCTCGCGCGCCGCCTCCGCCCAGCACCCAGGTGCGCCGAGCGGGCCCGAACACTACCCCCCTCCCCCCTTCGGGGGGAGGGTCGGGGTGAGGGGCTTAAGCTGGAACAGCGTTACGTCCCCTCCTCCCAGGAGGTCAGGTAGTGCTCTTGTTCTTTGGTCAGCGTGTCGATGTCGATGCGCATCGCCCTCAGCTTCAGGCGCGCAACCTCGGCGTCGATGTCGGCGGGCACGTCGTATACCTTGCGCTCAAGCGTCTTTGCGTGCTTGACCACGTACTCGGCGCAGAGCGCCTGGTTGGCGAAGCTCATGTCCATGACTGCGGCCGGATGACCCTCGGCCGCCGCGAGATTGATGAGCCGTCCCTCGGCCAGGACGTGGAGCCGGCGCCCGTCGCCCAGCTTGTACTCCTGCACCGACGGCCTCACCTGCCGTACGCCGGTCGCCATCTCGTCGAGCGCCTTCAGGTTGATCTCCGAGTTGAAGTGGCCGGAGTTGGCCAGGATGGCCCCGTCTTTCATCGCCTCGAAGTGCTTGCGGTCCAGCACGTTGATGTCCCCGGTGACCGTGACGAAGATGTCGCCGTCGATCGCCGCCTCGTCCATTTTCATGACCCTGAAGCCGTCCATCGCCGCTTCGAGCGCCTTGACTGAGTTCACCTCCGTGATCACGACGTCGGCGCCGTGACCTTTCGCCCGTGAAGCCAGCCCGCGGCCGACCCAGCCATACCCCGCGATGACGAACGTCTTGCCGGCGAGCAGGACGTTGGTCGCGCGGATGATGCCGTCGATCGTCGACTGGCCGGTCCCGTACCTGTTGTCGAACATGTGCTTCGTGTCCGCCTCGTTGACGGCGACGATCGGGTAGCGCAGGACGCCTTTCTCCGCCATCGCGCGCAGTCGGACCACCCCGGTGGTCGTCTCCTCGGTCCCACCGATGATCTCGGGCAGCTGGTCCTGGCGCGACTTGTGCAGCACCGAGACCAGGTCGGCCCCGTCGTCCATCGTCAGCGCCGGGTGGTGGTCGAGCGCAGCCTCGATGTGCTGGTAGTAGGTGTCGTTGTCCTCTCCGCGGATGGCATAGGTCTTGATCGCGTGCTGGGAGGCGAGAGCCGCGGCCACCGCGTCGTTGGTGGAAAGCGGATTGGACGCGCACAGGGCGACGTCGGCGCCGCCGGCTTTGAGGGTCAGCATCAGGTTGGCCGTCTCGCTGGTGACGTGGAGGCACGCGGCGATTTTCAGGCCCTTGAGCGGCTGTTCCTTGACAAACCGCTCGCGGATCAAAGTCAGCACGGGCATCTCCCGCGCCGCCCAGTCGATGAGGTCCTGGCCCTGCGCGGCCAGGTTCAGGTCTTTGACGTCGTTACCCTTCGCGCTGACTTTCAAATCGATGGTTTTCTCCTCACGACAAAATCTGCTTTCAGCCCCTCACCCCTAGCCCTCCCTCGGTAGGGGAGGGAGATCAGGTTCGGACTTTATCTAATAGACGATCTCGCTGACGACTTCGACGTCGGAGAGATGCTTTCGTCCGCCCAGCTCCTTGAGCTCGATCAGGACCTGGACGCCAACCACCTCGCCGCCGAGCTTGCGGATCAGGCGAACCGCGGCAGCCGCCGTGCCGCCCGTGGCTAATACATCATCGACGATCAGCACCTTCTGGCCGGGCTTGACGGCGTCCGCGTGCACCTGGAGCTGATCGGTGCCGTACTCGAGCTGGTACGCGTCGCTGATGGTGTGCCATGGCAGCTTTCCGGTCTTGCGTATGGGTACGAACCCTGCGTTGAGCTTGACCGCGACAGCGGCGCCGGGTATGAAGCCACGCGCCTCGATCGCGGCCACAAGGTCGGGTTCGGGGTTGGACCACCGCTTCGACATCATGGTGACGACCTCACGAAAGAGCTCCTTGCGACCGAGCAGCGGCGTGATGTCGCGAAAGATGATGCCGGGCTGCGGAAAGTCGGGAATGTCGCGAACGTACTTCTTGAGCTCGTCAGGCGTGCTCATACGACTGACCGGAAGTATTCCAGGGTGCGCTTCAGCCCCTCCTCGAGCGGCACCTCCGGCTCCCAGCCGAGGAGGCTGCGAGCACGGGTGATGTCCGGCTGGCGCTGCTTCGGATCGTCGACGGGCAGCTCGCGGTGCACGATTTTGCTCTTGGAGCCGGTCAGGCGGACGATGGTCTCGGCGAGCTGCAGCACCGTCACCTCGTGCGGGTTGCCAAGGTTGACCGGCATCTCGTCCCCACGCTCGAGATTCAAGATGACGCCCCGCACGAGGTCGGAGACGTAGCACAGGCTGCGGGTCTGCGAGCCGTCCCCGTACACGGTGATGGGCTCACCCCGAATCGCCTGCGCCATGAAGTTCGGCACCGCGCGCCCGTCGGAGACCTGCATGCGGGGCCCGTGCGTGTTGAAGATGCGGATGATCCTCGTGTCGACGTCGTGAGACCGCTTGTAGGCCATGGCAAACGCTTCGGCGCAGCGCTTGGCCTCGTCGTAGCAGCCACGCGGCCCGATCGGGTTGACGTTGCCCCAATAGGTCTCCGGCTGCGGATGGACGAGGGGGTCGCCGTAGACCTCTGAGGTCGACGCGAGCAGGAAGGTCGCGCCTTTGGCTCGGGCCAGGCCGAGCATATTGGTCGTGCCGAGGGTGCCGACCTTCAAGGTGTGGATCGGGTTGGCGTCGTACTGGGGTGGCGAGGCGGGAGAGGCGAAGTGCAGCACGTAGCGCACGTCCCCGCCCAGGAAGATGCCGTGGTTGACGTCTGCCTGGCGGAACTCGAAGTCAGGATTCCCTTCGAGCGTCTTGAGGTTTTCGCGAGAGCCCGTGATGAAGTTGTCCAGCGCCAGCACCCGCATGCCGCGCGCAAGGAGCGCCTCGCACAGATGTGAACCGATGAACCCGGCGCCGCCGGAGATCACGGCTCGCGGCTTGCTCTGGTTACTCGCGGCCAATTCCTCGGTAGGTGAAGCCCAACCCGCGCATCACCGCCGGGTCGTAGATGTTGCGGCCGTCGATCACGACCGCCTTTCTCATCGACCGCTTGATGCGGCCCAGGTCCAGGAGACGGAACTCGTTCCACTCCGTGACCACGACCAGCGCATCCGCACCGGACGCGACCTCGTAAGCGTCGTTCATGTACTCGAGGTCGGGAAGCAGGCGGCGCGAGCCCTCCATCGCGGCGGGATCGTAAGCGCGCACGTGCGCGCCGGCGGCGAGCAGGACCTTTGCGATGTCGAGGCTTGGAGCTTCGCGCAGGTCGTCGGTGTTCGGCTTGAAAGCGAGCCCGAGCAGCCCGATCACCCGGTTGGGAAGCTCATCGAGGCAGTCGCGGAGCTTGTCGATCACGACCATGCGCTGGTCGCGGTTGATGTCCATGACCGCCTGGAGCAGCTCGGGGTGGTAGTCGAATCGTTCCGCCAACGCCGTCAGGGCCTTGACGTCCTTCGGAAAGCAGGAGCCGCCGTAGCCGATGCCGGCGTCGAGGAAGCTTGGCCCGATCCGCTTGTCCATCCCCATCCCCTCGGCCACGAGCTTGGCGTCGGCGCCCACGCGCTCGCTGATGCGGGCGATCTCGTTGATGAACGAGATGCGTGCCGCGAGGAACGCGTTGGACGCGTACTTCACCATCTCGGCCGTGTAGATGTTGGGCGTGATCAGGATCGGTGCATCCAGGGGTGCGTAGAGACGCGCCACCTTTTCGGAGGCTTCGCGGTCGTGGCTGCCGATCACGACACGGTCCGGGTGCATGAAGTCCTGGATCGCCGAACCCTCGCGCAAGAACTCGGGATTCGACACCACCGCCGCGGAATGGCCGCGGTTGGGTTTGCGCAGCACCTCCGAAACCATGTCTCCGGTGAGCGGCGGTACCGTGGACTTGTTGACGACCACCAGCGGCCCGTCCATGCAGTCCGCGATCGAGTTGGCGGCCGCTTCGACGTATGACAGATCCGCCTCGCCGCCCTCACCCTCAGGCGTGCTGACGGCGATGATGGCGTACTCGGCGCCGGGGACGGCGTCCTCGTAGGCGATCGTGAATCGGAGCCTGCCGGCCTTGGCATTGCGCTCGACGAGCTCGCTCAACCCGGGCTCATAGAAAGGAACGCGATGAGCCTTGAGCTGCGCGATCTTCTCGCGATTGATGTCGACCACGACCACGTCGTTTCCGAGATCGGCGAGGCAAGCGGCCGTCGTCAGCCCGACATATCCCGCGCCAATGACAGCAACTTTGCTCAATCCGGGCCGATTATCCAGCAGCAGAACCCGCATCGGACTGTCCGATGCGGGTATGAACTATGGCCGATGCCCGCATAGGACTGGTGAATGCGGGTTTGGGACGCGCTTGGACGAGAGCATTCCGGACCTGGTCCACGACGGCATCCGGTCGGCGGAGCACGTCAGCGCCCGTGAAGCGGAGCAGCCTCACATCCGCCAAGAGCAAGCGATTCTGGCGACGATTGTCCTCGACGAGGCTGGCGCGATGCGTGTCGCCATCGTATTCAAGACCCAGTCGGTGCTCGGCGTAGTAGAGGTCGAGACGTCCCACGAAGGAACCTCGGCCATCTCGGATAGTCACCTGCACCTCAGGACGCGGCAGCCCATTCAGCACGAGCAACATCCGAAGGCGCGTCTCCATAGGCGATTCCGCGGCCGCCTCGACGAAGTCGAGCAACTGCCGCATCGCACCTACGCCCTTCCGGCCGGGGCGGCGTTCGATCCACTCGCTCAGGTCAGAGCGCTGGATCAAGCCCGCACGCAATGCCATGTCGGCGATGACGACAGTCTCGGTCAAGCTCAAGTCACGGCTGAGGTCGGACACTGTGCGAACCGACGAGGTGACCCTAAAACCCCGGCGCACCACCACCTCGCCATCGTCCAATGCGGCTCGACGCACGCTGATACCGCCCCTTTCCCAGCCTTCGCCATCCCCGGGCAAGATCGCCTGGATCGGCTCGCAAGGTGAAATGTCGAGACCATGCAACCAGGCCGCTGTCCTCCCTGAAAACGCAGCCGATGCTGGGATGCGGAGACGCGCGGCTTCGAGCTTGAGGTCCGGAGTCTCGGCGAGCTTGGCCCACGCGTACAGTCCGGGTCCGATTCGGCGCCAACTCGCTCCTTCGAGATGCCAGCGCGTCACGCCTACGCGCCGAGCCTCGGCCAACGTGAACGGTCCGCGAGTGAGCGCCGGCGGAACAAAGGGTTTTCGAGGCACAAGGCCAGCATCGCCCGCCTTGCGCACTGTTACAAGCCAGCCGGTTAAGAGGATTGCGGCTACAGCGACTCGTAGGCGGCGATCGTTGCTCGGGCGGCCTTCCTCCAGCTGAACTGCTTCGCGCGTTGGAGCCCGGCCTGCCGCCACCGCTCCGGCTCCGAGCTCATCTCCGCCGCGGCCCGGCCGAGCGCGACGGCGTCGCCGTCGTCGACGAGCACCCCCGCGTCGTCGACCACCTCGGGGAGGCTCGAGTTGCGAAATGCCGCGACCGGGCACCCACACGCCATCGCCTCAAGACATGGCAGCCCGAAACCCTCGTACCGGCTCGGGAACACAAAACAGCCGGCCGCCGAGTAGAGGTCGGCGAGCTGCGTGTCGTCCACGCGGCCGAGCATCGTCGCCCCGGGCATGCTCGATGGCGCCTGGCGGCCTCGTTCCCCCGCTATGACAAGCTGCAGCGCCGGCCGGACCTCGCGGGCCGCAGCCAATGCACGCAGGAGCGAAGCGGGATCTTTGCGTGCGTCGAGCGCGCCGACGAACAGCAGGTATCCGTGCTCCACACCCCAGAGCTCCTTCACCCGTGCCTGCGCGCCGGATTTGGGCTCGAACATCTCGTCGGCGGCCTCCGGCACGACCCGGACCCGCCGCGCATCCACACCCGCGATGCGTTCGGCGTCCGCGGCGGTCGCCTTCGAGACGGCGATCACCAGGTCAGCCCGCTTGAGCAGGCGCTTGCCGGGCCAGAAGCGGAGACGCTCGCCCAACATTCGCGGACCACCCCAGGCCCACGGGATCAGGTCGTGGAGCGTCACGACCACCGGGCACGGCGACCGGCCGGGCAGGCGAAAGTCGATCGCGTGGTACACGTCCGGCTTGATGCGATCGAGGTCAGCCCGCAAAGCAACCGCCTCCTCGTAGGCGGCAAACTGGCCGCGATAGCGCCGCCGCGATCCTGCGAGCTTGTATCGGCCCGCTGGTAGCGATGGCTCGTCAAAGCCGGCGTCGAGGAGCAGGGTGAGCCTGGAATCGAAGCCCTCCGCGATCAGCCCCTTGAGCAAGCCCCTCGCGTAGGAACCCACACCGCGGCCGGCGCTAGGGCCTTGCAGCGGCCGCATGTCCAACAGCACCCGAGATGAGCTCAAAGGTCGAGCCATCATAATTTGGCCGCCATGAGCTCCTCTCTCGACATGGTCGTCGTCGGCGGCTGCGGGCACGTGGGCCTGCCCCTCGCGCTGTCCCTTGCCGACTGCGGCTACAAGGTAGGCATCGACGACATCGACGCGAACAAGGTCGCATATGTCAAAGCCGGCAACGTTCCGTTCCTGGAGAATGGCGCTGACGCGCTGCTCAGAAGGCTTCTGCCCACAGGCCGGCTGGAACTGGCATCCGACCCGAGCCTGGTCGAGAGCACCGACACGGTCATTCTCGTCATCGGCACCCCGATCGATGAGTTCATGAACCCATCGGTGCGGATCTTCGACAAAGTGCTGGACGAGCTCATGCCGCACCTCAAGAACAGCACGATGGTCGTGCTGCGGTCGACAGTTTTTCCGGGCACGACCGAGTCGGTCGAGCGCCGGCTCCGCGCGGCAGGCATCCAGGCCGATGTCGTCTTCTGCCCGGAACGCATCGCCGAGGGCCACGCCCTGGAGGAGCTGCGGACGCTGCCTCAGTTGGTCGGAGCGTCCTCGGATCGCGCCTTCGAGAAGGCGAGCCGGCTGTTCGAGCGGCTGGGTGTGAGCACAGTTCGCACCACGCCGCTGGAGGCCGAGCTCGCCAAGCTGCTCACCAACACCTGGCGCTACATGAAGTTTGCGATCGCCAACCAGTTCTTCCAGATCGCACATCGCTCCGGGGTCGATTACAACAACGTGCTCGACGCCATCCGCCGCGACTACCCCCGAGCCGCGGACCTGCCCGGCCCCGGCTTCGCCGCCGGGCCGTGCCTGCTGAAAGACACGATGCAGCTTTCCGCCTACACGCCGGACCACTTCCCGATGGGCCAGGCCGCGATGCAGATCAACGAGGGCCTGCCCAACTACATCGTGGACACGCTGAACTCGAGGAGCTCCCTACAGGGCCGCACGGTCGGGATCCTGGGCATGGCCTTCAAGGGTGAGTCCGACGACCCCCGCGCGTCGCTGAGTTACAAGCTGCGCAAGCTTGCCGCGTTCAAAGGGGCGCGCGTCATGTGCACCGACCCGTTCATCGAGGAACCGTCATTCGATTCGCTCGAGAAGGTGCTGAGCGAATCCGACGTCCTCGTCATCGCCGCCCCGCATCGGGCGTACAAGGAGCTCGACCTCGCCGGACGAGATGTCGTTGACATCTGGGGGATCACAGGCCCAATCCGATTATGAGAGGGAACGCGACGTTCCCTCTCGTCGCGCCGCTGCGCGGCGCTGCTCACCCTTTCGTGTGCGGATCGGACTGATTTTCATTTGAATCAATGCGACGTCTGGTGGGTAAACGCATCGCGGGTTAGACGGCCTGGCGAAGCCAGGCCTACTGGCGACGCATGAAAGTCCTCGTCACCGGCGCGGCTGGCTTCATCTGCGGGTATCTCGTCGCCGACCTCTTGCAGGCCGGCCACGACGTCGTCGGAGTAGACAACTTCAGCAAGTACGGCCCGGTCAAGCGAAGCTTCGACGACAACCCTCGATACCGCCTCGTCCACGGTGACGCGAAGGACACCAAGCTGCTGACCGAGCTGGCCGCGGACTGCGATCAGCTGGTCGCGGGCGCGGCGATGATCGGAGGCATCTCCTACTTCCACGAGTTCGCCTACGACCTGCTCGCCGAAAACGAGCGCATCTGCGCCGCCACCTTCGACGCCGCGATCAGCGCGCATAAGCTCGGCAGGCTGAAAAAGATCACGGTGATCTCGAGCAGCATGGTGTTCGAATCGTCGGACGTCTTTCCCACGCCCGAAGGCGCCCAGCTCAAAAGCCCGCCGCCACGATCGACCTATGGCTTCCAGAAGCTTGCGACCGAGTTCTTCGCCCATGGAGCGCACGAGCAGTACGGCCTACCTTTCACGATCGTGCGCCCGTTCAACTGCGTGGGCGTCGGCGAGCGCCGGGCCCTGCGCGACCACCAGGTGATGAGCGGAAACGTCAAGCTCGCGATGAGCCACGTCGTGCCGGACCTCGTCCAAAAGGTCTTGAAAGGACAGGACCCGCTGCACATCCTGGGAGACGGCAGCCAGGTGCGCCACTACACCTACGGCGGAGACCTCGCGCGCGGCATCCGCCTGGCGATCGAATCCGAGAAGGCCTTGAACGAAGACTTCAACCTCTCGACGGCTCAATCCACCACCGTGCGCGAGCTGGCCGAGGTCATCTGGCGCAAGGTCAACGGCCCGGATCGCGAGCTTCATCTCGTTTCGGATCCGCCTTACGAGCACGACGTGCAGATGCGCGTGCCCGACGTGCGCAAGGCAAAAGATGTGCTCGGCTTCGAAGCCACCACCTCGCTCGAGGAGATGCTCGACGAGGTGATCCCCTGGATTCGCGAAGAGATCGAGGTGGGTCGCATCTGAGCGAGCAGACCCCAGTGCTCAGCATCGTGATCCCGGTCTACAACGAGGGCGAGAACGTCGTTCCGACGCTGCGCGGTGTCGTCGATCGAACCCACATGCGACCGCTCGAGGTGCTGGTCGTGCACGACTTCGACGAGGACACCACGGTGCCGGTGGTCAAACGGCTCCAGGCCGAGATGCCTGAGCTGCGCCTTCATCGCAACACGCTCGGACGCGGCGTGCTCAATGCCATGAAATCCGGCCTGCGCGCGGCGCGAGCGGCTTACGTGGTCGTGACGATGGGCGACGGCTCAGACGACGCCAGCGACATCGATCCGATGTACGAGCTCGCCCGCGCCGGGGCTGACGTCGTGGCCGGCTCCCGCTACATGCGCGGCGGCCGCCAGCTTGGCGGACCCCTCCTCAAGCGAACGATGTCACGCACAGCAGGCCTGTCGCTTCATTGGCTCGGTGGAGTTCCCGTGCACGACGCGACCAGCAACTTCCGGCTCTACTCCAAGCGACTGCTCAACCAGGTCACGATCGAGTCGACCGGTGGTTTCGAGCTCGGCATCGAGCTCACCGTCAAGGCGCATCTGCTCGGGATGCGAGTGGCCGAGGTGCCGACGACGTGGCACGACCGCACCGCGGGAGAGAGCCGGTTTCAACTCTGGCAGTGGCTGCCGCGCTACCTGAAGTGGTACTGGCGTGGACTGGGAGGAAGATTCAAGCCCAGCCGATAGCATTGCGCCGGTGAAGCGGATCCTCTGCGCCGTCCCGATCTTCGCAATCGCTTTGCTGCCGCTTACAGCGTCGGCGGACTATAAGCCATCGCCAACCCTGGACAGCATCCTCGTGGCTCCGCCCGACGACTACATCGAGCAGAGCTTGACCCAATTGCCCCACGGGCACTTCACCATCCAGGACTACGCTGCGACCTATTCCCGACCCGGAGAAGTCGGAATAGTCATGAAACAAGACGGATTCGTCGACGCGTTCGGCACCCTCTGGGTCAACCAGCCGGCCCAGCAAGGGATATATCAATTCGCGATTGCCTTCTCGGGTGCAAAAGGTGCGAGGAGCTTCCTCTCGTACATCGACTCCTGGGGCAAACAGGATCCCGCCTACCGGCACGCGGACTCCATAACCGGCATCGACCCCTACTACGGGGAACATGACGTCTACCCGAGCGGAGATGTCTCCGATACCTTCGTGTTCGTCAAAGGCAACGACCTGTTTGCCGTCGGATTCGTTTCGACCAGGGATGATGTGCTCGACCTCGCGATCAACCAGGCGAAAAAGCAATACGAGTTCGCGCCGGATTCAACGATTCCGCCCGCGCAGTGGCCGGAAAATGGCGGAACCGGCGCTACCCCGGAGCCCGCGCCTGCATACGGCGGCGTCATCGTCTTCGCGCTCGTCCTCGCATTCATCGCCGGACTGATCGGCCTGGCCGTGAACATCGTCAGTCGATCAAAGCGGCCGCCGTCCATGCGATTCACATCCGACGGGCGCTACTGGTGGGACGGGCGGTTCTGGAAGGACGCATACATCGAGGCTCCGCCGACCGCCAGGAGATCAGCCGACGGCCGATTCTGGTGGGACGGCGAGAACTGGCGTCCGGTGCCTTAGCTGCCGGTCTTCAGCGGGCGATAGTTCCGCTTGTAGTAGTCCCAGTATTCGCCCGACTTGAGCGGGCGCCACCACTCGGGGTGCTTCTGATACCAGCTGACCGTGCGTTCCAGGCCCTCGGCCAGGTTCACTTTTGGCTCCCAGCCGAGCGCCGTGACTCGTGTGACGTCGAGCGCGTAGCGGTAGTCGTGACCGGGGCGGTCGGCGACGAACTCGATGAGGCTTTTCGGCTTGCCCATGATCTCGAGCACGGCTTCGGCGACCTGCAGGCCAGATGTCTCCGCGCCCGTGCCGACGTTGTAGATGCCGCCGATCGGCGCTTCGTGGAGAACAGTGTCGATGGCGCGGCAGTGGTCCTCGACATAGATGTAGTCCCTGACCGCCGAACCGTCGTTGTAGAGGGGCAGGGGCAGGTCGTCGATCGCATTAGTGACCAGCACCGGGATCAGCTTCTCCGGGTACTGGTACGGACCGTAGTTGTTCGACCCGCGCGTGACCAGCAGCGGCAGGCCGAAGCTTTCGGCATAGGCGCGCGCGAGGTGCTCACCGCCGGCCTTGCTCGCCGAGTACGGGCTTCGCGGCTTCAGCCCGTCGTCCTCACGCGACCGGCCGGTGGCGACGTCGCCGTACACCTCGTCGGTGCTGACAAGCAGGAAGACCTCGTGGCGGTGCTTGCGTGCCGCCTCGCACAGGACGGCGGTGCCGCGCACGTCAGTCTCGATGAAGGCGAAAGGATCCATGAGGGAGCGATCGACGTGCGTCTCGGCAGCGAAATTGACGATCGCGTCGACTTCGCCGGCCAGCGAGTCGACGACCTGTGGATCGCAGATGTCGCCGTGCACGAATCGATAGCCGGGCTGGCCTTCGAACTCCACGAGGTTGGCGAGGTTTCCGGCGTACGTCAGCTTGTCGAGCACGGTGATCTGGACTTCCGGCCGGGTGGTCCGGATCAGGCGGACGAAGTTGGAGCCGATGAAACCCGCGGCTCCGGCGACCAGGAGCCGGTTCAGCGAACGTGACGTCACTTGATCGGTGGTCCCGCGGTCCAGTCGTAGCCGATCGTCGGATCGTCATGCGGGATCCGGCCCTCGTCGTCCGGTGCATAGACGCTGGAGGTGACGTAGAGGATGTGGCTCAGCTCCAGCGCGCGGCATCCATGCGCCACGCCAGGCGGGATCTTGAGGCAGGTCGCGTTCATGTCACCCATCAAGAACTCCATCAGCTTGCCCTTCGTCGGTGACCCTTCGCGCGTGTCGTACAGCGCAACCTTGAGAGCGCCCAGCACGTACCACCAGTCGGTCTGCCGCTGGTGGATGTGCCAGGCCTTGGCGCTGCCCGGATACATGAGGGAGTGACTCCACTGCCCGAATCGATCGAAGAACTCGTCGGTCTCGCGAATCACCTCTCTGAAAAAGCCACGCTCGTCGACGTGCGTTACCAGCTCCTTCAGCACCACGCCCTCGATGGAAACAGCCGGTGCGTTCACTCTCGGTTGGCTCCATTCGCACGCACGAAGTCATGCGCGGCGTAGTAGGCGTCCATCGATTCGCCGGCGTCCCCCCAATAGCCTTCGAGGATGTCGTACTCCATGAGACCGCGCTCGAGGTACCAGTTGTTCACGTCGGTGATCTCGAGCTCGCCGCGCCCGGAGGGCTTGAGGTCCGGCAGCACCTTCCACACGGTCTCGTCGTAGAAGTACACGCCGGTGACCGCGAATTCACTCGGGGGATGCTCAGGCTTTTCGATGATCCGCTCGATGCGGCTGTTCCCGTTCAGCTGCGCCACGCCCAGGTGACGCAAGTGCTCAGGGTCTGCTTCTTTGAACAGGACGACACGGGCGCCCTGCTCCTGCTTGCGGAAGGCCTCCACGCAGTGACGGATCGACCGGCCGAAGATGTTGTCGCCCAGCAGGACGACGACTCGATCGCCGCCCACGAACTTTTCCGCCAGACCGAGCGCCTCGGCGATACCGCCCGGCTTGTCCTGGTACGCATAAAACAGCCGGTCGATGCCGAACTCCTGCCCGTTGCCGAGCAGGCGCAGGAACTCGCCGGCATGCGTTCCGCCCGTGACCAGCATCATCTCCGTGACGCCCGCTTTCACCAGGGCCTCGATCGCGTAGCTGATCATCGGCCGGTCGTAGATCGGGAGGAGGTGCTTGTTGGTGATCCGCGTCAGCGGGTGCAGCCGGCTTCCGGTTCCGCCGGCCAGGATGACGCCCTTCATACCTGGCGGATTCTACTTGCGGGCGCGAAGTCCGCTGGGCGCGGAGTCCGGTGGGCGTCGGGTAGGCTTCGATCGTGGTAGACCCCAACGCACCGCGGCCGGCCGCGGCTCAAACTCGATTCTCGGCCGACGGCTTCTGGTGGTGGGACGGGGCGGAGTGGAGGCCGGCGGTCTCTCAGGACAGGCTCTGGCGGTGGAACGGGCAGTCATGGGAGCCGGCTCGGCCCGTCGCTCCCGCCGGTCGCGGAGGCGCCGGCGCCGCGATCGGGATCACGATCGCCATCTTTTTCGGCGTCATCGTGCTGGTCTCGCTCGTGACAGTCGTGATCCTGTACTCGATGGGTGGCCAGATCTCAAACGTGTTCTCCAACGTGGCGGCCGCGCTCAACAGCCCCTAAAGAAGGCGGGCCAAGGGGGGGTCGCCCACAAGACCTTGTGGCACACTCTCGGCGCACCCGCATGCCGAGACCCGATAACTGGCCGCGAACGATCCTCCACGTCGACCTGGACGCCTTTTACACCTCCGTCCACCAGCGAGATGACCCCAAGCTCCGCGGCATCCCCGTGGCAGTGGCGGGCAGGTCAAAACGAGCAGTCGTCATGGGCGCCTCGTACGAGGCGAGATCGTTCGGCGTTCGTTCTGCCATGCCGCTGCACGAGGCGCTGCAGCTCTGCCCCCAACTGATGGTCGTGACGCCTGACGGCGCTCGATATCGCGAGGCGAGCCGCCTGGTGCACCAGATCTTTCGCCGCTTCACGTCGCCAGAGCTTGTCGAAGGCGTCGCGCTCGACGAGGCGTACATGGATGTGACGGCGCGGACCCGCCACGGCACCTCAAACGCCGATGATGTGGCACGCCGAATCAAGTTCCAGATCCACACCGAGGTCGGGCTCACGGCATCGGTCGGCGGCGCCACTTCAAAGCTGGTCGCGAAGGTGGCCGGCGGGACGCGGAAACCCGACGGGCTGGTCCTTGTCCCTCCTGGAGCGGAGGCGGATTTCCTGGCGCCTCTCCCCATCGGCGTCATTCCCGGCCTCGGCCCCAAGACCGAGGAACGCCTGCACGCGATGGGCCTCCGCACGGTTGGCGAGCTCGCGTCCTATGAGACCCAGCGGCTGGTCCAGGCGCTTGGAACCGGCGGAGCGGTGCTTCAACGGCTCGCGCAGGGTCGCGACCGAGCGCCGGTTGACGGGAGCAAGCCGGCGAAAACCATCTCGGCCGAAACGACCTTCGAGGACGACGTCAGCGATCTCGTTCAGCTCGAAGGCGCCCTGCGTGACCTGACCGAGCGGGTGGTCGAGCGCTTGAAGGCGGAGGGGGTCCGGGCGCGGACGATTTATGTGAAGCTGAAGCTGCCGGACTTCAGGCTCGTGAGCCGCCAGGTGAGCCGGACGAGCCCGACCGACGACGTCGAGACGATCTTCCGCGCCGCGCGCTCGGCGCTGGAGAAGTCGCACGTGGAGTCGCGGCCGGTGCGTTTGATCGGGGTGGGGCTTTCGGGCCTCGAACACCCGGCACCCGACCTGCAGCTGACGCTCTTCGACTAGGCGCGGTCCGATCGACGACCGGACGGGGCAGCGCAGCGAGAACCTCGCCCACCGTCGTCCAGCCGAGCGTCTCCTTCGCCCGCGCGATCAGGGCACGGAACACCATAGCCGTGGCGCGCGCATCGTCGAGCGCCGCGTGCGCGGGGGTCACGTCAAGCCCGAGCACCTCAACGAGGCGCGCCAGGCCGGGAGTCTGGCCCTTGGGAAGCTCGAGCACGAGCCGGGCCAGGGCGGAGGTGTCGATGATCGGGTGCTCGAGCGGGCTTTCCAGGCCTCGGCCCACGAGCCAGGTGTCGAACGCGTCGTGGCTGTGCTCGACCAGGACCGCACCCTGGGCAAAGCGCAGGAAGGCACGGCGGGCGTCGCGAAACTCGGGCGCGCCGATGAGCATGGACCGATCGATGTGATGGCGCCGGTGTGCATAGGGGTTGATCGGAGCCTGGCAGTCCACCAGCGTGTCGAAGAAGGACAGCGGGCCCTCGAGCCGGAAGCGTTCGGCGCCGATCTCCAGGACGAGGAACGGCGAGTTGCCGGTGGACTCGACGTCCAGCGCGACGAACTGCGCCTCGTCAAGCCTCGTTTCGGGCTTGACCTCGGGCGCGTCGACGGCGATCTCCTCCCACGGGACCGGCTCCACCGCTCCGCGCGGTTTGAGAAAAACTGGCTTGGGGCTCATCGAGCCTGCGCCAGTGCGCGCCGGGCCCAGCCGATCTCATCCATGGTCAAGCCGCGCAGCAAGATGACGGCGGCGCCGTAGACCGCCACTCCGACCGCGATCGGAATCGCCATCGCCACTCCGCCCATGTCCTTCAGGGGGAAGACCGCGACGCCCATGATCAGACCGGCCAGCACGACGCGCCAGCTGAGGTTCACCACAGGAACGCGCCCGACGTAACGGGCCGTGAGCACCCAACCCGCGACCCCCAGGACGATCTCGGTCATCAGCGTGGCCGCGCTTGCCCCGAGATAGCCAAAGATCGGGATGAGCGCGAGGTTGGCAACCAGGTTGGCGACGAGGCTCCATCCCGCCGCCCACGTGAACGACGACTGGCGATCTGACGCGCTGAGCGCTCCGATGAAGGCGTTGTTGACGAAGGCGATGCCGACCCCCAGAGCGAGGATCCGCAGCGCGTATTCCGAGTTGGCGTAATCCGGGCTGAACAGGGCGTGCGTGAGCGGATGCGCGAGCAAAAGGATGCCAACGCTCATCGGCCACCCGATGAGCAGAAGGGCCTTGAAGAACCGGTTCACGGCGTCGAGCATCTCGCTGGGTCTATCGCGGTGGTAGACCGATAGGACGGGGAACACAATCGAAAGGAACGTGATGGGAATGAAGAGCAACGCCTCGAACGGCTTGTATGCGGCTGCGTACCAACCGGCTTCGTAGTGGGGCCGAAGCGCATACACCAGCGGCTGGTCGATCTTGAAGTAGAGGATCGTGATCACGAATGTGAGCGCGAATGGCAGCCCTTTCCAGAACCACTCACGGACCAGGGGAAGCTCGAGCCTCCACCCGACCACTGCAATGCGCTTGGCCGCGAGAACCACCACAAAGTAAACGCAGCTGAACGCGTACTGCGCGGCGTACGCCCACAAGAAGTACGTGAGTCCGCGTCCGGTTTTGATTCCGTACAGCACCAGCCCGAGGAGCACGGCGCTTTCGAGGACAACCGCGATCGCCTCGAATCCGAGCCGTTGCACCGCGTACAGGGTGTTGCGGAGCAGGGTGGAGTACGACGTGAGGACCATGAGCAGGAAGGCCGGGAAGAGGAGGTTGCCCAACCCGTTGAGGCCGAGCGTGATCGCGAGCAGAGCCAGGCTCACGACCGACATCAGGAGCCTCAGCGACATGATGTTGCGGAGGTAGCGCTGGATTTCGTTCGGGTGTCGCGCGCCCTCGCGGACGAAGAGCACGTTGAAGCCGAGGTCAAGCACGACGCTGACGATGGCCGTGTAGTTGACGACGGTCGCAAACGCGCCATAAGGCGCGGGCTTGAGGTACTTGATCATCGCGAGCACGGTGACCAAAGCGATCAAGCGGGCGACGACCTTCGCTGTGAGAACGAGAATCGTGTTACGGAGCGCCCGCGAACCCAGCCCGGCGCTCGGCGCCGGCAGATCGGGCGTCAGGTCGTGATCAGGCAACTCGCGGAATCGTACCGCTAGACTCCGAGAACCGATGGCAGAGCGGATTCGGATTCTCAGCGGCATGCGCCCCACCGGGCGCTTTCACCTGGGCAACTACCTTGGAGCCGCCCAGAACTGGGTCAGCCTGCAGGACGAGTACGACTGCTATTACTTCATCGCGGACTACCACGCCCTGACCACCGAGCCGGACGGCCACACGGTGGAAAGCAAGGTGTTCGACCTCGCGGCCGACCTGCTTGCGGTCGGGATCGATCCCAAGCGCAGCGTTCTTTACCTGCAGTCCCAAGTCCCTGAGGTCGCCGAGCTGTCCCTCATGCTTTCGATGGTCACGCCGCTGAGTTGGGTCATGCGCACGCCGGCTTTCAAAGAAAAGGTGAAGCAGCACCCCGACAACGTGAACCTCGGGCTTCTCTCCTACCCAATCCTCCAGGGTGCGGACATCCTGATCGTCAAGGGTGTCGGCGTGCCCGTCGGCAAGGACCAGCTGGCTCACGTGGAGCTCGTGCGCGAAGTCGCGCGCAGGTTCAATCGTACCTACACCCCCGTCTTCCCCGAGCCGCGTGTATTGCTCACTGAAACGCCACTCATCAAGGGCACTGACGGCAAGCAGCGCATGTCCAAGACGGTCGGCAACATCGTCGGCGTCACCGACGACCCGGATGTGATCCGCAAACAGGTCCGCAGCATGGTGACCGACGTGAAGCGCACCTACATGACCCAGCCCGGGCATCCGCGGTCGTGCAACGTGTGCGCGTTCTACAAGTTCTTCTTCGACGACTGGCAGCACTACTGGGACCTGTGCCGTCAAGCGAAGATCGGCTGTGGCGAGAAGAAGGCTTTGCTCGCCGAGCGGCTCATCGAAACGTTCCGGCCCTTCCGCGAAGCTCGCGCCGAGCTGAGCCCCGAGCTGGTTGCGAACATCCTCGACGAGGGCAGCCAGACCGCTCGCGAGGTCGCCCGCCAGACGACCGCCGAGGTGCGACAGGCAGTCGGTCTGCCCGCCTTACGTTCCCGCTAACATTTGGGCCGGATGGCAGACGCTGCGGCGCCGAAGCGGGTCACCCGTCGCACCTTCCTCGGATGGTGGATGGCGGCCCTGCTTACGTCTACTTTGGTGACCGCCCTCGCGCCCCTGGTCCTCTACTTGTGGCCGGCTCCGCCCAAGAATCAGAAGAAGGGCCTTTTGACGATCAGCGTCCCCAAGCCGCTGAGCCAGCTCGCGGACGGTGAGGCGCTCAAGTTCGACGCGCCGTCGAATCCCAACTCCGCGTTCATCATGGCCGACGGCG
>Ga0137409_10000626_pt1 | contig 38991 bp, 34 predicted proteins | sample CZODoug1_16funga_FD_122059 | JGI IMG/M metagenome (GOLD analysis project Ga0137409, IMG submission 122059) | Vadose zone soil fungal communities from Angelo Coast Range Reserve, California, USA - CZODoug1_16fungal (Hybrid Assembly) | ecosystem: Environmental > Terrestrial > Soil > Vadose zone... | reverse complement strand
CCCATGCGATCCATCAGCGACAAGTAGAAGCTGCACAGCCGCCGATTCTCATCACCAGCCGTCGTGTAGTCGAGCACGCGACCGGTTTCGAGCGTCCCGCCGAGGGTGCCGGCCGTCAGCACGGGCACTTTTGTGCTGTCATGCTGGCTGCCGGACCACATGTTCGACATGAACACGAGACAGGAGTTGTCGAGCACTGTGCTCTCTCCCTCGGGCATCGCGGCGAGCTTGTCGATCAGATAGACGTACTGGCTCACGTAGTACTGGTTGACGCGCATGAAGGCGTCCCCGGTGTCTTCGTGGCTCGCCAGGTGATGGGCAAGCTTGACGTCCAGGAAGGGATAGAAGAGACCCGAGATGTCGCGTCGCGGGGCATTGAACGCTTCATTTCCGTAATTGCAGCTCGGTTCCCCAAACTGCCCCCTAGAGAGGCCAAGACCAAGGCACGTGGAGTTGTCGCCGCAATGGTCGGTGGCATGATGCTTTCGAGAATCGTGACCGACTCGAAGCTGTCCGATAGATTCCTCCGCGACACGAAGAACTTGATCGTTCAGTCTTAGCCCGCCATCAAATTTCAGAGCGGCAAGCCGTCATTTAGATGTTGAAAAACATCCAAAACAAATATACTGTGCGGGCGACAGTCGCATCCTTTCGAGCCCTCGGCGGAGGCAGGCAGTGATGACTCTCTCTGCAGCTCGCGTAGATCGACGTCGTTCACCCACACCTCAGGCTGCCAAAGGGCGGAGTAGACGTTCCATGACAATCAGGATCTCAATCGTTGTATTTCTAGCAACTTTGTCTTGGTTAGCTACCGGCTGCTCTAAGCCCGTTGTAACTGACCCGCGAACTCAACCTGAACTGGTTCGGGTGATCACGGTAGTCGCGCCGGCCGGCGGGAATCAGCTATTTACCGGCGTGGTCACGGCCCGCGTAGAGAGTGACCTCGGCTTTCGCGTGTCGGGAAAGGTTACACGGCGACTTGTTGATGTAGGCCAAACCGTACATATCGGTGAACCCCTTATGCGTATCGATGTCACTGATTACGCGCACGCCATCACTACCCAACAAGAGAACGTTGGGGCTGCGAAGGCCCGCGCCGACCAAGCGGCGGCGGACGAAGCCCGCTACCGCCCGCTTGTTGCATCGGGTGCTGTCTCCGCGTCTACATACGACCAGATCAAGGCCGCCGCCGACTCCGCGGAGGCACAGCTTCAGGCGGCCAAGGCGCAGGAGAAGATTGCACGCGATCAGGGCGACTACTCGGTCCTTCTCGCAGACTCGAATGGAACTGTCGTCGACACCTTGGCCGAACCAGGCCAAGTTGTCGCGGCCGGGCAAACTGTCATCAAACTGGCACAAGCCGGTCCGCGGGAAGCCTCTGTCTTTCTGCCGGAAACGCTTCGTCCGGCGATCGGCTCGACCGCGCGCGCGACTTTATATGGAGCGACTGCGGGTGGATCGGCTCGCTTGCGACAGCTCTCCGTTGCTTCCGATCCGATAACAAGAACTTTTGAAGCCCGCTACGTACTTCAGGGGCCGGAGGCAAAGGCTCCCCTCGGTGCGACGGTGACCATTCAGGTTCCGGTAACGAATGCAGTCAACTCTGTCGCAGTCCCGAATGCAGCAGTCACGGACCGAGGCAATGGTCCCGGAGTATGGGTCGTCAATAACGATGCGTCGACCGTTTCCTTCCGCCCGGTCGAAGTAATTCGTTTAGGGGAAGAGAGCACATACGTTGACGCCGGCATTCAGCCAGGAGAGGAAATCGTTGCTCTCGGAGCTCATCTGCTGACTGAGGGACAGCACGTCCGCGTCGCGGAGACAGCGACGGCTTCCAGATGAGTGACTTCGACTTTCAGCCTCCCAAGATTGAAGTTGCCGATGAACGGAAGGGCTTCAACCTCTCTTCACTTGCCATTCGCGAGAAGTCGGTCACGCTTTTCTTCCTGCTAGCGATCATCCTCGCGGGCGTCGTGGCCTATCTGAAGTTGGGCCGAGCAGAAGATCCCGCTTTCACAATCAAGGTGTTCACGGTCACAGCTGCGTGGCCGGGCGCCACGGCGCAAGAAATGCAGGATCTAGTGGCGGAGCCGCTAGAAAAGCGTATGCAGGAACTCAAGTATTACTATCACGTTGACACATTTACGCGACCAGGTCTCGCGTTCCTGACAGTCACTCTTCAGGACTACACTCCCCCGGATCTGGTTCAGGAGGAGTTCTACCAAGGCCGCAAAAAAATCCAGGATGAGACGTCCAAACTCCCCCAGGGAGTTCTGACTCCTGTACTGAACGATGAGTATACCGATGTCATCTTTTCCGTCTACGCTCTTAAGGCGCGCAATCTTCCATTGCGCCAACTTACCAGAGAAGCGGAATTCATTCGGCAGGACATTTTGCATGTGCCCGGCGTCAAAAAAGTCAATATTCTCGGTGAGCAACCGGAGAGGATCTTCGTTCAATTCTCCTATGACCGCATCGCGACATTGGGAGTGAGGCCTCAAGATATCTTCGACGCTCTAGTCAAGGAGAATGCCGTAACTCCAGCCGGCTCCATCGACACTAACAATCAGCAGGTTTACATTCGGCTCGACGGCGCGCTGGACGATCTCCAGAAGATTCAAGACACACCCATAGTGGCGGGTGGTCGAATGCTCAAGCTCTCTGAAATTGCGAGCGTAACGCGCGGTTATGAAGACCCCGCGCAGTTCGTCGTCCACCACAATGGCGATCCCGCGATGATGCTAGATGTTGTCATGAAAGACCAGTACAACGGCCTTGCGCTTGGGAAAGCCTTGGAAACAGAACAGAGGAAGCTCGAGACAGATTTACCGACTGGTATCACGCTTGTAAAGGTGATCGATCAGGCCGAGGTTATCAAAAACGCAGTCGACGAATTTCAAATCAAATTCTTTATCGCGCTCTTGGTGGTCATGGTCGTTAGCCTGGTCGGATTGGGTTGGCGTGTCGGTATCGTAGTTGCCGCTGCTGTTCCTCTCACGCTTTCGGCAACCCTCGTCGCCATGTTGGCCGGGGGAATCAACCTGGACCGAATCTCACTGGGCGCGCTCATTCTTGCTCTTGGGCTCCTCGTTGATGACGCAATCATCGCCATTGAGACGATGGTTGTTAAGATGGAAGAAGGCTGGGACAGGGTCAAGGCGGCAGGTTACGCCTGGAGCCACACCGCGGCTCCGATGCTTGCAGGCACCCTTGTGACGATCATCGGCTTTATGCCGATCGGATTCGCGCAATCCGGTCCTGGCGAGTACGTCAGAAATCTCTTCCGGGTCGTGTTCGTCGCCCTAGTCATTTCCTGGATCGTAGCCGTAACCTTTACTCCCTACCTGGGGGTGACGTTGCTACCAAATATCCTTCCCATGGAAGGTGGCTATGCGGATATCTACGAAACGCCAAACTATAAGCGGTTCCGGCGCCTAGTTGTCCGGGCGGTGAGCCACAAATTCATTGTGGCAGGGGCTGTAGTTGCGTTGTTCATCGTCGCAGTGCTTGGGATGAGCTTCGTCGAGCAACAGTTCTTCCCCAATTCCGACCGAACCGAGGTTTTGGTGGATGTGACGATGCCGCAGGGCACGAGCATCGAGGCGACTGAAGTGGCCGTGAAGAAGCTGGAAGACTGGCTCAAGCAACAGCCGGAGGCCAAGATTGTGAGCGCTTACACGGGCGGCGGTGCGCCGCGATTTTTTGTAGCCTACAATCCCGAGCTTCCTAACCCAAATTTCGCGAAGCTTATCATCTCGACGGCGGATGAAAAGGCGCAAGCTCGACTCCTAGCTCGACTCCGGCAGGGTCTCGCCGCAGGCTTGGTGCAGGAAGCGCGGGTCCGTGCCTCGCGATTCGTTTTCGGACCCCAATCACCGTGGCCGGTCGAATTTCGCGTATCCGGTCCAGACCTGGCGAAGGTGCGCCAGATTTCCGATCTAGTTCTCGCGAAGATGCAAGCCGATCCGCACACTCGTCAAGCAAATCAGGATTGGGGCGAGCGAGCGCCCACCGCTCACTTCATTCTGGATCAGGATCGTCTCCGCCTAATCGGTCTTACGCCAAGTGAGGCCGGCCAACAGATTCAGTTCCTGCTTACCGGTGTTACGGTAACCCAGGTTCGCGAGGACATCCGAGCCGTGGACGTTCTCGCACGTACCTCCGGAGAGAATCGCCTAGATCCCGCAAAGCTCATGAATATGACGCTCCGGACACGTGAAGGCCGCTCGGTTCCGCTGAGCCAAATTGGCACGGCGGAAATACGCCCAGAAGATCCAATTTTGAAACGCCGCGACCGAGTGCCAACGATCACCGTTCAGTGCGATATCGATGATACGTTGCAACCTCCCGAGGTGACCGCCGAGTTGGCGAAGTCTTTTCAGCCTATCATCGACAAACTGCGCGCAGGGTATGCCATTGAGGTCGGCGCCAGTGTCGAGGAGGCGGGTAAAGCCAATGCAGCTTTGGCAGCTGTCTTTCCCATCATGATCGTGTGCATGTTGGTCGTCATAATCCTGCAAGTACGATCGCTCTCCGCTTTGGCTATGACTCTGCTCACAGCGCCACTCGGGCTTGTTGGTGTCGTCCCGATCCTGCTTCTGTTCCATCAGCCCTTTGGCTTTGATGCCATTCTTGGCCTGATCGCCCTAGGAGGCATCCTCATGCGGAACACGCTTATCCTAATCGGGCAAATCAAGACGAATCGCGAAGAGGGTCTTGATCCTTTTCACGCTCTTGTGGAAGCGACGGTGCAGCGGTCTCGTCCTGTCGTCCTAACCGCGCTCGCCGCTGTGCTTGCCTTCATCCCTTTGACGCTGTCCGCATTCTGGGGATCGTTGGCCTACACCCTTATAGGCGGCACTGCAATCGGCACCGTCTTGACTCTCGTTTTCCTCCCCGCGCTCTACTCGATCTGGTTCCGTGTCAAGCCAACAGAGCGCGGTGCTCAAAGCAATGAAGCTGCCGCCTCGATGGAGGCGAGCTTGAGCGTGCCGACGAAGGCGGCGACGTGATCGGCACGGCTGCGGCGACGCGAAATCGGTTGCTGACAACAGTTGTGCGCGGGAACGTTTTGATTCTACATCGGACGTGCTCGAGCGAATCGAGAATCACTTATCGGCAGCGCCGGTATTCCCGCCATTCAATGCCATTGTTGACTAATTAGTCAACAATCGGTTAGTTTCATAAAATGGGTCGACCGAGAGAATTCGATGAGGATGAGGTCCTCGCTGAGGCGCTGCAGACATTTTGGAAGCGGGGCTATCGCGCAACTCCATTCCAGATTTGATCCAGGCCACGGAGCTTGAGCGCGGTAGTCTGTACAAAGCCTTCGGCGATAAGTATTCGCTTTTTGAGCGCGCCTTCGACACCTATCTTAGTACTGCCCGAGCAGCGATGCGGCAGATTCTCGAGGCGGACGGACCACCGCTCGCGCAGCTGCAAAAGTGCCTTGCACACGTAGTTGCAGGTTGCTCGGGCGCGCAAGGGGGCCCTGGGTGCTTGGCTGTCAACACGATGGTTGAACTAGCCCCTTCGGATGCCGCGGCGCGCGGTCGATTGGCCCGGCACTGGAACGTGGTTGAACGGATGTTCGAACGGACGCTGCGCGCCGGTCAGAGCGAGGGCGAAATTCGAAAGGACGTCTCCGCGCGGGATCTCGCTCGATTGGTGGTGAAATTCATTGCCGGCATCGCTGTGTTTTCGCGGCAAGGAAGCCCCGGCGACGCCACGCAGACGATCCTTAAATTGGTGAGCCGGGTCAACTAGGCATTGTTTTGACTAGTGGTGGACCGACCGGTTCCATACCGTTCATTAGCGGAAGCGGCAGAGAAATTTACGGAGGATGCCGATAATTGATCTTTACTACTGGCCTACGCCCAACGGTCACAAAATCACGATGTTTCTGGAAGAGGCCGACCTTGACTATCAAATCGTGCCGGTCGATATCGGCCGGGGCGAGCAGTTCAAACCCGATTTCCTTGCCATCATTCCGAACAACCGGACGCCCGCTATTATCGATCAGGCACCGCTTGATGATGGTGAGCCCATCTCCGTGTTTGAGTCGGGCGCGATTCTCGTTTACCTCGCTGAGAAGACAGGTCAGCTCCTCCCCAGCGACATCCGTGGTCGCAAGGGCTGCCCTCGAATGGTTGTTCTGGCAGGTGGGGGGCTTAGGTCCCATGGCGGGTCAGAATCATCATTTCAGCCGTTACGCCCCTGAGAAGTTACACTACGCAATCGAGCGCTACGTCAAGGAGACCAATCGCCTGTATGGCGTACTTGATCGACGGCTCACCGCTCAGGCCTATCTGGCGGGTCCCGAGTACTCGATTGCCGATATCGCAGCGTACCCCTGGATCGTACCGTGGCAGCTGCAGTCCCAAGATCTCACACTGTTTCCCGCGCTCGCTCGCTGGTTTGAGAAAATTGCGGCTCGTCCTGGGACCGTGCGCGCCTACGCCCGCGCTGAGGCATTCCGCTCTGCTCCGGTCGTGACTGAGGAGAGCCGCAAGCTTCTATTCGGACAAACCGCCCGCACCGTTGGCTAAGTATCGCGCACTCGATTCAACTGCTTGATCTCGAGGAGGACTCGATCGTATTGCTGACGAAATTTGTCGCCCCTCTAGGCCCGAAGATGTTTCGGTCTTTCGGGTTGTGGATGGTCTTGTCGCCGAATGCCGGCTAACCGATGAGTGACCGGCACGCCAAAGCAATATGGGACTTGTCGTGATGTCGACACTGGGCGTGCATTGGACGGCAAAAGTAATGTCATGGACGCCCCTGTTTTTAACGGCATTATCTGCGCCGAATTGAGATTGCTGAGATCCGCCTGAATGCTGTCGACTCTACAAAAGAACGCACAGGGATCATCAGCTACCGAGAGTGGCGAAATGCTGGCAAACGAATTGCGACCAGCGCCGTCGAAGGTACTGTCAATCGATTGATCGGTCGTCGAATGTGTAAGTCCCAACACATGTGCTGGAGTAAGCGGGGTGCTCATCTTCTTCTCCAACTTCGGTGCGCAGTCCTCGACGGCGATCTAATTGCCGGATTTCGTCGTTGGTTTCCAACCGTCGGGGAGCGTCGAATCATGCTGCCGTGGGATTGGCTACCCCCGCGTCGGCGCAACTACGGTAGCGATCTTTTGCTGGTCGCAAACCGCTTGCGGTACTCCCGGGGCGGGATATTCAAGACGCGCACGAACGCCGCCCGCATTTGCTCCTCGCCGCTGTAGCCGCAATCCTCGGCGATGGCTTCAATGCGGTCGTCCGTCTCCTCGAGACGTCTCCGCGCCGCATCCAGACGAATCGCCTCCACCGCTTTGGCCGGTGTTTGACCGCGTTTCTGGCTGTAGACGCGGGCGAAGTTGCGCGGACTCATATGCACCCGTTCGGCGAGCGACTCTATTTTCAGATCCGCCCGCAGGTTTTCAACGACCTAGCGCTCAAGGTCCGAAAAGGTCTCTGATTCTGATTCGGCCTGGGCGGCAAGCAGCGCGCTGTACTGTGATTGCCCTCCGGCGCGCTTGAGGTAAACGACGAGCACGCGCGCGACGCATATCGCCGTTTCGCGGCCACAGTCTTCCTCGATGAGCGCCAGAGCGAGGTCGATTCCGGTCGTGACGCCGGCCGATGACCATACGCGCACTATCTCGCCTCGTGGGACGCGGACGTGCGCTTGAGATCCTGATCGGCTCCGATGATTTCGCCGGCGACCTGGCGGAACGCTATGGCTACGTCAACCGGGCCGTTCCGGACGCCGAGCTCGACATCTTCGTCGAGACCTTCGCTCCGCGGATTGCCGGCTTCGAAAAGGAGGCCATCCAAGTCACAAAGCGCTTTGTTGATGACGTAACGTTGCCGCCGATCTGTGAGCTGGCGCCCAACATGAACGCCTTCTTCGCCTCCGTTGCTCGTCCGGAAACCCAGGCCCGAGCGATGGCATTGTTTAGGGCGGGCTTGCAGACGCGCGCGGACGTCGAACTGCGGCTTGGCGACTACATCGCGCGCTACGCGCCAGAGGCATGATGCGGTGGGGCGAATCGATGCCCTGGGCCCGGACGTGAGACGCTGGGCGCTGTTCGTCCGGGGGCACTTGGGACCGGGAGGCTATGGGGCTACTAGCACCGGTCCCGCCAAGCCAGCGGGTCGCGGTGAGGCCAGTAATGAAGCCGTCTTGCCACCCATCGAATGCCCAACGATCACATAGCGCTTCAGCTTCAACATGGCCATGACACTCTGCGCGTCGTTGGCGAGATCAGAAATGCTAGCTTCAACATGGCCATGACACTCTGCGCGTCGTTGGCGAGATCAGAAATGCTGTAACCGGCCTGGACGGGCAATGAGTGCTGAAAGTGCCGTTTTCAAATTTTGCCCGTTGTTTTAGTAGAGATTTTTCAGTGCAGACAGGCCGGATTTCGCCAAAGCCGCGCTGCCAATAAAATCAATACGATACGGGTCGCTACAATATTCAATTCGGCATTACTTTTGACACCGAATGTACGTCCAGGCCCAACCGGCCCCCAAGTTTGTTCCACGTCCCGACAAACACAATGACGTTGAGGTCCGCGTTTTGCTCGATGAGGCCGGCGAGGTCGCGGAGCTCGGCGACGGTCGTTGCGTGTCGTGTTAATCGGAGGGTGGTCGAACGTCACATGGCAGTATCAAGGCGCTGCGGCGATCGACCCTGAAGTGCGTCCAGGACCTGGACCACATTTCGGAATCGCGGGCATTGTCAGACGGGCCTGTCTCAAACGTATTCATGTCGAACTCCAAAGTTGTATTCGAGGCTCTGTCGCCAATGACGATTACGTCTTATTCGTTCCAAGTGGCTTCTCACTGAGCGCCTTCTATGTGCAGCTTGCCTAGTTTGGCGGCTTCTTCGGGCGTCCTTCCGTCCTGTCGCGCGACAATGTAGGCGGCGTACCACCCCGACCAATGGTGCTTCGGGGCGGTTGGTTCGTACTCGCCATGATGCTGCTCCGTCTCACGCAAAAGCTCTGTCAGCGTCGAGACGTCCAAATTGCTGAGTCCACGTCCGGGCAGGCGCGTTGTGATCTCCTGGAACAGCCAGGTGTTGCCATCCGGGTCGCTGAACGTAGCAAAGGAAAAGTAGCTGCGGTGACCGGGGTCCGGCCCACTGACCCGGCCGTCGCTTTCGGGACGGAATTGGGCGCCCGGTTTCGAAGCATGGAACACCTCACTAACCTCGACACTGCGGGCAACGAGATCTTTGCGGGCAGCTTCGATATCGGAAACGATCAGGTAGAGACCCTGGGCGGAGCCCGGCGCGGCCGTCGTTATCTTCATGCCGAATTGAACCGAGCACCCCGACCCGGGAGGCGTGAATTGGACGACACGGAATCCATTGTCGAATGAGAAATCTGCATCGAGCCTCCACCCAAGCTTTGAGTAAAACGCTTTCGAGCGATCAACATCAGCGACTGGAATGACGATCACCTCGAACTTCATGTCCACTTTCGCGCCACTCGCGACCGGTTCGTTGTTAATTGCACTTGAGGTTGCCATTCTTTTCTCCTACGTATTCCCCTAAATCGAGAGTTGAAGTCTTTTAAGGCGTAGTTCGTCTTTTATCCCGTGATGGACCTATCATCCCCACGCAATCCGTACATCTATCTACGCGAGACCGACGTCTTAACAGGGTTTTCGCTTCCAGACCGATATAGCCCAAATCGTAACTCACAACTGACCAACCAGATTCCTGAGTCGACCCGATCTGAAACGCCCCGTCGTGGTCACATCTACGGCGTTGGGTAGTCCCAAACATCGGGCGGCAGCTTATCCTTGAGCGATGCATACATGGCGTCGCGGAACAGTTTCAGAGCCGGATACGGCCGGAGGGCAATAGTGCGCTCCACAATCAGCCCCTGCTCGTTGTCCACGATGACCTCCAAGCTCTCGAACTTGTGGCCATCCATGGTCCCCACCCAGCGCAAGAAGGTGGTGCGCTCATCGAGCTTAAACTCGGCTGTATAGGTACCGGAACCACGCGTAGCGCTCGACTGAGCGAAAATCGCCGCGATGACTTCACGCCCCTCGATCGGCCGTACCAGGATCGGGCTGTTGAATACGATATTTTCGGCAAGCAGCTCGCTCACCTGCGCGGCGGTAGGGTTACCGGATTCCCGTAGTTTTCGTAAAGGATGCATTGTGATTGCTCCTATGCTGTGTTATTTGCTGTTGAAAATCGAGCTAAGGCTTACCCTCGCGGCCCATCGACTCGGCAGTCTTCGCTTCGGCCTTTGACTTGTCCAGGTCTCGGACAATGGTAAACGCGGTCATCTTAATGTGACCGCCTCTGATCGTCATCAACAGTCATACCCTGATCCGCAGATACAGGTGCGTCAGCTCATCTTGGGCACTGCGGATGCCGTCCATTTGCACGCAACGCCGATGCCTATGCCAACCACGGTGGCCGCGGAAACCGAGGAGCATTGATGTGCACGAGGCAGGCGGCCAGGGCGTGGAAGCCGCGACCCATTGGTCGTATGGTGCGGAGCTTGCCCATCGTTCCCTATGGTGCGCGTCGAGTCCGACCCGATCTTCGTGCGCGACTGGGCGCCATCGGGGGCGTTTGGACGGGGGAGTGCAAACCACCACTACGACGGCGCCCAGCGGCGCGTGATCGGGATTGTGACACGATCATATGTCGGTGCCATGACCACCATCGCTAATTGTGGCCCAGCATGGAGGGGCCAACTGTCCCGCAGATAGGTCGCGCACGAAGAACGGCCGACCAAAATCATCAACTTCGAAGTGATACGGCGTCCCAATAGGCTGGGTCGCCAAAGAAATTCTGAAGCCATGCAGTCAACGCGCGAATTTTCCCGGATGAGCGCAAATGCTCGGGGTAAGCGATGAAGATCATTGCCCCTTCTGCCTCGGCTCCGATATCGACTACTTTGAGGGTCCGGCTCTTTAGCGGGGTCTCCAGCAAGAACGTTGGCAACAAGGCGATTCCGAGCCCGGCAACGGCTGCATCGCGCATGAGCATCCCGTTATTGACTCGGAGGGCCACTTTCGGGCGCGCGATCACGAACTTGCGGCCTACTCGAAAGCGCCAGTCCGCAGCGCCACGATTCGCGTAAATGATGCCCCGGTGTTGTTCCAACTCTGGAAGCGAGGCGGGTTTACCGGAGCGTTTGAGATAGTCGGCGGACGCTGCCAAGACGCGTCTGCTGGCAGAGAGGCGCTTCACGATGATCCGGTCATCGGCCACAGGGCCGTGCCGCACAATGGCATCGTAACCTTCACCCATGACATCCACGAAACGATCGTCAAGTTCCAGCGTCAACTCGATTCCTGGGTTCTTCGCGAGAAAGCCGAACAATGCGGGTCCGAGGTGCAGACTTCCGAAACTAACGGGAGCCGAGATGCGGAGCGGACCGATGAGCGTGCCGTGCCGCTCGGCGAGTTCCGAGGCAGCAGTGTCAACATCTCGAAGAATGCGCTTAGCGCGCTCATAAAATGTGTTGCCGTCGTCGGTCAACGCCAGCGTGTGTGTCGTTCGGCGCACGAGCTTTGCACTCAGTACGCGCTCCAGCTCCGATAGACGCTCGCTGACAACGGACTTCGATATCGATAGACGACGCGCTGCACTCGTGATAGAGCCAGTTTCAGCGATGGAGGCGAATGCCTCGATGGATTCGAGCTTGAGCATTGTTCGGTTTTTCCGAAATTCGAATCGGCTGATTATCGGCTACCGCGAGCCTCATGGGGAGGACTATATTGCGGGACAGAATAGATTGGTGGATGTCGCAGAATATCGGAGATTCTATGCTCAAGTATCTTGCTCCCGTCGCATGCGCCGCAGTTCTCGCCACACCAACGTTGGCGGGTATCGAGGCATTTCCGGGAAATTTTCACACTCAGATGGTCCAGACCAACGGGACCAGTCTTTATGTTCGTGTCGGCGGACATGGGCCGGCGGTCGTCTTGCTGCACGGTTTTGGAGACACGGGGGATATGTGGGCGCCGCTAGCGGCCGTGTTGTCCAAGGATCACACCGTCATCGTGCCTGACCTTCGCGGCATGGGCCTGTCGGCGCATCCGGATAGCGGCTACACCAAGAAGAATCAGGCGGTCGATGTTGCGGGCGTGATGGACGCACTGCAGGTGAAGAGGGCCGATCTCGTGACCCACGATATTGGCAATATGGTGGGCTATGCGCTGGCGGCTCAATTTCCGCAGCGCATTACACGATGGGCGGTCATCGATGCACCCCTACCCGGTATCGGTAATTGGGACAGCATTCTTCGCAGCCCTTTGCTATGGCATTTCAACTTCCGCGGCCCCGATGAAGAGCGACTCGTGGCGGGACGGGAGCGCATCTATCTCGATCGATTCTACAATGAGCTGTCTGCGGATCCGTCCAAGATCGATGCCGAGACGCGCGATCATTATGCAGCGCTCTACGCGAAGCCGCACGCCATGCACGACGCCTTTGAGCAGTTCGGTGCATTCTCCCAAGATGCGGTCGACAACAAGGCGCTTCTGGCTCAAGGAGGCAAACTGACGATGCCGGTGCTGGCCATCGGCGCGGAGAAGTCGTTCGGTGCCGGGATGGCGGATGAGTTGCGGTTTGTCGCGAGCAATGTCAGTGGCGGGATCGTTCCTAATTCCGGTCACTGGATCATGGAAGAGAATCCGCAGGCAACCATCAAAATCGTCACGGAGTTCCTCGCCAAATGAAAGCGCGTATCATCGCAGCATCGTTATTGTGCACGGCCGCCTATGCCGCGCCCTTATCATCACCGCAGCTTCGCGTCACGCCGAGCGAGGTCGACGCGATGCAGGCGCACGATTCGGGGGCAGGCACCTCGGGAGTCGCCGGCATTCGGACCACTGTGGTCGCGGGGGATCCGACCAAGGTCGGCCCCTACACGATCCGCCTGAGCATTCCGGCAAACACCAAGATCCAGGCGCACACCCATCGCGACAATCGCACGGCGATCGTAATATCGGGCGTCTGGTACTTCGGTTACGGTCCGGTGGCCGGCGAAGCGCAAGAGAAAGCTCTTCCAGCCGGAAGTTTCTACACAGAACCGGCCGGGGTTGCGCACTTCGCGGAAACCAGATCGGATCCCGTACTCGTTTACATTACCGGAGACGGTCCGACCGACACGGTCTACGTCAAGTGACATCAGCCGTAATAACCCGACAGAAGGAGCGGCTGTGCGTGACCCTGCGTTCCTGTGTGCTACGCGAAAAATCCAGCGTCGTCCCGGCGTGGTCGGTGTAGGCGTGCTATTGGAAAGTGCCCGTATCTACAATTTCAAAGGCAAAAGATGGGCTAACCTGCGGCAGTGAGGAGCGCTGCGCGAGGCCTGGCGGGCGCGGCGCTTCACCATGGATAAGGTGTACCTTTACGCCCGAATCTGCCGAGTAGAGCGTGTGATGCGGCCGTATCTCGAGATTCTTGCCGCCTGACTAGCCCAATGAGCGATTGGCGCATATTGCATTTATGCGCCAATAAAGCTACTCTATTGGCGCATAAATTGGTTATTTGCGCCAAAAGATCCGAATGCCCAAGCAATTGCCGGCTGATCTCTTAGAGCGGGTGCGAGCCGAATTGGCCGCCGTTCCGGATGGCGGCGCCATCGAAGGTCTTAGCGCCCGGCTAACAGATTTAGTTAGCCGCCGTTCATTGCAGCGAAAACTGGCTGATTGGGTTGCCAATGGACAAATTCGCGCCGAGGGCTCTAAGAAGGGGCGGCGCTACTGCCTGCCTGTATCGCCTGCGGGGCGGACGAGCATCACGTCCGCGGTTACGCCACATGAATCGAATACGAGCTTCGTCGTGCAAAGTGTCACGGATGATTACCCGCCGATTTCCACAGCGGGGCGAGAGGTGCTTGCGCTCGTTCGCCACCCAATCTTTGATCGGCCCTCGGTTGGGTACCATCGGGCCCTTCTGGATGGTTACGTGCCGAATGAGACTGCCTATTTGCCGGAATCGGCAGTTCGGCATCTACATAAGTTGGGCAGCCCGCGGCAGGAGGGTCGACCGGCTGGCACATTCGCACGCGACATCCTGGATCGCTTGCTCATCGATCTTTCCTGGGCGTCCAGCCGACTGGAGGGAAATACCTATTCGTTGCTCGACACCGAAAGGCTGATTCACGCCGGGCAGGAAGCCGCCGGCAAGAACGCCAAAGAAACGCAGATGATCCTCAATCACAAGGCAGCGATCGAACTGCTGGTGAATTCGGCCGAGGAGATCGGCATTAACCGGTTCACCCTCTGCAACCTGCATGCCCTGCTCGCGGAGAACCTGCTCGATCATCCGCAGGGCGCGGGCCGCTTGCGAACTATTGCAGTGGGTATTGCTGGGACAATGTATGTACCCACGGCGATTCCGCAATTGATCGAGGAAATGTTCGAGTTGCTGCTTGCGAAGACTGCCGCAATTAGAGATCCATACGAACAATCCTTATTCCTGATGGTGCAGCTGCCGTATCTGCAGCCATTCATCGACGTGAACAAGAGAACCTCGCGACTTGCTGCGAACATCCCACTTATAAAGTTGAATCTCGTGCCACTCTCTTTCATCGGCGTTCCGGAGCGCGCATACACCGAGAGTGTGATAGCCGTGTACGAGTTCAATCGGGTTGAACTCATTCGCGATGTGTTCGTCTGGGCGTATGAGCGCTCCTGCCAGAGGTATGTCACCGTGCGCGACTCGCTGCCGGAGCCCGATCCCTTTCGGTTGAAATATAGAACGGCACTAAGAGACGTCGTTGGATCGATTATCAAAGACGGCAAGAAACCCACGCTGGGCGTGATTCGTAAACAAGCACGACTGCTAATACCGGCGAATGATTTGCCGCGATTCGGCGAAGTGGCTCTAGAAGATCTGCAGGGTCTGCACGAAGGCAACATCGCGCGCTACGGCCTATGGCCGTCGGAGTTTCGCGCGTGGTTGTCAAATCAGGCTGGCGGCACCGTAGCAAAAACGTAGCGTTTGATGCCGTTTCATGCGCTACGGTGCTTAGTTCGCACCATTCAAATTTGGTCGAAGCCACCAATTAGTCGGCTTGACCGCCAGCTTGGCGGACGGCCTTATATAGCAATACGGCAACTGGCTAAGGTCCGAACCACGCGGATGTCGGAGCCGCTGTGATGATTTGGTACCGCCGAAAGTCCTGAGCGATACCCCACTGACGCAAGCTCCCGGCGTCACCTCACCTTGGAGATTGCGGAACAGGCCGTCGCTTGAATCAGAGTTTCTTGGCCGGTAGTGGGTGGTTGCGGCCGAAGACAATATCGCTGATTTCTATACAAATGGGTGTAACATGTATAGAAATTCTCATTTTCTATACATGTAGTCACTTCACTAGGACCTTGTGACCACCATTCCAACCCTCGACCGGCCCTCGTCGATGCGATTCGAGACCCCAGCGATTCTGAAAGCACTGGCACTCGTGTCGCCTGCAGTTCTCTCCACTGCGGCCAGTATGTATGGCACCCAGTCCTCCCAAGCATCTCTTTCGCGTACTTGCTGCAGCAAGCGGTAATAATCGGCCTTGGTTCTAACGAAAAATCCCATAAGTTGATCGCGCATGACAAGATCAAGTACTATGCCCTCGCTGAAGGTGCCTGCCCGTCGATGACGAGCAGGAGAATTTGGGAAGCCGGTGAAGTCCGGCGCTGCCCCCGCAACGGTAGTGGAGTGATGAACTCGGCAATGAGCCACCGGGCCCGTAATAAGGGTTCGGGAAGGCGCCGAGTCGGTTCGAGCGTAAAGCTCGGGCTACTCCAGAGCCCGGAAACCAGCCTCCAGCACTAGGCCGTCGGATCGCGGTGGGCGATCGCAGGGCGCGATCGGCACCGGGTGGCCAATAAGACCGCACGCCGTTCCCCCTCTGCTCCTCCCCATGGCTGTCCGCGGCGATGTCTGGCCACGTCACGGGGAGTGAAGTTATGACGACTGCGATGAATGTGCTCCGCCGCCTGCGCACGCGTGCGCAGGCGACTGGGCTCACTCGAGAGTTCTATACCGACGAGGATATCTTCGACCTGGATCTGAATTTCATCTTTTATCGAGAATGGTTATTTGCGGCGCATACAGCCGAGCTACCTCGAAAAGGCAGTTATGTGACATTACAGATCGGCGCTTACCCCATTGTTCTGGTACGCGCTGCCGATGGGAGCATTCGGGCGTTCATCAATAGTTGCCGCCATCGCGGATACCGATTGTGCCCGGAACCGCAAGGCACGGCTTCAAAACTGGTCTGCCCTTATCACCAGTGGACATATAATCTCGACGGGCGTCTGTTCGCGGCACGACAAATGGGATCAGGCTTCGATCGCAGTTTGTATGGGCTGAAGCGGGTGCACTGCGAGACAGTGGCGGGGTATATCTTCGTTTGCCTCGCCTCTGAGGCGCCGGACTTCACGCCGACATACAACCAGCTCGAGCCCTACCTTGCTCCTCACCGCATTGCCGACGCCCGAGTGGCCTTCGAATCGACAATTATTGAGGAAGGAAATTGGAAACTTGTTTGGGAGAACAATCGAGAATGCTATCACTGTTCGGCGAACCATCCGGAGCTCGCCAAGGTCTATCCCGATACACCGACGATTACCAGCGTCAGCGGAGCCGCCGGCGATCCGAAGGTTGTGGAGCATTGGCACCAGTGCGAATCCCTAGGGCTCCCGAGCAGGTTTCATCTGTCCGACGATGGGCAGCTGCGAGCGGCGCGAATGCCACTGCTGGGACCCGCCGTCAGCTACACAGCCTCCGGACAGTCAGCCGTCAAGAGACCTCTCAGTGACGACATTCCGCGCGGTGCGAACATCGGAGCGCTGCTCATATTTCACTACCCGACGACATGGAATCACCTACTGGGTGATCATGCCATCAGCTTTCGCGTTCTACCGCTCGGGCCGACCCGCACACAACTCACGACGAAATGGCTGGTCCATCGCGATGCGGTGGAGGGAGTGGATTACGAGGTTGAGGAACTGACGCGGGTCTGGCTCTCAACGAATGAGCAGGATCGGCGGATCGTTCACGAAAATCAGATCGGCATGAACACTCCGACGTACGAGCCCGGGCCGTTCTCTCACACGGAGGAAAGTGGGGTCGGCCAGTTTGTGGATTGGTACTCAAGGCTCCTCGATCGACGTTTGTCGAACGCGGCGGCCGCTTGCCCACTTCCATCCCCGGAGAAGGTCTTCGCCGACTGGCTTCGATCGCTGCCGCGCGACGTGGATCTTTGCGCCGCTGCCCAAGAGCAGGTGGCACTAATTGACCGACGCGCCTCACATCATCCTGATGTTCAATTCTTGCGCACGTTGCTTGCCGCTGTCACTGGCGACGGTACCTGGCGTAAGCCATTTGCCAATCTATAAGCGGAGAGACCATTTATGCCTGCAACTCAATCGACACTGAAACGTGGCTTGCTCGAACGGCTCGACACGGGTCCCGTCATCTGCGCGGAAGGCTATCTGTTCGAGCTCGAGCGCCGCGGATACCTTCAGGCCGGCCCCTTTGTGCCGGAAGTCGTGATCGAGCACCCTGAGGTCGTCACCCGCCTGCACGAGGATTTTGTGCATGCGGGCAGCGATGTGGTGGAGGCCTTCACCTACTATGCGCACCGGCAGAAACTGAGAGTCATTGGCCGCGAAGACATCTTGGAGTTGATTAATCGTCAGGCGCTGCGTATCGCGAAGGATGTCGCCGATCGTCATGGTTGTCTGATGGCCGGCAATATCTGCAACACCAATGCCTACGAGGCTGATGACCCTAAGGCACACACGGCCGTCCGGGCCATGTTCGAGGAGCAGATCGGTTGGGCGGTCGAGGAGGGCGCAGATTTTCTTATCGCGGAGACGATCGATTGGTATGGCGAGGCGGCCATCGCGCTCGACGTCATGAAAGCCACGGGATTGCCCACCGTCGTGACGCTCTCGGTGCATCGCAATGAAAAAATGTTTGATGGCATTGACGTGGTGGATGCGTGCAAGCGTCTGGAGGCGGCCGGTGCCAACGTTGTCGGACTCAACTGCCAGCGCGGGCCCAAGACGCTGATGCCCGTGGTGAGAAAGATACGACAGGTCCTTTCCTGTCACGTAGCGTCGCTGCCGGTGCCCTACCGAACGACCGACGCCGAGCCCACGTTTCAGTCGCTCACCGACCGCGCGTGCGCCTGCATTCCCGGCAATCGCCCGTTTCCGACCGCACTCGATCCGTTCACCTGCAATCGATACGAATGCTCGGAGTATGCCCGCGAGGCCCTCGACATGGGGGTCCGCTACATTGGACTTTGCTGTGGCGCTGCTCCTCACCACATCCGTGCAGTTGCAGAGACACTCGGCCGAACGGTGCCGGCCAGCCGCTACTCGCCGGACATGTCGAAACATGCGTTCTTCGGCACCGACGCGGCAATTCCGGATAAGTACAAGGAACGCAAAATGGAGATTTGACCCGGCCGCATTTGGTCAATTAGACGACGCGAATGTCGTTTGCCGGGGCGCTACAGCCTCATATGGACTATGACGGACGAGGGGCATTTCGCTTCGGCCACTGTTTTTTATCGGAACCGATGAAGGAATGGCGCCTTGATCCCGCGTGTTTGGCGGTCTCCAAGTCAAAACCGAACTATCTTTTGCTGGGAGACAGCCATGCGGCGCATCTTTGGTTCGGTTTGAATGCGACGTTCGCTGGCGCAACGTTCCTGCAAGCTACCGCGGCGCGAAATCGCAGGGAGTGGACTACGTCTCCATGATCGACTTGTTCTGTTCCTCCGTCTATTGCGCGGTCGCCGACGCGAGCGGGTCGCCGTTGATGTTCGACGAGGAGCACTTCACGATGGACGGGTCACTTTTCGCTGCAAAGCGATTGACGGACGTCGATTTGGGTTGGTCGACGCTTGCCGAGCCGAACGGAATCACCGCGATGAGATATCCGGTGGACGCAACGATCGGATTAGACCTCCAGAGTCGGCCGAAGTAGTCCGACAGACGGTAAACGCTCTGTCTACGTAGTTCGAGCGCTTACCTCGCTGCCTACTTTGGTGTCAACTCGACGTGACACGTTGTGCGGTTGAACAGTCGGAACCCGACACGACTTTCCAGCTCTTTGGTCAGCACGCTCAGCCCAGATGGCGTGATGAAAAGTGCTTCGGCCGCGCGCGAAATTGTGATGCTGGGTCGCGAGACGAACGAAGCGCCGCGAGGAGAAAGCGCGTCTAGAAAGCCCCTCGATTGCCATCGAGCTCAAAATGCGCCGATCCGGCCGGTTGATCCGCCGGCACTTAACCATCAAAAGCGTATGCCGGGATACCGCTCACCAACCCCTTACACGCGAACAGGCTGCCCGCAAGCGGCGATTCGCGGTGTTGGGCGTCGGTCATCCAGGTCCGCGACGTGGAAATGTATAGTGTTGAGCCGTTTGCTCCGCCGAACGCGCAGGTCGTGACGTTGGGCGCGGGCACGCGAAGGACTCTATCAACCGTGCCACTCGGCGTGAAGGCGGTAACGCGAGCGCCCCCAAAATGTGCGACCCAAAGCCGGCCGTCACAATCGACCGTCATGCCGTCGGGTAGGCCGGCGCTGTCGTCAATCTGAACAAAGACTCGCTTGTTGGCTATTGCGCCGCTGTCGAGGTCAAGATCGAACCGGTAGATCGTCCGTCTCATCGAGTCCGTATGATAGAGGATGCGACCATCCGGGGAGAACGCCGGGCCGTTTGTGCACAGGTAGCCACCATCAACCGCTCTCCATCTGAGGTCCTTCGTGATGTGATAGAGCGATCCGACGGGCCGTTCGCAATCGCGATCTAGTGTTCCCGCCCACAGACCACCGCGTCGATCGACCTTGCCATCGTTGAACTGGCTGTGAGGTAGTTCTGGCTCCGGGCACCCCACTTCCGTCGCAAGTCCGAGAACCGGGTCCAACTTGTAGAGCTTGTTGTCCATCCCGGCGATAAAGCCGCCGCCGACCCGCTGCGCAATGAACCCAATCACGCCGCCGTGACGATATACCTCGCTCGGGCCCTCCGATTCGCTATAGCGCATAAGTTTTCCCGCTGGGCCGTCGACGAAATAAAGCGCTCGCTCCTCGTCTACCCATATAGTGCTCTCGGCCAACTCTGCTCGTGCCTCCCATACACATTCAAGCGTCGGTGTGCTCTTCATGCTGCAGGCCTCGAGGTCGAACCCAGCGGCACGCTGCGCAGTGACGACAGCGCGAGACCCAGGCCGGCGAAGAACATGATCGACGATGTAATGCCTATGGGCGCTACCGTTCGGCCGATGAGGAGGGCACCAAGCGCAGGGCCGATTGCGGCCCCAAAATTGGCGGCAGCGCCGCTGAAAGCACTCGCCCGTCCGGTCCCGTCAAGCGACGCGAGAACAGCTTGTACATAGGGCGTGGTGAAGGTGGTCGTCATATTGGAAATGAGGACGCCTGCGATAAAAAGGGGCCGCGAAAAGAAGCAGTATTCCGCGAGCGCGACAAATATTTGCAACCCGAATCCGATGATGAATGGAGCGCCATACCCACGTCTATTGCCCAACGCGGTGGCCGCGAGAGCTCCAAAGGGCGTCGTGAACCCGGCGATCGAAAACCACTTGACCAGCGAGTCCGCGTCCATCCCAGACTCTGTGCCCGCCGTACTTGCAAACGCCCAAAGAGCACCCTGAGCAATCCACATGAGGCTGAGTGCCGCTAACGCACTGACCGCACCCTCGGGAAATTGCAAATTCATTCGTGTCTTCGACGGATGCGCGGCGACCACGACCCCTCTTGGCAGCAAAAAAGCCACGGGCGCAAGGGTTAGGAGAAACAGCAGATCGACGAAGAAGACGGCGCCTCGGCCGGCGAAGGACTCCACCGCGCCGACAGCAAAAAGCGCCAATCCGAAGACCACTCCCAGCGCGAGCTGCATGTACGCGAAGAGTCTCCCGGGATTACTGTGCAACGCAGGGAGCGCGTTGGTGGCGGCCGCAATGATGCCAGTACCAACGCCGAACAGGAGTCTCAAGCCAATGAGAACGACGACATGATCGGTTACGAGGCAACCGATCGTCGCCCCAATCGCGATTGACAGGCCCAAAATGGTGAGCCGCCGCTTGTCGCGGACTCCGATCGATTGCCCCACATAGCTTGCTGCGCAGGCGAGAGCAAGAAGCTCGGCCGCTGCAATCCAGCCAGCTCCAGCAGTACCCACATGGTACCCCACAGAGAGCGCCGAGACCTCATACGGCAATAAGGTGATGGACAGCCAGGCGCTGGTACTTACCAGGGCCAGGGCGATTACGCGAGTTGCGCCAAAATGCTCCGAACTCATGGACGGCTTAGCGCCAAAGAGAATCGGCCACTCAGGCGTCTCTCCAAGTCTCTTGGCACCCGCATTGATCTCATTCGATACATTTTGCTGGATTCCTCCAGAAACAATACGGGGCGGCTCGGAAGCTAGTTAGTGGTCGGCCGGCGTCGCAGGCTCGCAGTGCGAACGTGGTTAAGACTAGAGGAGAAGTGGCCAACTTAATCACCGCTACGGCTTCCGGCTTCTGGTCATGTAGCGCAAGACGTCCACCGAAGTTGGCCACTGCTCACCTCCCATTCCGTCAGGTGTACGCCGGAAGATAGGTCATCACTCAGGGGGACAACCATGCAAATCGGCATGATGCCATTGATCCAAGGCCATCCGGGAACCTCGGATGCCGAGATCTATAAACAAGAGCTCGACCTCGCGCTCCAGGCAGAATCGCTGGGATTCGATCTGCTAATGCCGGTCGAGCACCACTTCTTTGATTACGCGATGATTCCGGACAACGTCGCCTTCTTGAGCTATGTCGCGGGGCGCACGACGACGATCAAGCTCATGCCCTGTGCCTTCATCTTGCCATGGAACGATCCGCTCCGTGTGACCGAGAAAGCGATCCTTTTGGATCATTTGTCCGGCGGGCGGGTGGTCGTGGGATTTGGCCGCGGTCTTGCGAAGCGCGAATTCGATGCGTTTCGTGTCAAATTCAGCGAGTCTCGCGAGCGTTTCGAACAGGCGGCGGGAATCATCCTGCGTGGCCTCGAGACGGGGTTCGTTGAGGGGGATACGCCGCATTATCAGCAGCCTCGGATAGAGGTGCGACCGCGACCGTTCAAGACCTTCCGCGACCGCACCTACATGGTCGGAATGTCGCCGCAGTCGTTGGAGACCGCCGGGCGGCTCGGACTTGGCTGCATGAAGTTCGCTCAGGGACCCTGGCAAGAGGCGAAAGCGGACTTTGACCGTCATCGCGCCTTATTCAAGCAATCTCAGGGTTTTGAGGCGCCGCCGCCAATCGCGGCAGACTGTATGGTCTGCGATACCAACTTAAAGCGCGCAGAAGCGCTGGCGCGCGAGCACGTTACCCGATATTGGGTGCAATTGATGGATCATTACGAGTTGCTCAGTGATAACTTCTCAAAGGCCGGGGCCGCCTACGCCTCATATGCCGAGCAAACGAAACACTACAGGGCGACGAGTCGGGAAGCTCTCATAGAGTCCTATCTCCAGGCCAACATCTGGGGCGATCCCGCGCGCATTATCGACAAGCTCCAGGAGCGGCGCGAGTTACTCGGTGAGTTCATCTTGGGCGTGTCGCCAAGCTTCGGCGAGATGCGGTATGAAGACGTTCGCCGATCGCTCAAAACGTTCGTTGACCACGTGATGCCCGAGATCAAGTCCTGGTAGTCATCAAGCTCGAGGAGGAAAACACGATCGAGCCTCAAAAGGCGGCAGAAGCAGCAAGTGAGTTCGCACACTGAAACAATAAGGGGATAAGAGCAGATGGTACCGATGATGCCGTGTTGTTCGCCGAATGAGGATTGCCTTGCCGCGTTATCTCGGCCGCCGCGAAGTCACTCGGCGCGAGCATCAAGAACTTTGACATCGTCGGTCGGACTGGCCGCTGCGCTTGCGATACTGGCACCGCCGGTGGTTGTAAGAGCCGACGCAGATTCGGACTCTCAACTCAACGAGGTCGTTGTCACTGCGCAGCGCCAGAGTGAGCGCAGTCACGACGTACCCATCGCGTTGACGGCGGTCTCAGCCGACGAACTGCACGATCGCGGGATCCGACAGGCCGCGGATATCACATCGCTCGTGCCGAATCTCCTGTTGAATCTGCCGTGGGGGCCTGAGGCTCAGCCGTCGTTCACGCTGCGCGGCGTCACGACAACGGACTACAGCCAGAATCAGAGCAGCCCGATCGCGATGTATGTGGATGAGGTCTACAAAGCCGTCGGCGCCGTCCAAGCTCTACAGATCTACGATATGGATCGAGTGGAGGTGTTGAGAGGACCGCAGGGCACGCTGTACGGCAAGAACGCGACCGGGGGTGCCATCAGCTTCTACTCGGCCAATCCAAGCCTCACGACCACTGCCGGCTACGTCGAAGCGGGATATGGCAATTACCACGACCGCACCGTCCGGGCGGCCATCGGCGTCCCTCTGATCGACAATGTCCTCGGCGCGCGCGTGGCGCTCTATTATGAGGACCGAGATGGATGGACACAGAGTATTGTCCCGGGCGTCGAACCTCTAAACGGCGTGGATGCGCTCGCGGGTCGAGTCACAATCCTGGCGCAGCCGCTCGATGACCTCAAGGCAATTCTGAAGTTCTCCACCACACGATCGAACGGAACGCCTTACGGTCCCCATGCGCTCAACAATGACCCCGCAGTGACCGGTTACTCGGGAAATATCCCATGGTTCGATACTGGCTCCAAGTTTTCGGTGCCGAAGCAGATTCGCAGCGACAGTGCGTCGCTCAAAGTGGAAGCGGGCCTCTCTGAGCATCTTCTACTGACCTCCATTGCGGGTTTCGACTACGGGCGATGGTATACAATCAGCGACGATGGCGGCCTTCCGATCACGGCGCGCCTCGATGATCCCAATTCATACTTCTCGAGTGTCAATACCGTCTCCGAGGAGTTACGACTTTCCTCCCGTGGGACCGACACTCTGAAGTGGCTTGCCGGGCTGTACTATGGGCGCGAGAGCGTTCACGCGATCGTGCAGTATCACTTCTTCGACGGTTATGCGGGGTCCTTTGTAACACCGGGCGGGCAGACGCTCTATGGCTTCGATGAATACAACAACTTCGATCAGCTGAAGGATACTCGCGCGGCCTTCCTGAATGCGACCTTCGCCGTAACGTCGACTGTCAGCTTGCAGGCGGGCATCCGGTATACGAAAGACAAGATCGAAATTACCAACTTCTACGCCCTTGAGGGCGGACTTACCGGGCCCTCATCAGGATACGGACCCATTGACGGTACAACGCTCTGGACGCAGACGATTCCGTACGTGACAAATTCCTACACACTGTATTCGAACTCCTTTCAGCCGCCGGGGGGAGTCAATCCCGCGCTCGAGTACAGTAACAACAACACCAGCGGTAAGGTGGGCATCAACTGGAAGCCAAACGAACAGGTACTTGTCTACGCAGACTTCAGCCAGGGCTACCGCGGAGCCGCGTTTAACGGACAGGCATTCAATGCGCCCGCCGAGCTCACCTTCGCTCAGCCCGAAAAACTCGATGCGTATGAGGCTGGCACCAAGCTCGAATTTTGGGAGCGACGGGCATCTGTCGATATCTCGGTTTTTCACTATAACTACCGCAACCAGCAATTCCTCGACACCTTTGCGCTGCCCGGAGGCTTTGGGACGGGCCTTCGTACTGTGAATGCGCCCAAGTCGCGAGTGGATGGCGCGGAGTTCGAGGTCAGAACCAAGGTGACGGAAAATGTCGAGCTTTCCGGGAGCCTCGGTCTGCTCAACGCGAAGTACCAAGAGCTTGTTTTGCATGGTGCCGACCTGTCCGGCGGTCATCTCATCCAGGCGCCGGATGTCAGCTCGCGTCTCGCTCTTGACTGGCGTTTCCTACGGCTCGATGCGGGCGACCTGCGATTGATGCTGGACGGTAATTTGTACAGCAGACAATACTTCAATGCCCAAAACACACAACGCGTCTCCCAGGGATCGTACGGCATCGCCAACGGCCGGCTGTCATTCACGGCCAGCCAGGGAGCCGCGAGCGGCTTCGATGTCGGGTTTTGGGTAAAGAATATCGGAGATCGCCACTACATTGCCTACGCGATCGCGCAGCGCGATCCCGCCGAAGGTGGCGAGGGGTTCGACTATGGACTGGTCGGGGAGCCGCGGACCTATGGAGCCGACATCCGGTATCGGTTTTGAGTCGGTACGACGCATGACGCTCGACCGTAACGCTCTGCTACAGGCCTACACCACGATGCGACGCATTCGTGAATTTGAGGAGCGCGTCAATTCGGAGTTCGTGGCCGGTCACGTTCCAGGATTCGTGCACCTTTACTCGGGCGAGGAAGCCATTGCGGTCGGCATCTGCATGCATCTCGATGCGGGAGACTATATCGGATCGACGCATCGCGGCCATGGCCACAGCCTTGCAAAGGGATGTGACTCGAAACGCATGATGCTCGAGATCTTCGGCAAGGCCGAGGGTCTGTGTGCCGGCAAGGGCGGCTCGATGCACATCGCGGATTTGGAACGTGGGATGTTGGGCGCCAACGCCATCGTGGGTGGTAGTCCACCGCTCGTCATCGGCGCTGCGCTGACTGCCAAGACCTTAAAGTCGGATCGAGTGGCGGTCGCGTTCACGGGCGATGGAGGCAGCAATCAGGGAACGATTTTCGAGGCGATGAATATGGCAGTGGTCCTGCAGTTACCGGCGCTCTTTGTTATCGAAAACAATGGTTACGGGGAAGGGACAGCCGTCGAGTATGCCGTAGGGGCGAAGGATCTCGCGCGGCGCGCGGCTGGCTTCGGCATGCCCGCGGTGAAGGTGGACGGCAGAGATTTCTTTGCGGTGTACGATGCCGCGGCAAGCGCAGTCACTCGCGCGCGAGCCGGCGGCGGTCCGAGCTCCAAGGGCCTGCTGATACAAGCGATCCGCGACGAAGACCCCGTTATATTCCTGGAACACACGAAATTCTACGACCTTGAAGGGGAGGTGCCCGCAGAGAGCTATACCGTGCCCTTCGGCGAAGCTACTGTGCTGCGCGAGGGCGGGGATGCAACCATCGTCGCCCTCGCGCGCATGACTCATGTGGCGCTCGAGGCGGCGGCGGCGTTAGCAGAGAAGGGCGTTGAGGTGACTGTCATCGATCCGCGCACAACTTCGCCCCTCGATGAGGAGACCATCCTCGAGAGTGTCGGCACAACCGGGCGCCTGTTGGTGGTAGATGAATCCAATCCCCGTTGTAGCGTCGCGAGCGAGATCGCGGCGGTTGTCGCAGAGCGCGGTTTCCGAGATCTAAAGGCGCCGATCCGGCGCGTCACCGCACCCCATACCCCCGTCCCCTTCTCCCCGATACTCGAAAACGCTTATATCCCCAGCGCCAAGGCTGTCGAGGCGGCGGTAATGGAACTGATGAGAACGTCATGACGTCGCGGCCGGGCGGTCCGGTGCCCCAGATTGCCGGCACGGAGAACGTATCAAGATGATTTGGGCTGTCACCATGCCGACCTGGGGCCTATCGATGGCGGAGGGGACTGTCGTCGGCTGGTTGGTTAACGAGGGGATGCGGACTGCGATCGGTGCCGAGCTGGTTGAGATCGAGACAACCAAGATCGCCAACAGCCTCGAAGCGCAGCAAGAGGGCGTGCTGCGCCGGCAGCTAGTCAAAGCTGGACAGACGGTGCCTTGCGGTGAGTTGCTCGCGGTCATCGCTACAGACGAGGCCTCGGAGTCTGCAATCGATGACTTCATCGCGAAGTTCCCTCGACCGCGTCCTCCCGTCGCTCGCTCCGGGGACGGCGCATCGGCTGACTCGACGTTGATCCACGAGTTGCCATCTGGAGGGCGGCTGCGGTGCCTCACCATGGGGGAACTCGGCTCGGCTGTCGTGTTCCTACATGGCTTCGGTGGGGACTCCGATACGTGGCTGTTTAACCAAGGTCGCATCGCCGAACGCCACCTGACCTTTGCCTTTGATCTTCCTGGGCACGGCGGTTCGACCAAGCGGGTCGAGAAGGGATCGATCGAGGAATTGGCGAAGAGCGTACGGTATGGCCTCGACCGTCTGGAGCTAAAGCGCATCCATCTTGTCGGTCACTCCATGGGCGCGGCAGTTGCACTGGCAATTTGTGAAGAACAGCCTGACCGGGTCGCCTCCCTTTCCCTGATTGCGCCTTTCGCGTTCGGCAGCCTCGTCAATCAGCGATATATCTCTGATTTCACCTCAGCGCAGCGCAGCCGGGACCTCCAACGGTGCCTTGCGCTCGTATTCGCCGATCCGAAGACCGTGCGACGTGAGATGGTGGAAGCGGTTGCGAGATATAAGCGGCTAGATGGTGTGACCGATGCCTTGGAGAAAATCGCCGCGAGCAGCTTGCGCGATCCCGCGCCCTGCGAGATTGCGACGGCCCTAAGGACCTTGACGGGTCGGCTGCTGGTGTTAAGAGGCAGGCATGACAACATCGTTTCATCAGGCGCCCTTCCGGCCGGGGCGAGATTAGTGACCCTCGAGCATAGCGGCCACATGCCGCATATGGAGGAGCCCGGTCAGGTGAATGAACTGCTCCTGAACCACTTCGCGAATGCGGATCGCGAAGGCGCGCTTGGCCCATGAAACTGCGAGGCAAGGTCTCCTACGTAACCGGAGGCGGACGCGGCATCGGCCGAGGTATCGCACTTGCCCTAGCTCGCGAAGGAGCCCACGTGTTGGTTGCTGATATCGACGCCGCTGCGGCGCGCAAGGTCGCTGAAGAGGTGACCGCCCTTGGCGTCGAAGGTCACGGGATGTCGCTGGATGTCACCCGGTTTGATGACGTCAATCGCCTACGCGATACTCTCGATGAGCGGTTCGGCAGACTCGATATCGCGGTCAACTCGGCGGGCGTGATCAGTGTGCAACGGGTCGAGGGCATGAGCGAGCGAGAGTGGGACCGCGTCATGAACGTTAACGCCAAAGGAACGTTCCTCTGTTGCCAGGCGGCGATACCCCTGCTGCGGCGTGCCGGGACCGCGACGATCGTCAACATTGCCTCAGTCTCGGGCAAGGATGGCTATCCGGGACTCGCGCACTACTCCGCGTCGAAATACGCAGTGATCGGCTTCAGCAATTCCTTGGCGAAGGAACTCGCTCGAGAGGAAATTACTGTGAACGCGATCTGCCCGGGCGTGGTGCGCACTGCGATGTGGGACCTGCTGGCGGAGGAGTGGCGCAACGCCGGCGAGACCCCCGAGGAGTCCTGGCAGCGACAGGTGCTCGCCTTCGTTCCGCAGGGGCGTCCTCAAACCGCAGAGGATATCGGCGATCTCGTGGTGTACCTGACGTCGGCCCGCAACATCACTGGCCAAGCGATTAACGTCGATGGCGGCCTCACGTCGCACTAAGAGATCGGGCGAGTGAAAATCGAAACACGGTCGATCGACTATATTCCCTTGGCGGAGCGGCACGGCAAGGTTCGCGACGTGTGGCCCGTTTGGTTTAGCGGCGGCGCGCAGTTGGGTACCGTTGCCACCGGCATGCTGAGCGTCGAACTCGGGTTGGACTTGGCTTGGAGCATGGTCGCAATCCTCCTAGGCTCGGCACTCGGAACGCTCTTTATGGCGCTGCACTCGACTCAAGGTCCGCAGCTGGGCCTGCCGCAAATGATCCAGTCCCGGCCCCAGTTTGGACGCCACGGCGCACTGTTGGTGTGGGCCGTAGCACTCGTCACTTACACCGGCTTCAATGCCTTTGGTCCGGTGCTCGCCGCACAGACCATGCGGCAGATCGTGGGGCTGGAGTCCACCGTGACGATAGTCTTGTTCACGACCGGGTCTGTCGCGCTCGCTGTGTTTGGGCACGATTCAATTCATTCCGCGCAGCGTTGGCTCGCATACGCGCTCATTGCGTGCATGGTTGTGTTTTGCGGTGGCGTGGGATTCGTGCGGGTTCCCGTGGGCAGCCTCGGTGGAGCGAGCTTTCAAGCGGTGCCTTTCCTGATTCAACTCTTTGCTTCGACTGCTTATCAGCTGAGCTGGTCTATCTATGTGTCGGATTATTCCCGCTACTTGCCCCCCGATGTAAGTCGTCTTCAATCTTTTTTGTCGACTTACTTCGGATGTTGGACTGGTGGCGCTTGGATGATGGGAGTCGGGGCCACAGTCGCCGCCATGAATCCACACGCGGGGGTCGCGTTCGCGGTTCAACGCAGCGGCGACAGCATTGTCGGCGGCTTCGGCACCGTAATGCTAATCGCATCTTTGGCCGGATTGTTGACCACAACGGCACTCAATTTCTATGGAGCTTCCCTGACACTGCTGAGCGCAATCGACACGGTGAAGCCCATTCAATGCACACGACGAGCACGCATTTTGAGCCTGATCGCCGCAGGCACGGCGGCGTGCATCGCCGCCCTATCCCTTAAAGGGGACTACGTCTCGGGCTTCAAAGACCTGCTGACGATACTGCTCTATCTATTTACTCCGTGGACTTCGATTAATTTGGTCGATTTCTTCCTGGTGCGCCACGGCCAATATTCGATCCGGGAGATATTCAACGTGAATGGGATTTACGGCCAGTGGAACTGGCGCGGTCTCATCGCCTACGCAGTGGGGTTCGGGGCCATGATCCCATTTTTCAGTACAGGCTTTTACACGGGACCGATTGCGAGGCAAATGCAGGGAGCGGACGTGGCCATGCTGATAGGGCTACCCGTTTCTGCGATCACCTACTTGCTCGCCTGTCGATCGCTGGATCTCGAGACCGAAATGCGGCAAGTCGCGAGCGCGGATAAGGATCTCGAGCCGACGGCCGCGCAGAGGCGCGCATCGTGAGAGGCCAGCTCTGGAGTTGTCTGTTTATTGCGCTCGCGTTGCTGCGATGCGTGTGTCCTGACGCCGCGTCTGTGCGGGGTTCGGCCGACGCTTCACACTCGGCTCCCGCTGAATGGCTTTCCTACGGGGGAGACGCGGCGCAGGATCGATTTAGTCCGCTGAGTACGATCAATCAGAATACTGTACGGCGTCTTGGTCTTAAGTGGGCCTTGGACTTGCCGAACGAGACGAATTTCGTCGCCACTCCATTGATGGCCAACGGCACGTTGTATTTTCCGGGTAAATTTAGCGTTGTTTATGCAGTCGATGCGCGCACGGGCAGCATCGTCTGGTCATTCGATCCGAAGGCCCGAGAAGCGCTGGCCAAAACACCACGCAGGATGGCCTACAACTGGGGCACGAGTCGAGGTCTTGGATACTGGAAAGGCAGGATCATCGTGGCCACAGCGGACGGACGTCTGATCGCTCTTGACGCGAAGACGGGAAAAGTCTTGTGGTCGACGCAAACCATCGACACATCCACCCCGTATCTGTACATCACGGGAGCACCGCTCGTGTTTGGTGATCGCGTATTGATCGGAAACGCGGGCGGGGATTTTGGTCCGAGCCGCGGATACGTGACGGCGTACTCGGCAGTCGACGGCAAGGCCCTTTGGCGAACTTTTACCGTGCCAGGAGATCCCGCGCGAGGTTACGAAAGCAAGGCCATGAAAATTGCCGCAGGCACGTGGGGCCCGGAGTGGTGGAAGACGGCCGGAGGGGGCAACGTTTGGAATGCGATGACATTCGATCCCGAGTTCAATCGCGTTTACATAGGTACCGGCAATGGTTCGCCATGGAATCAGACGATTCGCGGTCGGGCAGGAGGCGACAACCTGTTTGTCGCGTCGATCATTGCGCTTGACGCCGCCACGGGTACGTACGCCTGGCACTATCAGACAGTGCCGGGAGACAACTGGGACTACGATGCAACAGAGGACCTGGTCCTAGCCGATGTACGCATTGGTTCAACGGACAAAAAGGTGTTGATGCAGGCAGGCAAAAACGGGTTCTTCTACGTGATCGACCGCTCCGACGGCAAACTTATCTCCGCGGAGAAGTTCGCGCACGTAACCTGGGCGGATCGCGTCGACCTGAAAACCGGCCGGCCAGTGGAAGCGCATGGGATGCGGCCGGCCGGGGCCTCTTCGCCCGTCATTACTGTCTGGCCTTGGGAGAATGGGGCTCACAGTTGGCCGTCGATGTCGTTTAACCCGAAGACTGGGTTGGTCTACATCCCCGGCATGGATGGCAAGCAGATTTACGACGCCCGGGGTATCGATCCAAATACCTACAAAGCGGATGGAGTCGAGATATGGACGGGTTACTCGGATGTCGTTGGTCGAGATCCATCCGCGCCGAAAGCGGGCACCGACGACTTCAAGCAGGCGGCTTGGCTCAAAGCGTGGGATCCACGCACCAACAAACCGGTGTGGCAGGCGGAGCAACCGGGTCTGTTCGCCGGCGGCACTTTGACCACCGCCGGCGGCCTTGTGTTCATCGGCCAAGCCACGGGCGATCTAGCGGCCTATGGCGCGAGCTCCGGCGATAAATTGTGGCATTTCAACTGTGGCCGGCCGATTTCCGCATCACCCGTATCCTATGAGGTTGACGGCGCACAATACGTCACAGTCCTCGTGGGGTGGGGCGGGGATCCGGCAATCGAAGGGTCCATGAGTGAACCCGGTGGGCTTCGAATGACCTACCGTGATGGAGGAAGGGGCCTGTTCGTTTTCGCGTTGGATGGCAAGGCTTCGCGGCCGGCGCGCGCAGTCGCGAAGATGGTCCCGATCGACATCCCCGAGTTCCATCCCGATGACGACAAGGTAAAGCGCGGCGAGCATTTATTCGACAATAACTGCAATTATTGCCATGGCACCGATGCGTTGAGCGGTGGCCAGGCTCCCGATCTTCGCGCTTCTGCTTTCGCCGCCGATCGAAAGACTCTCGGCCAGATCGTGCTGGGCGGCGCATTGCAACTGCAGGGCATGCCGCAATATCCCGATTTCTCGGACGATGATGTGGATGCCCTGTATCACTACATACGGTGGCGAGCTCGCAAGGACCTTGCGTGTTTGCGCGTCGTGGGAGCCGACGGTGCCTGCTGAGGCAGCACGTCTACGGCCTCCGATTCACGCAACCCAGGAATGAAGCCGACACCCTCGCGGTCCGCTGGGCCACCCCCAGAGGTTGAGGGAAAGATTTCGCGTAGCCACACATCCTTCATCGCGGCGATGACTTCATCATCTGACGCCGGCATGGCGGGCGCACCGCGATAGCGAACGATCATGACGCCGTCGATATGCGCACCAATCATCAGAGCGATCATGGCGGCCCGGTCGCGCGCCAAGGCGGGATTGAGCTGAGCGACAAAATCGGTGAGCAGGCCGTGATAGGCGACGTAAACCTCCTCGAGGAGCCTTGCCACCTCCTTGTCCTTCGAGGCAAGCGCGTATAACTCGAAATAGCAGTCACTGACGACGGGATCCGTGGACCAGCTGATGATCTCATCGGTGAGCACGTGAAATCGTTCCCGAGGCGGCAGGCTCACATCGTGTTCGATGGCTTGGAGCGTGTCGATATAGCGGGAGGTGATCGAACTGATGGTGATCGTGAGGAGATTCTCGCCTTTCCCGAAATAGTGCTGCAGCGTGCTGAGCGTTACGCCGGCGAGGCTGGCGACGCGCCGCATGGAGAAGCCGGCGGTCCCCTCCTTTGAGAACAACTCGACGGCGACCTCTACAATCTCCTCGATTCGCTTCTCCCGCTGTCGATCACGAGCCGATTCCTTATGATTCAGTAGCTTAGCCGCCTGCGCGGGGTTATAGCTGCTCGGAATTCGGCGTTTCATGGCGTCCAAGTTTTGCACACCTCATCAGGCCAAGTCGCCTATCGGCACCTCAATAGCCCGCATTTTCCCTGCCCGCCAACCGCGGGAACCCATCCCCGAAACACACACGTAGTTTATCTGGTACACATGACCTAGTAAATGTGGTATACATGACCTACACGCAGGCAACCATCGAAGCGGAGGGGACATGATCCGTTGGGCGGGGGTTCCGAGGGGCTCTTTGGGAGACGAGTTAACGGCGGCCTCTGAAGCGCACGCCATCTCAAGATGCTTGGCTGAGCAAGGCGTCGACGCGAGCTCGCCGCCTCTACGTCGAGACGGTCCCGTCTCCGTACACCAGCAGCTAAGCATGCTCAGGGACGCGTCTCAGTGCGCACGAGACCCTTTGATGGCAGTCCGGGTAGGTCTGGGGTTGCATCCCACCAGCTACGGGATCGCGGGGCTTGCCCTGCTCAGCAGTGCGTCACTTCGGCAGGCTCTGCAGATCGTTGTCGAATATGGCGCACTTTTGTGCCTGAAAGTACGGGTTGATCTGGAGCAGTCCGGACGCGAAGCCCGGCTGGTGCTCAAGGATTGTTTCGACCTCACGCCAGGATTCCTTCAGCTGTGCGTGCAGTTGGAGGTGGCCAAGTTGTGCACCTTGGTACGGGATCTGTCGGGTTGTCACATTAGGGGGGTGGAGCTCTCGGGTCCGGTAGAGCTGTGCCCACAACTGGAGAAACTGCTCGGCGCACCGGTACGGTGTGGGATGGGCACGAATTGCGTCTCGTTTGATGGCGCGTTACTCGATGAGCCGTTACCCCAAGCGGATGCGACCACACACCAGAGTTGCTTACGCTCCTGCAAAGAGCAGATTTCCACTCTTCGCAAGTGTGACGAAATCCGCCGGCGAGTGCGTCGAATGGTCTTGAGTGCCAACGGTGCAGTGCCCACACTCTCCCAAGTTGCGGGCCGGTTGTTCCTGTCGACTCGCACGTTGCGACGCAGACTGGAGGATTCCCAGACTTCCTATCAGGAGATTGTCGGGGAGACCCGTCGGGACCTGGCGGTGGGCTATCTCACGCACACGAGCCTGAGTACAGGAGCGATCGCCGAGATGCTCGGATATAGCGACACCGCAAATTTCCGACAGGCATTCAAGCGCTGGACGGGAGAGTCGCCGCAGCGCTATCGCCGCCTGGCCCGCTCCGGTGGGGTGGCGGATCGGCCCTCGGAAACGCTGTACGCCCAACACGAGGCGAAGGCCTTCTCTCGGCTTGCACCGAGAAATACCGTCGCGCCGACGATGATGGACCTTGGATGATATCCACCTGATGAAAACGATGCCCTCGATCAACACGGAGGAGGTTCTCATGCTGCAAGTGAAATCGCTGGCGCACGTTGACGCCAGCCGCTACCGGGATGCGATGCGGCGAGTTCCGGCGGCCTCATGACCACCACGGCATTACTGGACCCGCGCAAGGCGACGGATGGGGCGCGGGAAAAACCGCAGATTCTGAGCGTGCGCACGGCTGCACGGTCGCGCCTCTTCCACATCGAAAGCGTCCAACTGAAGTTCTCCAACGGCAATCGGCGGGAGTTCGAACGCATAGCGGCAGGGCCACGACCAGGAACAGCGCTCGTAGTCGCGATGCCGGACCCCGAGACGGTACTCCTGGTGAGGGAATACGCCGTGGGCCTCGATCGGTTTGAACTCAGTTTGCCGATGGGGCGTATCGAGCCAGGGGAGTCCGCACTTGCCGCAGCCAATCGCGAGCTCATGGAAGAGACTGGATTCAGAGCCGCGAGTCTCAGACCACTGTACACCTTGACGCTGGCGCCGGGCATATTCGGATATCAAGCAGAGATAATTCTTGCAACCGATCTCACTCCCTGCGTGCTCGACGGCGGCGACGAGCCCGAGCCGCTGGAACTCGTTTATTGGCCAATTTCGCGTCTCGACCAGATCGCGTGCATGGGTGAGGTCTCTGAAGCTCGCACGCTCTCGGCGCTATTCCTGGCTCGCTCGATCCTTGGGTCGTAGCGGAGCTTCAAACGTGGGCTACCTCACTGTCTGGCGCGGCGTATGGAGCGAAAGAGAGTAAGGCGCCGTTCGCTGCTCGCCGTCAGGCTTTCGCGCTTGATTGCGGGCGTGCTTCTGTGCTCCGTCGTCCTCGTGGTGCAAGGAGCGGAGAGGAACGGGGAAGGTACGACGAAGTACGGCGATGTTGACATTTCGCGATTGCGAAACGCTGATCGGAATCCTGAGCAGTGGGCCGCCATGGGGCGAACCTTGAATGGCACTTACTACTCGCCGCTGAGCCAAATCAACACGGCTCTTAAGAGCCTGGAACCCGTTGACACGTCGAGTAGTGTGGGAGCAGCAGACCTCCGAGGACTACGCTGTGCTTGACGGTGGCACCATGACAACGGCCGGCGGACTGGTCCTGGCCGGTCGAGAAGACGGTACCATGGTGGCATACGATGCGCAAACAGGATCGATCCTGAAGACCATTCAGACAGGGAGCGCGATGATGGCCGCTCCGATGACTTTCGAGGTGGGTGGGAAGCAGTATGTCTCCGTACTCTGTGGCCACGGCGGAATGTTCCTGAACTTCCTCGGCACAGCGGCCTTGGATTACATCAATGAAGATAGGATCCTGACTTTTGCGATCGACGGCGCGCCCGAAACGCCGACCCCACCTCGTAGGACACCCCCAGCTTTTCGAGTCGAGCCCCCATTGGCCCGTAATGGATCTCCGGAACTCGTGCAGGCGGGGCGAACCCTATTTATCACACATTGTGCGAGGTGCCACACGCTGAACACTCCCGCCATCTCTTCGGATCTGACTCGCAGCTCGGCGATCTATTCCATCGAGACCCTGGACGCCATTCTGCTGAGAGGGGCTTTGAGCTCCGCTGGAATGGGTAAATTTGACGAAGTACTGACGGAGCGTGATCTGCATTCAATCCAGGCTTATCTCGTCAATGAGACTTGGAACGCATATCAGGAAGAACGTGGAAATGCGAGAAAACCCCGAGAGCGATTTTGACATGTCGATATTGCAGTCCACTCAAGATGGAATTCGAACCACGCGTGAGGGCCCCATCCTCGAAGTCACGCTGGACCGACCCAAAGCCAACGCGATTGATGTTCCGGCAAGCCGTCGCCTCAATGCGATCTTCACGGCTTTCCGCGACGAGTCGACGCTGCGTGTTGCCATCGTCACCGGTACTGGGGAGAAATTCTTCTCACCCGGGTGGGACCTCAAAAATGCGGCACAGGGCGAGCCGTCCGACTCGGACTGGGGAGTTGGCGGTTTTGCCGGCTTGAACTATCCACGCAGTCTCGACAAGCCCATCATCGCCGCGGTCAATGGCATCGCATGCGGCGGCGGATTCGAGCTGGTTCTCGGTACCGACATCATTGTGATGGAAGAGCATGCCCGCTTCGCATTGCCTGAGATCAACGTCGGAGTATTGGCCGACGCTGGCACGATCAAGCTACGACGTCGAATCCCCTACCACGTCGCCGTCGAGATGCTCATGACGGGTCGCTGGATGGATGCAGCGGAAGCCAAACATTGGGGACTTGCGAACCACGTCGTTCCCAAAGGCCTGGCGCTCGAGAAGGCCCGTGCCATTGCGAGACAACTGGCGGACGGTCCACCCTTGCTCTATCCGGCCATCAAGCAGCTATTGAAGCATAGTGAGAGGTTGGCTGAGCACGAAGCGTTCGCGCTGCATGAGAGTCTGCATTCCGTTCAAAAGGTCATACGATCTGAGGACCTGAAGGAGGGTGCTCGAGCGTTTAACGCGAAGCGTAAGCCAGTGTGGACGGGAAAGTAAGCGAAGGCCATGTCACGCCTGATGACCATTGCGCTGGCGGGACATGAGGAAAACGTATTCTCGGTGGTTGGGGTCCGAAGTGATGGAACGTGGTCAGCGCCGAATTAGAGAAAGAGCGTGGAGATGACCGAGAGAACGATTGAACGCGTTATCGTGTCCGGTGCCACGTCCGGGATTGGGCGGGCGATCGCGGTTCGCCTCGCCGGCCGCGCGATTGCAATTGGAGTAATGGGGCGCCGCGTCGTTGTAAACCCGAAATAGAGAATGTTCCCTCTTTTCCCCAGTGATTATTGTTACCATCCTGCTACCGCCGCTCTGCGCCGAACCAACCAGAGACAGCCGAACTAGCCATACCATTCTGGCGGCCACAAAAGTAGTTTGAGGTCGATAAAGCTCGGCAAAAACGACATGTCGGCCGCGGCTGGACCTTGCCTAGCGACCGCGCGCAGACGCCTTCGTGCGCCCGCAGGTGCAGTTGACGATATCGATCTTCAGCTGCTTGAGTTCGGCGATGCGCTGATCGATGCGCTCGTCCCATACCCGGGACATCGGCTCCCAGTCTTTCTTCGGCAGCGGGAATCGGACTGGCAAGGTGGCCAGTTGCGCCGCGATTTCCTCGAGGCTGAAGCCAGCGCGTTGCCCGATCGTGATGTAGCTGATCCTTTTAAACGTCGATTCACGGTACCGGCGATGCTCGCTGCTGCCCTCGCGTTCAGAGGCGATCAGGCCGAGTTTCTCATAGTAGCGCAGTGTAGAGGACGCTACGCCGCTGCGTTGGACCATGTCGCGAATGCTGACCAGGGGATCGGGATCGTTGCTCATGTCCGGATTGTGTACTCGAGGCAAGTCTTCGTGCCTAGTGTGAGGTAGAGCGCACGATTCGCGCAAGCTCGACCCATCCCGCGCTCGCCTCGGCGCTCTAAACGGGCCAGTCCACGAACTCGGGTGAACGGACTGCACATCGGCTCTTGACTTTCAGTTGAAGCTGGCTTCAATATTACAGGAAGTTGAGAGTAAAGTAAATTTGAAGATGGAAGGGTCTCATTTTGGCCAAGGAGTCGTTCGTGTCTTACCCCCTTTGCATGTCTGCCCGGTCGCGCTTCGTTCTTCCCGTCATCGCTGCCGCAGCGCTAGCCATCAGCGCGTGCAGTCGCGGCGGCGCTCAGGCGGCTGCGCCGCCACCGCCCGAGGTCGATGCGGCCCAGGTCGTAGTCAAGCCTGTACGTCAGTGGGACGAGTTCAGCGGGCGTATCGCCGCGACCGATGCGGTCGATGTGCGCGCGCGCGTGAGTGGCTACATCGACCGCATCGCGTTCAAGGAAGGCAACGAGGTCAAGGCCGGCGACCTATTGTTGGTGATCGATCCGCGCCCGTACCGCGCTGCCTACGATAGCACGGTGGCTCAACTCGCACGCGCACGCGCCGCAGAACAGCTCGCCCAGGAGCAGGAGCAACGCGCGCAAGCCTTGATCGCAGCTAATGCGATCTCGCGCGAAGAATTCGACACGCTCCGCGCCGGCTCGACGCAGAGCAGCGCCGATGTGCGGGCAGCCGAGGCGGCGGTGGCGGCGGCGAAACTCAATCTCGGCTTCACTGAGGTGCGCTCGCCGATTGCTGGGCGCGTGAGTCGCGCGATACTGACCCTCGGCAATCTGGCCCAGGCCGACCAAAGCGTGCTGACCAACGTGGTCTCTCAGGATCCGGTCTATGTCTACTTCCAACCGGACGAGCAGACGTTTCTGCGCTATGCAGAACTCGCGCGCAAGGGCGAGCGCGCGAAATCGGCTAATCCGGTACGGGTGGGCCTCGCCAATGATAAGAATTATCCGTACACCGGCACGGTGAACTTCATCAACAACCAGGTCGATCCGGCGACCGGCACGATCAATTTGCGGGCCGTGGTGCCGAATCCAGATCGCATATTCACACCCGGCTTGTACGCGCGGGTGCAGCTCGAAGGTAGTGCCGACCTCACGGCCATACTGATTGACGACAAGGCCGTGATGACCGACCAGGACCGCAAGTACGTCTACGTGGTTGGGCCGGAAAACAAGGCTGTACGTAAGGACGTCACGCTGGGCGACTTCGCTGATGAACTGCGCATCGTGCGCTCCGGCCTCGGTGCGAACGACAAGGTCATCGTCGCCGGCCTGCAGAAGATCTTCGTCCCGAACACGCCGGTGAAGCCGAAGATCGTTGCGATGGGCGCGCTGCCGCCCGCCGCGATGGTGGCATCGGCGGCGAAATAGGGAAGCCCGCACATGGATTTCTCCAAATTCTTCATCGACCGCCCGATTTTCGCGGCGGTCTTGTCGATCGTCATTCTCGTCGCCGGCCTGATCTCAATGCCGTTGCTGCCCATCAGCGAATACCCGGACGTGGTGCCGCCTACGGTCGTCGTCAAGGCGACTTATCCAGGCGCCAATCCCAAAGTCATCGCCGAAACCGTGTCGGC
>Ga0137409_10000625_pt1 | contig 39008 bp, 37 predicted proteins | sample CZODoug1_16funga_FD_122059 | JGI IMG/M metagenome (GOLD analysis project Ga0137409, IMG submission 122059) | Vadose zone soil fungal communities from Angelo Coast Range Reserve, California, USA - CZODoug1_16fungal (Hybrid Assembly) | ecosystem: Environmental > Terrestrial > Soil > Vadose zone... | reverse complement strand
CCATGGTCACCCTTCGCAGGAAGCCGCACTTCGCTATGCCGCCATCTGGACAGATTTCCCTGTGATTCGAGGCGACCCTCCATGCACAGGGCGCTTATCCTGGCTGCGAGTGCCCCATCACTCATCTTGAAGTTCGTCTTTTCTGCGAACATCCGCGCCTTTACGATGACCATTGCCACCTTTTGCCACTTAGGCTTGGCAACAGAAAGGATCAGTCGGTCGAAATGAGCACTCCAAGTTGATGTCATGGTGCTCTCGTCTGTTCGTCGATCGGCACTCGTGGAGCAGCATCATGACGATCTACCTTCTCCCGCGTGGCGTGTCATCAAAACTATTTCCTCCACATCGCTGTGATACGTGACCACGCGCACAGTTCTCAACGTCTCGGTAGCCCCCAGTGATCACCTCGCACCCACGAGACCTACAAACACAAAAAGCCCGGCACACGGACCCGACGTCCTGTCGGGCCCCCGTGCCGGGCATGATGATCGAGCGCGGAGAAAGATCGCCGCCACTAAATACAAAAAAGGTCCGGCATCCGAGCCGGCGGATGCCCACCCGAGTGCCGGGCGTTATACATTACGCATAGGCGACTTGGCGTATTGGCAACCCAGCTTGGTTTGGACGTCCCCTATCGAACGCCCACAGCATGTCACGAGTACCATAAGGCGTCTGTGGATACTCGTTTCAGTTGCTGATCAACTCATCGCCATGATGAACAGAATTCACTTGACGGTAGTCGGGAAAGGTCCCTGGAGGAAGATCGTGATTGGAAACCCAATCGATGCTCGTGGGCAGGTCGCCATTCGTCCCGATGAATTCCTTGACGGCCTTCCAAGCCGTAGCATTCTCGATGAAGAGACCAACTGGCAGCGCAGTTCCATTTGTGCTGTAAATCCATTCACGCAGACGCGATAAGTCTCCCTTTGAACTGTACATCTGCTTCAACCGCCCTCCCCATTTTGAATATATCAGGAGAATGCCGAGTTCGGGGTGACCCCAGGTGTCCAGGTCAACATCGATACGCCCTTCATTGGGCTCCAGCTGCTCCGTCCCATCGACTCCTTCAGCTACGAGGCCCAAGTTGTCATTCTTGGTCTGGAGAAGTGAGCGCTGACCCGATGGAGCCCAGACATATGGTTGCAATTCCTTAAGTGTTGGCCATCCCCTATGTCGTCGAAACTCGATATACGCACTCATCCGCATAGTTGCTCCCGTTATTTGCTAACGCCGCAAGCTCGTATGCTCTGCGACAACGCGCACGATCACTGTATACGTGGATCGTTCGTCCTACGATGGTTTTCCACAAGTCAAAGAAAGCGTTATGCGATAGACTGCTTTGCCACCCCCGCTCAGGGATCTGGAAACGTACCTGGCGGAAGATCGCGGTTCGCAATCCACTCAATACTTCGTGGAAGTGCGCCGTCAGTTTCGATGAATTCTTTAACTGCTTTCCAGGCAGTCGCGTATGGGATAAACAGCCCAACAGGCAGCGGAGTATCGTGCGCACTGCGAATCCATTCCCGCAAGCGGCTCAAATCCCCCCTAGAGCTATAGTTCTCCTTGAGGCCACCGCCCCATTTGGAATAGATGAGAAGCACACCGACTTCAGGATGAGCCCACATGTCGAGGTCGACATCGATGCGGCCTTTGCCTTCTTCCCAATGTTCAGTTCCATCCACGCCAAACGCTTGCAGGAGCGCAGCGTCGTTTCCCGTTTCGAAGAACCAGCGCTCCCTCGCAGGTGCCAAAAAATAGCGCTCCAATTCCTTGGGACTCGGCCACTCTTCGCGAAGATCACAAGCAAAGTAGCTCCTCTTCCTCATAACGCTTCTCCTATCGCAGCCATTCGCCATCTTTCATCGTGCGCGTCCGCCCGGCGTAGTCTTCAAAGGTTACAGTTGGATTTCCAAGTTCCAGCCCAATCTTGGGCAACACCTTTATGCAGCTTGGACACATAGTACGGTCCACGTAAACGTGGATCGTCCGTCCTGCGAGCGTGCCTCCGAGTTTCGTGCGCGCTCTCAACAGGACGTTTGTCTCACCATGAAAGAACACATCGTTTGGCTTCTCGCCAATATTGTCCTGTTTCAACAGATCCGGATATCTTTCAATTATTGCATCCCGCAGCCGCACCGCCTGATCATAGTCAGCCTTGGTGTACATGGGTAAGGTGGAGTTGGATCCAAAGATATCCTCTCCGTCGATTTTAGTGTATGCGACAGTGCCGTGCGTCTTTCCAAACAGATCGTAAAGCGACGCCTCCTTCCGATAAACCTTGATCGCAATCATGGCCAGCTCTCGAAGGAGCTTGGCTATCCATGTTCCGCCCAAGGGCGGCTTCTCTGCTGCGACTTGGATGCCAGCTCCCCTTCCAGTGCTGGTCCACTGACCGCCGTCGGGATCCCCCTGGGGTATGCGAGGCTGGTTCGGGTCGTACCCGTGTCGGGGCTGCCCTTGTGGTGGATGCGCATCGTGCGACGCCTCGACTTCGGCACGCATCGCGGCAAGGCGACGCTCTCGCCAGATGGCGTCGACGGCAGAACGAGACATGGAAATCTCCGAAGTAGGCAGGCGTCGCCGCGCGCGCGCTTGCGCTTCCGCGACGCCGGTTCGACTAAGCGTAGGAAGCGGTAGTGGGGAGGCACATGCGCGGGAGCGCCGCGCGAGCTCACGTCGGCGACTTGTCGTGCGCGCTTCTATCGACGTGGGGGTCTGATCGGGGTACGTCAGACCCGTGAGCAATCACGCGTGCTGCGTAAACCGCTCGATAATGCGATCGAGCCGCTCGTTCATGCCGCGCAGTTCTGTCCGCAGGCTGTCGAGCGCAGCCGCGTAGCGCACTTCGGCGGCGGCGAGATCCTTGTGGCTGGCGTAATCGCGGGCGAACTCGATACGTGCTTCAGCAAGCCCTGCCGAGACAGCCTCCGCTTTTGCCAGCGCCGCATGCGCGGTCGCGCTGGCAGCATCCGCCTTGGCCAGCGCATCGGCCTCTGCCTTGCCGCGGTTCATCCAGAAGGTGACGATGGCGACGAGGGAGCCAGCCGCGGCGATCAGTGCACCCCAGGTGAGCACGCCGGTACGTCCCCTGCCGAGATTGCCGCGCTCGACGAATCCTTGAGCGCGTCGCATTCGCTCGGGCGTTGGACCGCGAGTATCGTCGGGAGACGGCGGCTGGATCACACGCGGTCGGAAGGCAGAACGTTTACGCAAGCGGGTCATGGACAATTTTCCTTATGATGTTGCTTAAACGATTGGATTGGCGCAGGGGCGCGCTCACTTGCTTGGTTGGAAAGCGGCTTGAGACCAGGGAGTTTAAGATCAAAGGCATAGGCGCCGGACGAGGCACCAAGGATGCGCCATGTTAGCTTTAAGTGAATTCACTCGCAAGCAATATTTTCACTATAAGGCTATGGTGTTTGGGCCAGAGTCTCGCCATAATGTGTCTATGAGCAAGGCAAGACGATTTCGGCGGACCTACATTCGGGAATGGCGCAAATACCGCGGGCTGACGCTTGAGAAAGTGGCAGACCGGCTGGACATGACGCCAGGCCACATCTCCATGCTGGAGCGCGGGCAGCGCGGCTACACGCAAGAGACCCTGGAAGCGGTCGCTTCCGCCTTGCAGACCGATGTGGCAAGCCTGTTAATGCGAGATCCGACCGACCCCGATGCGATCTGGTCGATATGGGATCAGGCCAAGCCCGGCCAACGCCGGCAAATCGTGGAAATCGCCAAGACACTGGTGAAAACTGGCACTTGACTCGTCCGGCTTCGGCAGGTCGACAAAGTTCCTCCACTCAAAATTTCACTGTAAGAGATTTTCTCGTTGCGTTTTAATTCACGATATGTGAAATTGCCGTCGTACTACGAGCGGCAGACATGTCGGAGTTTGCAACCTTCATTGCGGATGTGCCGGGCCTCACGGATTATGCGCGACGCCTCTACCTGCTGATTGACCGTCAGGCCATTTGTGTTGGAAGACGGCTCGCCGCCATGCACAAATCGACGGCGCTCCGTACGCGTGCGGGCTCGCCTTGGATCGTGGCAGAACGTCATGGCCTCGCCGAGGCCCTCGACACAGATGCGCGCTTGGCTGCCATCAAGTCACTGCGCGCCTGGGCCACACGACCCGAGGGGATCGGCAATACCTGGATCAATTGGTACGTTGCGCTGCTCAAGGCGCATATATCCGAGAAGAGGACGTCAGGAAGTGACATCGGACACTGACCGGCACTGAACGCATAGTTCAACAAAGTTCGACAATATCGCTTTCGGCCGCCCCCACGCACGTAGAGAAATGCTCGGCAGCCGCTATGGGCTGCCTTCGGCAAGAAGGTGTCGTGTCACCGCTGATGCAATCACCGCTTCGATGCCAGCAAATGTGCCGACCGGCCCCATCAGCATGATGTCATCACGCCTGAGCTCAGCAACCAGGCGCCTGGCATCATCGACGCCATGCATGCCCTCGCCTGCGAACAGCCCGACCACGATGATGGGCCCGCTCATGCCCTCTATCGCGTCGGCAAGCGATGGCGCCTCATCCAACAATGCGATCCGCGTATCGTAGAAGCACTGGCGTTGCCGTAAGCGATCGGCCAGCCGCTCGGTGGCCATATGTGAAGCCTGGTCCTTCTTGGACCCGTGAGCGAGCAGGACGATCGAGGTTTCTGCGGGCAAGTTGGCACGAGAATGAGCGGCAGCCGCCGCCTCGTCGGCGATCACGTCAGCCAGCGCCGGCTCGAGCCCAAGAGGCTGCAGGATGCTGATGGTGCGCGTTGCATCCCGCTGCTTCGCCTGCTCCACCAGCCGTGGCAGCGCCACACGCGTGAAATAGCCGTCGGACAGGAACAACGGATAAACGACGATATCGCTCGACAACAGCGTCCCAATCGCATCGTCCACGGTGGGCGAGCCCTTGATGAAACCAAAGCCGATTTCCGCCGCGACGCCTTTGTCGGCAAGACTCCTCGCCAGCCGCGCCACCGCGGCATTGTCGGCATCCGTTCGCCGCTCACCATGGGCGGCAAGCAGCAACCCGAACGGGCGACGGCCCGCCGTCAATGGCTCATTCCGTCGGAGAGGCTGACCTTGTTCCACATGTCATCTTTGCCGGACGGCCACGACATGGGAAGGCGTTTTTTGGACGGCAGCTGGCGCTAATTCTCGGCACGCATCTCTGCAAGCCCCTGCTCCAGAAAGTGCAAGACTTGCGGCGGGACATTGAGCTTCAGCGCCTCAGCATGGCCGAAATCCGACATCTTTTTCCAAGTCTTGGCCAGAATGCCTGGCAGCTTCGCAGGATCGGTCTTGGCCATGAATGGGGGCAGATAGTGCTCCAGGAAGACGACGCAGACGACATCCTCCAGCAATTGCGCTTCTGGATCGAGCTTGAGCTTCTCCTTGCGCACGAGCGCGCCCACGCGGTCAATGTCACCAGCACCGTAGCCAGATTCGGCCATGATGTCGCCGAGCCGCCGGGCATGCAGCTCCTTGGCGTCCTTTCGCCATCGCAGATAGCCGGCTCGCCCTTCCGGATAACTCTTGCGCGCCAAGCGCCAGCGCTCGATGTGCTGGCCACGGGCGGAAATTTGCAGCGGCTCGGACGCATCCTGAGCCATCCGCGCCAGCGTTGCGCTCATTCGCCGCCCGTAAACCAGTTCTGCCGGCTCGGCTGGTCCCTCGGCCTCGATGAGGTTGGGGTCGGCCGCGTTGGCCGCATCGATAGCCGCGATGACAGCATCGTACCTGGAGCTCGAAGTCAGCATGCGCTTTCACCTCCCGGCACGATGGGGAGCAAGCGGACCACTTGCCGATCTGCTCACCCAGCAGGCCAAAATACGTCACACAGACGGATTTCTGGGTAGGCAGGCCGCAATCTGAGCTAAGTATTGGTCGGAGTGGCAGGATTTGAACCTGCGACCCCCTCGTCCCGAACGAGGTGCTCTACCAGGCTGAGCCACACTCCGACTGTTGGCCGGTCTTATAACCACGGCCCCCGCAGGCCGCAAGCACATGAGGTAGGACGTGACAGCCGAGCCGTCAACGCGCGTCATGACGGTGACCACAGAGGCCGTGGCCGAGGCAGTCCGTTGCCTCATGGCGGGCGGCCTGGTCGCGTTCCCGACCGAGACCGTCTACGGACTGGGCGCCGACGCCACGAACGCCAGGGCCATCGCTCGCCTGTACGATGCCAAGGGCCGGCCAGCCTTCAATCCGCTGATCGCGCATGTCCATGACGCTGCCGCAGCCTGCGACCTCGGTAAGCTTGATCCGGTCGCGGCTCGCCTCGCGGAGGTATTTTGGCCCGGCCCACTGACCCTTGTGGTGCCGCGGCAGCCCAGCTGCCCAGTTGCGGAGCTTGCGACCGCGGGTCTTGCAACCATTGCGCTGCGGGTGCCCGCCCATACGGTGGCGCGCGACCTCCTTGCCGCATTTGGGGGGCCGATCGTGGCGCCCTCGGCTAATCGGTCCGGCCACGTCTCGCCGACCACGGCCCAGCATGTCCTCTCGGACCTGCGAGGCCGTATCGATTTCGTGCTCGACGGCGGCCCCTCGCCGGTTGGTCTTGAATCAACGATTGTCGACTGCATCCGCGAGCCCGCGCTGTTGCGACCGGGCGGGCTCCCGCGCGCCGACATCGAGCGAGTGCTTGGGCATCCACTCGCGGACAGCCCACCATCCGCTGAAGCAACCGACGAAGCGCCAATCGCGCCCGGACAACTCGCCTCCCACTATTCGCCGCGCACACCGCTGCGGCTCAACGCCAGCAGCGCACGCGCGGGCGAAGCACTGCTGGCCTTCGGTGAGCCACTCCCGCTTGGCAGCGATCGAGCGCTCGGCGCCCTCAACCTGTCGTCCGGCGCCGATATGATCGAGGCGGCTGCCAACCTGTTCTCCCATCTGCGCGCGCTTGATGCACTTGGCGCGCCCGCAATTGCCGTGATGCCGATCCCCCACACCGGGCTCGGTGAGGCGATCAATGATCGGCTCCGGCGCGCCGCGGCACCGCGGCCGGATGTATGAAAAACCACCGCAGCCGCGCTATAAGCTTGTTTCAACATTGCACCGAGCGTGTCGCAACAGTGAGCGCGTCGCATGAATATCGTTGAGCTGCCGGTCCGGAACTTGCCGCCAGACCTGATCGCCCGTTTCGCCGCCATCGTGGGCGACCGCTATGCCGTCACCGCCCCCTCCGAGATCGCACCCTATCTCACCGAGGAACGCGGACTCTATCACGGCCGCTCGCCCTTGGTGTTGCGGCCGGGCAGCGTCGCCGAGGTTGCGGCGATCCTCAAGCTTGCGAACGAGACGAAAACCCCGATCGTGCCTCAAGGCGGCAATACCGGCCTCGTCGGCGGCCAGACGCCGCATCAGGGCGAGGTGTTAATGTCACTCCGGCGCCTTGACCGAATCCGCGAAGTCGATCCGACCTCCAACACCATGACCTGTGAAGCCGGCGTCGTCCTCATCAAGGCTCAGGAGGCCGCAACTGTGGCCGGGCGGCTGTTTCCTCTCTCGCTTGGAGCCGAAGGAAGCTGCACAATCGGCGGCAACCTCTCCACCAATGCCGGCGGCACAGGCGCGCTCGCCTATGGGGTCGCACGCGAGCTCGTGCTCGGGCTCGAGGTGGTGCTCGCCGACGGCCGCATCCTCAACAATCTGCGCAAGCTGAAGAAGGACAACACTGGCTACGACCTGCGTCACCTGTTCATCGGGGCGGAAGGCACGCTCGGGATCATCACGGCCGCAGTCTTGAAACTCTTTCCGCGGCCACGCGCGGTGGAGACTGCCTTTATCGGAGTGCCCTCCCCGCATGCGGGGCTGGCGCTGCTCAATCTCGCCGAAGAACGTGCCGGTGGCATGGTGACCAGCTTTGAGCTGATCCCCAGGATCGCGCTCGAGTTCGCAGTCAAGCACGCGCCGATGTGCCGCGATCCGCTCACCAGCTCGCACGCATGGTATGTTCTCCTGGAGCTGTCGTCGCAGGCACGCGATGGCTTGCGCGTGCTGATGGAGGAGATCCTGGCGGCCGGCGTCGAGCGCACGCTGGTCGAGGATGCAACCATCGGAGCGAGCATCGAGCAGACCAAGGCCTTTTGGCTCTTGCGCCATCACATCGCCGACACGCAGAAATATGAAGGCGGATCGATCAAGCATGACGTCTCGGTGCCGGTGAATGCGGTGCCGGACTTCATCGCTGAGGCCACCGCTGCGGTCGAAGCAATAATCCCAGGCTGCCGGCCCGTTCCCTTCGGTCATCTTGGCGACGGCAACATCCACTACAACGTCAGCCAGCCGATCGGCGCCGACCGCGCATCCTTCCTGGCGCGCTGGGATGAGGTGAACGATACGGTCTTTGCCATCGTGGCAAAGCTCAGTGGCTCCATCTCGGCCGAGCATGGCATTGGTGTCATGAAGCGCGAGCTGCTGCCGGACGTCAAAGACCCCGTCGCCTACGAGCTCATGCGCAACTTCAAGCATCTGCTCGATCCCAACGGCATTCTCAATCCGGGCAAGGTGCTTTAGGTGGCGGGCAAAGAGACCTCAAAACGAAGACTCCTCAAAACAATGACGCCTGTCGCTCGTCCTTCTTGGGCTTCTTCCCTGGTTTCGGAGACGCCGACGCCTCCCGTGCCGGTTCCATGTCGGCCTGAGCCGCATCAAGAAGCGCCGGCGAATCATTGGCGACGCGGTTGACGGCGGTCGAAATCTCGTAGGCCTCGAGCAGGCCAACAGGCGCCGGCGCGATCAAGGCGGTCGCTGCCGCCATGTCGGCATTGGGGTCGAGCCAGAGATCAAACGCCTCTTGAGGTATGATCACTGGCATGCGGTGGTGGATGTGAGCCACGTCACTGTTCGCCTCAGTGGTGATGATGGCCGCCGTTTCCATCTCCTCGCCGTTCTGCCCCATCCAGCTTTCCCATAGCCCCGCAAAGGCAATCGGACCGCCTGCTCGCGGGCGCACCACGTAGGGGCGCTTCCTGCCGCCATGATCGTTCCATTCGTAGAAGCCGTCAGCTGGGATGAGGCAGCGACGACGTTTCACGGCATTTCGAAATGCCGGCTTGTCGTTGAGCGATTCCCCGCGCCCGTTGATCAACAGGCTGAAGGCGCGCGGATCCTTGACCCAGGCTGGTATCAACCCCCATCGTACCAGGGCGAACTGGCGCCTTCCCTCGGCGAGCCGCACGATCGGGATGGGCTGCGTCGGCGCAACATTATAGCGGGCGGGAAAATTGGGCTGCTCTGGATACTGGAAGAAAAGCCGGATCGCCTCCGGCGTGGTAATGATCAGGTAGCGTCCGCACATGCTATTCTCCGCTCGGTGCAACCGACACTTCGCCGGCCCGAGTCGCCAGTGATGGAACTGTATTTATGACCGACGCCAGAAGCTATCCAGACCGTCCCTTTCTGGCTGCCAGCGCCGCCATCGTGCGCGGCGGCAAGGTCCTGGTTGTGCGTCGCGCCCGTCCCCCCGCTGGGGGCCTGTTCAGCCTGCCTGGCGGAGTGGTCGAAGTCGGCGAGACCCTGCACGAGGCGGTGGCGCGCGAAGTGCGCGAGGAAACGAGCCTCACCATCGAGCCGGTGGCACTTGCGGGCTTCCGCGAGACCATCGTGCGCGATCAGCAAAATCGCGTGGAACGCCATTTCGTCATCCTGCCGTTTGCGGCGCGCTGGATTGCTGGTGAGCCGGTGCTCAATGAGGAACTGACCGAGTGGCGTTGGGTTGAACAAGACGAAATCGCGGCCTTGCCAACGACGCCTGGGCTTGCCGCCATAGTGGCTGCAGCTTTCGAGCGATTGGCGGCCGTGAACTGATCGACCGCGCGAATCGCATCCTTTGTGGCCTTCCGTCAGCTTGTGATGCGACATTTCGCCTTGCGGCGCTCCTGCTGCCGCCGTATTTCCTCGTAGTCTGAATCCGATGGCACGACGCTTCATCATAGCGGCTCTGATCAGCGTGGTCGCGGCGACCATTCCGGCGCGCGCCCAGGCTCCTGCACCGTTTGACGGCAATCTGCAACGGCTCGCGGAGATCATGGGCGCGCTGCATTATCTGCGCGCTCTTTGCGGGGCCAATGAAGGGCAAAAGTGGCGCAATGAGGTGCAGGCGCTGATCGATGCCGAAGCGCCGAGCGGCGACCGCCGGACCCGCATGGTCGCAAGCTTCAATCGCGGCTATCGGTCATTCCAACAGACTTATCGAACCTGCACACCTGCAGCGGACCTGGTGATTCGCCGCTACCTTGAGGAAGGCTCCAAGATCGCGCGCGACGTCACCGCCCGTTACGCGAATTGACTCGTGCACAGCGGAATTAACCTAGCTTAAATTTGTTTGCCGCTTCGGCAGCAAACCATGGTAACGTTATTTCTTCAGGGCCGCGCACGGCGGTGCGGCCAGCGACGCAGAGGCCATGACTACTGAGACACGATCGGCAGCGGACCCGCGGCGGGACCGCGAGCATAAGCGTGCAGCAGTTGGATATATCACTGAAGCCTGGGCCGAGGCTCGGCTCGATGGGATTGATGGCGATTGCCTCGCCCAGACCTGCCTGTTCGCGGCATTTGCCGAGCTCGTGAAGACCTATGGCGAGGATGCCGCCGCGCAGTTTGCCGAGGGGCTGGCGTCGCGTATCCGCAATGGCGAGTTCTCGCTTAATATTTCCAAGCAATAGCCTTGGCGCAGTAGCGCACCAGCAGGCCCGACTCAGATAGAATCGAGCGGACTTGAGGTGATCCACAATAGGTGATCCACGATGCTCGCGCGTCTTGGCTTCGCTTTTCTCGTGCTGGCTCTGATGGCAGGGGCCAGCGCACAAACGCCGGTGCGGACGGAGACATTCCGACCGCCGCAGAGCTTCGGGAAATTCAAGGCCGATGGCCGCCTGATTCCTCCCGGCGCGCAAGGCAACGCGCCCGAGATCATCGCCGACTTGTCACTCCTGCCAGCGGCTGTCGCGCGGACCCGCGATCGTATTCTGGCTGCAGCACGCTCCGGCAACCTGCAGGGTCTCGCGGCCATTGTGCAAGCGGACGAGACGACATTCTCACGGTTAGGCGAGCGGGATCCGGCCGCCTTCTGGCGCGCAAACTATCCCGACTCGGAGGGGCTTGAAGCTCTGTCCATTCTGACAACCATTCTTGAAACGCCATTCGTTCACGCCGATCGAGGCACACAACAAGAGGTCTATCTGTGGCCCTATTTCGCGCGGGTGCCGCTCAAGACACTGTCACGCGAGCAGAACGTTGCGCTGTTCAAGATCGTGACCGGCGGCGACTACAAGGACATGCTTGCGTTCGGCACTTATGCGTTCTTCCGGGCTGGAATCTCGCCGGACGGAACATGGCAGTTCTTCGTGACCGGCCGGCAGCCTTCCGAGCCGTGAGAGCCGCTACGCCGGAGCAAGCGTCTCCAGAAAGCGCACCGCTTCGCCTGTGCCAGCGGTCAGGAGCTCGCCCTCCCACATGACGCGAGCCCCCCGCACAAATGTGCCGACCGGCCAACCCGTGAAAGTGATGCCATCGTAGGGCGTCCAACCGGCCCGTGACGCGATCCAGCGGTTTGTGATGGTCATCTGGCGTTTAAGGTCGATGACGGTGAGATCGGCATCATATCCCACTGCAATCCGGCCTTTGCACGCAAGGCCGAACAGCCGAGCAGGACTATGACTGGTCAGATCGACAAGCCGCCCGAGCGAAAGACGCCCCGCATTGACGTGGTCGAGCATGACTGGCACCAGCGTCTGCACGCCAGTCATGCCCGAGGGCGTCGCTGGATAGGTCCCAGCTTTCTCTTCTGCCGTGTGTGGCGCGTGATCGGAGCCGAGCACGTCGACGACGCCCTCGTCGAGACCTCGCCAGATCGCTTTGCGATGCGAGCGATCACGAACGGGCGGATTCATCTGGGCGCGCGCGCCGAGCCGCTCGTAGCAGTCCGGCGCCGCGAGCGTCAGATGGTGGGGTGTCGCCTCGACCGAAGCCACATCCTTATGATCACGCAGAAACTCCATCTCTTGGCCGGTTGAGATGTGCAGCACATGAACACGCTTGCCCGTTTCGCGCGCGAGCCGAACGAGGCGTTGTGTGCAGCTCAACGCTGCGACGTCGTCACGCCAGACCGGATGAGATCGTGGATCACCGGGCACACGCAAGTGCTTGCGCTCGTTCAAGCGATACTCGTCCTCGGAGTGAAATGACGCACGGCGCTGGATGACCTTGAGGATGTTGCGCACGCCCTCGTCATCCTCGACCAGCAGCGAGCCGGTCGAGGAACCCATGAAGACTTTGACGCCCGCGCAACCCGGTAGCCGCTCGAGCTCCGGCAGCGCTTGCGTATTCTCGCGGGTGCCTCCCATGAAGAAGGCAAAATCGCAGTGCATCCGGTGATGCGCTCGGGCCACCTTGTCGGCAAGCGCCTCCGCGCTTGTTGTCGTTGGCTGGGTATTGGGCATCTCAAAGACAGCCGTGACGCCACCCATCACTGCGCTGCGGGAGCCCGATTCGAGATCCTCTTTGTGGGTCAGGCCGGGCTCGCGGAAATGAACCTGCGTATCGATCACGCCCGGCAGAATGTGCAGACCGCGGCAATCGATCACCTCGCCGGCGGTGGCATGCGACAGATCGCCGAGCGCCGCGATGCGCCCGCCCGAAATGCCAAGATCGCGCGCGCCCTCCCCGTCGTGATTGACGACGGTACCGCCCTTGAGAATCAGATCGTAACGCTGTGCCATGCCTTACGCCGCCCTTGTAGCCTCGCTGTGAGGCCTTACGTTTCCTGTCAATATCTGGCAAGTACCCGCCCATGAAAGCAGCGCTTCTCCCAGACCGCGGCGTCGTCAAGGTGGCAGGGCTCGACAGCCGCAAGTTTCTCAACGGCCTCGTGACCGCTGATCTCGGCAGAGTGGCCGCTGACCAGCCCCGATTCGCGGCCCTGCTGACGCCCCAGGGCAAGATCCTGGCCGACTTTATTGTCGTCGAGGCCGACCCGGCGGATGGCGGCGGTTTCTTCCTTGATGCTCCTCGTGCGCTCGCTCGGACGCTCACCGACCAGCTCAATTTCTATAAGCTCAGAGCGAGCGTCATGGTAGAGGACCTGTCCGAGACGCTCGGCGTCATCGCCATCTGGGATGGCCAAGGCGATACGGAATATGGGCTTTGCTATCCCGACCCGCGCCTGCCTGTGCTCGGAACACGCTGCATGCTGCCCCCGCACCTTGCGGAGAAGGCGGCGGCCGATCTTGGAAGCGATCTCGTCGACGCTTCAATCTACGAGGCGCATCGTATTACGCTTGGCGTCCCTCGGGGCGGTATCGATTTTGTCTATGGCGACACCTTTCCGCACGAGAGCGACATGGACCAGCTCCATGGTGTCGATTTCGACAAGGGTTGTTTCGTCGGTCAGGAGGTCGTTTCCCGCATCGAGCATCGCGCCATTGCCCGCGCACGCATCGTTCCGGTTGGCTTCGACGGGCCGCCGCCGGAGGCCGGCATACCGGTGATGGCCGGCGACCGAAACGTTGGCATGATGGGCTCGGGCATGACCGGCCGGGGACTTGCTAAATTGCGGCTTGACCGGGTCGAGGAAGCCTTGGCCAGCGGCGCTTCCCTGGTGGCGGGAGGAATCAAGCTTCAGCCGCTTAAGGCATCGTGGGCCCGCTTTGCCATGCCGGGAAAGACAAAGGCCGCAGAATGAGCATCGCAATCTCTCATCCGGACGGCCTCACGCGCTGCCCATGGCCCAAGCTCGACCCGCTCTACGTTGCCTACCACGACGACGAATGGGGTGTTCCGGAATTTGACGACCGAGCGCTCTATGAGAAGCTTGTGCTGGACGGATTCCAGGCCGGGCTGTCTTGGATCACCATCCTGCGCAAACGCGACAACTTTCGGCGGGCCTTCAGCGAATTCCAGCCCGAGAAGATAGCGCGCTACACGCCCAAGAAGGTCGAGCGCCTGATGCAGGATGAGGGCATTGTCCGCAACCGCATGAAGATCGAAGGCACCGTCCTCTCAGCGCGCGCCTGGCTCAACGTCATGGACAAAGGACCGGGCTTCTCGCGCCTGCTGTGGGACTTCGTCGACGGCAAGCCCAAGATCAACAGCTACCGGAGCACGAAACAGATTCCGGCCGAGAACGCAGTCTCACAAAAAATGTCGAAGGAACTCGCGAGCCGCGGTTTCAAGTTCTGTGGGCCAACAATTGTCTATGCCTTCATGCAAGCAGTCGGCATGGTGAACGATCATTTGGTGAGCTGCCATCGCTACGCGGCCTGCGCCAAGCTTGCCAAACCGCGATGACTGGCACGCGCAAGAGCAAAAATAGCGCAGCCTCACGTGCATGGCAGCGCATGCTCTCTGGACGACGGCTCGACCTGCTTGATCCTTCACCACTTGATGTCGAGATCGAAGACATCGCACATGGGCTCGCGCGCGTGGCGCGCTGGAACGGCCAGACCAAGGGCCCGAACATCTATTCGGTCGCACAGCACTCGTTGCTGGTCGAAGTCATCGCGCACCAGAGCGCCCGTTTGGATCGCAAGCGTCGACTTGCCGTGCTGCTCCACGACGCGCCGGAATACGTGATCGGGGACATGATCACGCCATTCAAGGCCGTGATCGGCGACACCTACAAGACAATCGAAGCTCGCCTGCTGGCCGCAGTCCACGTTCGATTCGGGCTGCCGGTAACTTTGCCGTCCGAGCTGATCGCAATCATCAAGGCAGCAGATCGCGCTGCGGCCTATCTGGAAGCGACGCGGCTTGCCGGCTTCGCGGCGCCTGAAGCTCGCCGTTTTTTTGGTCGTCCCCCGAAACTGACTTCCATCATCGAGCGCGACTATCTCACCCCTTGGCCCGCCGAGGTCGGGCAAGCGCGTTATCTGGAGCGCTTCGAGACGCTTGCCCGCGATTGAAAGACGTCATGCTTCCATGATGGCTTTCGTTGCCTTATAAGAAGCCATGATTCACGTCTGCTCACTCTCGCGCCTTCACAGGACTGTCGAAGACACCGGCGCGCAGCACGTTGTGACCCTGCTCAAGGACGTCGATCTCGTTCGACGGCCTGACACGATCGCGCCGGCAAATCACCTCGTCCTTGGCATGGACGACATCACTGAGCCGCTCCACGGCTATATCGCTCCGGCGGACGACCACGTGACCAAGCTCATCGCTTTTGTCCGACGTTGGAATCTCAGAAATCCGCTGGTTATTCACTGCTACGCGGGGATCAGCCGTTCAACGGCAGGTGCATTCGTCGCAGCGTGTGCACTCAATCCGCAGCGCGACGAGCTGTCAATTGCGCAGGCCCTGCGCCGGGCATCAGCAACTGCGGCCCCTAACCTGCGCATCGTGTCGCTTGCCGATCGCGCGCTCGGGCGGGAAGGTCGTATGACGTCCGCGATTGAAATGATTGGCCAAGCTCACCCCACAACAGAAGCGGAGCCTTTCCGGCTGGATCTTGAATAAGCTGATCGGCTCCTGCAATCGTGCATGGGCCGGCCAGACCGGCATGATCGGGATATGATGGCGCGATGACAGAATCAGTCCTCACGCCGATCGAGATCGGACTCACGGCCGCGATCGTCACGGTCGAGCGCGATGAGCCTGCCATCCTGGTCACGAGCGATGAGTCCGGGCCGCATGTCGGACTGCCATTTGGGCCCTTTGATCCGATCGCCGACAAGACGTTCGAGATTGGACTACGCGCCTTTGTTGAAGCACAGACTGCGCTTTCGGTCGGCTATGTGGAACAACTCTACACTTTCGGCGACCGCGGCCGGCATGCACGGCCAGATGACACCGGGCCGCACATGGTGTCAGTTGGCTACCTGGCACTCACGCGTGTGCCTGACAATGCTGCCCCTCTGCGCGCAGCAGGCGCGAGCTTTGAGCCCTGGTACCAATTCTTCCCTTGGGAGGACTGGCGCAAGCGACCGCCCGAAATTCTTGACAAGGTGATCGTGCCACTCCTGACCGAATGGGCCGGACGCTCAGACCGTCCGGAGCCCCGCCGTGCCATTGGACGGCGCGAGCGCCTCCGGCTCTGCTTCGGTGCCAACGGCAGCCCATGGGACGAGGAGAAAGTCCTCGACCGCTATGAACTCCTCTACGAGGCAGGATTGGTTGAAGAGGCGCAACGCGACGGGCGCGAGGTGGCTCTCGCACGCTCGCCACTCCCAGCCTTGGGCCAGCCGATGCGCTTTGACCACCGGCGAATCCTGGCAACAGCCATCGCGCGGCTGCGCGCGAAGCTCAAATACCGGCCCGTTGTTTTCGAGCTTATGCCGCAGGAGTTCACGCTGACCGAGTTGCAACACACGGTCGAGGCGATATCCGGGCGCCATCTGCACAAGCAGAATTTCCGCCGCCTGGTCGAGACCGCCGCACTTGTTGAGTCAACTGGAGAGATGTCGACCACCACCGGCGGTCGCCCCGCAGCGTTGTTCCGCTTCCGTCGAGAAGTGCTGGCTGAACGCCCCGCCGCCGGTCTGCGGCTCGGAGGCCGCAGCTAGCTCAGCGCCGCATCACGCCTGCCCGGCAGTCTCAAACGACGCCGCTTCCAGCGCTTCCTTGGCACCCTCGCCTGCCCACACAACGAATTGGAATGCCGGGTAGTACCGTTCACACGCCTCAAGGGCTGCCGACAGCAGCACCTCACATTGCCGTCCCGAAGCTTCGACACCACCGGCCAGGACAAGTGAATGACGGAACATCACAAGGCCATCCGAAGACCAAAGGTCGAAATGTCCGACCCACAGCTGAGCGTTGATCATCGCAAGCAGCCGCTCGACCTCAGCCTGACTGCGTTCCGGCACCTTTAGCTCGAACGCGCAAGCCAAGTGCAACGACTCGATATCGAACATCCAGGTGAACGAGACCTGATAGTCGGTCCATTTTCCGCGCACCACAATTGTGAGCTCGTCTTCGCCTGCACGCTCGAACGACCACTGGTGAGTGGACGCCACACGCTCGACAACCTCGAGCGGATTTCCACGACGAACGTCAATGTCAATAACGGTCATTCTTGCCACCGTGACTTTGCGCATGGGTGCCGCCCGATGCTTGTCGCGCCAGATGATGCACGTTCAAGGATCTAGGTAAGGGCCAGGATTCATGATCAACGACCACCACTATCTCGGACGCCGAGAGCGCCAGCGACGATCGGCGGACATCCGTTGGCTCACGCCAGTTTAGGATGGTTTGTCTGGACATCGCCGGCCCTGCAGCCAGCGGATCTGCGCAACAGTTGGTGACAGCATCACCACAGGTGGCCCATAGGGCCGCCGCAATCTTCCCCGCATGTGCACCCCCGTGCGGCGGGCCCGTTCTACGCAACACACCTACCCCCCGCGAAGTAAACCCGACAAAGTTACCGACGCCTTGGCCGCACTTGTTTGCGCACACATTGAAGACCGATGCGCTTCGCGCGGACGATACAACCTTCGTAAGGAATTTGTCTTGGGTGTGATACGAATTTGATTATTGTGCGGCAAATCAAGAGGTATCTTGATAACTCTACGCGAATGGTATTGGAGGACGTATGAGTACTCGCTGATCAAGCCCGTGATATCTGGGCAGATGAACATTCCGCCGCCCTGTTCCTGGGAATATCATCATCGAAGGGTACTCTAGCGCCACGGTTTTACCACGATGGCTGAGCTCATTAGCCTTATCACGGTAGGGGTCGCTGTCGTCTGTATCGTTCTAGCGATCGGCTCACGCGATCGCATGCGCACCCTCGAGTTTCGACTTGCCCTCATTGAGCGCCGCATTCGAGAGGGCCAGGCGGAAAGCTCGGCGACGCCGCCAGCCACACCGGATCCGCGAGCTGCGCCTGAAAGCTCGATCACTCCGGAGCCAGCCCCTCTGGAGGTCGCTAGCGAGCCCGTCAGCCCCGACGCCGCTCCACCACCCCCGCCCCCTGCTGATCCCGCCTCCCCGCGCCCTGTAGCCGCGGCTGCGAGGCCCAGCCCAAGTCTCGAAGAGCGCTTCGGCACGCAGTGGGTCGTTTGGGCTGGCGGCTTCGCCGTCGCCTGCGGCGGCTTTTTCATGTTGCGCTTGTCGATCGAGCAAGGTTGGTTCGGTCCCGGCACGCGCGTGTCCCTTGGTGCACTGCTCGCGCTCCTGCTGATCGCGGCAGGCGAATGGACCCGCCGCAAGGAACTGATTACCGGCATCGCTGGCATCGCCAGCGCACATATCCCCAGTATTCTTACAGCCGCCGGCACCACCATTGCGTATGCCGACATCTGGGCGGCCTATGCGCTCTATAATTTCCTCGCTCCGGGGACGGCCTTTATCCTGCTCGGAGTCGTCGCGCTTGCAACGCTCGCGGCAGCGCTCTTACACGGACCAACCCTCGCGGGCCTCGGCCTCGTGGGCGCGTACATCACACCCGCCGTAGTTTCCACCGGTCAGCCAAACCACTGGGCGCTGTACGTCTATCTCATGGTGGTAAGTGCAGCCGCGATGGCACTGGCACGAGCACGGCTCTGGCGCTGGCTCGCCGTTACAGCTGTGGCCTTCGGCGTGCTGTGGACGCTGCCGGGCCTAAGCGACTATCGCGTGGACTGGCTGACGCCGCACAACTTCCATGTCGTTGCCGGATATGTGCTGGTCGCGATCCTGCTCGTCTCCGGCCTGTTGCTTGGACCAGACGCCGAGCAGGGCAAGATCGAGCCGATATCGTCAGCATCGCTGGCGGCGTATCTGCTCGCATCGGTCGTTGTGGTGCTCGCCAGTGCGCATGCTCCACCCGCGCTGATGACTTTCACTCTGCTGGTTGCCACGACGATTGCCGTATCCTGGCGTTCCGAGCCCGCGGTTGGTGCTTTGCCAGCAGCGGCACTGCTGACCTTGATCGTCTTCGCGGACTGGGCGCTCCAATTCAACTTCGTCAATCTCGTGGCGCCTTCGGGCCCAACCGCCCCCGCAATTCCCGATCCGCCGCGCGTGGATGTGACCTGGCACATTGTGCTCGGCGTGCTGTTTGCTGGGATGTTTGGCATCGTTGGTTTTCTGGCACAGGGGCGATCGCAGTCCGCTCTCATTTCCATGGTGTGGAGCGCTACCACAGTATTCGCTCCGGTCGCTATTCTGATCGCGCTCTACTTCCGCATTGCCAACTTCGATCGCTCAATCCCATTTGCCGGCGTGGCGTTGTTGCTGGCAGCCCTGTTCGCAACAGCGACCGAGATGCTTGGCAAGCGGGCGCCCCGACCCGGCAGCGCCGGATCAGGCGCGATTCTCGCGACCGGCTGCGTTGCGGCATTGTCGCTTGCGCTGACGATGGCACTCGAGAAAGGCTGGCTGACGATCGGCCTTGCGCTGATGGTTCCTGGCGTCGCCTGGATTTCTCTGCAACGACCTCTGCCGGCGCTGCGCCTGCTCGCCGCTATCCTCGTAGGCCTCGTGCTCGCGCGCGTAGCCTGGGAGCCTCGCGTTGTCGGGAGCGTGGTCCAGACAACGCCGATCTTCAATTGGATCCTCTATGGATATGGAGTACCTACGGCAGCGTTTTGGCTCGCCGGCTATCTGCTGCGTCAGCGCGCCGACGATGGTCCCGCGCGCATGTGTGACGCGGCGGCGTTGCTCTTCGGCGTGCTTCTCGTATTCCTTGAGATCCGCCACTACATCACGGGCGGTGATGTCTATCGCGTCTCCAGCACGCTGACCGAGATCGCGCTGCAGGTCTCGGCAGGATTGGCAATCACCATCGGCTTGGAATGGCAGCGTCAGCGCACGCGGAGCGTGATCCATGACGTCGGTGCGTTGATCATCGCGGCCTTGACCTTGCTGGCAATTGTGTTTGGTTTGGGACTTGTTGGCAATCCAATGCTGTGGCCACGCCCGGTCGGCGGCGCATTTTTCAATCTCATTCTGCTCGGCTACGCCATTCCATCCGTGCTGGCAGTTGTGCTGGCGCTGATGACGCGCGAGTTGCGGCCAAGGGGCTACAGCATTGCGGCAGCGATCGTCGCGGTTGCTCTGGCGCTTGCGTATCTTACTCTTGAGGTCAGGACGCTCTATCACGGCCCAGTTCTGACCGACGGATCAACGACTGACGCCGAACAGTACACGTATTCGGCTGTGTGGCTCGCGTTTGGCGTGTTGCTGCTTGCTGTCGGCTATGGCTTGCGCGCGCAATCGGTGCGAATTGCTTCGGCAGCAGTTGTTGTCCTGACCGTATTGAAGGTCTTTTTGGTCGACATGAGCGACCTGACTGGACTGTGGCAGGCGCTCTCAGTGCTCGGATTGGGCATCGTGCTGCTTGGCATTGGCTGGTTCTATCAGCGGCTGCTTTTCCCGCGCCGTTTGCAGCCGAGCCCAACTGCAAGTTAGATAAAACGACAGCAACTTTTACGTGTCCTCTGATTGTACGGCTGCTTTCCCGTGCTGACGGAGGAATTCTTTATGCTCCCATCAATATTGAATTGGACTGCATAGGCTTGCACTGGGCTGCAAAAGGTGGTTGCGGAGTCACTGCCACTTTGCAATCATGCAAACGGGCGAGCGATGCCATGCTATCCTGGGATGATTTCCGGTTTGTGAAGGCAATCGCAGATAGCCGCTCCCTTGCAGGAGCGGCAACAAGCCTTGGCGTTAATCATTCCACAGTGTTTCGGCGACTTGGCCAGATCGAGCGGCAACTCGGCTCGCGTTTGTTCGAGCGTGGACGCGCTGGCTATGCTCTTACGCCAAGTGGCGAGGAGATGGTGGAGCTCGCCGAGAGGGTCGGCGATGACATCACATCATTCGAGCGCAAGGTCACCGGGCGCGACTTGCGCCCTTCTGGTGAACTGCGAGTCACCACAACCGACACAATCCTCCTTCACCTGCTGACCGGCATCCTGATCGATTTTCGCCGTGCCTATCCAGAGATCGTGATCGACATCGTGGTGTCAAACGCGATGCTCAATCTGTCGAAGCGGGATGCCGACGTGGCAGTGCGAGCCAGCTATCAGCACCCAGACACACCGGCCGGACGCTGCGTGGCGCGCATCGGCTGGGCGGTGTTCGGCGCCAAAGGCATGGTGGAGCATCCGCTCGATCCGACTTCGGATCTGACCCGCTATGCCTGGGCTGCCTTCGGCGATGCCAACGCAACCGGCCGCGCCTCTAAATGGCTCAAAGACCGCGGCGTCAACGAGAATCGAATCGTCTACAAGGTCAACACCCTGCTGGGCTTGGCAGAAGCAGTGGCTGGCGGCGTCGGGCTCGCCTTACTGCCGTGTTTCATCGGCCATGGCTTGCCGATGCTTGCGCAGCTGACATCCCCGCTCCCCGAGGTTCAGGGCGAATTGTGGCTCCTGACGCACCCCGATCTGCGCAACACCGCCCGCGTGCGCACGTTCCTTGATTTCTGCGCAGGCGAATTCGCCAACCGCAAATCCCTCATCGAGGGACAGGCGCCAGCCTGACAGCCACCCGCGCGATTTCGCAGCGCATGGTCGCTCTGTCTGATCAATCCGGCCCAGCCGCCGCAGAAGCAGTTGAGCGGACTGCGCCCTGCGGACGCAAGGTCGTGCGCACGATGTTAGGGCGGTTGTTGCGACGCGTGAAATCGCAATAGGCAAAGCCGAGGCCCGAAATGGACCCGCGGAAGCTCTGCGAATCGGTCTTCTCGAGATTGAAGCAGGGATCGAACGGCATCCCGCGAACCGTTGCGCAAACCGACTGACCCTTGACGTGCAACGTCCCTGGCGGAAGCGCCGTATTGCGCATCGGGCCAGCGCCGCGAACCTGGACGGTTCCGATGACCGAGCCGTCATTGCTGATTCGGCCAGTGCCGCGCGTGCCATCGAAACACGTATACGCGAAGAGCTTGCCAGCAACGAAACGCCGAGCTTGATCGGCATTCATTGGCTCGGCGCATGCCGCTCCTGTCGCAAGCAGACCGGCCACCAAGATCGTTGAACGCATTACCATCACGGACCCCCGTCTCGAAAAATCCCAGCCCAATTCTTGCCGCTTTACGATCTCCTAACCATACGACGCTTACCCCACTATCTCCAAGCATTGTCGCCAAATTCTGAACGTCCTACGCAATCTTAACCACAATGCGACCGCGCACGCGGCCCTCCACGATCAGGCGACCAGCCTCGATCACATCCCCGAGCGCGATTTCCCTGCTCATTTCAACGAGTTTCGCACGATCGAGGTCGAACTCGAGGCGTTTCCAAGCCTCGTCGCGGTCGGCCCTTGGACGATAAACAGAATCGATCCCGAGCAGGGCGACCCCACGCAAAATAAAGGGCGCCACGCTCGTTGGCAGATCCATACCTCCGGCAAGACCGCATGCAGCCACGGCGCCGCGATAGCGGATCATTGCAAGGACGTTGGCCAGCGTCGTCGATCCAACCGAGTCGATCCCACCGGCCCAGCGCTCCTTGGCCAGCGGCCGCACCGCGCCCGTCAATTCCTTGCGTTCGATGATCTCGGCGGCGCCGAGACGCTTGAGATAGTCCGCCTCTTCCGGCCGACCGGTCGAGGCCGTGATCTGGAACCCGCGCTTGGCCAGGATCGCGACGGCCACCGAGCCGACGCCTCCGGCCGCTCCGGTCACCACCAGCGGGCCACTCTCCGGCTTGAGCCCGTGTCGCTCCAGCGCGATCACGGCGAGCATCGCGGTGTAGCCAGCGGTGCCGATCGCCATGGCGTCGCGCGTGCTCATGCTGGACGGGAGCCGCACGAGCCAGTCGCCCTTGACACGCGCCTTCTGAGCATAGGCGCCGAGGTGAGTCTCACCGAGACCCCAGCCGTTCAGAATGACCTTGTCACCGACTTTCCAGTCGGGATGCGCCGAGCTCTCGACTGTCCCGGCCAAGTCAACGCCCGCGATCATCGGCCAGCGGCGCACCACCGGCGCCTTGCCCGTGATAGCGAGGCCATCCTTGTAATTGACGGTCGACCATTCGATACCAACCGTCACGTCGCCTTCCATCAGCTTGGCCTCATCGAAATCGCTCAGCGAGACGGTCTGTCCGCTGTCCGACTTTTCGATCACGATCGCCTTGAACGTCGACAAATCGCTCTCCCTGAGATCAGGACGCCGCCCGCCCAGAGTATGAGAGCCGGCCGGCAAGCGATCAAGCGATAGAGCCGTTCAACGACTCAATTGATCTGCGCTTGTCAGGCCGCCGCCGTGGCCGAACGCGCTACCGGCTTCTCGACAATCGGTAGATTAATGACGGCCGAGATCACGCCAAATAGCACACTGAGCCACCACACGATGTCATAGGAACCGGTCCGCTCGAATAGCACTCCGCCGAGATAGACGCCGAGGAACCCTCCGACCTGATGGCTGAAGAACGCGATGCCGAACAACATGGCGAGCCAACGCGTGCCGAACATCAATGCGACCAGGCCCGATGTCGGCGGCACCGATGATAGCCAAAGCAACCCGGTGACTGCGCCGTAGAGCAGCGTGACCACGGGCGATGGCGGCAGCATGATCAGGAACACCACCGCTCCCGCGCGAGCAAAATAGATGAAGGAGAGGATGTAGCGCTTGGGCATGCGGCCGCCGAGCCAACCTGACAGGATGGCGCCAACAATGTTGAACAGGCCGATGACGCCCAACGTCCAGCCTCCGATTTCCGCTGAAAGACCGCGATCGACCAAATAGGATGGCAGGTGGAGGGTGACGAAGCCGAGCTGAAAGCCGCAAGTGAAAAAGCCAAGAACCAGCAGAATGTAGGAGCGATGGCCGAACGCCTCCGACAGCGCCTGCTTGTAGTTCTGCGATGATCCGGTCTCCTGGGTTGCTCCTGCTTGTGCAGGCTCGTCTTGCCGGGGCGTCGCGACCGCAATAGCCAGCGGAATGATGAGCAGCAAAAGGCCCGCAAAAATTTCCAAAGTCGTGCGCCAGCCGAATGCCTGGATGAGATAGACGCCAAGCGGCGAGAACAGGAACTGCCCGAATGAGCCCGACGCCGTGCCAAGCCCGAAGGATAACAATCGCCAGCTCTCCGGCAGGAGCTTGCCGAACGACGAGATGATGAGGTTGAACGAGCAACCGGAGAGGCCGAAGCCAATCACCACCCCGCTTGAGAGATAGAGCTCTCCGGGCGTCGTCGCGTGCGCCATCATGTAGATGCCCGCCGCGTAGAGCAGTGCGCCCACGATCACCACTCGAACGGTGCCGAAACAATCGGCCAATGCGCCGGAAAACGGCTGCGCCGCACCATAGAGCAAGGTCTGCATCGCGACCGACAATGCAAACACCTCACGGCCCCACCCGTTGTCGCTCGACATCGGCGTGAGAAAGAAGCCGAGCGCCGAGCGCGGGCCGAATCCGATGAGCGAGATCAAGCAGCCGCAAACGAGCACGACCGCCGGCGTGCGCCAGCCGGCAATTGGGTTCGGAGCGCCTGACGTGTTGCCGTGCATTGGTAGCTCCGTTAGCCGGCGGTGGCAGGAGCAAGCCGCCGTGCCGGCTGCTCGACGATCGGCAGGTTGATCACGGCGGAGAGCATGCCGAACAGCACGGCGAGCCACCAGACGGTGTCATAATTGCCGGTACGCTCGAATGCGACGCCGCCCAGCCAAACGCCGAGGAAGCTACCAACCTGGTGGCTGAAAAAGGCGAAGCCCGTGAGCATTCCAAGCCATCGCGTTCCAAAGATCACCGCCACGATGCCATTGGTCGGTGGCACCGTCGACAGCCATAGAAGGCCCATCGAGGCGCCAAACAGCAGGCACGACAAGGGCGTGACCGGAAATGAGATGAAAGCGAGCACGGCCGCGGCGCGACCGAAATAGATCATGGAAAGGAGATACCGCTTGGGCATCCGGGTGGCGAGCCAGCCCGACGACAACGAGCCGATGATGTTGAACAGACCGATCACCCCAATGGTCCAACCGCCGATCTCGGCGGTCAGGCCGCGATCGATGAGGTAGGCTGGCATATGCACGGTGATGAACTGGAGCTGAAAGCCGCAGGTGAAGAACCCGATCACCAGCAGCACGTAGGAGCGATTCGACAAGGCCTCGACAAGTGCCTGCTTGAGCGATTGCTGTGCCGTCGGACCTTCGGGGTGGACCGACGGTGAGGTGTTGACCACCAGCGCGAGCGGCAGCACCAGCAGCATCATAATTGCAAAGGTCAGCAGCGTGCTCTGCCACCCGATCGACCCGATCAAGCCGACCGCAAGCGGGGAGTAGAGGAATTGGCCGAATGATCCCGCGGCGGTCCCCACCCCGAAGGCAATGGTGCGCCAGCTTTCCGGAAGCATCCTGGCATAGGCTGCCAGCACGATCGTGAACGTGCAGCCCGACAATCCAAAGCCGATGAGCACGCCCGCTGAAGCATTCAGCATTCCGGGCGTCGTCGAATAGGCCATCAATGCAAGTCCGGAGGCATAGAGCAACGCACCGGCACACAACACGCGCGCAGTCCCGAAGCGGTCCGCAACCGCTCCCGCGAATGGCTGCCCGGCGCCCCACAACAGATTCTGCAGCGCCAGCGCGAATGCAAAGACGTCCCTCCCCCAACCGTTCGCCTGCGACTGCGGCGTCAGGAAAAATCCGAGCGTCGCCCGCGGCCCAAAGCTCACAAGTGAGATCAGGCACCCACAAAGCAGGATGACGACAGGAGCACGCCAGCCAATCGCGGCAGGCGCTGCCGAGGGAGTGGTCGTTGTGTTGGCCATGACGTCTTATCGCCTCCTGCGCTCGCTCTGTCGGCCAGTTCCACACCGGCGCGATCCTGACCACAAGTGCGCGATCAGGAACGTCAAATCCGTTGCTGCAAAGAGGTGACCTGGCAACGCGTTGAGCCTTTTACGGCGTCATCGCCCCATGCCCAAACGAATCCTGTTCAATGGCTGCATTTCCTCGGCGCATAACAGCCTCACGCTCGGGGGCTGGCGCTGGCACTCTCGAGGTGTTATATGCCATTTGCTCGAAATGAGGATAATGATCCCAGCGCGGGGTTAGCAGGCCGGCCGATGCCGGATGTTTTCGTCCCTTCATTATGCTCACAACGAGTATATTACCAGAGGAGGCGCCGGTGCCACTTCAGCAAACGGTTGTTTCGTCAGAAGAATTCTCGCCTGCCGCAGGCGTGGAGCTTTCTGCCGCTGCACGCCGGTATGGCGTGCTCCCGATGCCATCGCTGGAATGGAACGAGCAGGTCGCGCGCGAGACGGCACCCCTCTATGCTCGCGTCGCCAAGGTCATCCCGCCGGTCGAATGGCCGTTTTTCGCGCCCTACGTGAAAGCCATCAATGCCCTAAAAAAGGAGCGCAGCGCAGTCATTCTGGCGCACAACTATCAGACACCTGAGATCTACAACTGCGTCGCCGATTTCGTTGGCGATTCGCTGCAGCTCGCGCGTGAAGCATCGCGCGTTGATGTCGACGTCATCGTGCAGTGCGGCGTGCACTTCATGGCGGAGACATCCAAGATCCTCAATCCGGACAAGACCGTCTTGATTCCCGATTCCAAGGCCGGCTGCTCGCTCGCATCGTCGATCACCGGCGCGGACGTGCGTTTGCTGCGCCAGCGCTATCCGGGCGTACCCGTTGTGGCCTATGTCAATACGTCGGCCGACGTGAAGGCGGAGGTGGATATCTGCTGCACGTCGTCGAACGCCGTCGAGGTTGTCGAAAGCCTTGGCACCGAAACTGTGATCTTCGTTCCCGATCAATATCTCGCCAAATACGTCGCGAGCCAGACCAAGGTGAAGATCATTGCCTGGAAGGGGGCTTGCGAGGTGCACGAGCGATTCACCGCGGATGAGCTGCGCCGCTATCGCCAAGGCGACCCCTCGCTGCAGATCATTGCGCATCCGGAATGCCCGCCGGACGTGTTGGCGGAATCCGATTACACCGGATCAACTGCGGGCATGATCGACTGGGTGCGGAAGAACCAGCCCAAGCGCGTTGTCATGGTCACGGAATGTTCGATGGCTGACAACGTGCAGGCCGAACTTCCCGACGTCGAGTTCGTGCGGCCCTGCAATCTGTGCCCGCACATGAAGCGCATCACCCTGCCGAAGATTCTTGACAGCCTCGTCTACATGAAAGAGGAGGTCGTAATCGATCCCCTGATTGCAGAACGGGCGCGGCGCTCGGTCGAGCGCATGGTGAACCTGAAGAGCTGAAGCCGTCCAGGTTGCCAGCAGGACGGCGTAAAGGCGCCACCATGTCGGACAACGTTCACGACGTGATCATTATCGGTGGCGGTATTGCGGGCCTGTTCTGCGCGCTCAAGCTCAGCCCGCGTCCCGTTACCGTGCTGACCGCTGCCCCGATCGGCCAGGGCGCCTCAAGCGCCTGGGCGCAAGGCGGGATCGCGGCAGCAGTAGCGGAAGGCGACACACCGGAAGCGCATGCGCGCGATACGATTGCTGCCGGCGCAGGCCTTGTTGACGAGGAAATGGCGCGAGCCGTGACCCGCGAGGCACCCGACCGGGTGCGCGATCTTCTCGCCTACGGAGTTCCCTTCGACCAGACGCTGGAAGGACGCCTCGCGGTCGGCCGCGAGGCTGCGCATTCCGCACGACGCATTGTCCATGTGCGCGGTGATGTGGCCGGTCGCGCCATCATGGATGCGCTCGGGGCTGCGGTGCGCAAGACGCCATCGATCCGACTGATTGAAGGCTATGTCGCCGACGAGCTCGTCACCAATGGCCCGCGTGTCGTGGGCGTGCGCGCCCGGACGGACGGCGAAAGAGAGCCCGCAACATTGTCCGCACGCGCCATCGTGCTCGCAACCGGCGGCATAGGCCATCTCTATGCGGTCACCACCAATCCGCCGCAAGCTAGGGGCACCGGGGTCGCCATGGCGGCACGCGCGGGCGCCGTGCTCGCAGATACTGAATTCGTGCAGTTTCATCCCACCGCCATTGCCACCGGACATGATCCGGCACCACTCGCGAGCGAAGCTCTGCGGGGCGAGGGCGCCATTTTGGTCAATGGTGTCGGCGAACGATTCATGCTCAAGGTCCATCCCGACGGCGATCTGGCGCCGCGCGATATCGTTGCACGCGGGGTGTTTGCTGAGATCGCAGCCGGACGTGGCGCCTTTCTCGATGCACGCACGGCAATCGGGACCGACTTTCCCGAACGCTTCCCAACCGTCTACGCAAGCTGCCTAAGGGGCGGCATCGACCCCGTGCACATGGCCATTCCGGTGGCGCCGGCCGCACACTATCACATGGGCGGCGTACACACCGACGCCCGCGGCCGCACCTCGCTTGCGGGCCTGTGGGCGGCCGGCGAAGTGGCTTCAACCGGCGTCCATGGCGCCAATCGGCTCGCCTCCAATTCATTACTCGAAGCGGTCGTCTTTGCGGCCCGCGTCGCCGATGACATTTCGGGCATGTCGTCACCGTTGACCTTGCGGCAGCGAGCGTCGACTGCCCCCCGCTTGAGTCTTGATTCTGCATCAACCGGCATGCGCGACCTGCGCTCGCTCATGTCGCGACATGTCGGGGTCATCCGCAACAGCGACGGCCTCGCGACAGCGCTCGCGAAGATCGGCCGCATCGAGCGCGAGGCCAAATCGGCGTCGCTCCGCAACATGGCCACGGCCGCGCTGCTGGTTGCGGCCGCCGCGTTTGCACGACGCGAGAGCCGCGGCGCCCATGAGCGGAGCGACTATCTCCGGCCCGATCCCACTCTGGCGCGGCACACATTTCTGACGCTCGCCGAAGCCCGCATGATCGCGGCCGACGCGACCCACGCCAGCCACGCATCTATTCCCGCCGGATGACATCCCATGCCGCAGTCCCTGCTCTGCCCCGATGCCTTCCTGTCTCCGCTCGAGATCGACGATGTCGTCACGCGCGCGTTGGCCGAAGATCTCGGTCGCGCGGGCGACGTGACCTCGATCGCGACCATTCCTGAAGATGCCACCGCGCATGCGATCGTGGTCGCGCGCAAAGCGGGCGTGATCGCGGGCCTGCCACTGGTCGCCGCCGCCTTCCGCAAGCTCGCGCCCGAGGTCGCGATCACCCCTCATGCGCGCGATGGCGCGAGCGTCGCCACGAAGACTGCGCTGATGCATGTGACAGGGCCGGCCCGCGCCGTGCTGGCAGCAGAGCGCGTTGCGCTCAATCTGCTCGGCCATCTCTCCGGTGTTGCGACAGCAACGCGCGAGTTCGTCCGCCGCGTCAAAGGCACGCGGACACGCATCTGCTGCACGCGCAAGACCACGCCCGGCCTTCGCGCGCTCGAGAAATACGCCGTGCGCTGCGGCGGTGGGTTCAATCACCGCTTCGGTCTCGACGACGCGATGCTGATCAAGGACAATCACATTGCAGTCGCTGGCGGCATCCGGGCGGTGCTCGAGCGCGCGCGTGCGAGTGCCGGCCATCTGGTCAAGATCGAGATCGAGGTGGACGGCCTCGACCAGCTGGGCGAGGTGCTTGCCGTGGGCCTTGCCGACGCGGTGCTGCTCGACAACATGAATGTTACGGACATGGGGAAGGCCGTCGCGATGGTTGGCGGCCGCTTCCCGCTCGAGGCCTCGGGCGGCATCACGCTTGAGAGCATCGAGGCGGTGGCATCGACCGGTGTCGACTACGCCTCCTCCGGCTGGATCACCCATTCAGCACCCAATCTCGACGTCGCGCTCGACATCGAGATTTGATCCAGTCTCGCTCACCTTCACCGAAGATTCGTCGTCCTTCTCAGAGTTGAATGCGTGCTGCGTTGAAGGAACCAGCACCATGAATGACCCCCAGCGCACCGAGAGCGACGACCGTTACCAGTGGCTCGAAGATGTGCAGGGCGCCGAAGCGCTGGCATGGGTCGAGGCACAGAACGCGCGCACGCTGGCGGCACTCACCGGGCCCGATTTCGACCGCGACCGCGAGGCTTTCCGCGCCATCCTATCAGCCTCCGACAAGATCCCCATTGTGTTCAAGCGCGGTCCATACCTCTACAACCTTTGGCAGGACAAGACCAATCCACGCGGCCTGTGGCGGCGCACGACACTCGACTCCTATCGCTCGCCTTCAACCGAATGGGACGTGCTAATCGATGTCGACGCGCTTGGACGCGATGAAGGCGAGAACTGGGTCTGGCACGGCTGCACGACTCTGCCGCCCGATCATCGCCGTGGCCTCGTTGCCCTCTCGCGGGGCGGCGCCGATGCCTCCGTGATCCGTGAATTCGACCTCGAAGCGCGCGAATTTATAGCAAACGGGTTCGTCCTTCCGGAAGCCAAGAGCTCCGTCAACTGGGCCGACGCCGACACGCTCTACGTGACGAGCCCGCTCGGAGACGGCCACGCGACAACGTCGGGCTATGCGCGGACGGTGCGGCGCTGGCGGCGCAACACCCCATTCGTGGATGCCGAAACCATTTTTGAAGGGCTTGCGACCGACGTCTCTGTCTATGCGTTCGTCGATCACGAGAGCGGCTTCGAACGCGTATTCGTGGGACGCAGGTTCTCATTTTTCGACGCGGAGGTCTTTCAGGTCGGCACAGATGGCTTGCGGCGAATAGACGTTCCAACTGATGCGCTCTGGGTCGCCCATCGCGAATGGCTCACGGCGCGACTGCGCTCGCCATGGAAGCCCAAGGATCGCGGGTTCTCGGCCGACAGCCTGATCGCGATCCGCTTCGATGCCTTCATGGCCGGCGATCGTAGCTTCGACCTTCTGTTCGAGCCGAGTGAGCGCCGCACCATCAACGACTACAGTTGGGCCAAGGATCGGCTTGCGATCAGCATTCTCGATGATGTGCGAACGCAGATCCTGATTTCCGAGCCATCCGCGACTGGGTGGACCTCCGCGCCACTGCCAGGCGTGGCAGAGACAGAGACCGCGCATATCTGGTGCATGGGTGACGACGGCGGAGAGACCTCGGAGAACTTTCTGCTGATGCGCGAGAGTTTTCTTGAACCGACCTCGCTCAACCTCGTTGCACCGGGAAAAGCACCGCAGTTGCTCAAGCAGCTGCCGCCGCGGTTCGACGCTTCGGGGCTAAACGTCACGCAACACGAGGCGATTGCCGACGACGGCGTGCGCATCCCCTATTTCCAGGTTGCTCGGAAGGATATTCCACTCGACGGCAACACGCCGACCGTCCTCTATGGATACGGCGGCTTTCTCATCTCCCTCCTGCCCACCTATTCGATGGGCGTCGGCAAGGCCTGGCTCGAGCAGGGTGGCGTCTATGTGGTTGCCAATATCCGCGGCGGCGGCGAGTTCGGCTCCGCCTGGCACAATGCCGGCATCCGAGAGCACAAGAAGCGCGCGCAAGACGACTTCGCCGCCATTGCGGCCGATCTCGTGCAACGCGGTGTCACCAGTCCGCAACGGCTTGCCTGCCATGGTGGCAGCAATGGCGGGCTCCTCGTCGGCAACATGCTCACGCGCCACCCGGAGCGGTTCGGCGCGGTCTGGTGCACGATCCCACTGCTCGACATGCGTCGCTACAGCAAGCTCCTCGCCGGCGCGAGCTGGATCGCCGAATACGGTGATCCCGACAAGCCTGACGACTGGGCCTTTCTCAAGCAGATCTCGCCTTACCATCTCGCCGAGGCGGGGAAGTCCTATCCGCCGATCCTGCTATGGACCTCGGCTCGCGATGACCGCGTTCATCCGGGACACGCCCGCAAGATGGCGGCGCGTCTCGAAGCGCTTGGGCACACCGTGTTCTTCTATGAGCCACCGCAGGGCGGCCACGGCCCCAGCGACTTTGAGCAGACCGCGCACATGTGGGCGCTCGGCTATGCCTTCCTGCGGCGGACCGTCGGTCAAGCAGCCGCGCGTGAGCTCTGATCTTCGCGTCGCCTATTCGAGCAGCGCCTCGACCTTGAGCGGCAGCATGCCGCCAAGCCAGGCGGAGTGCTCGGTGTGATCGGCATAGGCGTTGCCAGTTTCCGGATGCACGAGAATCGTCAATCCATCCCGATTGAGCAGAAGCCACGGCAGGAATCTAGCCAACAGGGAGTGCGGAAACGCGACCTGATACATGGACTTGAGATGCGGGCCCACAAGCTCGTCATGCCAGCGGCCGATCTTCGCTTCCGGAAATGCCTTCGCTACCCGCTGGCGCAGCCGTTCCGCCCGGTCACGCGTGGTCGCCGGGTCATAGTAAATGTGCGCGTGGTAGTCGCTGATGATCGCCGGATCAATGGGTGGCGCTGCGCTCTGCATCGAACACTCCTGCAGGTTCGATGAAAACGTAGGTCTGCCCGGCGCAAGATCAAGTGTCAGCGCCGAGGAGCCAGAGAAAGGCTCACAGCTGTTTGGCGACAGCGGCCGTCGTTTCGGGATCGCCCCAGGTTGGCTTGTCGGAGCCATCGCCCCACGCCCGTGGCCGATAAAAGGTGTGGACTCCGAGCTTGTGCAGCTTGGTCATCTCGCGCACCCAGCCCGGACGCACCCAATAGGCGTGGTAGTGTGTCGCCTTCCCGACCTCAGGCAGCCACAGCTTTCCGTCGAGCGTCTCGGCGGCAATCTTCTTGGCGCGGTCCATTGCGTCCGGCTCCCCCACCACATCTCGGATGCCGTCGCAGGCAAACGTGAACTGACAGGCGAGACGCCGATGGGCGTTCTGATAGACGACACCGCAGACCGTGCTCGGATATTTGCCGGAGAACACGCGGTTCAACACCACCTGGGCAACCGCGATCTGGCCACGCACGGGCTCGCCGCGCGCCTCGAAATAGATCGCGTCCGCAAGACATTTTTCGGCCTTGGCTCGGCCAGCCCCTTCGAGCTTGAGGCTCTCGGCAGGCGTCATTGGGCGCCGGTCGGCGCCTGTGACCTCACCCTTGGCCGCAATCGTCTCACCGCCCCTTGGCTCGGCTTCCTTCGTGGCCACGGTCTCGTTGGGCCTCAACGTCCCGCGCGCCTCGAGCTTGTCCTGCTTGCTGACGGAAGCTTCCGGCAGATCAGGCAACAGAGCCGCAACCCTGGCATCCGGATCAACCGCGACCGGCAACGTCTCGACGTTCGGCGACTCTCCCTCCCCCCAGGGCGCAAGATTTCCAAGGCTCTGTCCCATGGGACCGGCACCGAAATAGAGTCGCGCGACACGGGACTTCGGATCGAGCTCGTCGTTGGGAACAAAGCCCGGCACCAGCTGATCGACCGCGTCGAAAGCCTCATCGTGCGGCTCGGGGGTCTCGACGACAATCGGTGGCAGCTTGGCAGCATTCGGCGCCGGCACGATTGCGCTCGGATCGACAGCGGCAAGCGTATAGCTTGCCTGCGGCTCAGCCGGTGCAACCTCGGCAACCGGCGGAGCTGGTGACTGCGCTGACGACTGCGTGCGGATATCCCATCGATCGCCCTTGCGACCCGACGTCGACTGCAGCGCCGCGACCTGAGCGGGCTTCGCGTCGAGCCGGTCACCCTTGAGCTTGCGATCGATAGTGAGCGCAGCCGACATGCCCGGCTCCATCTCGATCGCAACGTCGCGCAACATCCGCTCGCGGATCGAGCTCGTGATGTCGGCGTTGGCAGGATCGAGCCCGGACAAGGCGTAGTTCAGCGACGGCGGCAGAGCCGTACCCACTGGCTGGGGCAAAGTGAGGCTGGCAACTTGGATGGGACTGAGCGACGAGACAAAGTTGCCGCCCTGACTGCGCTCAACAACAGGCACTTGCCGCGCGATCAGCGCGGCAAGCTCCTGATAGCCGACCTCCCTCGGTATCAGGACGAGCGCCACAATGCCAAGGCCGAAGGGCGCTACAAAGCCACCCCCCGGCCCGTTACGCGATACACCCATCCACCCCTGCTCACGCAACTCTACGCAACAAATACTCTCGTCGGCAGAAGGCGCTTACATGGCACAAATGCGACAGTTCACTTGTTGCCTGATTAACCTTGCGATCGCGTTAATGGCCTTATTGAGGCGATTGCAATGGCTGACAAACGCGCAAATTTCGTCGCCTACCGGCCTTTGGAAGCTGGTTCAAAAATACCGGCGCGCGTTCGGTGTTCCTGCCGGCGGGTCATTGTGGCGTCTGGCCGGCCATCATGTGGGCACTGATGAAGTTTCCCACTAGGAATGCGGCCGCGCCGCTCAAGCATCCAGCAACCAGCACGCGTTCGGGGATCACCTCCGGCACCGGCCGGCCCAGCACGACGCGCAGGATCAGAAGGCCAAGGGCGACGGTCGCAAAGTATACGACCAGGGGATGCGCGAGCATGTCGGTCCCGAACGGCCGCCGCTCGCCGATGAGGCCGAAGCCCAGACCGCCCGCCATCACCAGGCCGTACCAACCGCCCCGTAGTCTGCCCATTGGACGGCGCCGGCGCGGGTCGTCACATCTTCACGCCCTGCTCCGCGAAGTACTTCAGCGCGCCGGGATGCCAAGGCACCGGCGAATTGGTCTTAACTTGATACTTGTAATCGATGTTGGCCGCTTCTGAGTGCACGGACACCAGCTCGGCCTTGTGATCAAAGATGATCTTGGCGACATTGTAAGCAACGTCGTCGGTCATCTTGTCATTGGTGACCAGGATGTTCCACACGGTCGATTGCGGATTGTCCTTCTCCTGCCCGGGATAGGTCTTGGCCGGGATCACGTCACGGACATAGAGCGCCCCGTATTTTGCGTTCATCTTCTCGACGACGTCGGCGTGGTCGACAAGCTTGATCTTGACACCGGGCGTTGCACCGAGATCGGTCACTGCAGCGGTCGGCAGACCGCCAACCCAAAAGAATGCATCGATCTTCCTGTCCTTGATGGCGTTCACCGACTCCGCCGCGCCGAGCCGCTCGCGGCGAATGTCCTTATCCTTGTCGAGGCCGGCCGCCTCGATCACGCGGAACGCCATCACTTCGGTAGCGCTGCCGGGTGAGCCGGTCGACACGCGCTTGCCCTTGAGGTCGGAGATCTTCTCGATGCCCGTACCCTCGATCGTCACCACATGCATGCGGTTTGGATAGAGCACCATCAGGGTGCGCACCGGAACCTTGGAACCTCGGAACTTGTCCTCGCCCTTGAAAGCGTCGAGCGCAGCATCCACCATCGAAAAGCCAATCTCGCTCTGTCCGCTACCGATCAGCTTGAGATTGTCGACCGAACCACCGGTCACCTCGGCGGTCGCCTGATAGCCGCGCAGATATTTCGACAGCACGTTGGCAAGGCCGCCGCCGAGCGGATAGTAAACGCCGCCGGTTCCGCCGGTGCCGATCGCTAAGGTCTTTTGCTGCGCCTGCGTCGCACCCGCAACCAATGAAGCTGCAACTGCAATTGCGAGAGTCGCGCCGATAGCTTGCTGCCTCATCTTGGATCTCCCTAGTGGCTCACGTGTTTATGGACCGCGTGCGGTCGCGGTCCCACCGACCGGTGTCATGTATTGTTTTAGCAGCAAAGCCGTCGCGATCGCCAGACCAAGCGGAGCCGGATGGGGCACGTCATAACCGGACAGGCGCTCGGCCAAGGCCTCCAGCAGGCTTGGAAACACCAGCAGAAGCCCGGCAAAAAGCCAGAGAACACGCTCGATCGCGGTGTTCTGTCGCAGTGCCCAGTTCTGCGCTGCGGCAGCGAGAGCAGCAAGGCCGGCGGCGGTTTTAGCAGTAACGATAATGATATCCCACACCGAGCCGTCCTTGGGAATTTTCATGAGCAGCCCGACGCCCTGTGGGTCGAGCACGAATACGAACGGCACCAGGAACGCCGGCAGCGTGTACTTCCAGGCCTGCATCGTAGTCTTGTAGGGATCCCCGCCGGTGATCGCTGCCGCCGCGAACGGCGAGAGCGCGGTCGGTGGCGACACTTCCGAAAGCACCGCATAATAGAAAATGAACATGTGCGCGGCGTAGTCAGGCACGCCGAGCTCCTTGAGCGCGGGCGCGCAGATCACCGCGCAGATGATGTAAGAGGCGGTCACCGGCACCGCGAGACCGACGATCCAGACGACGAGGGCCGTGTAGATGGCGGTCAGCAGCAGGCTGCCGCCGGCATAGTCGAGCACGATCGAGGAGAATTTCAGCCCGAGCCCCGTCAGCGTGACGACGCCAACGATGATGCCGGCTGATGCGCAGGTCGTCGCCGCATTGAGCACACTGATCGAGCCATCGGCGAGCGAGCGCGTAAGCTTCTCAGAGCCCGCGACCCGCTCACGGCCGTAGCGCGTGAGGCCGGCGATCCCCAGGACTCCCAGCAGCACAAGCAACAATAGCGGGAAATACGACAAGAACGCATCCGAAACAATCGACGTCCTGAAGGCGGGCACGGCAAGCAGCAGCGTGCCCACGAGGCTCACGATCAACAAAGTGATCAGCAGCCGGCGCGGGCCAAGCGCCGTCTCGGGCGTCATTGCGCTCAGGAAGAAGCACAGGAAGGTCGAATAGAACACCGCGAGCATCGGCGAATAGCCGATCACCATAAAGACGATGACCGCAACCAGCGATGTAAAGTGGAAGCCGTAGCGCACTGTCATCTGCCCCAACGACAGCGAGGTGTCATAGGGCACGGTCTGGGCACCGAAGCGCTTGGCGTCGAGCTCGACCATGAACAGGAGCGACAGGTAGTAGAGGCAAGTCGGGATCGTCGCCATCCAGATCACGTCGAGATAGCTGATCTTCAGAAACTCGGCGATCAGGAAGGCGGCAGCACCGAGCACTGGCGGCGACAGGATCGCACCCAGCCCGCCAGCCGCAAGCAAGCCGCCAGCCGCGTTCTTCTCATAACGCGCGCGCTCCATCATCGGATAGGCGACGGCACCAATCGTCACCGTCGTAGCAACGCCGGACCCAGACGGCCCGCCGAGCAGAAACGACGACAGTACGACGGTACGACCGGCGCTGTTCGGCTTGCCGCCCATCAAGGCGAGCGAGAAATCGATGAAGAACTTGCCAGCGCCGGAATGCTGCAGGAAGGCGCCATAGATGGTGAACAGGATGATGAGCGACGATGAGACGTCGACCGCTACGCCGAAGATGCCTTCCAGTGTGATGAAGAGATGGCCGACCAGCCGCGAGAAGGTGTAGCCGCGATGCGTCCAGGGCGGCGGCAGATAGGGACCCAGCATCGCATAGGCGATGAACAGGATCGCGACCACTGGCATGATCCAGCCGGATGTGCGCCGCGTCGCTTCGAGCAGCAGCACGATGAAGATCACACCGAGGACGACGTCGAACTGGGTCGGCGTCGTGGCACGGTCGGTGAAATCTTCCCCGCCCCAGATCGCATAGACGAGAATCGCGACAGCGGCCGCCGCCGCCACCACGTCCCACAGCTGAACGCGATTACGAAAGCGCGCCGCGATCGGAAACAAAAGGAAGGCCAGCACCAGCACGAAGGCTACGTGGGTGTAGCGCAGCGGCTGCGTCGGCACGATGTCGTAGGCGGCGTAGAGGTGAAACAACGTCATCGCGACGGCAATCACCGTGACGATGATACCAGCCCAGCCGACCAGCCGATTGGCGGCGCCCTCTTCAGCCTCGACGAACTCCTCTGCCTTGCGCAATGCCTCGTCGGAGATCGCGCCTTGCGATGCCAGTCCTTGCGATGCCAATCGTGGATCCGGCACAGCCTCTACCGGCGACATGGCCGGCTTACCATCCTCAGCCATTATCCCCTCGTCAGGCTCTTTGCGGCCTTGTTGTCACGCTACCATGGCGCTCGTTCGCCGAACACTCCAACTTTCGACGCGAACGCGCATCAGCCGCCTTCACCTACCGCGACTTTACCCAGCGCAGCCTGGGCGGCGGCAAGCCGCGCAATCGGCACCCGGAACGGCGAGCAGGAAACGTAGTCGAGACCGATCTCGTGACAGAAAGCGACCGAGGCAGGGTCGCCGCCGTGCTCGCCGCAGATCCCGACCTTGAGCTTATTGCGCGTCTTGCGGCCGCGCTCGGCACCGATCCGCATCAACTCGCCCACCCCTTCGCGGTCGATCGACACGAACGGGTCGCTCTTGAGGATGCCGCGCGCCGTGTAGAGGCCGAGAAAGCTCGCCGCATCGTCGCGGCTGATGCCGAATGTGGTTTGCGTGAGATCATTGGTTCCGAACGAGAAGAACTCCGCCGACTGGGCGATCTCGGCCGCCATCAGGGCCGCGCGCGGCAGCTCGATCATAGTGCCGACTTGGTAGTCGATCTTGGTGCCGCGCTCCTTGGCAACTGCCTGCGCCATCGCGTCGATCCGTTCCTTGACCAGATCGAGCTCCGCCTTGGTGGCAATCAGCGGCACCATCACCTCCGGCACCACTGGCTTGCCGGTGCGCTCCGCCGCCTCGGCAGCGGCCTCGAAGATCGCGCGCGCCTGCATCTCGGCGATCTCCGGATAGGCGATCGCGAGTCGGCAGCCACGGAAGCCGAGCATGGGGTTGAACTCGTGCAACTGCCGGGCACGATCGGCAAGTTTGCGCGGATCGGTCTTCATCGCCTCGGCGACCTCGACGATCTCCTCCTCGCTGTGCGGCAGGAACTCGTGCAGGGGCGGATCGAGCAGCCTGATCGTCACCGGCAGCCCCTGCATGATCTCGAACAGCTCGACGAAATCCTGCCGCTGCATCGGCAGGAGCTTGGCGAGCGCGGCCCGGCGCATGCTCTCGTCGTCGGCAAGGATCATTTCGCGCACCGCGCGGATGCGATGCTCCTCGAAGAACATGTGCTCGGTTCGACAGAGCCCGATGCCTTCGGCGCCGAACTTGAGCGCGACGCGGGCGTCGGTAGGCGTGTCCGCGTTGGCGCGCACGCCGAGCTTGCGCACAGCGTCGGCCCAGCCCATCAGCGTCCCGAACTCACCTGACAGCTCCGGCTCGATCATGGGCACTCGCCCGGCTAGCACCTGGCCGGTCGAACCGTCGATGGTGATATGGTCGCCCTGCCGGAAGGTCTGGCCGGCTATGCTCAACGTGCCGGCGGTGTAATCCACGCGCAGCGTCCCGGCGCCCGATACGCAGGGCTTACCCATGCCACGCGCGACCACCGCGGCATGCGAGGTCATGCCGCCGCGGGTGGTGAGAATGCCCTCGGCCGCGTGCATGCCATGGATGTCCTCGGGCGAAGTCTCGACCCGCACCAGGATCACGCGGCGACCCTCCGCCTTCATGGCTTCCGCGTCGTCAGCCGAGAACA
>Ga0137409_10000624_pt1 | contig 39025 bp, 31 predicted proteins | sample CZODoug1_16funga_FD_122059 | JGI IMG/M metagenome (GOLD analysis project Ga0137409, IMG submission 122059) | Vadose zone soil fungal communities from Angelo Coast Range Reserve, California, USA - CZODoug1_16fungal (Hybrid Assembly) | ecosystem: Environmental > Terrestrial > Soil > Vadose zone... | reverse complement strand
TTGTTCGGCATTGCGAGCTTCGTGGTGCAGCGGCGCGCGCGCGAGATCGGCGTGCGCAAGACATTCGGCGCCAGTAAGCGCAGCGTGCTCGCGCTCGTGCTCTGGGACTTCTCCAAGCTCGTGATCCTGGCCAACGTGATCGCCTGGCCGCTCGCGTGGCTCGCCGCGCGGCGGTATCTCGATCTGTTCGTGCAGCGCATCGATCTCTCGCCGACGCCGTTCGTTTTCGCGCTGGTCGTGAGTCTCGCGATTGCATGGGTGGCCGTGATCACCCACGCGCTGCGCGCCGCGCGGGTCCAGCCGGGGCTCGTGCTGAAGACGGAGTAGCCCGAGCATGGGCGTCGGTGTCGCCGCGCTTGCCGCGTCGACAACGCCGGCGACTCGGTGGACGAGTGAATTGCGATCACCCTAGGGCCTATTGGCGGAGTCGTTACGCCGTGCTAAATATCGGCTGAACGCCGCGCGCCCCGCGCGCCGGCGTGTCGCCCCACCCGAAGACACGAAGACGAGCGGAGGTGCCGCCGATGGCGAGCCCATTCGCAGCAGAGGTCCTCGCGGAAGCCGTGCCGCGGACGAGCGCCGAGCTCGCGCTGCCGCGCCGCGAGAGGTTCCATCCGTCCCCGGCGGACTGGCGGGACGAGGTGCTCTACTTCCTGCTCGTCGACCGGTTCAGCGACGCGCGCGAGGCAGAGCGGCCGCTGCTCGACCGGAACGCGCGCGCCGCGGCGCGGCCGGACGGCGCGGACGGCCAGGCGTGGCGCTGGGATCGGTGGGCGGAATCCGGCGCGAAGCGATGGCAGGGCGGCACGCTCGCGGGCGTCCACTCGAAGCTCGGCTATCTCGACGCCCTAGGCGTGACGACGTTGTGGGTGAGCCCCGTGCTCAAGCAGCGCGGGCACCTCGACACGTACCACGGCTACGGCGTTCAGCACTTTCTCGACGTCGATCCGCGCTACGGAACGCGCGCGGATCTCGTCGCGCTCGTCGACGCCGCGCACGCGCGCGGCATGCGCGTGATCCTCGACATCATCTTCAATCACTCCGGCAGCAACTGGACATATCCCGGCGGCGTGTTCGAGCCCGCCTACCGGCCGTTCCCGCAGCGCTACGACTTCGGCAGCTGGCTCGGCCGCGACGGCGAGGCGATCGGCGCGATCGGTGACGACGCGGAGCAGGCCGTGTGGCCGACGGAGCTGCAAGCGCCGGACGCGTACACGCGCGCCGGCGTCGGCGACTTGGGCGGCGGCGATCTCGCCGATCCGGAAGCGGAGCACAAGCGCACCGATTTCTTCTCGCTGCGCGACTTCGCGCTGCGAGCGCCCGGCGTGCTCGCCGGCCTCGCGCGCTGCTACCAGTACTGGATCGCGCTCACGGATTGCGACGGCTTCCGCATCGACACGCTGAAGCACGTCTCGTTCGATGAGGGCCGCAACTTCTGCGGCGCCATCAAGGAATTCGCGGCGAACCTGGGCAAGGCGAGCTTCCTGCTCGCGGGCGAGATCGCAGGCGGCGATTTCGCGGAGCGCAGGTATCTCGACGTGCTCGGCCGCAATCTCGATGCGGCGCTCGACATCGGCGGGATGCGTCCCGCCCTTCAAGACGTCGCGAAGGGTCTCGCGCCGCCCGACGCCTACTTCTCGGGATTCGATCCCGGCGCAGCCGAGATGGGCTCGCATCGCAACTTGGGCCAGCGTCACGTGTCGATCCTCGACGATCACGACCACGTGTCCGGCCCGAAGATCCGGTTCTCGAGCGAGTCATCGTCGCCCCAGCAGGTGGTGGCCGCCGTCGCGCTGCAGCTCTTCACGCTCGGCATCCCGTGCATCTACTACGGTACCGAGCAGTCGTTCGCCGGCCCCGAGGAATCCGAGCGCCGTTTCCTGCCTGGATGGAAGGGCGGCGACTTCGCCGATCGCTACTTGCGCGAGGCCATGTTCGGCCCCGAGCATCCGCGGCGCGCGGGCCGCGCGGGGCTCGCCGGGCCCGACGCGCTCGACGCCACGCTGCCCGGCTTCGGCCCGTTCGGCACGGCGGGCGCGCACTGCTTCGATCCCGCGCATGGCGCGTACAGGAGCATCGCGGCGCTCACGGCGGTGCGCAAGCGCTTTCCGGTGCTCCGCGCCGGCCGGCAATATCGGCGGCCGACTTCGTTGTTCGGTCAGCCGTTCCTCGAGCGCGGCGGCGGCGAGTTGCTCGCGTGGTCGAGGATCTTGAGCGACGAGGAGGCGCTGTGCGTCGTGAACACGCACGGCACGCAGCGCCGCGGCGCCGACGTGCTCATCGACGCTGACCTGAACGCCGACGGCGCCCGCTTCACCGTCGTCGCGAACGGCGCGGAAGCGGCGCAGGGCAGCGCCGCCGGCGTGAGTCATCCGGTGGGCTCGACGGTGGCCGTGAGGCGCGACTCCTCAGGGGTAGGGTTCGTCGAGGTCCGCGACGTGCCGCCGTCCGGCGTCGTCGTGCTCGTGAATCGCCCGTAGGCCGCGCGAGCGCCGCGGTGTCGATCGGCTTTGCGTGGTCGACGGCGACAAGCTCACGCTGACGTACGACGTCGTCGAGCGGCGGGACACGCGCGGCGGGCAGTCGTTTGGCGGCCTGCTGATGTCGGCCGAGGTGCTCACGGCGACGCGGGCACGCTGAGCCTCGAGCGACAGCCGCGAGCTCGAGCGCTGGCGCGTCGCGGCGAATCCCGATCACGGGCGACGACCCCAGGTGAGCCGAAAGTCCAATTCGTTCGCCGCGCGGACAGGCTAGCGTTCGCGAAGCCGGTGCGGCGCGCGTGTCGCAGGGAGAGCGATGGACTCGAGCCGATTTGCGTGGCTGCTCTTGGCCGCAGGCGCGCAAGCGCATGCCCAGGGCGGCGACAGCGACGCGGAGCTCGCGAAGAAGCTCGCGAACCCGGTCGCCGCGCTGATCAGCGTGCCGTACCAGATGAACTACGACGAGAAGATCGGCCCGGCGCGCGACGGCGAGCGTTGGCAGATGAACTTCCAGCCGGTAGTGCCGTTCGACTTCGGCTCGGAGTGGACGATCATCTCGCGCACGATCGTGCCCCTCGTCGCGCAGCAAGACATTTTCCCCGGCGCCGGCAGCCAATCGGGGCTCGGCGATATCACGCAGAGTCTGTTCTTCGCGCCGAAACACACGAGCGTCGAAGGTTTCACCTGGGCCGTCGGCCCCGCGTTCCTGCTCCCGGCGGCCACCGACGAGTTGCTCGGCACGGACAAGTGGGGTGGCGGGCCGACGGGCATCGTCCTCATGCAGAAGGGCCCTTGGACGTACGGCGCGCTCGTGAACCACCTCTGGTCGTTCGAGGGCCACCACGACCGTCCCGACTTCAGCTCGACGTTTCTCCAACCGTTCCTTTCTTATCGCACGACGAAGCTCTGGACTTACGTGGTGAACGCCGAGTCGAGCTACGACTGGAAAAACGACGCGTGGTCCGTGCCGATCAACTTGAGCGCGAGCAAGCTCGTCGCGCTCGGCAAGCACCGCGTGAGCTTTTTCGGGGGAGTCCGCTACTGGACCGAGTCTCCGGAGAGCGGCGCGCACGACTGGGGCCTGCGGTTCGGGGCGACGCTGTTGTATCCGAAGTAGCGGTCGGGCGTTTTCGCGACGGCGCTGCGGCGCGCCGGACGGAGACGCGGATGGGCTCGTCGATGCACAGACGGTCCGAGTAGTACTATGGGTCTCGTGTCCTTGCTACCTCGACTCGGTTGCGGAGGAGACCACCATGAGGCAGATCAAGGCCCATGTCGCTATAGCGATGGTGCTCGTTGCCGGATGTGCGGCCGCCCCCGACGTCGCCGAGCAAACCCCCACAACGGTGGCCCCCATCGCCGGATCGCAAGCCGCCGTTGCCGCCGTCATTCCGGACGCCGTGCTCGATATCGACGAGATCAACGCAAGCACGTCCCCGCCGCTCATCTGCCGCGATGTGCTCAAGGCAAACTCCAACATGCACGTGCGGCAATGCCTGACGGAGGCGGATTGGAAAGTCTACGAGCGCGCCGCGGCGCGGCGGGCGGAAGAGCTGACGCGAATGCTCCAAGGCGGCCTCTATCGTCGTTGACCAGGCGCGTTCGCGGGCGACTCCAGTCGGTCTCCCCTGGTCGTTGGCGCCTCGCTTGGGGCCGACCACGAACGGCGCGCATCTACCTTCCGGCCGCTTCGGTTTAAACTGCCCGGGTCTGAAGCAAACCGGCAGGGTCGCCGCCATGGCAACGACTAACAAAAAGAAACGTGAATCAGTGATCACCGCGGTTGCGATCGTGCTGGGTGCTGCGGTGTCGCAGCCAGCCGCGCCGCAGGGCTCCGAGAGGTTGACCGTCGACGTCCACGACTGTCTTTCGCTCGAGAAGCGCGACGAGCGATTGGCGTGCTTCGAGGCCCAGGTCGAGGCCGCGCAGCGCGCGGCGCCGGCGCGCGGCAGCGAGCCCGTGGCACCGAGCCCGGCCCCTGCGGCGACCGCTGCCCCTGCGCCGAGCGCTCCCCCGGCTGCGGCGGGCACTGCCGCTGCGGCGAGTACTGCCGCCTCGGCCGAGAGCGGGAAGCCGGCCCGCGCGAAGAGCGGTTCCGAGCAAGCGCCGGCCGAAATCGTCGCGAAAGTGGCCGAGCTGCGCGAGACGGTTCCGAACGCCTACCTGATCACGCTCGACAACGGCCAGGTTTGGCGGCAGTCGCAGCCGGCGGCGTACCCGCTGCGTCCGGGTCTGGAGGTGCGGCTCCGCCAAACGAGGTTTGGCTATCGCCTCACCGCTCCGGAGCTACGCGGCCAAATCCAGGTCGACCGCGTGCGCTAGCCGCTCGCTCCGCTCAAATGCGGCGATATTTCGATAGGGCGCGCGAGGAGCGTGCGAAGCTCAACTAGCGTAGGAGCCCACGGATGGCACACCCCAAAACTCTGCGCGCCACGCTCGGTTGGCTGTCGGCCCTTGCGGCTCTGCTCACGGTCCCGGCGATTGCACAGGATTCATCGCCCGAAGCAGGGGCTCGCACGGACGCCGCCACAGAAACGCCGCAGGCGGTGGACGAAGTCATCGTGCGCGGGCGTCGGCTGAGCGAGATCGAGGCCGATCTTCGCATCTACATCAACAAGTTCTTGACCGAGGTCGCGGCGCCCGCGCGCGGGCGAGGCTACGCCCGCTGGCATCGCCAGGTGTGCATCGGCGTGCACAATCTCGAAATCTCCGCCGCCCAATATGTGGTCGACCGCATTTCGAGCGCGGCGCAAGACGTGGGGCTCGAGCCCGGCGAGCCCGGCTGCCGCCCCGAGGTGAACATCCTCTTCACGACCAACGCGAGCGAAACCGCGTCCCTCATGGTCGAGACCGAGCCGCGGGCTTTCCGGCCGATGGCGGGATATGCCGGCACGGATCCCGGCGTCGACGCGCTCGACGAGTTCGTGAAATCCAACCGGGCCGTGCGCTGGTGGCACGTGAGCATGCCGGTCGGCGCGCACAACCGCGTGAATGCCATCGACGAGCCGGGCACAAGAGCTTGCGCCGACTCACCCCTCTGTGCGCCGCAGGTCAACGTGCAGGGTCCTTCCCGGATCCATAGCGGCACGGTGGACGAGCTGCAGTATGTGATCGTCGTCGTGGATGCGACCAAGCTCAAAGGGACGACGTGGCAGCAGCTCGGCGACTATCTCGCCGTCATATCTCTCGCCCAGATCGACCCGAAGGCGGATCTGGCGGACTTCGACAGCATCCTGAATCTGTTCAGCAACCCCGCTGCCTATTCCGGCCTCACCGATTGGGACCGCTCCTACCTGCAGGCGCTCTACGGGTACGATCAGGAGCGAAGCGCGCGGGCGGCGCAGAACGAGATCGTGAGCCGCATCGCGAAGCGGGAGCTGGAAGACCGTTGAGCAAACGCCGGTCGAACTAGGGTCAGACCCCAAAGGGGGTCAGACCCTCGCGCACCAGTCGCGCCAGATGCTCCTGAATAACGCTTCGAGGCCGCGGACGAACCGCGGCGCATCCATCACCGGCGAGGACTCGATGCGCTCGCGCAGCGCGCGCCGCGACCCGGCCAGTCCGGCGGCGTCGCGGATCAACTCCGCCGCGAGCTCTACGTACTGCCCCGCGGTTCGCGCGACGAGGTGCTCGAGACCCACGTTGGCGAGCAGCGTCGAGCCCGCCCGCGACACGGCGGTGCGCCCCGCGAGACTGACCACGGGCACGCCCATCCAAAGCGCATCGCAGGTCGTCGTGCCTCCGCCGTACGGATGCGGGTCGAGCGCCACGTCGATCAGACGGTAGGTCTCCAAGTAATCCGCGAGGGACTGGCGGCCCACGAAAGCCGCGCGTGACTCTTCCACGCCGGCCGCGCGCAACGTGCCGCGCACGCGGTCGCGATGGGCCTCGGTGCGCGCATAGAGAAGGAGCCGGGCGTCCGGTGCGCGGCGCAGCAGCCGCGTCCAGAGGTCGAGCGTCACATCGGTGACCTTGGCGAAATTGTTGAGGCAACCGAAGGTCGGTGGGCCCGTGCGGCGCTCCGTCGCCGGCCGCCGGGAGTCCGGCAGCGGCGGCGCGGAATAGCACCAATAGCAGTGCGGGAGGTATATCGAGGTCTCGGCGTAGTCGCCGGACTCCCCCGGCGGGTCGAGAAAACGGTCGGTCACTCGGTAGTCGATCGCGTCGACGCCCGTCGTGCTGCAGTAGGCGAGATACGTGATCTGAACCGGCGCCGGCTTGCGCGCAAACGTGAGCAGCCGGTTGTGGCCGGAATGCGCGGCGAGGTCCACGAGGATGTCGATCCCGTCCGCGCGGACGACGTCGGCCAGCTGCGCATCGCCGAGCACGGCGACGTCACGCCAGCGATCCACGTGCTCGCGGAGCAAGCCGGTGACGGCGTCGGGCGTCGTCACGTCGGAATACGCGACGACCTCGACCTGCCGCCGGTCGCGCTCCCGGAGCACCGGCAGAATGAAGCGCGCTACCGGATGCTCGCGGAAATCGCCCGATACGTAGCCTACCCGCAGCCGGCGGTCCGGCTCGGGACCGTTCTCGTGCGGACGGCGGCCGGCCGCGAGCGGCGCCACGTGCCGCTCGGCCCACGCGCGGTGCTCGCGCGCGAGATCGGCCGGCGAGCAGCCGGGATGATAGTGGAGCGTCAGAAGAAGATTGCTGTGCAGGGCCGACAAATCGGGACGCAGCTCGATGGCGCGCCGATAACAGTCGATCGCTGCGTCGAGCTCGCCTCGATCCTTGAGCAGGTTGCCGCGGTTCGCGTGCGGCTCGGCGTACTCGGGATCGAGATCGATGGCTTTTCGATAGAGAATCTCCGCTTCCGTCAGACGATCCTGCCGCGCGAGGACGTAGCCCAAGTTGTTGGTGGCCTCGGCGTAACCGGGATCGAGCTCGATCGCCGCCTCGTAGCAACGAGCGGCTTCGTCGTAGCGCTCGAGGCGATCGAAAACTTGTCCCAGATTGTTCCGGCAAACCGCCGCGTCGGGTCGCAAGCTCACGGCCCGTTGAACGAGTGCGAGAGCGGACACGAGGTTCCCGCCTTGCAGCGCGATCACGCCGAGCAAATGCAGCGAGTCCGCGTGCTCCGGCTCGCGTTGCAGGATTTCTCGATAGCGCCGTTCCGCCTCGGCGAGACGACCGGCTCGATGGTGCTCGAGCGCGAGCGCGAAGGCTTGATCCGCGCTGACCTCAGGCATTGCTGCTATCTACTCTCCACCGGCTAGCGGTGCTATGTACCGTTCCTATCATGAGAATTCTCGGTGGCCGTTGGATCGCGGCTGCGTGCCGCCTAGTATTCGCGCGCCAGGAAGGAGAGTACCAGCGCCATGAAGGCATTCTGTATCTTCGCGCTCTCGGCGTTCGCCCTGCCGGCCTTCGCCCAAGACGCGGCGCCACCCGCTTCGCAGCCCGCCGCCGGCGTCGACGAGATCGTCGTGCCCGGCCGTACGGGAGAGCAGCTCCGGGTCGAGATCGAGCGGCTCGAGAACTCCGTCTACGAGCGGTTCAACGCGTTGAACAGCGACGACGACTTCGACGTCCACTGCTTCGAGCAGGCGCCGACCGGCTCGAACATTCCCGTGCGTACCTGCTGGCCGAATTTCGCGCTCCATGCCGAGGAGCGGGCGGCGGGCAACAGCTTGCGCGGGATGCAAGGCGTCGGCGCCGGTGGCAATTCGCAGCAAGAGCGGTCGGATTTGGCGCGCAAGGGCAAGGAGATGATCGCCGAGATGCAGCGCGTTGCCCGCCAGGACGAGCAGCTCATGAAAGACCTCACCCAGTTGGCGGAGCTCAAGGAGCAGCAGCAGACGGGCCGCCCGCGCCGCGCGGACCGCTGAGCGCGTCCCCCGCACCGCCAAACCCCTAGGCGCGTGAAGAGCTTGCGGCCCTGCCGCGATGTGTACTCACCGGGCTGTCGTTGCCCGAATGCCACAAGCTCGACCCCCCTGCGAAGCATTCGAAACGGCCTGTCCGCTTCTCGAGGCAACGAACGGTTGCGCTGACGCAGCTACGGTGCTAGCCTCCCGATGGGGTCGGGGCTACAAGAACATAAGACGTCGGACGTCTCAGTTAGTCCCGCGCAATTCGATTCACGCCTTGGGGAGGGAGAAATGAAGGTTACTACGAGCTATGCGGGCGCTCGCCCGCGTTTTGGTGCTTTGTCGTCGGCGGTTGCCGCGGCCCTTGCAGTGTCCTCGGCCGGGGTTGTCCAAGCCCAAGAGCAGCCGAAGACCGAGAAACAAGTCGACGAAATCACGGTGACCGGCTCGCGCATCCAGCGCCAGGACTTCACGTCCAACAGCCCGGTCCAGACCGTCGATCAGCAGGCGTTCGAACAGACGGCCGTCGTCGGCGTCGAAACAGTTCTGAACAAGTTGCCGCAGTTCGTGCCTGCCGTCACGCAGTTCACGACGGGCGACGTGCAGCAAACGGCTACCAACACGGTCGGCGCATCGACCGTCAGCCTCCGCGGCCTCGGCGCGAACCGAAACCTCGTGCTCATCAACGGCCGCCGCGGCATGCCGGTCAACCCGACGATGGTCGTGGACACGAACTCGATTCCGTCTTCCGCCATCCAGCGCGTGGAAGTCATCTCGGGCGGCGCCTCGGCCGTGTACGGCGCGGACGCCGTCGGCGGCGTCGTCAACTTCATCCTCAAGGACGACTACGAGGGCGCGTCGGTCGACGTGCGCTTCGGCGATACCCAGCACGGCGGCGATCAGACCGTGCACATCGGCGGACTCTTCGGCGTCAACGCGGCCGACGGCCGCGGCAACATCATGCTCGGCATCGAGCGTGACACGCGGGCGAAGCAGTACACCTGGCAGCGCGACTGGTGGATCGCGGACCGCGCGAATCCGAACACGGCGGGCGGCGGTTTCGCCTTCGGCAGCGCCAGTTGGTTCCACAATGAGCCCGCCGCCAACTTGCCGGCGAACTCTCCCACCAACAATCCGAGCCAGGCCGTCGTCAACTCAATCTTCACGCAAGCTACCGGGGCGGCCCAGATCCCGGCCAACTTCGCGATGACGAACTTCCGGATCAATCGGGACGGCAGCGTCTTCACCGGCTTGCAGGACAACCAAGCGCGTTCCCCTGGGGCCTACCTGTGGGACGGCCCGGTGTTCAACGGCAACCAGAACTGCCCGACGGCGGGCTCAGCGGTCGGCAACATCACCGTGAACCAGACTTGCCGCGGCGTCGCCGGCGGCGGCGACCTCGACGGCAGCTTCAAGGACCTCCCGGTCTTCGTCCGGCAGGCGAACGGCCAGATCAAAGAGAACATCATGTACCAGTGGGCGTCCAGCCCACTCGAGCGGCTCTCGGGTTTCGCGAACGGCCATTACGACATCGCCGACAACATCAGGCTCACGGGCCAAGCGATGGTCACGCGCACCAAGACGGAGTCGAGCCTCGGGCTCGCGTCCGCCAACATCAACCAGTGGGGTGCGGGCATCCCGTTCGGCAATCAGCTCTACCGGGGCAACAGCAATACCTATTTCGACATCCCGGACTCGCTCATCGACGTCAACGGTAACAACGTTGCGGACCCGGGGATCGACCGTACGAATCCCTCGTATACGCCCGCGGGCCGATTCGGTGTCAACTGCGACGCGGCGGTCGGCACGCCGGGCATGCCCCAGGCCGACGGTCTGCCTGGCTGCACGAAGTCGGAGGCTTTTCCCGTTCCCGCGGACACCTACCGGCTGATGATGAGCCGCACGCGTGCCTGTCCCGTCACTCTTACTGGGGCTGCGCTTGCCCAGTGCCAAGCCCAACTAGCCACCCTCAACGCCGCCGGGCCGGCGGCGGAGGACCTCGTTTGGATTAGCCGCGAGCCGGACTGGCTGAGAAACTCGCTCGGGGCGGCGCGCTCGACCACCAACACCACGACCACGATGAGCTTCTCGATGGGTCTCGAGGGAGACTTCCCGAGCGGCAACCATTCCTGGGACATGAACCTCGCCACGGGCCGCTCGGACAACACCGTCAACCAGCTCGGCTCGACGAGACTCCACTCGTACCGAGACGTGTTGGCCTTCCCGAATTTCGGCAAGAACGCGATCTTCGATCCGAATCCGTGGGAGGCCGGCGGCTTTGCGGAGACCGCTCCGCGCTGCACCTCGGGCCTCCCTGTCGCGGACAATCGGCAGGTCTCGGATGACTGCATCGCGATCGTCGCGCCGGCTCTGAAGAACTTGCAGGAGATGACGCAGACCACCTTCGAGGCCAACCTCACGGGCGACCTCGCCCAGATGAAGGCCGGCCCGCTCCAGTACGCGCTCGGCGCCAGCTATCGCGAAAACGGCTTCGACTACACGCCGGACAACTTGAGCGACCAGCAGAACGAGATCGATACGGTCGCGGGTCTGTTCCCCACCGAGCACAGCGAGGGCAAATTCCACGTCAGCGAGATCTACGGCGAGCTGCTCGTGCCGATCATCTCGGACGGCCGCAAGGGCGTAGAGCACTTCAACCTCGAGCTCGGCGCCCGTATCTCGGATTGGAGCATGCCGCAGATGCCCAACCTCAACACCTACAAGGCGTTGGTCGACTGGGGCATCTCTCCGCGCTACCGGATCCGCGGCGGCTTCAACCGCGCGTTCCGAGCGCCGAACCTGGGCGAGCTCTACATCAACCGGACGCAGATCTTCGGGCCCGGCGGCGCGTCGCGTGACTGGTGCTCCAAGGGCCTTTCGGCGCCCGGCACGTTCAGCGCGACACCGGCGAATTACGTGTCAGCGGCGAACCCCGGCACGCCGAACGCGCAGAACCTGCAATCGCTGGCCCTCTGCCAGCAGTTGATGGGCGCACAGGGCGCGGCGTTCTACTACGACCCCAATCGCACGCAGGACACGGTCGGTGCGGCCGGTATCCCGAACAGCTTCGGTAACCCGAACTTGCGGGAGGAGCAGGCAGATACGTGGACGTTGGGCGTTGCGATGGACTTGCTCGAGGACTGGAGGCTCACGGTCGACTGGTGGAAGATCGACATCGCGAACATGATCGCGCTCGAAGGTTCCGACGCGACGTACCAGACCTGCCTCGACATGCAGTTCAACCCGACTGCCGATATCACCAACGCGTCGTGCCAGCGCATCCTTAGGAATCCGACCAACGGCGGCGGCGGTATCATCAATCGATCGTTCAACAACCTGGGTCGGGCGGCCTTCGAAGGCGTCGACTTGCAGCTCAACTGGTCGCACCAGCTGTCGGGCGGCGGCTCGCTCAACCTCAACTCGTCGTTGACCACCACCATCCACGAGATCACGCAGGACGCACCGGCGCTCGCGGCGACCGACTGGAAGGGCTTCAACCTGTGCTCGCTACAGCTCCAGTGCCTGAACTACGACTACCGCGTATTCACCACGGTGGGCTACGGTCGAGGCATGTGGAACCTGTCGGTGACGCACCAGTACTGGCCGGCGCTGGATAACAACGCGTGTCGCACGAATGCCGCCTCGGTGGCTTGCGTGTACAACTCGTTGCCGGCCTACGGCCTGATGTCGCTGTCCGGGAATATCCGGTTCAACGACAAGTACACGGTGAGCATGGGCTTGGAGAACCTGCTCGACAAGGACCCGCCGTGCCTGAACTCCAATCCGACGACCACGCCGACGGCCGCTCTTCCGTACCAGTTCGCGACGGACTGTACGCACACCGGTGACGGTTCCACGTACGACCCGCTCGGACGCACGTACTTCATCAGCATGACGATGGACTTCTGATCCAACGGGAGTCTTGAGATCTTGATCTTGGCGGCGGGCTTTGGCCCGCCGCTTTTTTTTGGGGGAGAAGATTTCTCGGACCCTGTTTCAACGTGACAGCTAGTCTTCCCAAAGTCCTATGGCTGCTTTGGCTCCAGGGTTGGAACGAAGCTCCCCCCGTCGCTCGAGCCTGCTTGAACAGCTGGCGCAGACTGAACCCGGGATGGGAGATCCGCGCACTCGATGGATCGGTGCTCGACCAGCACCTCAGCGCCCAGGCCTTCGCACGGATCGCTGCCGCTCCAAAGGAGCCCGAGGCGTTCGCCGACCAGATTCGCATCGAGCTCTTGCACAGCCACGGCGGCGTCTGGGCCGATGCCACGACCATGTGCGCCCAACCGCTCGACGAGTGGCTCCCACAGCGCATGCGAAGCGGGTTCTTTGCGTTCGAGCGTCCGACTCCGGACCGGATGATTGCGAGTTGGTTTCTCGCCGCGTCAGTCCCGTGCGGCATCGTGGCCAGATGGCGAGCGAGCGTTGCGGGGTACTGGACCGGGAGAGACAGCCGTCACGACTATTTCTGGTTCCACAGCCTGTTTGGGGCCCTCTACGAGGAGGATGCGAGCTTTCGCTCGGAGTGGGATGCGACACCGTCCCTGCCTGCGCGACACGCATTTCACTTCGGCCCGGAAGACGACCGGCTCACGTCCGCGGCAACGCCGGACGACATTGCCGCCCTCGCTTCGCCCCCGAGTCCCGTGTTCAAGCTCACGCACAAGCTCTCGAAGAGCACGGAATCGAATTCCCTGCTCCAGTTGCTGTGTGACTTCGGCAGCGGAGTCACGTCCGCGTGAGCTCTCAGGCAGCAGGGAAATCCAGGAACGCTTGCCGCACGCGGGACGACAGGAATAGGTAGGCGGCGAGCCCGATCTCGGCGGCGACCAACACCTTCGCCGCCAGTGAGCCGCGGCTGAGCCAGCGCTGCGGATCGGACCCGAATTGCGCCACGGCGAGAGCGACATACGCCAGCGCCGACAGCGACATCAGAGCCCGTCCGTGCCTCCAAACCCAACGTACGAACCTCGGGGCCGTCGGCACCCTGGCTCCCAGAGGCCAGGACGGGCGCAAGCAAAGGAAATCGTCGTAGTTGTGCAGGCCGTACTTCTCGATCTCCGAGCTCTTGCTCATCTGTCGTGTTCCCGGGGGAAGGGATCCGCGGTTACGTCGAGACGCTGTTCGGCGTGCCGGGAAATCTCACGTGCAGCAAGAGCAACAGGGCCAGAGTCGTCGAGTGCCAAGAGGACTCGTCCGGGTTATCCGGGTTCGGCGCGTCCAGCTTCCCCCAGCCGCCGTCGGCTCTCTGGATCGAGACGACTTGCCGAACGAAACGAGGGTCCACGCGGCTACCCTGGCGCGCCATGCAGAGGAACGCGGCGGCCTCGAGCTTGAGGTCGTTCACGAGGAGGGTAGGGCTGTCGTCGAGGATCGCGGCGTTGGCGCGATACATGTCTTCGACGAACCCTTCCCGCACGGCCAACTGGCAGCGGTTGTCGTGCAGCCAGATCCATGCCAAGAGCACGTGCGTGGCGGAGTATCCCCCCGTCCTCACGGCCTCCTCGAGCGTGGCGGCGTAGTCCGGGGGCAAGCCCAGTCGATCGCAATAGAGCGCGCAAGCGAGGAGCTGGTCCGTGAAGATCTCCACGTGATCCCAGTCGTCCGGTTGGAGCGGATTGTTGGCGTCGTTCAGGCGTCGAAGCACGCGTAATAGCGCCGCCTCCTCTTTCGGCCGCTCGCGCACCACCTCGTCGTAGCGTTTGAGCGCATCGGCGAAGTCCGGGACCCCGAAGAGCCGATGCATCATGCTCATGAACCACAAGCCGTAGGGTTCGCGCGTGCGGTTGAGGAAGGAAATCCCCCTCGCGGTCGACGTGCGAACCTGTTCCTCGGTCAGCATGAGCTCATCCTCCCCCTTCGGTTTCAGGATATAGGAGCCCGGCGCGTCGATACAAACCGGCCTCTGCCGCGAACTCGATCGTGGGCAAGCGGCTGAATTCCGCGTCCGGAAACGCTAGGATGCTCCACACTCCACAGGATCGGAGCGGAAATGGCATGGCCGACCGCGGGTCATCCGGCGGGCCGCAAGGGGCCGCAGGCGTCGGCGCGCCACCACTGACGCTGATCAATCTCTTTCCGACGCCGCTTGTGATCGCAAGCCTGCCGGACGCGGAGACACTGAACGTCGAGCTCAAGCGCATCATCCTCGCCCGCGAGGCGGCCACGGAGTCGGTGCAGCGTTCCAACCACGGCGGCTGGCAATCGAGTTGGGACCTCCACCAATGGGGCGGCGCGCCGATGCAGAGGGTGCTCAGCTTTACCCGCGCCATCGCCGACGAGGTCACCGTCGACCGCGCCGGCAAGCGGCACGATCTCAAGTGGGCGATCAACTGTTGGGCCAACGTCAACCGGCAGGGCCATGGCAACCAGTTCCATACCCATCCCGGCGCACTGTGGTCCGCGACTTACTACGTCGACGACGGCGGCATCGGCGCCGACGCCTCCCTCGGCGGCGAGTTCGAGATCCAGGATCCGCGCGGCGTGGCCCCGGTCATGTACGCGCCGATGCTGACGTTTCCCGGCCCGGACGGCGCTGCCCTCGGCGAGGCCCAGAGGCTCACGCCGCGGGCCGGCATGTGCGTCGTCTTCCCGAGCTGGCTCTCGCACGGCGTGCGCCCGTATCGCGGCACGCGCGAGCGCATCTCGATCGCCGTCAACTTCAGCCTCGGCGGCGGCTAGCGCCTGCGCCGTGTCCATAACCCCGATCTTCTCGGTGCCGTTACTCGTCGAGGACATCGACCCTACCGTGCGCGACGCCATCCACGCCAAGGTGACCGCGTATCTCGCGTCCGAGCGCGCCAACCGCGACATCGTGCCCTCGCCCGAGGAGTCGGTGGCGACCTCCTACTACCAGCCCGCGCAGGTTCTGACCGACGCCGACCTGCGCGAGCTCGAGCACTTCGTGATCGGCGTGGCGACGAGGTTCCTCGAGGAGCTGCGGCTGCCGGGCCGGCGTCTCGAGATCGAGCGTTCCTGGATCAACATCTTCAAGCCCGGCGCGCAAGAGGCGCAGCACTCGCACGACGGGAGCCTGCTCTCGTGCAGCTACTACGTGGAAGCGCCCAAGGACTGCGGCTGTATCGTGCTGCCCGACCCTATAGGCGCGCGGCGAAGCTACCGGCAATACACCAAGACCGCCGGCAGCGACGTGCTCACGCGCCGCGAGATCGCGGTAGAGCCGCAGCCGGGCCGGTTGGTCATGTTCGAGTCGTGGCTCCCGCATTATGTCCAGTGCAACAAGAGCGACCAGGTTCGGATTTCGATTGCGATGAACCTGCGCGAGGCCTCGCCGCAGGTCGCGGTCTCGCCGGCTCGCGGCGCCGCGGCACCGACTCCCGTCATCGAGCCGCCGCGCGAGAGTTCGGCGACGAGCGTGGGCGTTCCCCGGGCGCGGAGCTCCGACGCGAAGCCGTTCCTGTTCAATGAGCTGTTCGAGGTCCGCCAGGATCTGCAGCTCAATGAGAAGCCGATCGGGAACGTCGTTCCGACGATCGTGATCGACGATTTCCTGAAGCATCCGGAGGAGGCCAGGGATATCGTCGGTCGCGCGCCTGCGGCGAACTGGAAGCACGAGAAAGGCGGGAGGAACTTCGTCGACTATTACGATTGCCGGCTGCGTTTTCCGATCCGGCCCCCGAACAGCATGATTGCCGCCGCGCAGCAGGTCATTCGCCAGGTCTACTCGCTCAACACGCGCCCGTCGGACGCCAGCATGGACGTCAACTGGTTCATGCAGATCCACGACAAGCGCGCCGATTTCGCCGTTCCCCACAACGACATGACGGAGAACGTGCGCCGGTCGTTCACTTGCATCGTCTACTTGAACCGGCGCGAGGAGTGCTCGGGCGGCACCGCCTTCTTCCGCTTCAAGAAGTCCGGCTCGCTCGTGCTCGATGAGCCGTACGCCAAGGCCATGCAGGAAGACTCACGGATCGCGGAGACGGGGCTGGATTATTGGGGGGGTGGGGCCGGCGTGTGGTGGGAAACCGTCGGCACGGTCGACATGGTGCCGGGGCGCTTGCTGATGTTTCCGTCGGAGTACTTTCATGCCGCCTATCACCCGCAGAACTCGTTCTTCGAGTTTCCGCGCCTGACGCTCGCGTTTTGGATGGTCTGCTGACGGGCGTCGCGCACATGGACTCACGGCTGCGACACGCGAGCCCGATCGTCGTCATCGGCATGCATCGCTCGGGCACGCGGCTCCTCGTCGACATCCTCGACAAGCTCGGCGTGTTCATGGGAGCGGATCGGCAGGCGGATTCCGAGTCGGTCGCGTTCATGCTGATCAACGAGGAAATTCTCCACCAGTGCGGAGCCTTCTGGTCCGAGCCCATGTCGGCGCATTTCCTGCTCGCGCAGCCCGATGCCGCGGCGCAGCTGGCGGAGAGCGTCCGGGAGGCGCTCGCCGCTCAGCTCGACAAGTACGCGGGTCCCTCCGGCTGGCATCGCGGATCGAGCCAGGGCGATTTGCCGGCCTTCGGCTGGAAGGACCCGCGCAACACGTTCACGCTGCCGGTGTGGAAGCAGGTCTTCCCGAGCTTGCGGACGCTTCACATCGTGCGTCACGGCGTGGACGTCGCCGCGAGCCTCGCGCGCCGGCACGCGGAGGCGCTGCGTGCGGCGACCGGCGAGTCGATCCCGTCGGCGCTCACCGTGATTCGCGATCACGCGCTCGGTGTGTTGTCGTCACGCCGCGGCTGGACGCTCGCCGAGGCGTTCACGATGTGGGAGCAATATGTCGAGAAAGGACGCCAGGAGTCCGCGGCGCTCGGGGAGCGCGCGCTCGAGGTCCGCTACGAGGATCTACTGATGCGGCCGGAACAGGTGATCCCGGCCGTCGCGAAGTTCTGCGGCGTTCCGGTGCCGGCGCGGCAGGAGGCGCTGCTCGACGGCCTCGAGGCGGGTCGAGCCTTCGCGTTTCGCCGGGATCCGGAGCTCGTCGCGTTCGCCGGTTCGGTGCGTGGCGTGCTCGCGCGTTATGGTTACACGACGTAACTCCCGCGAGCCGACCGCGGCCTTGCGTTGACCCGCGACGCGCGAAGCTCCTGACCTCGGTACGCTTTCTGGGCGCCCGACGGGCGCCGCCCCACGCGCGCTGTGGTAGGCTCCCCGATGCCTGTTAGCTCCCCAGCCGCGATCATTATGGGAGGCTGAAAACATGAGCCGGACCCACATCACTGCACTGCTTGCACTGGCGGTTCTCGCCCTTCCCGCGTCGAGCGCGTTTGCCCAGATCTTCGGGCCCGGGCGCAATGGCGCGGGGCAAAGCATCTCCAATCCGGGGCGCGCAACCGCTAATAACGTAGAGACTTGCAACGCTACGCCAGGCGGCTCCCGCGTGAGGCCGAACTGCGATCCCGCAATGACGTCAAAGATGTTGCAGGAAGCGGCGAAGATCCAGATCCCCGACCCTGCGCAGCAGCGCACGCCGAAGTGCCAGGCGAGCACCGTCACCGAATTCATCCAGCAGAGCTCGGTCGCGCGCGTCAACGGCAGCGTCAGCGTCAAGAGCTGCCCGGCAGGGTCGTCGGGCACTTACGACATCGTGCTACGGGTCAAGGACGCGAGCGGCGAGATCAAGCCACTCGCGTTCAACGAGAAATGGCAGCGCGGCGACGCCGAGGACGTGAAGTTCGGGGCCGACTACCCGATCGGCGAACACGTCGAGCTTCTCAACGTGAGCATCGACAACTTTCACTGCACGTGCGCCGATCCCCCTACGGAGCCGACTCGAGCGAGCGCCACGAGCGACCACTAGCCGCGCACGCTGCCACGATGCGCCGCAGCCACGTCACCGTGCTACTCGCGCTGTCGGCGCTCGTAGCTCCCACGTCGAGCGCCTTTGCCCAGTCGGCCTCCAATACAGGTCATCAGGGCCGCGTTCACGAAGACTAGGACTTGCTGACTTGCGGGGGGGACGGGCGGCTCCCGCGCGAGGTCGAACTGCGACCCCGAAGGGCGGCGGGCCATCCGCGTCGGCAGGAGTCGATCGAGTCCAGTCCGCGCGGGCGCGCGCGCGCCAGGCAGTAGAGCCTTCGGCCAAGTATGTCGGCCCGCGGACGACGCGCTACCATGCCGAGGGGGCGGATCGATGAACGCAGAACAAGAACAACGAACGTGCGGGGGTCCGACGTGAGAGCCGGAGCCGTTCTCGTGCTGCTGCTCGCGGTTGTCGCGGCCCCGAGCGGCGCTCAACAAACCGCGGACCCGATCCGGCAAGTCGACGCGCTCACCCAGCAATGGACGAGCCTCGAGCACCAGAAGGACCAGCTCCGCTCCGAGTGGCGCACGCAGAAGCCCGTCCTCGAGCAGCAGCTCACGCTGCTCGAGCGCGAGATCAAGGAGCTCAGCACGCTCATCGAAACCGCCGCCCAGCAACAAGGCGACGTCGAGCAGCAGCGGCTCAAGATGCTCGAGGAGCAAACGCGGCTCGAGGAGGAAGCAGCGGCGCTCGAAGTGAGCCTCGCGCAGGCGTCGGCAAACCTGCACTCACTTCATCGCGACCTGCCGCCGCCGTTGTCGAAAGCCTGGGACGACGAGCTCGCGCGTCTCGACAATCCTCTCGAGACCGTAACCGAGCGCTTCCAGAAGCTCCTCGAGCTGCTGGGTCAGCTCGACGACTTCGACGCGAAGCTCACTCTGAACGAAGCCGTCATGACGCTCGACGACGGCAGCGACCACGTCGTCAAGCAGGTATATCTCGGCTTGTCGCACGGCTGGTACGTCACCGCCGATCAGCGGTTCGCCGCCGCCGGCATGCCCGGCCCCGACGGCTGGGCGTGGACGCCGGTGACCGATGCGGCCGCGATTGCCAAAATCGTCGGCATCCTCGAGCAGCGCGTCGATCCCGATTTCGTGTCGATCGGCTTCAAGTTGAGCCAGCCGTTGGCCGGAGCGAACTGAGTGCGGCGGCGGAGCACGATGCAGGAGATGCTTGCGGTCTTCGTATCGTCGCTGCTGCTCGCCGCAAGCGGCGGCGCGCTCGCGGATCTCGACGACGTGCGAGCGGAGCTCACGCGCAACATCCAGACTTCGCAGCGCGAGCTCAGCGCCGCGGAGGCGACCGTCGGCCGCGAGCGCGGCGATCTCGCGCAGCGGCTCGTGGCCGCGCAGAACCGCGTGCTCGATCTGCGCGAGAAGGCCGCCGTCGCGCGCCGGCTCGCGGACGAGAAGACGCTCACGCTGCAGCAGATCGAGACGCGCCTCAACACCTGGCGCGACCAGAGCCGTTTCCAGAAGAACCTGCTCGCGGGCTTCTTGGACAAGACCGGCAAGCGCCGCCTGTCCGAGCAGCAGGGCGAGATCGACATGCGCAAGGATCTCGCGTTGCTGGCCGAGCACGTCGATGCGCAGCAGACGAGGCTCCACCCGCGCTGGCAGAAAGGGCGCGTCGTGCTCCCGGAAGGGGAGCTCGCGGAGGGCGACGTCCTCACCGTGGGCCCGACGGCATGGTTCCACCGCGCGGAGCCCGAGCAGTCCGGGTTGATCCGCAAGGACAAGGACATCACGCGCCTGAGCCTGCTGTTCGCCGGCGCCGCGACCGCGGGGATTCAGGACCTCCATCGGAGCTCGGAAGGCGTCGTCACGTTCGATCCCACGCTCTCTCGCGCAATGCTGCTCGCCGAGCAGAACGAGCCGCTGCTGCAGCACTTGCGCCGCGGCGGCTTCTGGGCCATCCCGATCGTGCTGTTCGGCGTGTTCGCGTCGGTCATCGCGGTGCTCAAGGCCGTGTCGTTGTATCGACTACCGACGCCGGTGCCGGCGCTCGCCGAGCGCGTGCAGTCTGCGGTCGAGCGCGGCGGCGACGCTCTCCGCACGTTGAAGGCGCAGGTGCAGGGGCCGCAAGGCGAGCTCGTGAGCGTCGCGCTCGCGCCGCGAGCGAACGACGAGCGCGAGGACCGCTTGCACGCTACTCTGTTGCAGCAGAGGCTTAGGCTCGAGCGCTGGCTCGGGGCGATCGCGATCACGGCGGCCGTGTCGCCGCTGCTCGGCCTGCTCGGCACGGTCTCCGGCATGATCACCACGTTCAAGGCGATGAGCCTGTTCGGCGCGGGAGACGCGAGCGCCGTGTCGGGCGGCGTCGGCGAGGCGCTGATCAACACCGAGCTCGGTCTCGTCGTCGCGATCCCGGCGCTGCTCGCGCACGCGCTGATGTCGCGCAAGGCGAAGAGCTATCTCGCCCAGCTCGAGAGCGATGCCGTGCACTTGAGCCGGCTGCCGGCGCGAACGGGTGCGGCATGACGAAGGGATTCTTGCTGTTCGCGTTCGCCGACAACCCGGTCGTCTGGGGCATCGTCGCGTTGGCGCTCCTTTGTTATATCGTCGAGCTCGATTTGATGCTCGGCGAACGCGACGCGCAGTGGAAGCGCAAGGCGGGCACGTGGCTCAAGGTGCTGCCGACGTTGCTGGGCGCGCTGCCGCTACTCGGCTTGCTCGGCACGGTCAACGGCTTGCTCACGACGTTTCGCACGCTGGCGGGCTCGGCCGTGCGCAACGAGCTCGACTTCGTCAGCACCGGCGTCGCCGACGCGTTGGTCACGACGCAGCTCGGAATGATCACCGTCATCCCGGGATTGCTGCTCTACACGTACCTCCGCCGCCGCCAGCGGGAGCTGCCTGAGCCGTGAGACCCTCCCTGCAAGAACGCCTGGACGAGGACCACGTGTCGAGCATCAACCTCGCACCGATGCTCGACACCGTCTTCAACCTGCTCATCTTCTTCATCATCACGAGCGCGTTCATTCACGAGTCCGGCATCCAGGTCGAGAAGCCCCAGGCCGTCACGGCACAGCGGCTCAAGAACGACTTCATCGTGCTCGCGATCACTCCGACGGGGGAGGTCTGGTACGACCGCAACAACATCGGCGTCGCGGGCGTGCGCTCCACCGTGCAGGCGCTGCTGCTCGCCCAGGAACGGCCGGTGGTGATCCAGGCCGACCGGCGCGCCACCACCGACATCCTCGTGCGCGTGATGGACGAAGCGAAGCTCGCCGGTGCGAAGTCGCTCAACATCGCGACGGCCGTGGATCAATGACACCTCGGAAGCGGCGCTGGCTCGCGGCCTCGCTCGGAACCGGGCTCGTGTTGCTCCTCGTCGTGCTCGCGTCGCTCGATACGCTCGGCAGCCTGAACGCACCCCAGCGCTTCGAGCTGACAGAAGTCACGACCTTCGAGCCGCCGCCGCCTCCACCCCCACCGCCGGCTCGCCCGAGCGCCGCGCGCAATGGCGGCTCCACGGGGAGGCAGCTGACTCTGCGGAGCAGCCAAGCGCCCGTCGCTCTCGACACGATGCAGCTCCAAGTCCAATTCGCGGCCGCCGAAATCGGCAAGCTGAACATCGCGGGATTCGGGCAGGGGGTCGGTGTCGGCGCCGGTGACGGCACGGGCGACGGATCCGGGTCGGGCTATGAGCTCGCCCTGGTGTCCGAGCTCGACCAACAACCGATGGTGGTCTCGGCGCCGTTGTTCGGGTATCCGAAACAGGCCACGGCGCGCGGGATCGTGGAGTTCGACCTCGAGTTTCACATCCTGATCGACGAGCAAGGCCGCACTTATCCGATCGCAATCGTCCAAAACCCGTTCCCCGAGTTGGCCCCGCAGCTCTTGGAGTACGCGTCGAAGGTGCGCTTCAGCCCGCCGACCAGGCTCGGTATTCCCGTGCGGACGGAGTACCTGTGGCCCGTCAGGATCAAGCGTTGAGCCGCCGATGACACGCTGGGCGCAGGGGTGGCTCGCGATCGCAGTACTCGCTCCTGCCGCGCACGCGGCGGGGCCGGCGCTCACGATCGAGCTGCCCGACGTCGAGCTCGCGCTGCCGCGTGTAAGCCCGCCTCACTTCCAGAAGGAAGGTCTGCCGTACGCGACCGAGAACGAGCTCGTCACCGGGCTCCTGATGCTGATGGGCGGCCAGGACTACGAGGCGGCATTGACGCTCGCGAAGAAGAAGCACGCCGCCGAGCTCGCGCTGCTCGACACCGGCGACCCCCAAGGCGTAGTCGCCGGACGCGCGGGCCCGGGGCGGCTGCCGGTTCCCACGACCGTCGCCGGCGACGAAATCAGCGCCACGGTGCTCTATCTGATCGGCGTCGCCTATATGGAGCTCGAGCGCTACGTCCCGGCCGAGGCGGCGCTCAAGGCCGCGCTCGTGCCGCTGCCCGACTATCTTCGCGTGCACGAAGCGCTGGGCCTTACGTACCTCCGGATGGAGCGCTTCGCGGACGCGCGGGTTCATCTCGCCCGCGCGGCGGAGCTCGGGCTGAACACCGCCGGTCTGTACGCGTTGCTGGGCTACGTCAACAGTGCAACCAAGAACTACTGGGGTGCGGCGAGCGCCTACCAACAAGCGTTGACGATGGATCCCGCCAATCGCAATGCGCAAACCGGCCTGCTGCACGCTCTGAACGAGACGAATCAATACGCCGCGGGGTTGGCGCTCGTCGAGCAAATGCTGCAGGACGATCCGAACGATCCCCGCCTGTGGCTGTATCGCGCGCACTTGTCGCTCAGCACGGACGAGCGCGAGTCGGCGCTCACGAGTCTCGAGACCGCGATCCGGCTCGGCGACGACTCGGTCGCGAACCGGCAGGTGTGCGCCACGCTGCACATGGAACGAGGCAGCATCGCGCGAGCCGTCGAGCTGCTGAAGGGCCTTCCCCCGGAAGAGCTCGAATTTCAGTTCATGGACCAGGCCTTGGCCTGGCTTTCCTACCACGACGAGTGGGACTACTTTCGCGACCTCTTGGGCTCCGTCGACCAGCGGCGTTCGACGCTCACCGGCTTGCAGCGAAGCCGCTGGCTTACGCGCCGCTCGAGCCTGCAGCTGCACGACGGCGACCGCCCGGCCGCGAAAGCGTCGCTGCAAGAGGCCGTGGAGCTCGATGCGTCGAATGCCGAGGCGCTCGTGACTCTCGGCGAAGCGTATCGCGACGACCGCGATTACAGCCGCGCGGAGCTCATGTTCGAGCGCGCGAGCGTGTTTGACGACCGTCGCGAGAACGCGCTGGTGTCGCTCGCGCAGCTCGCGATCGATCAGCAGAACTTCGAGCGCGCGCTCACGGTGCTGCGCGACGTCGTGAGCCGCAACCCCGCGCGCACCGATCTGCAGCGCAACGTCGATACGCTCGAGAACATCGTCCTCGAGCGGACCAGGAACTGACGCAGGACCGGCCCCGAAGGAAAACGCGAATGAAACGGTGGCTGCAGCTGTGTCTCTCGCTCGCGATGCTCGCGCAGGCTGCGCAAGCTGCCGACCTCGAGCTCGAGATCACGCCGCCGGAGCCCAAATGGGTGATGCCGCCGCTGATCTGCCGGAATTCGTCGATCAGCTTGCTGGTTTGCGTCGACGCTCATGCGGCCTCCCGAGACGCAATCGCGTTCAGCGTCCCGCAGCAGGTGCAGCCCGAGGGCATCCCCACTCCGGAAGAAGAACAGGTGCTTCTCGACATCTTGCCGTTCGTCGACAGCGGCAACTATGGAGCCGTGCTCGATCGCCTCAGGACGAGCTACGGCGCCGAGCTCGCACTGCTCGAGGCCGGCGACACCGATCGCTTTCTTCAACTGCGCACGCCCGCGGACGGAGCTCGACGGCTGACGCCGCCGCCGCCGTCTCCTCAGCAAGCCCGAGCACGTGCGCGAGCCGGACCACGGCCGATGGAGGACCCCAATAGCCCCACCCCGCGCACCATGCGGCCATCGGCTGTGCCCGGTAGGCCCGTCGCCGGGCCGGCCGTGCCGCGCACGATCAGCGCGAGCATGCTGTACTTGATCGGCCACAGCTATTTTTCGTTGCAGCAATACCTGCCCGCGGAAGCCGCGTTCGAGCTCGCGCTTTGGGGTATGCCCAACCATGTGCGCGCGCATGAGTCGCTCGGCATGCTGTACCTGCGAACCGAGCGCTACGCCGATGCGCGCGAGCACCTTGGGCGCGCCGTGGAGCTCGGCCGCAACACCGTGCACGTCCACACCGCGCTCGGCTACGCCGAGCAGAAGCTGCGCCACTACTGGGGCGCGGCGAGCGCGTTCCAACGCGTGCTCGTGCTCGCGCCCGACGATCGCAATGCGCAGCGAGGCCTGCTCGATGCGCTGACCGAGACCCACGAGCACGCCAAGGCGAACGCGCTCGTCGAGCAGCTGCTGCGAGCCGAGCCGAACGATCGCAATCTCTGGCTGTACCGCGCGCAGATCGCGCTGTCGGCCGACGACCGGGCCGCGGCGCTCGCGAGCCTGGAGACAGCGCTCAGGCTCGGCGACGACTCGGTGGCGAACCGCCGAACGTTGGTCGCGTTGCACCTGGAGACCGGCAACGTCGCCCGGGCGGCGGACTTGCTCCGAGGCCCGGTCGCGCGGGGGCTCGAGTTTCGGCTCGTGGATCAGGCGCTCGGCTGGCTTGCGGACGCGAACGAGTGGGAGCGCTTCCGGGAGCTCTCGGCCTCCGTCGACCGCGCGGCGCTCGGCGGAGTCGAGCAAAGTCGCCTGCTCGTGCGACGTGCGAGCCTCGCCTTGCACGACGGCGATCGTCGGGCGGGGAGCGCCGCACTGCAGGAAGCGTTGGCGCTCGATCCGTCGAACGCCGAGGCGTTGATGGCGTCCGGAGAGCTGTATCGCGGGGATCGCGACTACGGGCACGCGGACCTGATGTTCCAACGTGCGAGCGCCTACACCCCGGTTCGCGAGAACGCGCTGATCGCGCGCGCCGGGCTCGCGATCGACCAAGAAGATTTCGACGGCGCTCTCACGCTGTTGCACGGCGCCGCCGGTGCCAACCCCGCGCGCGGGGACTTGCGGCGCAACGTCGACGTGCTGGAGCAGCTCGCGCTGTTGCGCACGCAGCGCTGATTGTTTTGGACCGCGGCATACGCCGCCATGAGGAGGATCCGACATGCGTCTCAGAACGTTATCGCTCTTCTTTACCGCGCTCGCGATGCTATCCGTGAGCATCGTCGCCGATGCGCAGAGCGCCGCGACGCTCGCGGGTGTTTGGGAGGGAGCGCTTCCCCCGAAGGACGGAGGAAGCCGGAGCCGCGAGCTGTCTCGGCAGCCCCCCGCCCCGCTGGCGATGATCGTCAGCATCGCGCCCGCGACCGACGGAACGTATTCCGGGCTGTGGGCAGGCAAGGGCCAAAAGGGCGCCGCCGTCGGCGAGATCGCGATCGACCGCGAGACCATCCGCATCAGCGCGCCGAAGTGGAAGGGGTCGTTCGAGGGGAAGTTGGGCGCGGACGGGGTGACGCTCGACGGCGAGTGGCGCCAGGGCGGCCGGACAACCCCGCTCGTTCTGCGCCGCGTAGGTGAGGCCGACGACAGGGGGGTGGGTATCACGGAGAGCAACCCGGGGGTCGTCATTCGCCGATAGCGAGGCGGCGGCGCCGGCCGCACCGGCTCGTACGGTTGGAACAGCCCAGCGCAAATCCGCTACGCTTACGGTTCGGGCCGTAAGGCGCCCTAAGATGAACGCGGCAAACGCCGGGGGGAGGATCAGATATGCGTCCAAGCAGGTTTTCGGGCTTTTTTCTCGCAATCGCCACGCTATTGGCGATCGGGATCGTCGCTGCGCAGCAAAGCGCGCCCGCGCTCGCGGGCCAATGGCAGGGAACGTACGTACCGAAAGCGGCCGGCGGACCGGGAAAAACGCGGAGCCACGAGCTGGGATCGACGCGCGGCGCTACGAAGGTGCCCGTGACCGTCACCATTACCGCCGCCGGCGACGGCACCCTCAGCGGGACATGGCTCAGCACCTTCCCAAAGGAAGCCACGCCGCTCGAGATTGCGGTCGATGGCGACACCATCCGTTTCACGGTGCCGGCCACGAAGGCGTCCTGGGAAGGGAAGTTGAGCGCGGATGGCTCGAAGCTCGACGGCCAGTGGCAGGGCAAAGGTTTCGGAGGCGACCAGGAAGCGCCGCTCGTTCTGCGCCGCAGCGGAAGCTGACGCCGGGCGCGACGATTAGCACCGAAGTAATGGCGGTAGGGAACGACCGAGCCAGCGCCGTTTAGCGCGCCGCGCGTCCGCGCGCGGGTACCACTCCACCAAACGCGCGTGCCATGAGCCGCGCCCTCCGGTACGCTTTTGCGCCCATGGCGACTGAAAAAGAACAGGAGCTGCCTCTCTTCCAGCCGTTCGCGACCGCGCAGAACTTTCTGAGCGGGCAGGACATCGATCGGTTGATCGCAGAGCACGCCCCGTTGCTCACCGAGGGCATGCTCGGCCTGGGCGGCACCAATGCCACCATCAGACGTTCTCGAGTGGTGTTTCTAGGTGCGGAACAGAAGTACGGCTGGCTCTATGACCGGCTGTGGGCCGCCGCGCAGGAGTGCAATCGGCTCTTCTTTTGCGTCGCCGTCGCCGGGGTGGAGGCGAACGTTCAGCTCGCGCGTTACGACAGTGCCAACCGCGGCTTCTACGATTGGCACACCGATTTCGCAGGGGTGAGGCCGCTGCGGAAGCTGTCGATCTCGATCCAGCTCTCCAACCCCGAGGACTACGAAGGAGGGGATCTCGAGCTTCTGTACGGCACGGAGCCGCACAAGATGGACAGAAGCAGGGGCACCTTCATCGTGTTCCCGAGCTTCATGCTGCATCGCGTGACACCGGTGACCCGCGGCGTGCGCTGGAGCCTGGTCTCATGGATCCTGGGGAGACGTTGGAGCTGACGCACAGAAGCTCGTGGCGCGCGCTGGCCGCGTGCGTCGCGTTCCTTGGCGTTGGTCTGCCGATCGCGGGCCACGCCGCCGACTCCTGTCCCGGCGGCCGCGACTGGGTGCTCACCAACGGCACCATCCTCACGGTAGACGCCGCCGACCGCACGGTGAGCACGGTCCGCATCCGCGGCCACCGGTTCGTCACCGTCGGCGAAGCGGTCGACCGCAAGGAGCCGTGCCTGCGCATCGTCGACCTCGGCGGTCGAACCGCGATCCCGGGGCTGATCGACGGGCATACGCATTTCGTGCGCACGGCGCAGGCGCCGGGCCCGTTCATCGAGGGCCTCGAGTCGGCGCGCTCGATCGCCGAGCTTGAAGTCGCGCTCGCAACTGCCGCGAAGAAAGCAGAGCCCGGCGAGTGGCTCGCCGCGATCGGCGGGTTCACGCCGAACCAATTCGCGGAACGACGCCTACCCACTCGCGAGGAGCTCGGCAAGGCGGTTCCCGAGCATCCCGTCTACCTGCAGGTGGGCTACTCGACGCGCGGCATCGTGAACGACGCCGGCCGGCGCGCGCTCGCGGCCGCCAACATCCCCACGTCCGATGCCGGCGACGTCGCGCCGGACGGTGCGGGGCTCACGCTCATCCTGCGCTCGACTAACGAAGCGCGAATGCGGCGCCGGTTCGCGGACTACCTGGCCTACGCGATGTCGCTCGGGCTCACCACCGTCGTCGACCACGCGTGCTGCGACTTTCTCGGCGCGCATCTCACGCCCGAGGAGCGGCCGACTCTTGCGATCGCGGAGTCGCTCTGGCGCTCCGGCAAGCTGCCGATGCGCCTGCGCATCCAATACGACCACCGCGACATCCGCGATCAGAACGACATTCGCTCGGCCACCGCCCGCCTCGCGAACGCGACCCGCGGCTTAGGCGACGACATGTACAAGGCCGTGCGCTTCGGTGAGCAGGTCATCGCGGCAAGCGCCACGGACCAAGAGGTGCTGGACGTCTACCAACGAATCGCGGCTGCGGGCTGGCCCCTGTCGCAGCACACGATCCGCGAAGCGGAGATCGAGCGCTACCTTGGGATCATGGAGCAGGTGGCCGCGAAGACCCCGCTCGCCCCGCTGCGCTGGACGCTCGAGCACGTGTTCGAGATCACCCCGCCGCAGATCGTGCGGCTCAAAGCCATCGGCGTCGCGGTGCGAGTGCAGGATCACGACTACATCCGCAACCAGTACTCTGCGTGGAAGGCCGGCCCGCCGTTTCGCACGCTGCTTACGAGCGGCGTCAGGATGGGGGCGGGCACGGACTCGGGCGTGGTCGGCGCGCTGAATCCGTGGCTGTCGATCTACTACATGGTCACGGGCAAGGACGCGAGCGGCGAGGTCATCATTCCGGGCGAGCAGATCGGGCGCAAAGACGCGCTCAGGCTCTACACCGCCGCGAATGCCTGGTTCAACTTCGAGGAAGACGACCTGGGCTCGATCGAGCCCGGCAAGCTCGCGGACCTCGTCGTGCTCGACAAGCCGTTGCTCGCGATCGGCGACGAGGAGATCAAGCACACGAGCTCGCTGTTGACGATGGTCGGCGGCCGCGTCGTGCACGCGCGCGCCCCGTTCGACCGACTTCCGGAGTGACGGCGTCCGCGAACGCCGGCCGCTGGTTCGGCCAGTCCCGCGCACGTGAAATGTCTTCGAACCGTCACGTGCGGAAAATTCATCCGCGCACAACATTAGGTCAGCGATCCGCCCCCGGGCACCGCGCTTGAGCAAAATCCTAGGCGCGGACATCTGCGTCCGAGGCGCAACGCGATCGAGCACGTCGACCCGAATCCCAATCCTTTCACGGTGATAGCGGCGAGCTCGAGTCGCGCGCGCGGCACTTTGGTCGAGTCGGCACAGAGCTTGCAGAAGGGACTCCGTACGCCGAAGCCGTGCGCCAATGAACGCAACACTACAACACGCACTAGTCGACGACCCTCGAATGCTTTCGGACGCAGCTCATGAAGAGATCTGCATCCAGGAGGTCATTCGTCGTCATCACGACTCGCTGATCAAGTTCTTGCGCCGCCGTTTGAGCATCGCCGACGACGCGGACGACGTCGCGCAGGAAGCCTACATCCGGATGATGAAGTACGAGGGCTCGCGCGAAATAAAGTCGTCGTCCGCGATGCTGTTCCGCATCGCGCTCAACGTCGCCAACGACCACGGCCGCGCCGCGCAGTCGCGCCGCGCGAGCGATCACCACGACATCGACGAGTACCAGCTCGTTTCGGAGCAACCCTCGGCCGAGCGGTCGGTGCTGGCCGGCCAGAGCTTGGATCTGCTGCTCGAGGTGATCGAAGCCCTGCCGCCGAAGTGCAAACAGGTGTTCCTGCTGAGCCGGGCCCATGGCATGACCTATTCCGAGATAGCCCGCCACTGCGGGATCTCCGTCAAGATGGTCGAGAAGCAGATCAGCCGCGCGGTCGCCGCGTGCCTGAAGAAGGTAGGGGGGTGCGACGGAATTACGTCTTGAGGTTGGATGAACGCTAGTTTCACAGACCGCACGATTGCCGCCGCGGCCCGCTGGTATGCGCGGCTGCAGGCGCTCGATTGCACGGCCGCGGACCGCGAGGAGTTCGCGCGGTGGTGTGACCAGGATCCTTCGCATCCGGCCGCCTATGCGGCCGCCCGCGACTTTGCCGCCCGCGTCACGCGGCTCGCCACGAGCGACCCCCGGCTCCGCGCGATGGCTGACGCCGCGCTCGCGGCGGCCCCCGCCGCGCCGGTGCTCGGCCGGCGCCGCGCGGCCGGAATCGCGGCCGCACTGGCTGCGAGCATCGTCGCTGCGTTCGGGGCCGCGAGCCTCCTGCGCGGCGCATCGGAGCCGACCGCCCCACCCAACGCGGCGGCGTTCGTCACCGGCGGCGAGACGCGAATGCTCACGCTCGATGACGGCACCGTCGTCCACCTGGACGTTCAGACCGAGCTCGAGGTGCGCTTCAGCCCGCGCCAGCGTCAGGTGTGGCTTCAACACGGGCGGGCGGTGTTCGACGTGGCGCACGACACCGAACGGCCGTTTACCGTTGCCGCGGGCAGCGGCCGCGTGACCGCCGTGGGCACGCGCTTTCAGGTGCAGCACACAGGCGAGGCCGTCGTCGTTACGCTTGCCGAGGGCATCGTGACCGTGAGCGACGATCGCGGCGCGTCGCGCCGTCTCGTGCCCGGCGACGAGCTGAGCATGGCTTCACCCGAAGCGTCGTGGGTGCGGCGCACCGTCGACCCGCGCGCGGCCACCGGCTGGACGCTCGGACGGCTCATGTTCCGCGGCACGCGTCTGCACGACGCCGTGGCGGAAGTGAATCGCTATTCGGCGACCACCGTAAGAATCGCCGACCAGTCGCTGGCCGACTTGCCGGTGAGCGGCAACTTCGTCGTCGGCGACGGCAAAGCGGTCGTCGCCGCGTTCGCGGCGGTGTTGCCGCTCACGGTCATCGAGGAGGACGGCGAGCTCCGGCTGTATCGCCACCGAAGCGAGCCGTACTGACCTGACCTGGGGTCGACAGCACCCATCTCATGGAAGGGATGCGCTCCCGAATCCTCGCGACGCTCGCCTCGCTCGTCGCAGCGGGTGCGCCCGACGCTAGTGCCGCGCCTCCCGCCGTCGAGTTCGACATCCCGGCCGGCCCGCTCGCCGACTCGCTCGATCAATTCGGCGAGCAGAGCGGGCTCCAAGTGGTCTACGACCTCGGCGTGATCGGCGAGCAGCGCACGCCGGCCGTCGAAGGCGCGATGCCCCCGCGCGAAGCGCTCGACAGGTTCCTCGACGGTACCGGTCTCGCCTGGAGCTTCGTGAACGACGGCACGGTGGTGTTGCGGCCGGCCGCGCGGGACGTCGCACGCCGCCGCGTAGCTCGCGCGCGCGCGGCGCGAGCCGACGACGGCAGTGCGCCGACCGCGATCGTGGTCGTCGGTAACGCGGGCGGTGCGACGCCGAAGGCGCCGAGCGCGGCGAGCTTCGGCTTCGACAAGTCGGTGCTCGCGACGCCGCGCTCCGTGTCGGTGGTGAACGTCGAGACGATCGACCTGCTCGGGTTGTCGGCCGTCGAGGACCTGGTGCGCGTCGTGCCCGGCGTGTACACGACCACGCGCTGGGGAATCCAGGGCTCGGTCGACGTGCGCAACGTGCCGGCGGACACGTACTTCCGCGGCATGAAGCGCATCAACCTGCAGGGTCACGGCCGCAGCGTGCTCGCGGCGATGGAGACGATCGAGGTCGTGAAGGGGCCCCCATCGCCGATCTACGGCATGGGCAAGATCGGCGGCTTCACCAACATGGTGCCGCGGTCGATGCGCGCGGCGAACGGGAGCTACCTGCCGGCGCCGCGCGGCTTCGTGCAGGCGATCTCGGGCTCGTTCGACAAGTCCGAGGCTTCGTTCGGCGTCGGGGGCCCGCTGCCGCTCGAAGCGAAGCAAGGCGGCTACTACGTCTACGGACTGTTCGAGGACTCGGGCTCGTTCATCGAAGGCGTGCCCGTGGAGCAGCACGTGCTGCAAGGGGCCGTGAGCATCGACGACGCGATCGGCCGGTTTCGGCTCGAGGCGGGCGTAGACCTCCAGCGCTCGATCACCGCGGGCGCGTTGCTCGGCCGTTTCACGCAGGACGTGGCGGACAGCGGCCGCTACATCCGCGGCGACCCGCTCGTCGACCTCGACGCGAACGGCAACGGCCGCGTCGGCTACCTCGAGATGTATGCGGGATCGCCCGTCGCCGGCCGAATCACGTCCGCGAACCAGGCGCTGCGTCAGTACTTCCCGTGGCCGAAGGGTTTGGACGGCGCGCCGCTGCCGCTCGACCGTGTGCCGAAGGCGCCGGGCATCCCGCGGTCGTTCTACGACTACCTCGTGCAACACCCGCAAGCCGATCCGACCGGGCTGCTGCGCGCGCAGGGCCCCGGAGGGCCGCAGCCGTTTTCCGGTTGGGTGCCTGTCGGCTTCGCGCTCGACCCCCGCACCGTCGGGTACGACGTTCTCGACTTGCGCCGGCCCGGCGCGTTCGAGCGCGAGCTGGAGGCCGACTTCACGACCGCTTACTTCGACCTCGTCAACGACGCGGATCCGAGCTTCACGATCAAGAACCAGCTGTTCTTCGACGCGATGGATCAGTTCAAGATTTCCGAGCAGCCGTTCAGTCAGGTGCAGAACGTGTCGGTCGTCGAGGACAAGCTCACGCTCGGGTGGCGGCCGCCGGCGGCCACGAGCGCCTTCGAGACGTCGAGCCTCGTGTCGGTGAACGTGCGCCGCACGTCGTCGAAGGGCTTCACCGGCAGCGGCGACTACGCCACGCACCGCGGCGACGCGATGGGCGACAGCTCGACGCCGTTGTTCGCCACTCCGCTGCTCGATCCCGACCTCGACGCGGACGGCATGCCGTGGACGAGCCACTACGCCACCGAGTCGCTGGAGCTCGGCGCGGGCGCGCTGTTCGACCTCACGCTGCACACGAGCACCAACTTGATCGTGGGCGCGCGCGTCGACCGCTCGCGGGCGTCGAACGTCGACTTTGCGGGCACGCTCGACCTCGCGGCGGGTACGCCTGCGTCGCCCGCCGTGTTCAGGACCGCGGACGCGCGCGCGTCCGGCTGGGACACCGGAGTGTCGTGGAGCGTGAGCCTCACGCATCGCCTGAAGAACGACCTGCGGCCGTACGTCACGGTGGCGGAGGAAAGCCTCGCGCTCGACGAGAACAACAACAAGTACAGCAACGCCGTGATCCAAGCCGGCCACATCGGCGAGGCGCGGCTCGTGGAGGTCGGCATGAAGACGGCGCTCCTCGACGACCGGCTGTTCCTATCCACCGCGCTCTACGATCAGGCACGAATCGGCGTCTCCGAGGACGACGATCCCGCAGTGCTCGACGCGCACGTGTCGTCCACGGCGACGCGCGGATTCGAGGCGGAGCTCAAGTGGAAGCCGAAGCAGAACCTGTTTCTATCGTTCTACGCATTGCATCAGCAAACCGTATACGCGCCGAACGTCGGCGCGAACGTGATGGTCGACGCACGCGCTCTCGGGTTCGCCGACGTCGTGGACGCGGCGGGCAACGTGGTGTATCCGGCAGAAGCGTTCCTCTACGGCGGACGCAGCTTCATCGCCCTGCCGCCAGGCATGTCGGCGTATGAAAAGAAGAACGGCAACCCGGACACGCAGCTCGGCGTTGTCGCGCAATACGAGCTTGCGCACGGTCTCGGCCTCGCGCTCAGCGGCAACTTCTTCTCGAGCGTGTACGCGGGCAGGCTCAAGCTCGTGGAGCTCCCTGCCGCTCGAGTGTTCAACGTGGGTCTCGTCTGGGAGCTGAAGAACTGGTACGTGAAGTACGACGTGCTGAACATGTTCGACGAGCGCTACTTTCGTCCGCGCACGGGCGACACGCTCGGCGACCCGCTCGTGTCGGCAATGCCGGGCCGGCGCTGGCAGATCACGCTGCGGATGCGCTTCTAGACCCGCCCGATTTCGGAGCGTCGTGAACGGCGCCGTGATCGTTTGCGGGGCAAATTCGCTGCGGCGCACGCGCAACACTCATTCGAAACTCCATCCTGCGCGCGGCGGGGTAGGGTGCGCGCGCGCATCCCGCGTCTCACGAAGCGACCTCGGAAATTTCCGCGGTCGCAACTTTTGGAGGAAGCATGAACCGCCGACATTTACGTTACGGAGCGCTTGCGCGCGCGATCTCGGGCATTCTCTGCGCCACGGGAGCGTTGGCTCAGATTCATGCCGCGCATGCGCAAGAGACGGTTGCGGCGCCGGCGACCGAGGAGGCCGCGCCGGCGGCGGACGGCGGTATTCCCGGCGGCGTCGTGACGGACGAGGTCGTCGTAACCGCCGACCCGTTGCGCGCGCTCGGGAGCGGCCCGAGCGACTCGTCGCTCGGCTTCAGCAAGTCCCTGTTCGAGACGCCGCGCTCGGTGTCGTTCATCAGCGAGCAGCAGATCACGCTGTTCGGCATCTCCACCGTAGAGGACCTCACGCGCCTGGTGCCGAGCACCTACACGACCACGCGCTACGGTTTGCAAGGCGGCATCAACGTGCGGGGCGTGCCGTCGGATATCTACTACCGCGGTATGAAGCGGCTGCAGATGCAGGGCCACGTGCGCACGGTGCTGTCCGCGATGGATGGCATCGAGGTCATCAAGGGACCGCCGTCGCCGATCTACGGCATGGGCCGCATCGGCGGCTATGAGAATTTCACGCCGAAGTCGAGCCGCGCATCGACGGGCGTTTACACCCGCGAGACGGGGGGCTTCGTGCAGACGACGCAGGGCAGCTTCAACCGCAATGAGGTACAGGGCGGCATAGGCGGGCCGTTCAATCCGGGTGAGAAGTCGGGCGGCTACTACTTGTTCGGGCTCTATGAGGATTCCGACACGTGGGTGAAGCAGGTCGGCGCTAAGCAGCACTTCTTCCAGGCGACGGCCTCGGTCGACAACATGATCGGCGGCTTCCGGCTCGAGTTCGGCGGCCAGTTGCAGACGTCGATCACGTCGGGCGCCTACATGAACCGCGTGACCCAGGACATGCTCGACAACGGCACGTATCTCGCCGGCCAGCCGATGGCGAACATGGATCTCAACGGCGACGGCATGGTCGGCTATACCGAGAGTCAGCAGGCGTCGCCGGTGCGCGGCACGATCAGCTCGAACAATCAGCCGCTGAACCAGAGGTACGCGATCCCGACCGACGCGAGCGGCAATCCGCGTTCGGTGACGGACTTCCCGAAGGTGCCCGGCATCCCGGCGACGATGCTCGCGTACCTGAACGTGCATCCCGAGATCAACTGCCGTGCGGCGCAAGTCATGCGCGCGATGCCGGCCGGCGGTCCGGTGCCTTCGTCCGGCCGGCTGCCCGTCGGCTTCGTGCTCGATCCTTGCACGGTGCAGACGGTGCCTGTCGACTACCGGGGTAACGGGTCGTTCGAGCGCGAGCAGAACGCCGATCAAAAGCTCGCGTTCATCGACTTGATCAACGACGAGAACCCCGACTTCACGATGAAGAACCAGTTCATCTACGACAACATCAACTCGTTCAAGGACTCGTACCTGCCGTACGGCGAGAACCAGTACATGAAGGCGATGGAGGACAAGTTCACGGTCACGCGGCGGCTCAATCAGGAGGTTCTGCCCGACTGGCTGCGCGTGAACATGCTCGGGTCGTTGAACTATCGCAAGACCTGGGGCTGGATCAAGAGCTCGGGCGGCGACTTCGACTGGCGCCAGGACATCAACTTCAACGGCGGCTACCATTATCCGAACACGAAGTTCTGGACGCAGCTCACGAACGCCGACTACGCGACCGGCGCGCTCGATACGACCTGGCGGTCCTCGGAGTTCGACGATCTCGGCCTAGGCGTGATGTTCGACGTCGACATCTTCAACACGAACATCGTGATCGGCGGCCGTTACGACCAGTCCGACGCGCGCGCGACCGACATGCCGACGTTCAATGCGAACACGGGCGTGTCGCCGGCGGCCGGCGTCGTGTGTCTCGCGCCGGGACCGGGCTGCCCCGGCGCGATGCTCGGCGCGGTGACCACCGTTGAGGGCTCGGATTCCGGCGGTTCCTGGAGCGTCAGCATCTCGCAGCAGATCGGCGAACGCTGGCGGCCGTACATGACCGCGGCGAACTCGAGCCTGCAGCTCACCACGAGCAACGACCTGATGCAGACTTCAGTGGTGCGCGGGGGCAAGCTCATCGGTGAGGCCGAGCTCCAGGAGGTTGGCATCAAGGCCAACTTCTTGGACGACAAGTTCCAGTGGAGTACCGCAGGCTACCGGCAGACGCGCATCGACATCTCGGATGCCGAGGACCCGTCCGACGCCGCGGACGTCTCGAGCACGGAGTCGACGGGCGTCGAGACCGAGATGCGTTGGGTGCCGAGCCGCAACGTGTTCTTGTCGGCGTACGTGTTGAACCAGTACTCACACTACATCGTGCCCTCTACCCTGTCGATCAGCTTGAACGCGCGCCAGATGGGCTTCATGGACGTGCTCGATCCGGTCACGGGCGCGGTGCTGTATCCCGCCGAGGCGTTCTTCTACGGCGGCAAGGCCAACGTCAGCGTGCCGTCCGGCGCCGCAGGTGAGCCGTACCTCGAACGCACGGGCAACCCCGAGACGCAGGCCGGCGCGAACTTCAACTACACGTTCAAGAACGGCATGGGCCTCGTGTTCGGCGCGAACTGGTTCTCCGAGGTGTGGGCCGACCGCGGCAAGACCACGCTGATCCCCGCGGCCACGGTGTTCAACCTCGGCATGACGTGGGACATGAACAGCTGGCGCCTGCGGTTGAACGGCTACAACGTCGCGGACAAGAACTACTTCCGCGCGGGCGGCGGCAACGCAGGCATCATGTCCTCGATGCCGGGCGCACGCTGGGAAGTCACCGCGAAGAAGGAGTTCGACGGAGGAAAATAGGGACAGGTTGCTTTTCCAACCAACCCCGACTTGTTCAGGAGTCTCGCCCGGAAAGGCAGCATGTCCCTCTCTTCCATGGCGTGGGTTTCGGCGCTCGCCGCGGTGGTCGCGGCGGGCGCCTTCGCGCAACCGGCCGGCCTGTCGCTTATCGTGTATCAGGAGCCGAAGGTCTGGCGGCTCGCGTCCGACGGCTCCGCCGTCGTCGCGTTCACGGTTCGCGCGAGCGGCAGCATCGACGATGCGATCACGCTCGCCGCGACCGAGCGGCGGCTCGGCGACGCCGCGGTCGAGGCGATCAAGCAGTGGCGGTTCGAGCGTGATCCCGCGCTCGGCACCGGTCGGAACGCCGTTCCGAGCGCGGTGCTGCGCCGCGAGATCGTCGAGTTCGTCTTCAGGCGCGATGGCGGGGTGACTTCGATGAGCCACCTCGAAGGCGCGAAGTCGTGGTTCCCGAAGGACCGGACGCTCGACGTGCGGATGCTGCTGCCCAATGAGCTCGACACGCCGCTCGTGCGCGTGCAGACGACCGAGAGCCCTGAAGCCGCAGCGTTGCGCACGGCCCTCACCGTCGGCGGCGGCGCGACCTTAAGCTTCGTGGTCGACGAGACCGGTCGAGTCCGCGTGCCCGCGGTCGTGGCCGCCGCCGACCCCGCGCTCGGCGCCGCCGCGCTCGCGATGCTCGCGGGTTGGCGCTACGAGCCGCCGCTGCACGGCGGCAAGCCGGCGCTCGTCGAGCAGCGCGACACGTTCACGTTCGAGCCGCGCGAGCGCTGACCGCGGGCTCCCTGCGCAGCCTTCGCGGCCCCGGTTCGCGGCGCGTAGGGGGTCGGAACGCGCGACCGTCTTACCATCAGAATGGGCGCGTTACGAATCATCGGTCGCGGCGGCCTTGCCCCTGCCGCGCTTTGCGTGCTGGCCGGCTGCTCGGGCGACGGGACGCCGCCGGGCACGGCCGTGCCGAAAGCCCCCGCGGCGTTCCAAGTCGAGGAGGCGACCGTCGAATCGATCCACGCCGCTATCCGCTCGGGTCAAACCACCTGCCGACAAGTCGTCGAGGCCTACGTCGAGCGTGCCCGGGCCTACAACGGCGTGTGCACGGCGCTCGTGACGGAGGACGGCGCCGACGTAGCGCCCGCGCAGGGCTACGTGCGGGCCGGCTCGCCGCTCGCCTTCCCGGCCAAGACCATCAAGGCGGCGGCGATCTTCCCCGACCTCGACCAATACCACGGGTTGCCGCTCGAGCTCGGCCGCATGGAGCGGACGGTGTCCGATCCGAGCGTCGTGACGCAGATGGGTATGCGCGTCGGGATCCGCGACGCCGGCCAGGTGAACGCGCTCGAGACGCTCAACCTTCGCGGCGAGCGCTCCGTGACGTGCAAGGGCGCGTTCGACGCGGCGCCTGGCACGCCGCTTCCTAAGGACGCCCCGGCCGCGTGCGAGGAATTCCGCAAGCAGCCCGACGCGCTCGAGCGCGCGGCCGAGCTCGACGCGCAATACGGCGCGAACCCGGACCTCGAAGCGCTGCCGATGTACTGCGTCGTCGCGGCGTTCAAGGATCCGTACGACACGAAGGACATGCGGACCACTGCGAACAACGACGTGAACTTTGCGATGGACGTGCCGCCGCATGACGCGACGATCGTCGCGCGGCTCCGCGCGAAGGGCGCGATCATCTACGCGAAGTCCGTCGCGCACGAGTTCAACGCCGGCCCGGGCGATCCGGGCGGCGCCGCGAAGGCGCGCTTCAACTGGGTGTCGGGCGGCGAGCAGATCAGCTCGTGGAGCGGCCAGGCCTGCAACCCCTACGACACCGAGCGCGTGGTCCGTGGCTCGAGCGGCGGCTCGGGTGCCGCGATCGCCGCGAATCTCGCGACGGTCGGCATCTGCGAGCAGTCCGGTGCGTCGTGCCAAGGTCCCGCGTCCCGCAACGGCATCGCGATGCTGCTGACGACCAAGGGCCTCACGCCCGATAGCGGCGGCATCGGCAATCAATGGTTCAACGATCGCGCCGGAATTCACGCGCGCACGCTCACCGACGCCGCGCGGGTGCTCGACGCACTCGAGGACCCCGTGCACGGCTACTACGATCCGCACGATCCGTTCACGGCTTTGCCGTCCGCGCTCGTGCCCGAGCAGCCGTACGCGAGCTACGCCGTCGGCGACGCCGCGCTCGCGAACGACGCGAAGCCGCTGCGCGGCTTGAAGATCGCGATCCTCCGCGAGCACATGGTCAAGAAGACCAAGAACCACGAGGCGATCAGCGACCAGATCGACGCCGAGATCAAGACGGTGCTCCGCGACCGGCTCGGCGCCGAGCTCGTCGAGACGGCGACGGCCGACTACGCGGACGACCCGGACGTCCCGAATCTCACGTACACGTTTTCAGACGCGCTCTCCGAGCTCCTGCCGCGCTTGATGCCCGAGGTGTTCGCGCGGCGCGACGCAAAGGGCGAGCTCGTGTTCGCGGTGCCGGGCTACGACGTGACGTCGTACGAATATCTTAAGAAGCTGAGCCGCCGCGAGGCGCCGCTCACGAGCAAGGTGAACATCACGAATTTCGCGTCGTTCGGTGCGACGAAGTGCGCGACCAACCTCTGTAGCGACAACGCGTTCGACATCGACCGCTATCTCGCAGAGCGC